>JADMIO010604000.1_pt1 | contig 52698 bp, 47 predicted proteins | sample 8958161 | NCBI WGS metagenome assembly JADMIO01 (sample SAMN16585339, study PRJNA669376) | soil metagenome | isolation source: Crop rotation soil | place: USA: Cullars Rotation, Alabama | collected 2011 | reverse complement strand
CGACAACTTGTCCACGTGGAATTCTAAGCTTAGGATCCCAATGTGCTGGAAAGAGGACATCAACATCACCGGGCCGAGCATGGAAGAGATCATTCGCGAGATCTATGCGGGAAGCAGCGACGGCGGACGGCGGACGGCGGACGGCAGTTTTTGAAATTCTTCCACTGCGGGCCTATCCCTGCGAGGCACGTTGCGAAGCAGTCTTGGCCTAACTTCCCTCTTCGCGTCCTTGTCACTGCGGCGTATTCCGCCGCGCACGTTGCGAAGCAGTCTCTACTGTGAAATAACTATCTAGCCCACCGTGAAGACCCTCAACTGCCGTCCGCCGTCCGCCGTCCGCCGTCGCCATGACTAAACGCGACGGTGCGCTCATCACGCTGGCGTATCTGCTCTGGCTGGTAGCGGCGAATGTGATCAATGTACTGACGACGGGCGCGCAGAGCCTGCCCGATGTGCTGCGCAACTGGGTACGTTTCGATGCGATCTACTTCCGTGTCATTGCGGAGCATGGCTACGCGGAAGCCAGCAACATCATCCGCGTCCAGCAGGGCTTCCCTTTCCTCACCGCTGAGTTTCCGCTCTTTCCCCTCCTGATTCATCTCGCCGTGCCGTTCTTCAGCAGCGATTACACGCTGGCGACAGTGCTCGTGCCGCAGGTACTCACATGGTTGACGCTCCTGGCGCTCTTTCACCTGACACTGCTCGATTTTTCACGCACGGCGGCCTATCTCACCATCGCCGCGCTGCTGACTTTTCCCGTATCGTATTTCCTCCTGGCGCCATACTCCGAAACAGTTTTCCTGTTACTGACCATCCTGACCTTTGACCTCTATCGCCGTAAACGGTTTGTATTATCGGGCATTGCAGGTGCATTGGCAGCGTCCGCGCGAATTGTGGGCGCGCCTCTCATCATGGGCGCGATGGGCGTGGAGGCCCTATGGGAGTGGTGGGCAAGGAACAGGGGGAATTTAGAGGGTATAAGAGGAAATCAGGGAAATGAGCACGCGCCTTTCGGCGCTGCTTCAACCCACAACGGGGTGCTTGCGCGGGATGTATTCTGGCGAACGCCCCTGCCGGTTGTTGCAATATCGTTAGTGCCGCTGGGGGCGCTAGCGTATATGGCTTACCAGGTGTGGGCGTTTGGCAATCCGCTGATGTTTTTACGCGGTCATGCGTCGAGCGAGTGGAAGGTGGGCTTTGACCTATTGGGGCCGGCGCGCGGTCTAGTGCTGCCGTTTTATACACTCTTCGCGCGCGACTGGGGCAGTGATACTTTTCGCACAAACCTGTTCAACGCGGCATTTTTGTATCTGGCACTTGTCTTCTTAGTGTATGCGTGGCGGCAGTTGCCACCTACATACAATGCTTATGCGGCGCTCGCAATTCTGATGCCCATGTTCACTGGCACCCTCATTTCCATGCCGCGCTTCCTACTTATCTCATTTCCACTGTTTATTGGTATGGGCTTATGGTTTGAAGCGCACCCGCGTGGGCGCTGGATGCTCGTCCCCCTGGCGGCAGCCAGCCTCGCCGCCACCCACCTCTTCTTCCGCACGGTATTTCTGGGCTAATCCTGCTACCAGGGAATGCCGCCGGCAAAAAGCTTGCTTATTAGCTTTTAAACGGAAGACGCATGACGTCTTTGGTCATTCCTGACACTAATGTAATAGGAATTAAGGATGCTCGACACCCAATACATGTTCTGATATAGTTTTTCGGGAAGATGCCTTACTTTGCCAAATATTTCGCCGTGTTCCGCATCAACCTGCTGCAGCAGCTAGCCTATAGCGGCGAAACGATCGCGCGCAGTTTGAGTGTGGCGCTGTTTATGATCGTGTTCGCTGCGCTATGGACGACAGCCTATGCGGTCAGCGGGCAAAACCAGTTAGGCGGGTTCACGCTCAGCGGCATTGTCTGGTATCTGGGCATGACTGAGACGCTGATGCTGGCGCGCGCTCGGCAGCATATTCTCATTGGTGAAGCAGTGCGTTCCGGTGACATTGCCTATGCGCTGAACAAGCCATACAGCTATCCGCTCTTCCAATGGGCGAATGCGGTGGGCGTCTCGCTCGTGGGCGTGGCGCTCAACTTCGTCGTGGCCGTCGTCGTGGTCGCCGCACTAACGCAGCGCATCGAAGGCAGTCCTGCGGGGCTGCTGGGCTTTGCCGTACTGGCACTGTTGTCGGTTGTGCTCGACTCCGGCATCTCGGTACTGATCGGCCTGTTCGCCTTTGCGCTCGAAGAAGTGCGTCCGGTGGATTGGATTTACCAGAAGCTGATTTTTACCATCGGCGGCATGTTTATCCCGCTCGATATTTTTCCCGACTGGCTGCGCGCCGTCGCCAATGTTCTGCCGTTCAAATTTCTGGTCTATGCGCCCGCGCGCACCTTTGTGCGCTTTGAGCCGGAGTTCTTTATGCAGTCACTCGCCGGCGTCGCCATTTACATCGTCATCGTGTTCGCGCTGATTGCAGTCATCTATACACGCGGCGCGCGGCAACTGGCGGTCAATGGGGGATAAGACAGTTCTGGGTTCTGAGGCCTGAGTACTGGGTGGCTGCTCATTGTCACTCTTACTGAGGACTTAGGGCTCAGAACTCAGTACTGCTATGACACTTGCCGATGACATCCTGACCAAAATTCGCGCCGAGCGCATCACCCGCTTTGGCGCGCTCAACCTGCCACGCGATTTTGTCGCGCCGAATTATGATGGGCGCTCGATTGTGAATGTCACGGCGAGCATCATCCGGCTGATGGGCGGGAACATCCCTACGGCGGGTCTCGACCCCGCCATTCTTGGGCCATTGAGCGCAGGCGTGCGGCGCGTGGTGCTGATCGTGGCAGACGCGATGGGTTACGATGCATTTACACGGACGCTGGCGCAGAATCCCCAGAACGGCTTTCACGCCGCCCTGCGCAGCGGCGGGGCACTCACGCCGCTCACCTCCGTCTTCCCGTCCACAACCACGGCGGCGCTAACCGCGCTCTGGTGCGGCTATACGCCCGCCGAGCATGGCTTTCTGGGATACCAGCTTTGGCTGCGCGAGTTCGGCGTGCGCGCGCAGATGATTGCGTTCGACCCGGTCGCGACGGAAAAACAGGGCGATGCGCAATTAGTGCGCGCAGGGCTAAATCCGGAAAAGTTCCTCGCCGTGCCCTCGCTTCCACAGACGCTCGCTGCGGTCGACGTGCCGGTCTACAATTTGCTCGAGCGGCCATACTTGAAAACCGCGCTGTCCCGCGTTCAAATAAGAGGACAGAAAGAATCGCGCGGGGTCATCTCGTCGTCGGATTTGTGGGTGAGCCTGCGGCAGTTGTTGGAGCGCAATCCCTCGGAGCGAGCGGTGTATTTCGGTTATTGGAGCAAGGTGGACACGATGGCGCACATTTATGGGCCATCCAGCGAGGTGCTGGCGGCGGAAATAGATAATTTCGCCTACTCGTTCGAGCGCGAACTGTGGAGCCGCCTCTCACCGCAAGCTCGCGCCGGGACGCTCTTCTTGCTGACCGCCGATCACGGGCAGATTGACGCGCCCCCATCCGAAGCGGTCTACCTGCACCGGCATCCTGAGTTGAACAACCGGCTGCTAATGGACTTTACGGGCGATCCCCGCGCCGCGTATCTGATGGTGCGCAACGGGGAAATGGACAATGTGCGTCAATATATGCGCGAGCAGTTGCACGATGATTTCTTCGTGTTGAATTCGCAGCAGGCGCTGCAAGCCGGCTTATTTGGCGGCGGCACACCCGCCCCGGAGACGCGCTATCGCATCGGCGATCTGATTGCCCTGCCGCACGGGAGCAAGTTCTTGTACGACGAAGATGAAACACCGCACATGCAGGGGCGGCATGGCGGGCTATCGGAGCAGGAAATGCTGGTGCCGCTGCTAGCGGCGAGGATGGATGCATGACAAACAGTCCCATCATCTGGCGCGAGGCGATGCGACATACTTCGCTGCTCTCGGCAATCCCAGACGACCTGCTGGTGCAGCTCGCCGAGCGCGCAACTGATCGGCAGTTCGTGCGCGGCGACTTCGTCTGTCGCGACGGCGAGTATAGCAACAGCCTCTATCTCATCATCGCGGGCGAGGTGGACATCATTAAAGACCTGCGCGATGGCGAGCTGATCCTGGCGCGGCTGGGCGCAGGGCAGCCGTTCGGCGAGATGGGCTTGATTGACGACTCGCCGCGCTCGGCCAGCGTGCGCGTCGCCAGCGACAGCTTGCAGGTATTGGAGCTTTCGCGTGACGACGTGGTGAACCTGCTGCAAACGCATCCGGGCGTCCTGTTTGAGATGGTAAAGCTGCTCAACCAGCGGCTGCGCCAGATGGATATTGACCACGCGCAGATCATGCAGGCGAAGATTGATGAGTTGGCCGAATCGAACCAGCGTCTGCAAAAGAGCTACGACGATACGCTGCTGGCGCTGTCGCAGGCGCTCGACCTGCGCGACCAGTCATCGGGCGGGCACTTGCAGCGGGTCACGGCCTATTCGCTGCTGATTGCAGAGCAGTTGAACCTGCCGCCGGAGGGCGTCGAGTCGCTGCGGCTTGGCTCGCTGCTGCATGACATCGGGAAAATCGGCGTATCGGATGCCATCCTGCATAAGAACGGCAAGCTGACCGAAGACGAGTGGGGCCTGATGCGCAAGCACCCGGCCTGGGGGCGCAGCATAATCGAGGGCGTAGACTTCCTGCGGCGGGCGCTGGGCGTAATCGAGGCGCACCACGAATGGTGGGATGGACGCGGCTATCCCTATGGGCTGCGCGGCACCGCCATCCCGCTCGAAGCCCGCATCTTCGCCGTCGCGGATGTATTCGATGCGCTGACCGTCGAGCGCCCGTACAAAGCCGCGTGGTCACCAGACGCCGCGCGCGAGCAAATCCTGAGCGAAGCAGGCACCCATTTCGACCCGCAGGTCGTTGCGGCTTTCCGTGCGGTCTATGAGCGGTTGGTGGAAGTGATGCGGCGCGCCGAAGAGTTGGAGCCGCATCACGCGCTTTCTCCGGCGGGAATGCGTCCCCTGACTGCAGCGCCGCCGCAATTCCCCAAGCCCCAGCTCCCCGGCAAAATGCTGGATGGCGGCCGACGGGTTGGGGTCTGACCTCGCAGCTACAGCACCCCAAACGTCCGGTAGACCTCTGCGACGGGCATCCCGGCCATCAGCGCATCACGCACTTTGTTCTCGTGTGCGTAGAGCGACTCGACTTGCAGCAGCACCTCATCCACCAGCGCAGCAGGAATCATCTGCACACCGTCGTTATCCCCAAACAGAAAATCCCCAGGGTTGATTTGCACATAGTGGCTCAGATGGCCCGGTAGATAAATCGGCTTGTTGATCTCGGTGATGATCCAGTCGCTATCAGTGTAAGGACACGCGCCATAGGAGAAAACCGGGAAGTCGGGCATTTTGATGATGTACTGCGTGTCGCGCAGATTGCCCGCGACGAGCATACCCCGGCAGCCCTGGGCGTATGCCAACTGGCAGGTCATTTCACCGGCATGGCCGATGCGCATGTCGCCGCCCGTATCGTAGCAAAGAATGACGCCATCTTCCGCGGCGGCAATAGCTTGCATCATTCGCTCCTGCGGGTGGCCGCCCGCGCCGGCCAACTGCTGGTCGAAGGCGGAGCGCTCTGCGGGCGAGAGCGTTTTGAGCACGACGGAGTGACCTTTGATGGGTAGGGCGCGCCCGGCGAGGATCATCCCCTGGCGCAAAGGGCGAAAGCGGAGCGCGAGCAGCGTATCGTGGACGCCAAGCCGCAGCAGTACATCGGCAATCGCGCCGCCGTATCCAGCGCGGCGGTAGCGCTCGATGCGCTCCATGTCGCTGATGGCAAGCGTGCGAATGGTTGCCGGGCTTTCGGTTTGGTTGGACATCAATTAATCTCCTGATGAGCACACGCATGAGATGACAAACGCGGACAGTCTACACTGATTGGTAGGGAGCGTCTAGCCTGGTGAGTAGGGTATAATGCGCCAGGATAAGACATAATGCCTGAGAGGTAGAAAACCCATGCAAGACTTTCGCGGCAAGGTAGCGGTCGTAACGGGCGCGGCCAGCGGCATCGGCTGGGCGCTGGCGGAACAGTGTGCCGCCGAGGGGATGCGCGTCGTGCTCGCCGACGTGGAGGCAGCGGCGCTCCAACAGGCGGCAGACCGCTTGAGCAGCCGGGGTACAGAAGTGTTAGCGGTACCAACCGACGTGGCGAACCCGCAGGCGGTGAATGCGCTGGCACAGGCGACACTCGACCGCTTTGGCGCGGTACATCTGCTATTTAACAACGCGGGCGTAGGCGGCGGCTCAACCATCTGGGAGTCCACGTTGGCTGATTGGGACTGGGTGATGGGCGTGAACTTCTACGGCGTAGTGCACGGGCTGCGCTCGTTCGTCCCGCTCATGCTCCGGCAGGATGCCGAGGCCCACATCGTCAACACGGCTTCAATTTATGGGCTGACCAATGGGCCGGGGTCAGGCATCTATAAGGCAAGCAAGCACGCGGTCGTCGCCATCTCGGAAACGCTCTATCACGAGTTAGCGCAGCGCACCCAGCGCGTGCGCGTTTCCGTGCTATGCCCAGGCTTTGTCTCGACACGCATTCAGGAAGCTGAGCGCAACCGCCCCGCCGAACTGCGCAACGCACCGGGGACGCGCCGCCCGCGCACCGCCGAGGAACAGGCCTGGGGTCAGTTGCTCAACCAGCGCATTACCGGTGGCACACCGCCCGTCACCATCGCCGCGCGCGTCTTCGACGCCATCCGCGCCGACCGCTTCTACATTCTGCCCAACCCCGAATGGAAGTCCGCCGTGCGTAAGCGCATACAGCGCATCATCGAGGACGGAGCACCAGCCAGCCTGATTGACGACATGCCGGAACGACAGGAATAAGCGGTCGCTTAGCCGATTGGGGCAGTTAAGTGCGGACACAAACCAGAGATGCTGTAGGCACCGAAACTTATGCCAGTCAATCAAAAAAGACGTCTTGCGGCTGAGAAGATTCACCTGGAAGATCTGAATAATCAATACCGAGACCTTAACCGCCAAGGTTACTTAAAGTGGTTCCCATGATAGGTAAATTGGCATTCAGTGGTGAATATCGGTGACCGCTAACGCAGTACGCCAACTGAAAGCTGCTATTGACGTGCAGGAGGTCTTGCGCCCCGTGCTTGGGGACGATGCGGTGGATGCGGCTATCGCGGCGTTGCGCGAGCAATTGGCAAGGCTTACGCAGGCCGAGGGTGCAGTTCCCAAAGCGGCACTCGACAAACACCTGACACGGCTAATCGAGGCCGACTTAATTCGTCTCTACGAATCGCTGCCCGAACACTCGTATCTGTTCAAGCATGCGCTGGTACAGGAAGCTGCATATCAATCCCTGCTGCGACACGAACGCATGGAGATTCACCGGCGTGTGGCCGACTGTACCGCACGTCTCAACGCGGCACGGTTAGCCGATGTCGCGCCGCTGCTCGCATTTCATTACAGCGAAGCGGGCGATGATGAGCGTGCGTTGGATTATGCTCTCCTTGCAGCGGAGCACGGCGTGCGCCGCTTTGCTTTCCCCGAAGCTGCACTGCATTACGCCCGCGCGATTGATGCGCTGACACGGCTGCCCGACACGCCGCAGCTTCGCGCCCGACGCGTGGATAGCATCACGCGCTATGTGGAATTGAGCTGGGGCACGAATCGCCCGTCGGACCAACTGGCCCTCTTAGCCGAAGCAGAGCAACTGGCGCGCACCCTGCGTGGCTCAACCGGTTCCGACGTTGACGCACGGCGGCTGGCGCAAATCCGCAGCATGATGGCAGCCATGCATCTGGCGGCGAACAATCTGCGGCAGGCTGAGCCGCTGGCACGTGCGGTCATCGCGGAAGCCGAGGCTCTCCGCGAGACAGCGCTGGCGATTACGTCTTACGCGCAGTTAGGAGCGCTGCACGTGGTCCAAGGCCGTTTCGACGAGGCTGTCCCTTTTCTCGACCAAGTGTTAGGATGGCTGGGCGATGCGGTTGAGCGCTGGGAATGGGCTTGGTCGCTAGGCTTTCGCGCCATCGCGCTCGCTATGCAGGGGCAGACGGCAGAGGGTATCGCCGAGGCGCGGCGGGCATTGGCACGCATGAAGACGACTGCAAACCATGTCGGCATTGTGCAGGCGCGCTCCTATTTACTAGCGGTTTATTTGGCTGCTGGCGATTGCGAGGCGCTGCTCGCTGAAAGCCGCTTGGCCGAAACGAGCGCACGTCAATGGGCATACCCACTCTACATCGCTATCGCGCTCAATTATCAGGCACTGGCGCTGAGCCGCTTAGGCAATCACGCGGAGGCACACCACTGCGCGAACAATGCTCGCGCGCTGGCGGCGCACATTGGCGGAAGCTACTTGCAATCCGACTGGTTTGCCGCCGCACAAGCGGAAATCGCGGCGAATGCAGAACAATATCAGGAAGCCATCGAGCTAGCCGAGCAAGCCAAAGAGCAAGCGCAGGCGACGGGCAGCGACTTCGCGCGCGGCTGGGCCGAACGCGTCTTAGGCGTGGCGCTAGCGACACTGCATCCGGAGCGCCGGGCTGAAGCCGATGTCCATTTGGCCGAGAGCCTGCGCTTGTTCGACGCCTGTGGCGCGCCTCTGGAAGCAGAGCACACGCGCGCTGCAATTTCTCATGTATAATGAAAACGTGAAACTCACGCGCCAGGAAGTGCTGCATATTGCGGAGTTGGCACGGCTGGGGCTGACTGATGCCGAGGTGGAGCGCTATCAGGAGCAGCTATCCGACATCTTGACCTATGCCGAGCGGCTGCAAACGGTTGACCTATCTGCCATTTCGCCCTCCACCCGCGTACAGTCGCTGGAAAGCGTCATGCGCGAGGACACGCCGGGCGACTCGTACCCGCGCGACGTGATGCTTGCGAACGCGCCCCACACCGCCGAAGGCTATTTCCAAGTGCCGCCCGTGCTGGAATAGGTTTCATCAAGATACAGCAGGACTAATACATCCAAGAGGAAGGGGAAGGGAATTTTCCTCTTCCTTTTTTGTTGTAGGACATGACGGATTCATCTTTAACCGATTTATCGCTCAGCGAAATCTCCAACCTGCTGCGCCGACGCGAGGTCTCGTCCGTCGCAATGACCGAGGCGGTGTTGGCGCGCATTGAGGCGGTTGACCCCCAGGTGCGCGCCTACCTGACCATTACGGCGGATGGCGCGCTGGAGATGGCGCGGGCGGCAGACCAGCGGCGCGCCGCAGGCGATGACCACCCGCTGCTCGGCGTGCCGGTTGCCATCAAAGATGTCATCTGCACGCGCGGCATTCCAACCACTGCCGGTTCGCGCATCCTCGAGAATTTCGTTCCGCCCTACGACGCGCATGTGGTCGAGCAGCTCAAGGCGGCTGGCGCGGTCATTCTCGGCAAGACCAACACCGATGAGTTCGCAATGGGGTCGTCCACCGAAAACTCGGCCTATTTCACCACGCACAACCCTTGGGATTTGTCGCGCGTGCCGGGCGGCTCGTCGGGCGGCAGCGCAGCGGCGGTGGCGGCTGGACTGGCCTTTGGCGCGCTAGGGTCGGACACGGGTGGGAGCATCCGCCAACCGGCAGCGCTGTGCGGCGTGGCAGGGCTAAAGCCGACTTATGGGCGGGTCTCGCGCTATGGGCTGATTGCCTTCGCCTCCTCGCTCGACCAAATAGGCCCATTTGGGCGCTCGGCGCGCGACCTTGCGCTCATGCTTCAAACCATCGCTGGGCATGACCCGCGCGATTCGACCTCGCTCAATGCGCCCGTGCCGGATTATCTGCCCGCCCTGGATCAAGGGCTGGACGGCATCCGCATCGGCGTGCCGGATGAGTATTTCATCAAAGGGATGCAGCCGGGCGTGGAGCAGGCAGTACGACAGGCCATTGAGATTATGGGCGGGCTTGGCGCAGCGGCGCAGCGCGTCTCGCTGCCACACACCGATTACGGCCTGCCGACCTACTATCTCATCGCACCCGCCGAAGCTTCGGCCAACCTAGCGCGCTACGACGGCATCCGTTACGGCTATTCTAACCCTGATGCCTCTGACCTGATGGATTTGTACTTCCGCACGCGCGCTGATGGTTTCGGGGCGGAAGTCAAGCGGCGCATCATGGTCGGGACGTATGCGCTATCCGCCGGTTACTACGATGCCTACTACCTGCGCGCGCAGAAGATGCGCACGCTCATCAAGCAGGACTTCGACGAGGCGTTAAAGCGCTTCGATGTGCTGGTCTGCCCCACTACGCCGGCCACTGCGTTTACCATTGGCGCAAAATCCAACAATCCGCTAGAAATGTACTTAGAGGATGTGTTTACGCTGCCGCTGAACCTCGCCGGGCTGCCGGGCGCAGTCGTGCCATGCGGTTTTGCAGATGGTCTGCCGGTCGGCTTGCAGATCATCGGGCGCGCGCTCGATGAGGCCACCGTGCTGCGCGTGGCCCATGCCTATGAGCAGGCGACGCTGTGGCATAGGCGCAGGCCGCAAGTGGCAGGGGCGACAAAGGGAAATTAAAGGAAATAACAGAAGACGTTAGACGCAAGACGTTGCTGACTAGAAGGTGGAAACCTAAACGGTGGAAACAAAACCGGGCGCGTTATATATTGTCGCGACGCCGATCGGCAATCCCGATGACATCAGCGCGCGGGCGCTGAAAGTGCTGGACGAGGCCGATTGGATTGTCTGCGAGGAAATCAAGGAAGGCGAGCGACTGCTCAAGCGGCACGGCATGAAGAAATTGCTCGTGGACTTAAACGAGCATACCGAGAAGTCGCGCACCAAGGAACTCATCGCCGAGCTAGCGAAAGGGAAGACACTCGCGCTGATTTCGGATGCCGGCACGCCGCTCTTCTACGATCCGGGGCGGCTGCTGGTGGATGCGGCGCTGCAGTTGGGCGCGCGGGTGACCGCCGTGCCGGGGCCGTCGTCGCTGATGGCCGCGCTGGTGCTGAGCGGTCTGCCGATGACCCAGTTTCGCGTGGTCGGGATGCTGCCCGTCAAGCGCGACGAGCGGCGCAAAGCGATCCAGCAACTGCTGCACGAGCCAACCACCACCGTGCTGCTCGATGCGCCATACCGGCTACAGGCGGTTCTGAGCGATCTCGCGGACATCCTGGGCGCGGAGCGGCGTGCGGTAATCGCGTGCGATCTGACCATGCCGGGCGAGTTCGTGCTACGCAGCACACTAGGCGAAATGCTGGAGCGGTTCAAGCTGCGCCCCTTCAAGGGCGAGTATGTGATTTTGGTGGCAGGTGTATAGGAGGATGCAAGATACAAGCTGCAAGCGCATGACAAAGGCCTATTTACCACGCAGTTAGCATCCTGCATCCTGAATCTTGCATCTCTAAAGAGGGTATTTATGCAGATCATCATTCCACTGGCTGGGCTGGGGAGCCGCTTACGACCGTTGACGTATACCACGCCAAAGCCGCTGGTGACGGTAGCGGGCAAACCGGTATTGGGACACGTGCTCGACTCGCTGCAAGGCGTGCAAATTGACGACATCGTGTTGATCACCGGTTATCTGGGCGACCAGATCGAGAAGTATGTCAAAAGTACCTTTCCGCAATACCGAACGCATTTCGTCGAACAGAAAGAATTGAATGGGCAGTCGCCGGCCATTGCGCTGACACGCGACATCGTCAACAAGGACGTGCTGATTATCTTCGGCGATACGGTCGTCGAGGCAGACTTCAGCGGACTGGAAGCCGTGCAGGAAGACGGTGTTATCTTCACCAAAGAAGTAGATGATCCGCGCCGTTTTGGCGTCGTGCAAATGGATGGGCCGTACATCAAGCGCTTTGTCGAGAAGCCGGCGCAGTTTATCTCGAAGCAGGCCGTGGGCGGCGTCTACTATCTGAAGGATAGCCAGAAACTGTTTAGCGCGATTGACGAGCAGGTTGCGCGCGATATTCAGTTGAAGAACGAATTCTTCCTTGCCGATGCGCTGCAAATCATGATTGACCGCGGCGCGCAGCTTGGCACGCGCATGCTCGCCAACTGGTACGACTGCGGCACGGCGCAGAGCCTGCTTGACTCGAACCGCTTCCTGCTGCAGAAGAACATCCGCATCAGCGCGAACCTGTCGGGCAGCGCGATCATCCCGCCAGTAAACATCGCGCCGTCGGCCAAACTGACCAACAGCATCATCGGGCCGCACGTCAGCGTTGGCGAAAACGTGGTCGTCAGCGATTCTCGCATCGGGCCATTTGTGAGCATCGGCGACGGCTGCACAGTGACGCGCTCCATCATCGAAGACACCATCATGAACCAGAACTCGACCATTGAAGACGCGATGCTCACGAACTCGCTGGTCGGCAATCAGGCGCATGTTAAAGGCAAATTCGACCGCCTGATCGTGGGCGATACGTCGGAAGTGGACGCGAGCTACAAGATTTCTTAGCGAGCGAAACTAAAGAGGTCTTGCGTCTTGCGTCTTCCGTTGGGGGAGTAGCAGGTTGCAGGTTGCAAGTTCTTTCATACTTGCCACTTGCCACTTGCTACCTGCTACTCCCCCAACGGAAGACGCAAGACGCAAGATGTATCAGGAGACCTATGCCGTCCTTCAAACTAGCTGACCGTGTGACCGCGGTGCCGCCGTCGGGCATTCGCCGCTTCTTCGATATTATTGCGACCATGCATGATGTCATCTCGCTGGGTATCGGCGAGCCGGACTTCGTCACGCCGCCGCACATTCTCCAAGCGGGCATGCAGTCGCTGACCCAGGGTGAGACGCACTACACGTCTAACTCCGGCATCGAGGAACTGCGCGTGCGGCTGGCGCAGCATCTGGCGCAGCTCTACGGCGTGGACTACACCGCGGAAGAAATCCTCATTACCGTGGGCGTGTCCGAGGCGCTGCATCTGGCGATGCTAGCGCTGCTCGATCCCGGTGACGAGTGCATCCTGACTGAGCCATCCTATGTAGCCTATAAACCGAGCATCATCTTCGCCGGTGGAGAACCGGTCGTGGTCGAAACGCGCGTCGAGGACAACTTCGAGGTGACAGCGGAGCAGATCGAGCGCGCAATTACGCCCAAAACCCGCATGTTGCTGCTGGGTTACCCCAATAACCCGACCGGCGCGGTCATGTCGCGCAAGCGGCTGACCGAAATCGCGCAGTTGGCGGAAAAGCACAATCTGCTGGTGGTCTCGGACGAAATCTACGACCGCCTGGTGTACGGCGTCGAGCATGTCTGCTTCGCTTCGCTCCCCAATATGCGCGAGCGGACGATCCTGCTGGGCGGCTTCTCAAAGGCGTATGCGATGACCGGCTGGCGCATCGGCTACGCCTGCGCTCCGTCGGAGCTAATAGCGGGCTTACGCAAGATTCACCAGTACATCATCATGTCCGCGCCGACGACCGCGCAGGTCGCGGCCATTGAGGCGCTTAAGACCGGTGAGCCGGATGTGCAGGACATGGTCAGCCAGTACGACCAGCGCCGTCAGTTGATCGTACGCGGGTTGAACACCATCGGCCTGCCGACTTTTGAGCCGCGCGGCGCGTTCTATGCCTTCCCCGACATCCGCCCTACCGGGCTGACCTCCGAACAGTTCTCGGAAGGGCTGCTGATGCAGGGCAAGGTCGCAGCAATTCCAGGCAGCGCCTTTGGCCCCAGCGGCGAAGGCTACGTCCGCTGCGCCTATGCCAATTCACTGGCAAATATCGAGGAAGCGCTGGATCGGATTGACCGCTTTGTGAAGAAGAACGGGAAGTGACCAGTAACGCTTTTGAACCCGTCATCGGCCTGGAAGTCCATGCCGAGCTGGCGACGCGCTCCAAGATGTTTTGCGCCTGCGCTGTCGTGGATTCAACACAGGCCGAGCCGAATCGCCATACCTGCCCTGTCTGCACCGCAATGCCAGGCGTGCTGCCGGTCATCAACCGCCGCGCGGTCGAGTTCGGCATCCTGACCGGCTTGGCGCTGCACTGTACCATCCAGCCGCAAAACGTCTTTGCGCGCAAGAATTATTTCTATCCTGACCTGCCCAAAGGCTACCAGATTTCGCAGTACGATTTGCCGCTGGCGACCAACGGTTACTTAGAAATCGAGACAGCGATGGGCCGTAAGCGCATCGGCGTTCGGCGTGTGCATCTGGAAGAAGATACGGGCAAGCTGACGCACGTTGCGGGCGCAAGCCTCGTGGACTATAATCGCGCTGGGGTGCCGCTGATGGAAATCGTCTCCGAGCCGGATTTGCATTCGGTCGAGGAGGTGCGGCAGTACGCCGAGGGATTGCGCGCCATCCTGCGCTATCTGGGCGTCAACAGCGGCGACATGGAAAAAGGCGTGATTCGCTTCGAAGCGAATATCTCGGTGCGGCCGGCAGGCAGCGCCGAACTGCGCACGCGCACCGAAGTCAAGAACCTGAATTCGTTCCGCGCGTTGGAGCGCGCCACTGAATACGAGATTGCGCGCCAGACCAATGCATGGCTGCGCGGCGAAACCGTCGTCCAGCAGACGATGGGCTGGGACGAGGGGCGTGCGGTGACCGTGCCGCAGCGCAGCAAGGAACAGGCGCACGATTACCGTTACTTCCCGGAGCCGGATTTGCCGCCGCTTGCTATTGCGCCCGAATGGGTCGAGCAACTCCGCTTGCGATTGCCGGAACTGCCGGATGTCAAGCGCGCACGCTTTGAGGCCGAGTTTGGGCTGTCCGCTTACGACGCCGACCTGCTAACGCGCGAGAAGGCGGTGGCGCTCTACTTCCAGCAAGCGGTCTCGGCGAGCAGCAACGCGAAACTGGTGGCGAACTGGATTCTCGGCGAACTGTTCCGCGCGATGAAGGAACAGGGCACGCCGCTCGAATCGGTGAAGATTGCGCCCGCGCAACTGGGGCAGTTGGCGGCGCTGGTGGCGAACAAGACGCTGAGCAGCACCCTGGCAAAAGAAGTCTTTGCCGAGATGTTCGCGACGGGCAACACGCCCGATGCGATCATTCAATCCAAAGGGTTGGCGCAAATCAGCGACTCCTCGCAGCTCGACGGCATCATCCAGCAGGTCATCCAAGACAACCCCAAACCTGTCGGCGATTATCTGGCTGGTAAAGAAACCATCATTAAGTTTCTGATAGGGCAAGCCATGCGTGCAACCCAGGGCAAGGCCAACCCGCAGTTGATAGGCGATTTGATGAAGCGGGCATTGGAAGCGAAACGATAGGGCATTCAGCATTTTTGAATTGTTGATTGCTTGATTCGCAATCAAGCAATCAACAATCATCAATCAACAATTCTATAAACTCCTTGAGGAGTAATCGGCATGAACCTTTACGACATGGCCCTCGTCCAGTTTGACCGCGCTGCGCGCAAACTGAACCTGAGCGATGGGCTGTATCGCGTGATGCGCAGTCCCAAGCGCGAGCTCGCGGTAACGTTTCCGGTCGAACGTGACGATCATTCGCTCACGATCTTTCATGGCTATCGCGTGCATCACAGCACGATCCGAGGCCCCAGCAAGGGCGGCATCCGCTATCATCCCTCGGTAACCATCGAAGAAGTACGCGCGCTCGCCATGTGGATGACCTGGAAGACCGCCGTGATGAACCTCCCCTTTGGCGGCGCGGCGGGTGGCGTGGCTTGCGACCCAAACGCCCTCTCAAAACGTGAGCTGGAACACCTTACGCGCCGCTATGCCACTGAGATCGAAATCCTCATCAGCCCCGAAGGCGACATTCCCGGCCCGGATAACGGCACCGACGAGCGCGTGATGGCGTGGATCATGGACACTTACTCCATGCACAAAGGTTTTTCCACACCGGCTATCGTCACCGGCAAGCCCGTCGAAATTGGCGGCACTGAAGGGCGGCGCGAGGCGACCGGACTGGGCATGTCTATCTGCACGACCGAAGCCATGAAACGTTTTGAGATGAATCCCGAAGGCGCGACCGTCGCGATTCAGGGCTTCGGGCATGTCGGGCAGGCGGCGGCAGAAGCGATGCGGGCCGCCGGCATGAAGATTATCGCCGTGAGCGATACCAAGGGCGGTATTTATTGCAAGGATGGACTGGATGTGGCTGCGCTGATCGCGCACAAAGATAGCGGCGGAGCGGTCAACGATTTTCCGAACTCCGATGCCATCAGCGATGCAGAGCTATTGCAGTTGAAATGCGATGTGCTTGTGCCCTGCGCATACGAAATGCAGATTACCAAGGACAACGCTGCCAAAGTCCAAGCACGCATCATCGCCGAAGGCGCAAACGGCCCGACCACGCCGGAAGCCGACGACATCCTGCACGCAAACAACATTCATATCGTTCCCGACATCTTGTGCAACTCGGCAGGCGTAACCGTTTCGTACTTTGAGTGGGTACAGGACTTGCAGCACTTCTTCTGGAACACCAGCGAAGTGGCGGTACGGCTACAAAAGCTAGTCTCCACTGCATTCGCGCAGGTCTTTGAGATTCGACTGAAAAACAAGGTTGACTTCCGCACGGCGGCGCAGATGCTGGCCATTAAGCGCGTCTCGGATGCGCTGAGTACGCGCGGGATTTATCCATAACGGCGCTTGGCAAGCAGCGGTGCGAAAATAAGGGAGATAAGAGAACTGAGGCGAGGCACGTGAACAAGCTTCATTCCCTTCATTTCCCTTATTTCCTTTATTTCCGCGCGATCCCATGAGAGTCACTTTTACGGGCATCGCCTTCGGCGGCGAAGCGATCGCGCGCGCGGAAGGCAAAGCCATCTTCACGCTGTACGCGATGCCGGGCGATGTCGCCGAAGTCGAAATAACCGAAGACAAAGGCCGCTTTGCGCGCGCGCGCCTCGCGCAACTCATCACGCCCGCGCCCGAGCGCATCACCCCGCCCTGCAAACATTTCGGCGTGTGTGGCGGCTGTCACTGGCAGCATGTAGCCTACGAAATGCAGCTCGAGTACAAGTCCCAAATCGTGCGCGAGCAATTGCAACGACTGGGCGGTATTGCCGAACCGCCGGTAAAGCCCACCATTGGCATGGGCGAACCATGGCACTACCGCAACAACATCCAGTTCCATGTCGCGCCGAATGGCAAGCTCGGTTTCATGGCGATCAAGAGCAATCGTGTCATCCCGATTGACGAGTGCCACATCCTCACGCCTCCGGTCGAAGCGCTCTGGCGCGAACTGGACCTGGAACTAGAGGATTTGGTCGAGGTGACGCTGCGCGGCAGCGCACAGACCGATGAGCGGCTGGTCGCGCTGCGACTGGATAGCGACGAAGCGCCGGAAGCCGAGATTGACTTGCCGGTGAACTGTGTGGTGCAGCTAGCCGACGATTCTCTGGCGGTACTCTCCGGCGACGAATTTTTCCACGAGTTGCTCGGCGGACAGTCCTTCCGCGTTTCGGCGGACAGCTTCTTTCAAGTGAACACCGTGCAAGCGGAACGACTGCTGCAGTTAGTGCTGCAAGCGGTCAAGAGTGAAAAGCCACCACGCGTCCTCGATGCGTATTGCGGCGTCGGAACGTTCGCAGTCGCGCTGGCTGCGCAGGTGGAGCGCGTGGTCGGCATTGAAATCGCGCCCAGCGCGGTTCGCGATGCGCGAGTGAACGTGCAGCGGTTCGCCAACATCGCAATCCACGAAGGCACTGTGGAGAAAGTGCTGCCAGCTCTCAGCGAGACGTTCGATATCGTCGTGCTAGACCCACCTCGCGAGGGCTGTGCCCCACCCGTTCTGGATGCGCTGATTGCGCGCAAGATTCCGCGCATCGTCTACGTCAGTTGTGACCCTAGCACACTCGCACGCGACGTCAAGCGCCTCGTCGCAGCGGGCTATACGCTTCAGTCTGTGCAACCCCTCGACATGTTCCCGCAGACATTTCACATTGAGACGGTGGCGGTGCTGGAGTTTGAATCTCACCAAAATTAACGGTTGACACGGTGGCGAAGCTGAGGTTATATTCCGGTAGGAAAGGGGTATAACACAGTGCAGAACGTAAAAATGGCGATCTCGCTGCAAAAGTCCCTGTTCGACCAGGCGGATAAGCTTGCTTGCAAAATGAAGGTCTCATGACTTCCAATCTGCGGCGAGCAAATGCCCCCGGTAATGTTCTGCTCGACAAAGACGAAACTGGATTGCCGAAGCCCAGCGTGGCCAATACCTCCCAAATTCTCACTGTAGACAAATCCCATCTGAGCGAATATGTGAGCACATTAAGCCCTCAACGCGTTCAAGAAATTGTTGCCGGAGTGAAACTGCTCCTCGAACCGCTTGATTCTGATTAGGTATTCGTTCTTCTCAAATTGCCAGATGCTGCTTGAACTCTCGTTCGAAGGGTGTGCCGTAAAACACGGTATTCCTTGCGCTCTCATGAGAGCGGTCGCGCGGTGTATTACAAACTGTTTGCTTCCTCGATGATGGCTTGAATGCTCTTTCTAAAGCTGCGATTCAACACCTAACCGTCTCTCGCCTCGGCGCGCTCGTTGTTGCGTTTCTGCCGCTCGCCGTCTATCTGCTCACGCTCCAAAACGGGCTGACGCCCGGCGAGTTACAAGGCGGCGACCCCATCACGCATCAGTATGCGCAGGCGACTCTGCGCTTTGCAAATGCGCCGGGCTACCCTATCTTCACCATGCTCGGCTGGCTGTGGTTTCAGGGTTCGGCGTTCCTCACGCCGTTCTTTAACCCCATCGAGCGACTGACGTTCTACTCTACCCTGTATGCCATTCCATCGCTGGTGATTTTGTATTACCTGCTGCTGGACTGCATGACGGCAAGCGGTAGACGGCGGACGGCAGTTGAAGACGTTGAGCAATCAGCAATCAGCAGTCAGTCATCAGCAGTCCAAAATCGGTGGTCAGCGGTCAGCGGTCAGCAATCAACCATGCACCTTCGTCGACCGTCCATCGTTCGTCGTCCATCGTCTGCCGTCCGCCATCTGCCGTCCGCCGTCCTCTTTGCCACCCTTGCCACCCTCTTCTTCGCCTTCACCTATTTTTTCTGGTACTACGCGATTAGCTCGGAGAACTATTCGTCGGGCGTGCTGCTAATGCTCGTGATGATTGCGCTGGCGTGGCGCTGGCAAGAGCGGCGCGATGAAGCGACGCTGCTATGGCTGTGTTTTGTGTGCGGGTTGTCGCTGGCGCATCTGCTGACCGTGGCGATTGCGGTGCCGGCGGTCATTGTTTTCGTGGTGGGGCAGCAGCCGGATTATCTGCGCCGGCCAAAGCTGATCGCGAAGACCATCATTGCCGCCCTCTTACCACTGCTATCCTACGCTTACATATATTGGCGCGGGGCGGAGCACCCAGAGTGGCGTGGGCAAGGCAACTGGCCAAACACGCTGGCGTGGTTCTTCGACTTCCTGAAGACACAGCAGGGGCAGCATGAATTGACTTGGAGTTGGGATGGTATTCCGTGGCCGATGTTCCAGTTGATTGCCAACGAGTTGACCGTCTTTGTGTTTGTGGGCGGACTGATTGGGCTGGCGCTGCTGCCCCGCTGGCGAGCAGTGCTGCTGCTCGGCTCGGTGGCCATCTACGCGCCGGAGTTGTATCTCGACCGCTATGGCAACTGGTTCCAGACGATTATCCCGTTATATGCGGTTTTTGTGATTGGATTTGGGGCGCTTGCATACAGAACATATATTCTAGCATTAAGCCGCTGGTCTGCGCGATGGGTTGGTAGCGCATTTGCGGTCGGGTTAGCCCTCCTAATGCTAAGCAAGTTGATTGGTAACTACCCTGCCGACAATCTGCGTGACCGACCAGCAGCCACAGGGCTGGTGCCAGGCTGGCAGTTGCTGGCGGATGATCCGGCGCGCGATGCGCTGATTGCCGGATCGTACGAGGAAGACCTTGCGCTGGATTACCTCACGCAAGTCTGGGGCGTGCGGCGCGATGTGCGGACGCTGGCGATTGGCAAAGTCAACTTGGCGTTGGGACAGGAGCTCTATGCCAGCCACTCCGCGATGCCAATCGTGGCACGGACACTGCCAGCGACGGCAAAGCTAGCGTCAGCAGGGCTGAACCTCATTGCGCTGCGCAATACGCCGTTGCGCGATCTGCCCGCGAGCGCGCAGGTGCTGAACCAGCCAAGCGCGCAGGGGCTACAGTTGGCGGGCTATAGATGGATTCAAACAGGCGAGCAGCAGCACATCGTTTTGCACTGGCGCGCGACGCAGGCGATTCATGTAGATATGGCGATCTCGCTGCGGTTGATGCGCGGCGCGGACATCATTGCGCAAGCCGACAGCGCTCACCCGGTGGATGGCTACTATCCGATGACGCGTTGGTCGGCCGGTGAAGTGGTGCGGGATGATTACGCATTTGCCGCCGGCGCTGCGCAAGGCGACCACGTGCATGTGATCGCATATCGCAAGACGGCTACTGGCTTTGAGAATCTTGCAGAGTTCGACCTGCCGCCATAAACCTGACTATCTATCCACGAATGTTTCACGTGAAACAAAAGAAATAGCCCAGATGCGACGGGAATCATCCTCTCGCATCTGGGCTATTTCGCTGTAACCTAACTACTAGTAACTAGCGACTATCCACTAGCGACTAATATGCATCGGCATAATCACATGCACAAACTCGTCCGAGCCAACCGGTTTGAACACGCCAGGCTTTTCTGGCGAGTTGGTTTCCAGCGCCACCTGCGCTGAGTCCACCACGCCAAGCAGTTCAGCGAGATATTTGGCATTAAACGCGATTTCCAGCGCCGGTCCATCTACCGTCGCGTCAATTTCCCCAACCTGATCGCCCATCTCCGCGGAGGTTGCCGAGACAACCACGCGCCCTGGCGTCAAATCGCCGCCCGGCTCGACGGCAACGCGCACTATATTGGAAGCGTCACGTGCGAAGAATGACGCAAGCCGCACCGCCTTGAGGAACTCGACGGTTCCGACGACTGTGCGCGTCTGGTGCGCCTTGGGAATCAGCGCAAGCACATCAGGATACGAGCCTTCTACCAACTGTGTGACCAATTCGGTTTGCGAAGTATGGAACACAGCCTGATTGCGGTTCTTCGTAATCGTAACCTCAATCGGCTCTTCTTCGTCTCCAATAATCCGACCCAGCTCGATCAGCGCGCGCGCCGGAATAATCACCGAAGTCGCCGCTGCACCGTTCGAGCCATTCGCGAGGTTGCCATTCCGCACTGATAGGCGAAAGCCATCGGCGGCGGCCAGCGTGAACTTGCTGTTATCAAAGCGCGCCAGTACACCTGTCAGGACGGGACGGCTTTCGTCGGTGGCCGCCGCAAACGCCACCTGACCAATGATGGCGCGCAACTCGCTCGGCTCAAGCAGCAATTTATTTTCGGTGCCCGCGGGTGGGATGAGCGGAAAGTCCTGCGCGTCCAACCCCTTAATGTTCGACTCAAAGCGCGAGCATTTCAGGTTCAGCGTCTGCGTGCGGACGTTCAGCTCCATATCAATTCGCTCCGGCGGGAGCGAGTTGACAAATTCCGTCAGCAGCTTGGCAGGCACGGTGGTCGTGCCTTCTTCCTCGACCTTCGCGCCAATCCATGTGGTGATGCCAATGGTCAGGTCGGTGGCCGAAAGCTTCAAGCGCGATTTGTCGGTGGCGAGCAGAATATTGTTGAGCACGGGCAGGGTACTACGGCTTGATACGGCCCGCCCGACGATACCCAGGCCCTTGTGTAGATTTTCTTGCAGGCAGGAAACTTTCACTCCACCCTCCGAGGATTGTTTGGGGTTCAGCTATTGTAGCCTGAGATGCAGGGGCTGGCAAGTGCTATGCGCTAAACTTTAGGATTCAGATAGTCCACTGCTCTTGCTGCCAGGCCGCTTCCCAAAACTGCAACTCATAACGGCTCGATGCCAGAAACGCTTCTTCCATGCGTTGTCGTTCAGCTTCGGATACGTCTACTGCTGTAAGGTCCACGACCTCGCGACACCATTGAGTTAGCTCGCCAAACTCGGCGCTGCTATACATGGCTATCCACTCGGCGTAGCGAGTATCAGTTGGCGCGGGTTGAGCGGCCAGCCGCAGCCCAACGTCATAGAACCCCCACATGCACGGTAGCAGCGCCGCAACCAACTCGCCAAAGCTGCCCAACGTAGCAGTACGCAGCAGGAAATTTACATAGGCTGCTGTGGCTGGCGCGGGGCGTTCCCGTTCGAGCTCCTCACGCAAGATGCCGAATTGGGCCGCATAGCGCCGGTGCAGTTCCATTTCCGTATGCAGGGTCGCGTGCGCGAGGTCCACAAACCGCGTCATCAGTTCGAGATTGAGCGTACGCGCAGCGGCCACCGTAAACAGGCGCGCATAGTCTATCAAGAACAGATAATCCTGGCGCACCCAATACGCAAACCGCTCCAGCGCCAGCGTTCCATCGCCAATCCCGCGCACAAAAGGATGTTGGTGTTGCGCCTGCCACAGCGGTTCCGCCAATCGGTACAGCCGCTCACTAAAGATTTCCGTCATGCGGTTTCTAATTCCGTTTTATCTAGGGAGTCTCACGCGCCGAGCGCAGCAGTGCAACAACCAAGAGCGCAATAGCCCCAATAATGACTAACATCACCAGCACGACCGTTGCAATATTGTCGTTGCGCGCGGCCACCGCAGCAGGCAACGACGCGGCAGCGGTAGGTTGCGGCGGCTCGACATTGATGGCGATGGCGATGCTCTCCGCCGTCTCGACTTCGAGTTCGGTTGCACTCCCATTGGGGACGATGACCGTGCCGAGGTGTATGGTCAGGTCTTGTCGTCCGCGCGCCTGTGCGGGGGTCAGCGCCCACGTCCATTCCGTGGCGTGGCCGACGATGACGGGCTTGCGCTGGCGGCCTGGCGGTGATAGCTGGAACGTGCCCGGCGCAACCTGTAGCTCCGCCCACATCCACGGATACAGGTCAATACCGGAGTTCAGCTTATAAATGAAGCCAGGGTCGTCGGGGGAACGGCGGTTGACTGGCTGCGTGGTCAGGCTCGAGAGAGACTGCGCCCCCGCTACGGTCAGCCGCACAAACGTAGACTCGCCCTGCGCCACGCTAGGCCGGTGTTCCACGCGTGCTTCCCCCACCGCCAGCGGTTTGGGCAGCGTCGGATAATTGACGGTCAATACATTCGGCTGCGCCGCGCCATCCGCAGGTACAGCCGCCGGACTGGGAGCGACGACATCAGGTGTCGGCGCGGTAGTGGGCGCGACAGTGGTGCTTGTCGGTGGAACAGCAGTCGCTGCAGGTGCGGTTGTAGGCTGCGCGGCGGCAGAAGTGGCGGCAGGGGCTAGAGTAGGCGCAGCTACGGGAGCAGATGTTGCGGCTGGTGCGCTGGTCGGCGCGGGGGCGACAGTCGGCGCAGAGGTCGCCGCAGGGCCACAAGCAGCAACCAGAAGCAGGACGGCCACGCAAACGACCAGACGGACATACGGTTGAAGTTGCCTTCGCCGTGTTCTGCTCATGGGTCAGAAGCCCCCTGCACTATGCAGTGGGCAGGCGTTTTGGCCCACCCCGATATTTATAGGCAAGGCACGCATCCGTGAATTGCTGTAGCTTAGCCGCGCCGACTTGCGCCTTTGGCACCGCAAGTGACCAGCCTAGAGATGCGTTTGGCGTGGCGACGGTCGAAATAAAGAGATGGTCGGGAGTGAGTATAAAATCGCTCAGCCACTGCCAGCGCAGGTTGGAGGTCCCAAGTTTGTTCGCGTGCTCCAATCCATCTGGAGTGGCGCGCAGCGTGACTTCCGCGATACCTTGTGCTCGCAGTTGCGCTGTAAAATCATTGGCCCAGTTCTGAAGATGCTGGTAAGTATAGAGCGGGGAAACGAAATACAGAAGGAACGCCAGGCTGACAATGACCCACAAGATGGAGTTCATGCCGCCGCTAAACCAAAGGCTAATCGCCAACGCCGCAAAGATCGCTGCGAACGCCGTACGACGCGCAAAAATGCGGCGTGCTATCGGAGCCTTCTTTTGCTGGAGGAAACGTGCTAACGCAATGGCATCAACCGCTCGGATGGTGAAGTGAATCTCCATGCGTTGCTCAGCGCGATTACTGCTTACGCGCGCGCACGAACACGCTGGGTGTCCACGGCCAGATGCCCCCCACTACTTGCAGCACGCTATCCGCGCCGACGAGGATTCCCAAAGGAACGCGCCGTTTGAGGACGCCGAGCCGGAAGTGCGAAAGCGCCCGCACCGTCTGCACGCGAAGCCCGGCAGCGCGCAGCGACTGGTCAATCCAACGCGGGTGGAAGTCAATGTTGAGCTTGACAAACTCGTGTGGCGCGAGCGAGAACGGGTTCTCGGTCTGGCGGCGCAGCGCATAGCGCAGGATCGCCTTCAGGTTACGCTTGCTAGCGTACTCCGTGATATAGTAGCCAGCTTGCGTCAGCACCCGCGCAATTTCCACAAACGCGCGTGGCACATCCACCAGATGATGCAGCATCCGCACCGAGACAACCTGCCCGACCGCCTCCGTCCGAAACGGCAGCGCATACACATCGCAGACGACGAAGCCAAAGCGCGGGTCACCGCCCAGCCGCTGCTTGGCCTGCTGCACCTGCGTGAAGGCGCGGTCCGTCATCACAATATGCTGGTAGCCGCTATACAGGTCGGCCAACCGGCCATAGCCTGCGCCCAGCTCAATCAGCCAGTTGCCCGCCGCCGGCAGCAGCGCCTTCAAGGCAACCCGCTCAACGCGGTCTTCGTATTCGCGTCCCTGCCCTTCCCAAAAGTCGGTGCGGTACGTCGAGCCTTCATAATTGCAGATGGGAATGGAATCGGGAGGTTCAGTCGGTCGGATGGTCATTTGTCGAAAAGAAATGTTTCACGTTTTACAAATTTGGCGATAAGGCAAAAACCATGAGTCCTACCAAGAGCCCCGTCCATGTAGGTCGAAGGTCGGCGTGCGCATTTTGCAGGCCCATAGCCACGATTTCAATCGCCGGCCCTGTTAGCCGCTTTGCCGCACAATCGCCGTATGAATGCTCTCCAACTCTTCTTCCGAAAAGAACTCAATGACGAGCCGCCCGCCACCGGAGCGATGGCGCTGGAGCGTGACTTTCGTCCCTAGTGCGCGGCGGAACTGCTCTTCCAGTTGGCGCGCATGCGGGTCGCGCGGCTTGGAGTCTGTCTGTGCTTCGCGGCGTTGCGGCGCACGCTCTTCATCGCTCGCCAGCGACTCCGCCTGCCGCACCGAAAGCCCTTCCTCTAAGATGCGCTTCAGCAGGGCGCGCTGTTCGCCCACATTCTCCAGGCGCAGTAGCGCCCGCGCATGTCCTTCGCTTATTTGCCCCTCGCTCAGCGCCCGCCGCGCCTCTTCTGGCAGCTTGAGCAACCGCACCGAGTTCGCCACCGCTACGCGGCTCTTGCCGACGCGCTCCGCCACCTGCTCCTGTGTCAGATGAAAATCGTCCATCAGATGACGATACGCGGCGGCCTCTTCCAGCGGATTCAAATCCGCGCGCTGGATATTTTCGATCAGCGCCAGCTCCAGCATCTGCTGCGGCGTCGCCTCGCGAACCACCACCGGCACGGCGGCGAGCCCTGCCAGTCGCGACGCCTGCCAGCGCCGCTCACCTGCAATCAGTTGGTAGCGCGGCAGCGGCTCGTTATCCGCGCCGCGCAGTTGCGTGACCACCAGCGGCTGGATGATTCCATGCGCCTGAATCGAATCTGCCAGTTCGCGTAGCGCCTCATGCGTGAAGCGTTCGCGCGGCTGGCGTGGGTTCGGCACGATGCGCTCGATCTCGATTGTCTGCACGCCCGAGGTTGCGCGTGGTTCAGTGCGTTGGGGCGGGATGAGCGCATCAAGTCCGCGCCCCAACGCAGGCCGGCGCGGTTTGGAGTGATTACTCATGCGAGGCTCCCGAGATGGACGGCAGACGGCAGATAACCGAGAATTAGAAGCGCAGTTCGCGCAACGCTCATACGCTCTCCTCCGGTGGTTCGTTGCGAGAGTAAGGCGACATGGGGATGTCCGGTTGCGGCGCAGATGATTGCGTGATTTCGTCCGCCGGATGACCGTTAGCTGACAGTGGGGAGCGACTAAAGTCGCTACTACCATTGGTGGGCGCAGTGACTTCGGGCTTTGCCCCGTTCGCCGCCGTCACAATCTCAGCCATGGATTCCCTATGCAGCTTCGTAGTGACGACTTCAGCCGTCGGCTGTGGCACATCCTCTGCCGTCGTCCGTTCACCGTCTTTCGTTGTCAGTTGTCCATCGTCTGCCGTCTGCCATCCACCGTCCGCCTTCTCTTCGCGCGGCTTCGACAACCTCGCCAGCAGCTCCAGCGCCAACGCGCGATAGGCTTGCGCGCCCGGCGTACTAGGCGCATACGCGATACCCGGCTGACCGAAACTCGGCGCTTCGCTCAGGCGCACGCTGCGCGGAACCAGCGTCTGAAAGACCATGTCGCCAAAGTGTTTGCGCACCTCGTCCACTACCTGCTGTGACAGATGGGTGCGCGAATCGAACATCGTCATCACTAGTCCCTCGATATGCAGCGCCGGATTCAGCCCGCGCCGCACGAGGTCGAGCGTGGACATCAACTGCGTTAGCCCTTCGAGCGCCAGATACTCGCACTGCACGGGCACTATGACACCATCTGCAGCGCTCAAGCCGTTGAGCGTCAGCAACCCGAGGCTTGGTGGGCAATCAATCAGAATCTGGTCATAACGCTCGCGCACAGCAGCAATGACCTCACGCAGCCTCAGCTCGCGGTTATCTTCATTGACCAATTCGACTTCTGCCCCCGCCAGCGCAGAGCTTGATGGCGCAAGCGCCAGTCCCGTCCAGCGTGTGCGCACGATGACGCTTTCCAGCGGCACCTCATCAAGCAAACTGTTGTAGAGCGATTGCCTCACCGTGCGCCGGTCAACCCCCAGCGACGACGAAGCATTGGCCTGTGGGTCGAGATCTATCAGCAGGACTTGCTTGCCCGCATCGGCCAGCGCCGCCGCGAGGTTGACGGCGGTCGTCGTCTTACCAACGCCGCCCTTTTGATTGGCGAAGCTAATGACTTTGCTCATGCCAGAAAACGGGGGTGTGACGCAATCCAGCGTTCGACGGTGGCGCGGTTCGGAATTGCGCCAATGCCGCCTTTTTCAATCGAGAACGAGGCGGTGACATTGGCGAAATGTGCGGCCTGTACCGCGTCGCCATGTTCCTTATAATGTGTCAAGAACGAGGCGGCGAACACATCTCCCGCGCCCGTAGGGTCTACCACACTCGCCGTGCGCGGCGCAATCCAGCGCCCCATCCCGCTCGCAAACACCAGCGCGCCGTGTCGTTCCAGCGTCAGCACGGACATCGACACTGCGCGCGTATATGCCTGAACGAGTTCCCAGTTATGTCCGACGTCTTCGGGGCTGAAAATGAGCACGTTGATACGCGGCAGCACATCAAGCGCTTCCAACCATTTGCGGGGCGTCACTTTGCCCTCGGCATCCCATTGGCGCAGCCAGCCCTGCGGTGTCAGCGCAACCAGCGAATCGGGAAACGCGCCAACCAGATCAGGATTGCACTCGTGCACAATCGGGCCAAGATGGACGATCCCCGCGCCGCGCCACTCTTCCGGCACGTCAGCCAGCGAGAGTTCGGCGGCGTGCCCGCGCAGCACTTGTGTTCGCCCTTCATCTGTATAGGTATTTGCAAAGGTCGTAGACTCCGCCGACGGCTTGCTATGAATGGCGATACCCGGCAGTTGCGCGCGCGCCTCTGCGATAATATTATCCTCCGCCGAGGTGACGATGGCGGCCCGTAGCCCCAGCCGCTGCGCCGCAACGGCGGAATAGGTCACCGTGCCGCCGAGCGCATGTCCCGTCGGGGTAATGTCCTTCGCAATATGGCCAATCACGAGATAATCTACTGGCGTCGAGGTCATGGCGCTATTGTAGCAGGGATGCACATAAAGGGGAAGAGCCTACGCGGAATGAATGGTTATTCTGTAGGGGCGTTCGCCAGAATACATCCCGCGTTAGCACCCCCATGGAAGGTGAAGCGCCGTTGAAGAACGCTCATCCGCATTTTTACTAGAAGCGCTATAAGCGGTGCATCGAAAATAAGCAATGTGGTGCAAGACAAGTCCGGCTGATTGTTGTATAACATTCATACTGAGAAATCTACGCATGCTCTGAACTTCAGTAGCGATAACGAGTAATCAGAGTGACGATGGTGCAGGTAGGTGCACGATATTCCTATGTCAATCAGCTCTGAATGGTCGCAGCTCTGGCGCTATCCGGCGCTGGATGTGACGCTGCTGCATGCGTCGTATATCCGGCACGCATTTGCGCGCCATCAGCACGACTACTACGTCCTCGCCGTTGTCGAGCGCGGATTGCAGACGTTCCTGCACAATGGCGTCAAACTGGTCACACCGCCCGGCGGCGTGATGTTGATTAACCCTGGCGCGGTGCATACGGGCGAACCGGCCGATGAGCGCGGCTACCAGATGCGCTGCATCTACCCATCGGTCCGGCGCATGCAAGCGGTGGTCTCCGAACTCAGCAGCGGGCGCGACCAACTGCCGGAGTTCCGCGAGGCGCGCGTTGACCAACGTTGGGCCGGAGACAGTATCGTGCGCCTGCACAAGGCACTGACCAGCGAGGGCGACGCGCTGGAGCGCGAGTCGCTCTATACGTGGACATTGGCCGAACTGGTGAAACGTTTTGCCGACCTCTCACTCAACGAGCGTCGTGTCGGCAACGAGCGCGAAACCATCCGGCGCGCCTGCCGCTACCTGACTGAGCACTACGCTGAACGCGTCAGCCTTGACCAATTGGCGGCGCATGTTGCGCTCAGCCCGTATTACTTCCTGCGCGCCTTCGCGGCAGAGATGGGCATGCCGCCCTTTGCCTATCTGGAGAGTGTACGCATCCGCGAGGCGCAACGGCTCATCGAGGCAGGCAGGCCACTGGTGGACGTCGCCGTAGAAACGGGCTTCAGCAGCCAAAGCCATCTCACCAATCGCTTCAAACGTATCATCGGCGTCACGCCTGGACAGTATGCTCGGCAGCATGCATAAACAAGTTGATACGAACTCAGCAGTGCTGGTGAAAGTCGTAACAAGGGAAAGACCGCATCCTTGAAAGGCATCCCGTCCGCTTGCGCAGACGGTTGGCGTGCGTACTTTTGCACGCCCATAGGCGCGACAGAAACCGGCTCCGAGCGAAGCCGAGGAGTTTCAATCTCCGGCCCTCCTATGATACTAACTCTCATTCCTGCCCTAACCTACGCCCTCATCTCCACCTTCACGCCCGGCCCTAGCAACATCTCGACGCTGTCGGTCGCGGTCGTGCACGGTTACCGGCGTTCGCTTGCGTATCAGTTGGGGCTGGCTTGCGGCGTCTTCATTGTCATGTTCATCAGCGGATTGATTACCACGACACTGCTCGGCATCTTTCCAGTGCTGGAACCCGTACTGCGCTACGCCGGCGCAGCCTACATTCTCTATCTGGCCTATCAACTGCTCAAGGCAACCTATGCCTTCAGCGACCAACCCACCCGTGCCGCCGGTTTCGGTTCTGGCTTCCTCCTGCAAATGCTCAACCCCAAGTTGATGGTCTACGCCTTCACGCTCTTCTCCACTTTTCTCGCGCCGTTTATGGATGGTGCCGCCTCGCTCGCTTTGGCCGCGCTCGCGCTGACCGCCATCGCCTTCTGCTCGACAAATCTATGGGCGGCAGGCGGCAACGCCGTCAAAAGTTTTCTGCGCCAGCCCCGCCAGCGCGCCGTCGTCAACATCCTTCTCTCGCTATCGCTGGTACTGACCGCGCTTTCGCTGGTTGGCATCATCTAGGCGTTCACACACTCAATCACACAACTTGTAGGAGGCGTCTCCCGACGCCGACAGATGTTGCAAAGCGAGATATCGGAGTCGGGAGACGCCTCCTACAGGTATGCAGGCGAGCCTCGTGAAAAAATCGCAGAGCGTTCTGCGCTATAATCGCAACTACCTGTAATTCAATGCAGTCAAAGGAATCGCGATGCAACAGCAAGAATGCACTTTCGAATGGAACGGCCAGCGTTTGCGCTACCTGCTGGCACTGCCCAACGCTCAGCAGGCCGGCAGCGCTACGCCGCACCCGCTGATTCTCTTTCTGCATGGGCGCGGCGAATGCGGAGACGACCTCGCGCTGGTGAAGCGGCAGGGATTGGCGAAAGTTGTGGCAGAGGCCGATGATTTCCCGTTCATCGTCGTCTCGCCCCAATGCGCCACCGACCGCGATTGGTCGGCCTATAACGACACGCTCATCGCGCTGCTGGACGAGTTGATTGCCACGCATAGGCTCGACCCGCGCATGGTCATCCTCACCGGCCTTAGCCTTGGCGGGCGCGGCTCCTGGGAACTTGCCTATCTGCATCCTGAACGTTTCGCATGTGTTGCGCCTGTCTGCGGGCGCATCCCCGACGTGCCTGACTTTCTCTCTCACATCTGTGTCCTGAAAGACAAGCCCATCTGGGTCTTTCACGGTGCGCAGGACAAGCGCGTCCTCATCACCAACTCCGAGCGCATGGTCGCGGCGCTGCGTGCCTGCGGCAGCGCGGTGCGCTTCACCATCTACCCGGACGCCGGTCACGATTCCTGGACAGCGACCTATAGCAACCCCGCGCTCTATGAGTGGTTCAACGAACAGTTGCCGCCTCCGCACTACGGCAGTTAAGTTGCAGATTCACGCCCCTTTTTGTTAAACTAGCGGGCGTCTATGACGGATGCTCCTCCCCCTGCGCCGCCGCCGAAGCGCGAAATCAACTGGACGGCGGTGCTAACATTGCTGACCGCCGTGGTAGGTTTGCTGACGGCCATCATTGCATTCATGCGCGAGACCACTCCGCCGGTCGCGCCAATACCGCCGACGGCTACCGCAACCATCGTTGTCACGACCTTTGTCACCGCTGCGCCCTCGGTCGCGTCGACCAGCGCACCCAGTAGCGCGCCCACAGCCGCTTCCACCACCGCGCCGACCATTGCGCCAAGTGCCGTGCCCGTTGCGTCCGCAACCCCGGCGCGCACACCAACCCTCAGCGTCACCCCAACGCGCCCCGCTGCGCCAACGCCCGTTGTCACCATTCCCACCAACGAGGCCGCCCCCTTTGGTACCTTGCGCGACTTCAACGGTTTGCAAGCGGTCATCGGCAATAGCGACCTTGCTGCCGGCTGTGGCGGCACGCTCGACTTCGAGCTCATCCTGACCAACACTACCGGTTCGCCCATTGTCTTAGGCTTTACGCAAGCAGACCTCAAGCTAACCAGCGATGCGCAGACGACGTTGAGCATTTATGGCGACAGCGGCACTGAGTCGCCGCGCTGCTACAGTAGCGTCAATGTCGGCACGCTAGCGCCCAATGCCAGCGCGGTCTATGCGCTGCGCACCACCGATGTGCTGACCAAATACAAATCGCTGCTGCTGACCTTTGGCTCCAAAGCTGGACGGCTCGCCAATCAAATGTGGCGGCTCGACCTCGCGACCACAGCGGTTGCGCCGCGCCCCGACTTCGGGCAGACGTTGGTCAGCGCCGATGGCGTCGAGGTCAGCGCGGCGCAGGCCAACTACTTCCCCGGCTGCAACGGCACGTTGGGCTTTGGGCTGACGCTAAACAACAAGTCGGCCAACGCTGTCCAAGTGAGCCTCAACTCCGCCAACCTGCACATCTATGGCGATAGTAAGACAAAGCTCGAAGTAAATTCGCAGCTCGGCGCGCCATCCGACAAGTGCTACTCCAGCTTCAACCTGCCCACGCTCAAATCCAATGAGAGCCAGCAGCTCGCCGTACGCGTGAGCGGCAATCTCGCAGGGCTGAGCTACGTAGACATCGTCATCGAAGGCGCGACGCGGCTGGCAGGCCTGCGCTGGCGGCTGCAGCTCGCGCGCTAACCATTGTCGTAGGAGGCGTCTCCCGACGCCGATGTGCCACCTTGCAAAGCGCATCGGCGTCGGGAGACACCGCCTACGACAATCCACGCTATAATCACCCCGCACGAATTCTTAGCGGCGCAAGGAGCAATCTCATGCTACCCGGAACGTTCGTCGGTTGCCTGGCCGGCTTTATCGCATGGTTCATCGTGCGCTACATCCTGCTCAGTTTCTACACTATCAACCAGAACGAGCGCGCAGTCAAGACCAGCTTCGGCCGCGCTGAACGCCTCGGCACGACAACCTTGACCGACCCCATCGCCGAATCGCTGCGCCCTGAAGAACGCGACCGCTACACCTACCCGCAGGTGCGCGTCATCATGCCCGGCGGCCCATACTTTAAGTGGCCGTGGGAGCGCATCTACAAAGTCTCCATCGCGACCGAAACGGTCAGCCTCGCTTTCGACCCGCAAGACCCGAGCGCCAACCAGAACGGCACCGTGCTCGAAGCCGTGACCAAAGACCAGTTGCAAATCGGGCTGACCGGCCAGATTCGCTACCGCGTCTCCGAGCGCAATCTCTACGCCTACTTCTTCGGCGTGCGCAACCCTATCGCGCATGTGATGGGGTACTTCGTCTCCATCATCCGCGAGCGCATCGCCTCGTTTGAAGCGCCCACCAAAGACGCCGCCGATATGAGCACCGTCGCGGGCGTTTCCATCAACGACCTGCGCAAGAACCTGCGCGACCTCAACGAACACATGGATACCGAGTGCGCCTCGTCGGCGGCGCGCTATGGCATGGTGCTGGACGCCACGCTCATCACCAGCATTGACCCGCCGCAGGACGTCGAGACCGCACTCGCCGCCATCAACACCGCGCAGAACCAGGTCTCATCCGAAATCAGCCTCGCGCACGCCAGCGCCGACCAGAAGATCGTGCAGTCCAAGCGCGCCGTCGAAATCGAAACACTCAATGCGCAGGCCGAGGTCGAACCGCTCAACGCGCTGGCCGCGCAGTTGACGGAGCTGCGCAGCAGCGGGCCGGATGCGCTGCGCGCTTACGTGCGCAATGTGCGCCTCAAAGTGCTGGGGCAGACGCAGCATGCCATCCTGGAGATGAAACAGTGAACCTCCTCGATTTTATCGGCAGCAGCTTCGTAACGTTTCTGATTGTCTTCTTTGGCTCATGGATTATCGTGCCTATCTTCCTCGCGATTCTGCGGCTCATCGGATTCTACGCCATCGTGAATGAAGGCACCTGCCATGTCTATGTGCTGTTCGGCAAAGTCATTGGCGTGCTGCGCGAGCCGGGGCTCAACTGGATGTGGCTCAAGCTTGGCCCGAACGCGCTGCTCGTGAACTGGTTGGGCGAACATCGGGTATTAGATATGCGGCTCGACCAACAGTACCTGCGCAGCCAGCCCGTCAACTCGGAAGAAGGCGCGCCGATGGGCATCGGCATCTGGTATGAGATGGTCATTGGCGACCCAATTGCCTATCTGTTCAAGAACGCCGACCCGCGTGGCTCGCTGGCCGCCAACGTGGGCAACGCGACGGTGCGCACGCTCAGCAACCTGCCGCTCAGCGAGATGCTGGTAGACCGGCACCGCATGAGCAAAGCGGTGCGCGACGAGGTTTCGCCCAAATCCGAAGAGTGGGGCTATAAGCTGGGCTCAGTGTATATCCGCAAAGTGCACTTCCGCGACGCAGGGATGATCAAGCAGATTGACGATAAGGTCGTCAATCGCCTGCGGCAGGTCACGTCTGCCATCCGGCAGGACGGCGCAAATCAGGTCAGCATCATCACCAGTACTGCCGAGCGGCAGGCTGCGGTCGAGTTCGCCAAGGCACAGGCCATGCGCCCGAAGATCGTCGGCGACGCCTTGCAGCGCATCGCCAGCGACCCGGAAGTCTCCGAGGCGATGTTCGAGATTCTGGAATTGCAGAGCCTCGAAGACAGCAAGGCGCGCGTTACACTGCTGCCCAATAACGGCAACGGTCTGCTGACGCAACTGCTCGCGGCGAGCGGGAGTGCGCCGGCAAATACGCCGCGCTAGTGAACAAGAATAAGCGAAGAGTTCCATTCCGCAACGAGACGGCATCCAGCATTCTCCGCACCCCGGCGGCGAAGCATACTTTGAAGGAGAGAAACCGATGACCGATGTGGATGTAATCATTGACCTGATCAACGAACTGGTGCACCAGGTGAAGCGCGTGGTGGGTTCGCTCAACCGCGAGGAACTGACATGGCAACCCGACCCGCAGGGCAACAACATCGCCGTGACCGTCTGGCACTTCGCGCGCTGGTGGGATGTGCTGACCGTGCGAGCATTCCAGAACCAGCCGCCGGAAGATGAGTTGTGGTTCACGCGCGGCTGGCACGAGCAGACCCGCTACGACCCGCGCGGTATCGGCGCGGGCGGACTGGGTGCCCTGACCGGCTATACCTGGGCCGAAGTCGAAGGCGTGCCCATCCTCAGTGCGCCCGAACTGCTCAGCTATCTCGATATGACCACACAGGCGATGATCGCGTACCTGCGCACATTGCCCGTTGGCAAGCTCTACGAAAAAGCACCGGGACTCACCGGCGACACGACCTACTACGACTGGATCAAGCAGATCGGCACAGGCTCATTCCGGCACGTCGGCGAAATCCAGACGCTCAAAGCCATGCGCGAGCGCATGCTAGGCATCACCTCGCCCGCCGCTGCGACCCCGACGAGGGTAGTAGCCGGCTAACGACTGAAGTTGTTACTACAAATGAGAAGCTGTACCTTCCTTCGTAGTGACGACTTCAGTCGTCAAATGAAACAACTACCGTGGAGGTAACAATGACAACCAATGCCCACGTCCATCCTGATGAACAAGCCAATCGTCTCGAAGTCGCCGCATCCGGCATGGCCGCGATGGTGCGGCAGCCATCCGATGCGCCACATCTGCACGCCGCGCCGGGATCGAATGAGTGGAACGCGCTGGAGATTATGGGGCATTGCGCCGAGATGATTCCCTATTGGATCAGCCAAATCCGCGTGATTCTCACCGCAACCGGCGAGCAACTACCGCGCTTTGGCCGCACTCCCGACGACGTGGGGCGCATGGCCGGCCCTGAGAGCGGCAAGACGACAAACGCCAACGACTTGGCAGACAAGCTCGAACGAGAAGCCTATCGCGCCGCAGCGGCCATTCGCACCTTTAGTGAAGCTGATCGCGCCAAACGCGGCGTCAACCTGCGTGGCGAAGAGATGCGCGTCGAAGACGTCATCGAGCGCTTCATCGTCAGCCACGCCGAGGGGCATTTAAAACAGATGGAAGAGGCGCTGGCGAGCGGCTAGAATGCGATTGTAGGAGGCGTCTCCCGACGCCGATATGGGTCGCCGAGCAACCACTTCGGCGTCGGGAGACGCCTCCTACGGGTTTGCAACACACGCTAGTATTGGGGGAAACAGCCCGATGCAGACGATAAAGCCTACCGTTGCCATTGACATCCTCGAACGGCTCGACGTGCGCGTCGGGACGATTTTTGCCGTCGAAGAAGTCACGGGGTCGAATAAACTCGTGCGGCTGCGCGTGGACTTTGGCGATCACCAGCGGCAAATTATCGTCGGCATGAAGCAGGAGCGCGCGAACCCCAATGAGGTTGAGGGCAAGCAGGCGCTGTTTGTCGTCAACCTGGAGCCGCGCACGATTCGCGGCGAACTATCGGAAGGGATGCTCTTCGACATCGGCTATGCGGATGGTATCACGCCGGTACTGGCTGTGCCGGAAAAGCCGGTGCCAAATGGAACACGAGCGGGGTAATGATGACCAACGTTTTAATCTTGCCCGGTATCTATAATTCCGGGCCGCAGCATTGGCAGAGTTTGTGGGAGGCGGCGCATCCTGAATACCGCCGCGTGCAGCAGAAAGATTGGGAAACACCACTCAAAGATGACTGGGTGGCCGCAGTGGATGCCGCCATTCGCGCGGTCAACGACGATGCGCTGCTCATCGCGCATAGCCTCGGCTGTATCACCATCGCGCACTGGGCGAGGGAGCATAACCGCCCCATTCACGGCGCACTCTTAGTTGCCCCGCCCGACCTCGACGCGCGCCGCCCGAACCCCGACCCGTGGGGCTTTGCGCCCGTGCCGCTCGTCCCGTTCAACTTTCCCAGCATCGTCGTCGCCAGCAGCGACGACCGGGGCGCGACCATTGAGCGTGCTGAATTCTTCGCCCGTAGTTGGGGCAGCCGCTTCGTCAACATTGGCGCTCACGGGCATATCAACGTAGACGCCGGATTTGGGCCGTGGCCGGAGGGGGAGCGGTTGCTGGCGGAGTTGATTAATGGAGATAGAGATAATAGGGGGAAATCAGGCATTCACCAATAGCGTTCCCTGTGGAAATACAACGGGGCGATGCACGAACTGTGCATCGCCCCGTTGTATTTCCCTTATTTCCCTACAGTCTTACTTATCCAGCCACGCCTCGCGCAGCGGCACATTGAAGGTCGTGAACGAAACGTAGTGGCCCTTGACGTACTTGCGCACGGCCTGGAACTTCAAGTTCTGCACCAGATAGATGTGCGGGGCTTCCTCATTGAGCACGATGTCCTGGATGCGGCGCGCCTGCGTGTGACGCGACGGCTGGTCGAGGTTGACCGCCATCTTTTCGAACAGGTCGGACAGTTCCGCGTTCTTCCAGCCAGGGAACCAGAACTTGGCGCTGCCAGCGTCCGGGCGACCGAAGTCGTTGACGAAACCGGTGACGTCGGGGCGCATGCCGCGTGCCGTCTTGAGGAAGTCGAACGAGCCGTCGCCGACGCGCTTGGCGATGCTCGCCAACTCTTCCGGCACCACATTGACGTTGATGCCGATGGCCTTCAACTGCTCTTTGATGATTTCCGCCTGCTGTACATGGTCGGCGGGCGCGGAGATGGTGTGCAGCGTAATGTCGAAGCCATTCGGGAAACCGGCGGTGGCGAGCAACTGCTTCGCGCCGGCAATATCCTGCTTGAACGCGCCGGCAGCGAGTTCCTCGGACTTGATGAACCAGTCGCCGTAGCCGGGCGGCACGGGGCCGGTCAAGACTGCCTGGCCGGCGTAAACGTTATCAATGATGGTCTGGCGGTTGATCGCCTTGCTCATCGCCAGACGTACTTCCTTCTTGTTCCACGGCTTGCCGTCGCCCTTGATGGTAAACTGCAAGACATGCGGCGAAGAGTACTGGCCTTTGTGTACTTCGATGTTCGGATCGTTGGCCAGCGCCTTGGCCGTATCGGGCGAGACGTTGCAGCCGTCAATCTGGCCTGCGCGCAAGGCAGCCACGCGCGCGTTCTCGTCGGTCAGCACTTTGAGCGTGATCCCGTCCAGGTACGGCAAACCCGGCTTCCAGAAATTCTCGTTGCGCACGTTGACCGTGCGGTCGTTGTCTACGTATTCCTTGAGCTTGAACGGACCGCTGCCAATGCCGGAAGTCAACGGGTTGTTCTTATCGTAGAAGCCCTTCGGGATGATGCGGCTGTAGCGCGCCCAGGCCAGGTAGCCCAGCACCGTCGGATCGGGGCCGGTCATGACGAACTTGGCTGTCATTTTGTCCACGACTTCGACGTGGTCAATCTTCGGGTAGAACGAGTTGGCGACGCCGGGCGCGGGCGGGGCCTTCTGCAGTTCGATGGAATACTTCACGTCGTCGGCGGTCACATCGGTGCCATCGTGCCATTTGGCGCCAGGGCGCAGATGCCAGATCCAAGTCTTGTCGTCGGGCGTTTCCCACGAGATGGCCAGCGCGGGCTTGACGAGCAAATCCTTGTCCCACTCCACGAGCGAGTCGTAGAGGAACTCGGTCGCTTCGACCTGACCCTGCGAGATACCACCAAATGGAATGAGATTGCCTTGCGCGACATCCTCACCCCAGGTCAGGATTCCACCCTTCTTGGGCGTGCCCGCGGCGGGGGCGGTGGTTGGAACAGAGCCGGCGCTGGTTGCCGCCGGTGCGGCACTGGTTGCTGCCGGCGCGGTGGTGTTGGCGGGGGCAGGGGTGTTGGCTGGCGCGGTCGTAGGTGCGGCGGTGGGCGCAGGGCTACACGCGGCGATCACAACGCTGGCGACGGCCGCGCCGCCGACGAGCGTTGCGCCTTTCAGGAATTCACGGCGCGAAATGGCCGCGTCTTCCTTTGTTACACGTTCATGTTGCTGAGACTCCATGACTCCTCCTGTAAATAATTGGACGAACAGCGGATTGTCTGGAAAAGTGCTACGACGGGCGGGGATAGAACGCACCCCCTGATGGGCAGGGGGTGTTTTTTGAGTTGGGCTATTATAGCGCAAATGGGGCGGAGTGCAAGCAGCTACTTCTTGGGAATAATCGTCACCTTGCGTGCATCGCCGATGCCTACCGATTGCGTCGTGACGCCTTCGTGATCGCGCAGCGCGATGTGGATGATGCGCCGCTCGTTGGGTGGCATCGGTTCGAGCGCGACGGTGCGGCCTTTGACCTGCACCTGCTCGGCCAGCCGCAGCGCGAGGTTGCGCAGCGACTCTTCGCGCCGTGCCTTGTAATGCTCGACATCCACCACGATGCTGATGTTGCGCCCGACCTTGTGCGAGGTGATGAGACGCGTCATCATTTGCAGCGCGGTCAGCGTTTCACCCTTGCGGCCAATCAGCAAGCTGAGGTCATTGCCGGTGATGTTGAGGATAATGGGCGGCTCGGCGGGCGTGTCGCCTTCGGCATCAATCTCGTCTTCGGCCAGGGTGCCATGCCCGACTTCGATAGTCGCGCGCAGGCCCATGCCCTTAAGCAGATGCCCCAGCACATCCTTGCCGACATCTTCCGGCTTCGCGCCGGCCATCGTGCCGCCGCTGCTAGCGCGCGGCGCTTCGGTCGGGAAGGGCGTCAGGCGCACGCGCGCCTCGGTGGCGCTCTTGCTCAAGACCTCGATAATGACATCATCGCTTTCGAGGCCCAACTGCGCCAACCCTTTGGCGATGGCCTCGTCGGGGTTTCGCCCGGTTGCTTCCAAACTCTTTGGCGTTTCCATTCGTTAGTCCCTCGATATCCTTCCTTACGTAGGCCGAATCATGCGCAGCAAGAAGAACCTCTCTCACAAAGCCACAAAGGTGACGAACACACGAAGAAATTCTTTGTTATTCTTCGTGTCTTCGTGTTCTTTGTGGCTTTGTGAGAGAGGTTCTTCATCCTGGTCAAAGGCGCTTTTCACATGAATGGTTTATATTATTGACGGATTCCTCTATCGCCGTGATTGGCGGCGCGCTCGCCGCTTGCCGCTGCCGTTCGGGTTGCCATTGCGCGGCGTCGCCGGAGCAATTTGCTTGGGCGGCGGCGGGGACACCGGTTCGTCGTCCTCTTCGTCCTCGTCCTCATCCTCGTCGTCGGTAGCCGACGTGAGCGCGGGGCGCGCGGCAGGTTTACGCGGCGTCTGCTTGCCATTCACTGCTGCCGTCTGCGAACCCATGCCCAGCAGTCCTTGGGGTAGCACAAACTTCCAGCCCTGCGTCATGCCCTGGAAGAACATGCGCACCAGCGACGAGATAATCCAATACAACGCCACGCCCGACGCGAAGTTGACCGCAAACCAGCCGAACATCAGCGGCATCATCAACTGCATGGATTGGTTCATCTGCGCCTGCTGCGGGTCGGCGCTGGGCATGCTCATCGTGCGCTGGCTAAACCACGTGCTGGCCGCCACCAGCACCGGAATGATGAAATACGGGTCGGGGCGCGCAAGATTCAGCCACAGGAACTGGCTTTCCAGCGGAATCGTATTGGTTGCGATGTCGGCAATGAAGGGGATGCCGCGATAGAGGCTGCGCGTCAACTCCAGGAGGCTTTCGGGGTTGACCGCGACCAGCAGGTTGATGGCCGAGTAGAAGGCAATCAGCAGCGGCATCTGGATCACTGTCGGCAGACAGCCCGCCGCCGGATTGACGCCCGCTTCCTTATACAACTCCATCGTGACCTGCGCCATCTTCTCGCGGTCGTTCTTGTACTTCTTCTGCGCGTCTTTCCATTTCTCAGACTGCTGCAACTGCTGCATCTTCTTCGACGAGTTGAGGCTCTGCATCGTCAGCGGCCATGTGATCAACTGAATCAGTATCGTCGAGGCGATCGTCGCCAGCACGAAGTTATGCCCCAGCAGCGCATAGGTCACGACCATCACATTGACCAAGGGCTGCACGAGAATAGCCGTGCCAATTTGAGCGAGTATATCCATATGATCTCGAAGATTGCAGCTTGCAGATTAATACAAACCGCATCTAATCTGCAAGCTGAAATCTAAAATCTGAAATTGCCTAGGGTACACACTTCCACGGTTCCGCATCGGTCGTGCAGCGCCACTTGCGCTGCCCGCTCGCGGCATCGAGCGCATCCACGCTGTGGCTGCTGTTCTGCACGATGACCATACCATTGACCAACGCGGGCGCGGCGAGCACGCGCGCTTCCGCATTATACTCCCACACCTTGCTGCCATCGCTCAGGTTGAGTGCGTAGACTTTGGAATCTTCCGAGCCAACATATACAAACTGCTCGTTGCCGGCAGCCGCCGCGCGCACACCCGCGCCGGTCGTAAACGGCTTGGTCCACGCCAACAGGCCGGTCTTCGCGTCAATCGCATAGACGTTGCCATCGAGCGAGCCAACCACGATGAGGTTCTTCACCAGCAGCGGGTCGGCCCACACCCAGTTGCCGGTGGGGAATTTCCAGACTTGCTTGCCATCCGCGGCATTGACCGCGTAGACATTCGTATCGAACGAGCCGAAGTAGAGAATGCCGTTGGCAATCTTGGGCGACGAGGCAATCGCGCCGCCCGCGTCGAACGGCTTGTCCCAGACGAGCTTGCCGGTCGCGGCGTCGAGCGCATAGAGGAAATGGTCGAGCGAGGCAACATAGACGCGGCCATTATCCACCAGCGGCTGCGCCCAGATTTTGTCCTTGGTCGTGAACTCCCACAGCTCTTTGCACTGGCCGTTAAGCGGTGCGTTGGTATCCACCGCGTATAGCTTGCTCGGCGCAGTCTTGAACAACTCGGGGATTTTCGCGGGGTCAAAGTTGGTCAGCAGGTTCGGCACGATGTCGGTCGAGCCAACATAGGCCGTGCCGTTGGCATAGCCGGGTGTGGCGATAATCGCATCGCCGGTCTGGAACTCGCAGACCTTTTCGCCAGTCGAGGCTTTCAACACATACAGTTTGTGGTCGCTGCCCGCCGCAATGATGTTGTCGCCGCCAACAATCGGCGCGGCATAGAGCGACGAGCCGGACGCCGCGATGTGCTGATTGTTGTCCGACGGGTAGACCCACTTGCGCTGTCCGCTAGACGTGTCAAGTGCATAGACCTTCCCGCCGCTCGAGCTAATATATACGACCGAATTTGCGCTCACCGGCGGAGCCCAGCCCACCGCAGGCGCCGCGCTCCCGCAACCCGCCAATACGAGCATGATGAGCCCAAATGCGATTGCTTGTAATGCGTATTGCTTCAAGAAATATCTCTTCTCATGGATTAAACAATGATGGTGACGTGATGTGTGTTGCGTTGGTTCTTCTTGTACCTGCATCTGCCGTCTTCCGTCCACCGTCACGGCACCGGATCATACCCGCCCGGATTAAACGGATGGCAGCGCCCAATGCGCCTGATTGCCAGCCAGCCGCCGCGCAGCGCGCCATACCTCTGAATCGCCTCGTAACCATACTTTGAACAGGACGGTTCGAAGCGGCACGACGGCGGCAGCACCTGCGATAGCGTCATCTGATACAGCCGAATCAGGCCGAGGAACAACCACTTCACCGCGCACCATCCTGCACGCGTACCGCGTGCAGCGCCGGCTGCGTAAATAGTTGCGCCACCGCCGCGCACACCGTCGCGTAGGTCGCCCCGCGCATCGGCTCGCGCGCAATCAAGACCATATCCCAACCGGCCGGCAACTGTGCTGCGTGCGTGCGCGCGGCCTCGCGTATGAGGCGCTTCGCGCGGTTGCGCGCCACGGCATGACCAATGCGTTTACTCGTTGAATAACCGATCCGGCTGTGGGGAAGACCATTCGGGGAAGCCCGCAGAATCAGAAGAGGGGTAGACCACGACCGGCCATCGCGATAGACCCGCTGAAATGCGTCGCCATCCTTCAACCGGTAAGGGAGTCGCATATAGCTATCAGCAATCAGCTTTCAGCTTTCAGGAGAGCATTTGTCCTTAAGCGCTCCTCATTAGCTGATCGCTGATCGCTGACCGCTGAATGCTAACTAGACCGACAACTTCTTGCGGCCATGCGCGCGGCGCGCCTTGAGGACCTTGCGGCCACCGGGGGAAGCCATGCGCTGGCGGAAACCATGCACGCGCGCGCGGCGTCGGACGCGCGGCTGCCAAGTGCGTTTGACCATGAAACGTCGTTCTCCTCTAGCAGATTATTCCGAATACTAGACACGTATTATAATCTTGCCTCAGTATTTAGGCAAGATTCGCGAGTGCGCCGCCGCTTCCTGTGTAGCGACGACTTCAATCATCTAGCAGGAGATGTTTCACCGCAGAGGCGCAGAGAACGCTGAGAAGGACCTACTTAAACGGCATCCCGCCGCCATGCAGCAGCATGTCCAATCGTTAACACGCACTCATGGTTGGTGGACTCTTTGAGAGAACGCAGAGAGACGAGCGTCTCTGCGTTCTCTCAAAGATCGCGCCAACTCTCTTGTTGCGCGCGTAGTGTCTGCCTTCATCCGCTTATTTGGCTAGCAAGTATCGGCAGAGGGTCTTTCACTCTGCGTTTCTCTGCGCCTCTGCGGTGAATTTCTTTGCATCCGGAGCAATAGCCATGCCCAAAAACCTCCACCAACTTTCGACCGAGCAGATCAACGCCCAAAACCAGGACCTCGACCTGTGGTCGCCGCTGGAAATCGTCACCCGCATGAATGCGGAGGATAGACTGGTTATTGCCGCCGTCGAGAGCCAGTTGCCACAAATAGCTTCTGCGGTCGAGTTGATTGTGGCGCGATTAGCGGCAGGCGGGCGGCTGTTCTACGTCGGCGCGGGCACCAGCGGGCGGCTCAGCGTGCTCGACGCCAGCGAATGTCCGCCCACTTTCGGCGTCCCGCCGACCTTGGTGCAGGGCATCATCGCCGGTGGGCGTGCCGCGATCGTGCGCTCCAGCGAAGGTATTGAGGACGACCCCAAGGCTGGCGCCGCCGATGTGCGGAAGCGCAAGGTCGGCGCGCGCGATGTGGTTGTCGGCATTGCCGCCAGTGGGCGCACGCCCTACGTCGTCGGCGCGCTCCAGCAGGCGCGCAGCGTCGGCGCAGCTACCATCGCACTCGTCAACGCGCTGCCCTCGCCCATCGCGCAGTTAGCCGACATTGTCATCGCGCCGGTGACCGGGCCGGAGATTGTCTCCGGCTCCACTCGCCTCAAAGCCGGCACCGCGCAGAAGCTGGTGCTCAACATGCTCTCCACCGCCACCTTTATCCAGCTCGGCAAAGTCTACCGCAACCTGATGGTAGACGTGCAAGCCTCCAACGCAAAGCTGCGCGCCCGCGCCATTCGCATCCTCGTCCAAGCCACCGGCATCGAAGAAGCCAAAGCCAAACGCCTCCTCCCCCGCGTCCACTGGGAAGTCAAAACGGCGATTGTGATGCAGTTGGCGGGCGTGACAGCGGATGAAGCGCGAGGAAGGTTGAAGGCGGCCAAGGGGTTCGTTCGCTCAGCCCTGCCAAGACCCGAAGCATCCTGAGGCTGAGGAATTGGGCTAACATTCCGCGCAATATCAGTTGGCTCGCCGGAACCCCACCATTTCAATTTACCGCAGAGGCGCAGAGAAACACAGAGAAAAAATATGAGATGCAATAGGCAGGGCGAGAAGATATCTTTCTGCCCTTCTCTGCGTTCTCTGCATATTTGTGGGGCGGTGCGAGAGAACGCAGAGGATAGAGCGTCCCGGAAGAGGCCATGGGAAAGCTTTGCCTCAGAGTGATTTTCATCCTGCCTCTCGCAGCTTGCAATCAAGTTTTTTCTCTGCGTTTCTCTGCGTCTCTGCGGTGAAACGCCTTGATTTCCCGCGCATTCTACCGTACCACCACAGGCAAGTAGACACGCAGCGGCGTCGGGCAGATGAAATTCAGGATCTTGTAGTCGCCGTTGTTGCTCGTGTTCGTGTCGCCCGTACCGGTGGCGATCACGATAGTGAAGGAAGCTTAAATCCTATTCCCTTTCTTTCCATTATCTCGATAATAAAGGCGCAATCTAAAATCTAAAATCAACAATCTAAAATTCCTCCATGTCCCAAGACTTCATCTCCGATTGGCTCGTGCGCGGCATCCTTGCGGCGCAAGCCCATGAAAACGATGAAGCCCGCACAATGCTCGAACGCGCGCTCATCGAACTTGATGTCATGGCCGAATCGTACGGCCAGCAGAACGACAAGGCGCGCGAGGATGCCTGGTACTGGCTCAGCACCATCACTGACGACCCTAAAGAGAAGCGCGAGCTATTGGAGAACGTGCTGGCGAGCAACCCCGGCTACCCCGAAGCGCGCCGCGATCTCGCCATTATGGAGGGACGGCTCAAACCGGAAGCGATTGTCAACCCGGATAAAGCCGCAGTGCCTGTCGCGCCGGTGGCGCAGCCAGCCTCGTCAGCCGTGCGGCGCTATGTCTGCCCGCGCTGCGGTGGCAAGTTGAGTTTCAATGTAGAGAAGCACGCGCTGACCTGCGAGTACTGCGGCTTTCGCGTCGCCGAAGAGGAAGCGGGGCTGGTGGCCGAGCACGACTTTACCGCGAGCATCTACACCGCCTCGGCGCATCGCTGGGAGCTGCCCACCCAGCGCATTCTGGAGTGCAAGTCATGCGGCGCGCACGTCGTCCTGCCGCCCTCGCAAATTACGAGCAGTTGCCCATTCTGCGGCTCGGCGCTGATCGTCGCGGCGACCCGGCACGCCGACCTGATCGAGCCGGGCGGCATCATTCCGTTTCAACTAGATCAGCAGGGCGCGATTCAGCAGGTGCGCGGTTGGCTGGTGGCGCAGCGGCTCAACAAGGACGACCTCCAGCGCGCGGCGATTGCACGCCCGCGCCCGATCTACTATCCATTCTGGGCGTTTAACATTGGCGGCGAAGTGCGCTGGCGCGGCACCGTCGAGACCACCGGCTATAACGCGCTGGAGCGCCGCCCGGTTGTTATCATCGAGAAGCGCGATGGCAGTGAGTTAGCGATGGATGATCAGTTGCTCGTGCCTGCCAGCCATTCGCTGCCCAACGACCTGACGACGGCATTGGCTCTCTCCGGGCGCAATAGCCTGGGCAACGTCAGCGGCTACCAGCTTGATGCGCTGCTGCCCTATTCCGACAGCTACCTCGCCGACTGGCCCACCGAGCTATACCAGATTTCGCTGGCCGATGCCTCGCTCGCCGCACACGAGCGCGCCTACCACGCGGCGCGCGAGCGACTGCATATAGACGGCGAGGTGCGTGACCTCAGCTACGATAGCACGGGCATCATCATCAACTCCTACCGCCTGGTGCTGCTGCCCGTCTGGCTCAGCCAGTTGCGCTACAAGGAGCAGGTCTACCCCCTAGCCGTCAACGGGCAAACCGGCGCGGTGCATGGCCGCCTCCCGGAGAACGCGCTCAAAAACTTCCTCGTGGGTCTGCTGGGGTAGTTGCTGCGCTGCCATAAGCCATTAGCGATCAGCTTTCGGCTTTCAGCTATCAGCCATCGGCTATAAACTATCCACCTTTATCTGTCACCTGCCGTCCACCGTCCGCCGTCGGCCATCACTCTGATGAATGCCTACAGATGCCGCGACCTGCGAAACTCGCCATATACCCCTGCGTCTTTTTGGCCGCTGCTGCGTCTATAGCATAAAATCTGCAGTGGAGCGCGAAAGCATATGACAACCTCTGTCGAAAGCGTCTGGGACGATTTGGGCGATACGCTCAAGCGGTTCATCGTCGGGCGGGTCAGCAATGAGCAGGTCGCGGAAGACATCCTGCAGGATGTCTTCCTGAAGATTCATGCCAATATCGACGGTCTCAACGATGAGCGCCGCTTGCAAAGCTGGGTCTACCAGATTGCGCGCCATGCCATTACCGACTACTACCGCAAGCCGAATCGCAGCCAGGAACTGCCGGAGGAGTTGCCCGCGCCCGAGGACGATGGCAACGACGCCGAACGCCAACTGGCACGCAGTCTGCGCGCGATGGTCGAGCTGCTGCCCGCCGAGTACCGCGAAGCGGTTATCCTCGACGCCTTCGAAGGCTTGCCCCAAAAGGAAATTGCAGCGCGGCTTGGCCTTAGCCTATCGGGCGCAAAATCGCGCATCCAGCGCGGGCGCGCCATGCTGCGCGATGCGCTGCTGGCCTGCTGTCACTTCGAGTTTGACCGGCAGGGCCATGTGGTGGACTACACCCCGCGCGTCCAATGCTGCACAGGCTGCGGCGAGGACTGCGGGGCTGATGATACTCGCCTGGCCGAGTCTGCGTCTTTTGTGCCCGAGCCGCGTCTATAGAAGCAAGAAACCTTTTAGGAGATAGGTGATGACTACAAAAGACAGTGTGAAGGAAGTTGTGAGCGCGCGCTATGGCAGTATCGCCGAGCGGCTGCTGCAACAGCAGGTGCAAGGACTAGCGCTCGACCTGCAGTCAGTCGCCACCAGCGGCGCGAGCTGCTGCGGGCCGGATTCATCATGCTGCTCGCCGGACAGCGCCGAGTTGGATGTGAGCCAAGCGCTAACCTTGTATACGCCCGAAGAAGTGCGCGACCTGCCGCCCGAGGTGGTCGGCGCGACGCTGGGCTGCGGCAACCCGATGGCGATTGCCTCGCTCAAGCCGGGCGAGACGGTGGTAGATTTGGGTAGCGGCGCGGGGCTGGACTGCTTCCTTGCGGCGCGGCAGGTCGGACCGACTGGACGGGTCATCGGCATTGACATGACCGATAGCATGCTCGAACTCGCGCGGAAGAATCAGGCGAAGGTCGGGTTGACCAATGTGGAGTTTCGCAAGGGCGAGATTGAGCGCATGCCGCTGCCGGATAATAGTGTGGATGTGATTATCTCAAACTGCGTCATCAACCTGTCGGCAGACAAGGATGCGGTCTTCCGCGAGGCATTTCGCGTATTGAAGCCGGGTGGCCGCTTCGCCGTCAGCGACATGGTCACACACGGTGACGTGCCCGCGCAGTTCCGGCAGGCGTTGGAACTGTGGGCGGGCTGCCTGTCCGGCGCGCTGGATGACGAAGACTATCTGCGTCGCTTGCGTGCGGCGGGCTTTGCCGAGGCGATAATCACCAGCAGCAAGGCCCTGCCGCAGGACTCGATTGACGAATGGGCAGGCAATGCCGAAAATGCCGCTGCCATTGCCAAAGCCGCCAGTTGCTGCGGGCCGAACACCAGCGTAGACCGCTCAACCGTGAACGACATCGCCGGCAAGATCGTGAGCGCGCAAATCACGGCGGTTAAAGCGGTGTAACTTTTCTCCCACACCCCGTTCCTGCGAGGCGAACGGGACACAAAGCCTACACAGGTACAACGACGAAGGTGTAGAGACGTTCCGGCGGAACGTCTCTACTGTTTTGGGATGAAGGTATCGCGCGGCTGCACCACCAATCCATCGAGCGTTGCCGCTGAGTCAGTCGCGTGGATTGGTTGCGCGGCAGTATAGCTGTTGCGCCAGCCAGATTCGACCAGCGCTTCCACTTCGGGATACGTCCCCTCGTCGCTGATGATGAGCACGTAGTAGCGTTGCTCGAAGCGCGCGCGCAGGTCGGACGGGAGCGCGGTTGCATTGCGCCCCATTGCGTGCCAGAGTGCAGTCAGTGCGACGCTCGGCGCTTTGCCTGCCATGAGCGCGTAGTAGGGGTGCTCCAACACCAGTACCGGCCCATCTGCTTGGCGCAGCATCGCAATCAGCCGCTCACCGCCCTGCCACATCGCCGCCGTTGGCATTTCTCGTGTTGGGTTGTAGAAAGCGAGGGCGCATTGGAGTAGAACGGCGAGGTAAACCGCAATCGGAAGCATGGCCGTGATGGCAGCCTTCCCCGTCCACGCAGGTGGACGGTCGGCGTCAGCCCATAGGCGCGGTTTCAACCGCTGGCCCGCCTGCGCGAACACGATACACGGCGCAAGACACAGAAACGCATACGCGGGCATCAGCGAGTTGGTGTTGCCGCCCAACCGCGCCCGCGCCCAGCCGCTCACGATGACAGCCAGCAGGAGGAACAGCAACCAGCCCAGACCCCCACCCCAACCCTCCCCCGCAGCAAGCGCGGGAGAGGGGGTTGTGTCTTTCAGACCACCAACCGGAAGCGCGGGAGAGGGAGCATTCCCTTCACGCCCAACCGTCGACGCTACAGGAACGAACGCCAGAAGCATTGCGCCGATGAACAAAACTAACAGCGCCCCCATCCCGCGTGGCAAGTCGTGGCGTAGATAGCTTACGATACGGTCCAGCGCGACGGGATCGGCCTGCGGCACAATGAGCAGGTAGGTTGTTGACCAGCCGCCCGTCAGCGCGTGCAACCCGCCGAGTGGTACGACAATCGCCAGCACGTAGACGAGCCAGTAGTCCCATGCCTCGCGCCGTGCGATCCACAACAGGTAGAGCGCCATCGCGGGGCCAAACAAGCTGGCATTCTGCTTCGCCCAGAATGCCAGCGCCAGCAGCAGCGCCGACGCGATGCGCCCCCGTCGCGAGCGCGCCCCCGCAATCCCCGCCAGCGTCCCGGCCAGCATCAGCGCAATCGCCAGCGCATCCACGCGGGCGAGGTCGTACTCGAATCCGGTGACACCGAAACCCGCAAGCAACAAGCCTGGCGCGAACAGAGCCATACTGCGCGCGCTGCCCAACTGCCGCGCCGCCATATAAAGGATAACCGCGCTGGCGAGTGTGGCTGCCAGCGACAGCAAGCGCATCACGAGATAGCCTGTGCCAAACAGCTTGAACAGCCCCGCCGAGAGCAGCATGTAGAGCGGCGCATAAGCGTGCGGCACAAAGTCGGCGTTGGGCGGCAGGAAGACAGGCAACCCCTGCGCGAAGCGCCACGCTTCGAGCAGCACATCATCTTCGAGGAAGTCGAGGTCGTAGGGGTAGACGGCGCGGCTGAACGCGACCACGAGGAAGACCAGAGCGAACGCGGCTAGTGGGAGGAGCGTTAGCAAGCGTATCCCGCACTGAAAGCGCGTCTCATTGATGTGCATTTTATTTTCGCTACCTGCGCCTAACTAAATTTGTAGCGAAGAGCGGCCAGTATGCAAGAGAATCGCTCGAGTTGTGCCTATTAGCCTGTTAAATGAGACACCCAGATATAGGCCTGCAAGCACTACTGGTTAAACCACAACTCGTATATCTCATCGCCGTAGGTCAGCACTAGCTCGCCGGAGCCAAAGACGGAGTGCGCCCAGGCGCTGTCTACGAGCGGGTAGCGGCGTAGTTGAATCGGCTCGCCGTTGATGGTCGGCTTGGCGTCCCAACCGGTGATGAAGATGCCTGCGGTGGGCGATTCGTAGGTGATGAGGCTGTCCTGCGCGGTGATGCGCGCTGCGCTTAGTGCTGCGACGAACGCGTCGAACGAATGCCAGTCGGCCTCGCGTCCACATTCAACGATCCAGGTGTTTTCGCGCGCCCAGCATTGCAGCTCGCGTCCGGCGTATTGGCCTTCGTCACCGACCTTTAGCCCGTTCTGCGACCAGATGCCGACGTAGCCTTTGGCGACGCGCACAAAGGCCCAGTTGCCCGCGAAGCGCACTTCGTCGAACCGCTCCTGCGGGAACCAGGCGTGGCTCATCCACGTCAGCGCGTTCAGCCGGAAGGTCAGTGACATAATGTGCCGGTGCTGAATCACGCGCGGCAGCACGCTGCTGCCCGACCAGTAATCGGGGCGCAACCCCGAACCTTCGCCGGTGGTGTGCGGGGCCGTCCAGAAGATGTTGGCCTTATTGCCGAGCGTTACCTGCGCCACGTGCGACGACGACTCGAATTCGCCCTTGCGATGATCCTGCAAACCGGAGAGCATGAAGTCCGGCGTGCGGTAGACCTCGAAGTCGGCGTGGCGCAGCGACGAACGCAGGATGCCGTGCCGCTCGTGCGAGTCCACCACGCTAGTCGTGTCGGTTGCCATTTTGTAGATGATTTCCGGCGGCTTGTAGCTGCTGCTGCCGAGGCAGACCGGCGCCATGCCCGAGGTGCCGCTGGTGAGCGAGCTGTTGCCGAACAGCAGCCAACTGAGCGCCGCCGAGCCCTCGAAGTCGGGATATTTCACGTAGTGACCGTAGCTGCGCCCGTGGGTCGTGCCCCAGATGCCCTGATAGGAGTCCGACGCGAGGTTGAAGAACATCAAATCGAGAATGGCGCTGACCATCTGCCGCAGCTTGTACTGCCCCTCAATCAGCGCGAAGTCGTAGACGTTTAGCAGCGGCGCGATGACGATGGGGAAGTACGAGTTGGAGTGCCATTCGTCGAAGCCGAAGCGCCCGCGCTGGCGCAGCCACTCGGTGATGTAGGTGAATGCCTTGTGGTAGTGAAAGACGCCGTTCTGGCGGCTGTTGCTGAACTCCTCGACCGGAAAGAGGAAGCCTGCCATCCACTCCGCGACGTGGAAGAGCAGGCGGTGGTTCTCCGACCCCATGTACATCACGGTATCGCCCGGTTCGTCCACCCAATACTTGAAGCCCAGCACCGTCTCCTTCATCAAGGCATTGATTTCGGTACTGAGATGCCGCTGCTGCTTCTCCCAGAACATGAGACGCAGGATGCCTTGAATCACAAAGTCGGCGCAGTCGTTGCGCCCGGCAATGAACTCGCACGTCCAGCGGATGACACTCTCATCTACGCGGCCATATTGGCCCAGCGCATAGCGCGCGACCGGCGTCCAAATGCGGTGAATGCCGACCTCGACGTTATCGGCGTAATGTTGCAACACCAATCGGCGGCGCTCGTCGGTTTTGGCGTAGCCTTGCGGCGCAGCCTTCGGGCTTACGCGATGTAGGTTGTTGAACGAGGTAGCGGTGAACGGCTGGCCGTCGCGCAGCCAAGTACAACGAATGTGATACACGCCGTCGGGCAATTCGTCGCCTTTCGCCATTTTGACTGAGCCGGCAGCGGTCGGGCTGGCGCTCTTGAGCACGTTGCCTTTGTCATCCAACAACTCGACTTGCAGCCTGAAGCCACTATCAGCGTTGCCGCTGGCGGCGGCATTGGACAGTGTCAGCGTGACTTCGTGTTCCGGATAGATGATGTCGCGCGGCAGGCGCAGCCCGTGTAGTTCTTCTTCGACCAGGGCGCGCGAATTGGACGAAATGTCGGGTGACAGCGGCACGCTGACTGTCGCATTGCTATCCAGCAGGTCAAGCCGAAAGCCTACCTGCGCCATGCGCGCGATGCGGAACAGCCCGACGTTGACAATGTTCACACCCGCTTTCAAGGTCGCATCGAAGGTGTGGGCATTGAGGAGGCCTTCAGGCTTGGCTTCGGCATTGGCGCTATCGAAGACGATCGCGCCGTTGATGCTGACGATGGCACGCGAGACGTTGTTTAGCAGCCGCCATTGGCGCAGCCCCGCCTGTGCGGGCGTGATGCGCGTGGAAAGGAAGGCCGCGCCGAGGTGGTTGGCGATGTTGTACGTGCCCCATGATGAGTACGTTTCCGGTCCGCGCACCAGGTTCCAGCGCGTGGTCTGACCGTGGAACGCGGTGCTATCGCCTTCGCTAGGCGTGAGCGCGAGAATGTCCCGCGCCTCGTCCGCGACCTGCTCCATGGCCGCGCGCCCAACCTGCGTGCTCTTGTCCTCGAAGAACGACAGGCCGACGACCTTATCGCCCAGGTAATGATTGAACGCGCCGAGCATGATCCACGGCTTGAGGCTGTCGCCGGCGCGGATGGCATGAGTGAGATTGTCTGAAGATGACATATGACCGATTCCTGTAATCTAGTGAGCACAGCCAAAGGGAAGCTGCAGCATGTTGACCGGCGGCTTCGGGAAGAGCAGCGCAACGACATATTGCTGGCCTGCTTGCATGTCAATGGTGAAACCGCCACGTTGAGTACCAAATTCGTAGTGTCCCGGAGGGAGCGTAACTACCAGACGGCCCGGTTCATCGCCCACTTTCTTGGCGACGGTCTTTGACCAATCCTGCCCTTTGGTCGCAACGACATCAATGGTATTTTTTCCATCGTGGTTCTCGACCACCAGCAAACCCATGCCGGGCTGTGGCGTGGCATACCATGAAGGGCATGGAGCCGGTGTCGAGGTGACGGTTGCCGTCGGCACGGCGACGAATTCTGGCCCGCCAGGACAGCCGGGTGGCGGGGCGACCGGAGAACTTTGTACCGCCCAATGAAAGTTGCCGGGATTGAATGGGCCGCCCTGAGGTTTGCCTTGGCCGACAAAAGAATGGGCAATCACTTGTCCTGCGGCCAATTGCAGTATCGTATCAACGCCGCGGTCTTCATAGTAGATGCGGTAGTTCCCCGGCTCTAGTTGAAACGATTTCCTGCCGACGCCATTGGTATCGCCCTCGACCCGTCCGAGGTCTATCTCGCCCGGCTCTTTAATGTAGACATGCACCCCAAAAGGCGCGGGATCCACGACCAGCACGGCCTTACCCGGTTCGGGCGCAGCATACCACGCGGGACAGACCGCGCGGACCACTTGCACATTCGGGGTGGGCGTCAGCGTGGGGCGCACGGGTGTGTTCGTTGGCGGGCGCGGCGTGTCGGTTGGCGTGGGTGGTGGTGGAGTATTGGTCGCGGTGGCTGTCGCCGTTGCAGAAGAAGTTGAAGTCGGCGTTTGGGTGCTGGTTGGTGGAAGGGTTGGCGTGGGCGGCAGTGGCGTACTAGTTGGGATGATGGTGGCTGTGGGAAGCGGCATACTGGTTGGCGCAGAAGTGGCCGCCGTACCACAGGCTGTCAGCAACAGCACGACCGTAACCTTTCCAGCACAGTGGGATCCGAAGCTTGGAATTCACGTGACTTGAAGTCGCGGC
>JADMIO011197744.1_pt1 | contig 52714 bp, 53 predicted proteins | sample 8958161 | NCBI WGS metagenome assembly JADMIO01 (sample SAMN16585339, study PRJNA669376) | soil metagenome | isolation source: Crop rotation soil | place: USA: Cullars Rotation, Alabama | collected 2011 | reverse complement strand
CGCGACAACTTGTCCACGTGGAATTCTAAGCTTAGGATCCCAATGTGCTGGAAAGGGAGCTGCGCTCGTGGCGCAACTTCAACTCGTTCGAGATCGCGACGGCGGGGGTCTACAATCGCGTCGAAGGGTTGCCCGTGCGCATCGGACCCGTGCTCTATCGCGATCAAGGCTGGGGACACCTGCGCCTCGACGCGAAGGCGATCCTTCGAACCGGAAGCAGCTTTTCCGGCTCCACCGCCGACGTCGGCTACGATGTGCGCGGCGAGGTTCGATTCGGTCGACAGTTTGGCGCAACGCTTGGAGGAGGATTGTTCGAGCGAGTCGACGGCGTCGAGCAATGGCAGTTGAGCGACGTCGAGGTCAGCCTGGCGACGTTTCTCTTCCATCGCGACTATCGCGACTACTTCGGCCGCCACGGTGGGCGAGTCTTTGGTGCACTGCGCGCCACCGACAACGCCGATCTCACATTGAGCTACGGCGACGAGCGGTGGCGGAGCCGATCCACACACAATCCGTTCGCGATCGACGTCGCCGACATCGGGTGGCGTGACAATCCGCAGATGGACGCGGGACGCTTCCACGTCGCCAACCTCACGCTACGCATCGACACGCGGAACGACGACTTCAATCCGTGGGCGGGATGGTACCTGCTCGCCGATTACGAACGCGGCACCGGTTCCATCGACTCCTATGCGCCGACGTCCATCGGCGTGCGCTCCCCGGCCATTGGACCGACGCGCTATCAACGCGGCTTCTTCGACATCCGTCGCTACAACCGACTGGCTCCGAATGCCGCGCTCAACCTTCGCTTCGTGACTGGCGGATGGCTCAGCGGCGATCCGTTGCCGCTGGAGCGGCGGCTCTCGATCGACGGGCCTGGCACGGTGCCGGGTTTCGATTTCCGACAGAACGTGAATGGCACCGACGTCGGCACGTGCTCGGTGGGACCGACCGCACCCGGCCGGCCGGCGCAATGCGAGCGCGTCCTGCTCGCGCAGCTCGAGTATCGCAACGACATCCGCCTCTCGTTCACCACCGGTACTGCGCCGACGCGCCACAACCGATTCCGCGCCGATGGCGCGTGGGTGTTGTTCGGTGATGCGGGACGCGGCTGGCTGGTGAATTCGCCGGGGAGTCCCGTGAACATCGGCCGGCACGACTTTCCGCCGCTGTCGTCGTATCGCACCGACATCGGCACCGGCCTCGATTTCGACGTCTTCGGGATCTACGTGGCGAAGGCGTTGTCGGATCCGGACGAGCAGGTGAACGTCTTCCTTCGCGTTCGGCACCGTTTCTAACCCATGATGCTGCCCGGACGCGCGCTGGCGCTCCTGCTCGGCCTCACCCTGTTCGTTGCCGCGCCCATCGCGGCCCAGCGACGTGTGGTCATCGAAGTCGCCCCTCCTGTTCCGGGTGGCGTCGGTGCGACCGTGACGGCGACCAACCTGTTCGCGGAGCCCGACATGCGCGACCTGGTGCGCAGCGGGTTTCCGGCGTCACTGCACTTCCGGCTCGAGTTGTGGCGTCAGGGTGGTGTCTTCGACGATCTCGAAGGCCGTCTCGATTGGCAGGTCATCGTGCAGTACGATCCGTCGGCGCAGCGGTATCGCATGGTGCAACGCCAGGAGGGCAAGACGGACGACCTCGGGAGCTTCGCCACGCTGGCGACAGCCCAGAGCACCCTCGAACGGCCGACGCGCACGACACTGCTGCCCGAACGCGAAGGGTCGCGCTACTACTACACACTCGCGCTGGACATCGAGGCGTTGTCGGTGAGCGACATGGACCAACTCGAGCGTTGGCTCCGCGGCGTAAAGGGCAACACGGCGGCATCGGCCGTCGGATCAGGCCTTCGCACGCTGATGCTACGGATGCTCGGCGGCGAGAAGAAACACTTCACTGGACGTAGTGGCGTGTTTTACTGGGACAAGCGCGGGGACAGCTAGCTTTTCGCGCCTGTGTGCAAGGCGGCTCGCAGCCGCCGTCTCCTTCCTGGTGATCTTTCTCCTCCAACCAGGAAGCCTGTGTTCAATCGATCATTCGTGTCGCTGCTGATCGTGCTCGCGCCCATTGGACCGGCACGCGCCCAGATGGTGCAGCGCGCCGGAGCCAACGCCGACGTCCCCGTCTCGAAGGTGGTGCTGTTCTCCTCGGGCGTGGGCTATTTCGAGCATAGCGGCACCGTGCAGGGCAACAGCTCCACGATGCTGCGGTTCAAGACCAGCCAGATCAACGACATCCTGAAATCGCTCGTGCTGCAGGACCAGGATGGCGGACGAGTCGGCGCGATAACCTATGCGTCGCAGGATCCACTGGCCAAGACACTTCGCAGCTTCCAGATCGACATCACGAACAACCCGACCCAGGCGGACCTGCTCAATCAACTGCGTGGAGCGCGCGTCACCGTTCACGCGAAGGGCGAGCGGTTGACCGGAACGATCGTGGGTGTCGAGCGACGCACGGTTCCATCTGACAAGGGAGAACCGATTGAAGTGCCCGTGTTGAATCTTCTCACCGGTGCGATGCTGCGCGCAGTGGAGCTCCAGTCGATCACGGGATTGACGCTGGACGATCCCGAACTGCAGGAAGAGCTGACGAAGGCGCTCTCGGCGCTCGTGCAGGCGCGTGATCAGGACAAGAAGCCGGTGTCGATCGACTTCAATGGCACCGGAGCGCGGCGCGTGCGCATCGGCTACGTGGTGGAAACCCCGGTGTGGAAGACGAGCTACCGCCTGCTGCTCGATGATCGCAAGCGCGTCGGGCAGATACAGGGTTGGGCGATCGTGGAAAACCAGACGGAAAGCGACTGGTCGGGAGTATCGCTTTCACTCGTCAGTGGACGCCCGATCTCCTTTACGATGGATCTCTATCAGCCGCTCTACGCGAGTCGGCCGAACGTGGTGCCCGAGCTGTTCGCGAGCTTGCGGCCGCAGGTCTACGAAGGCGGGATGTCGACCGACAGCAATCGGGCCGAGATGGTTCGAGCAGCTGCTTCGCCCGCACGTTCAGACTCGCGCTTCGCAGGGAAGATCGGTGGACAGGCGCTGCAGCTGAGTGAAGTGGTCGTCACGAGCGCGATGAACGCAGCGTCTTCTGTCCAGGCCATCGCATCGGCATTGAAGCTTGGCGAGCTGTTTCAATACGTCGTGGGAAACGTGACGCTGGCTCGGCAGAAGTCGGCCATGCTGCCGATCGTGACGGACAGCATCGCCATCGAGCGGCTCTCGATCTACAACGCCTCGGTGTTGCCGTCGAATCCATTGAATGGCGTGCAGCTCAAGAACACGACGGGCAAGCACCTGCTCCAGGGCCCCGTCACCGTGTTCGACAAGGGCGGTTACGCGGGCGATGCGCGCGTCGACGACGTGCCGCCCGGCCAGGAGCGACTGTTGAGCTATGGCATCGATCTCGATGTGTCGGTCGACAACACGAAGCACTCACAGACGAGTGCCGTGCAGACCGCGTCGATCTCGCGCGGGACGCTCTACATCAGGCGGAAGTTGATCGCCACGCAGGAGTACGCCGCCGACAACAGGTCTGACCGCGACAAGATGTTGATCATCGAACATCCCATTCGCGCGGGGTGGAAGCTCGTGGAGACGCAGGCGCCGATGGAGACCACGCCGACGCACTACCGCTTCAAGGGCGTCGCCACAGCGCGCAAGGTGACCACGCTGTCGGTGAAGGAAGAATGGGTGCAAGGCGAAACGGTCGCGATCCTTCCGGCGGACCTCGGCCAGTTGATGAGCTACAGCGCGACGACGGAAATCCCGAAGGATGTGCGCGACGCGATCGCCAAGGCGGTGCAGATGAAGCAGGCGATGCTGGACGTCGACCGACAGGTGGCGACGCGCACGCAGCAGATCGCCGAGATCACCGCGGAGCAGAATCGCATTCGCGAGAACATGAAGACCGTCGCAGCGCAGACGCCCTACTACGAGCGGCTGATGACGAAGCTCAGCGAGCAGGAGACGTCCATCGAAACCCTGCAGCGTGAAAGGGCAGGATTGTCGACGCGGCGCGATACCTTGCGGCGCGATCTGGAGGACTATTTGGGCGGCCTTCGAGTCGGCTGATAAGGAACAGCGACAAGAAAAGGCCGGGAAGAAAACTGAAACGGCTGGATCAAACCCGTTTTGATCCTGCCGTTCCCGCGGTTTCCTCTGTTTCCTATTCGCGCTGTTCTTTACTTGGACACGAAACCATCCCGGCCGTTTCGAGGCACAAAAAAGAGCAGCCTAGCCCTCCGCTGCCCCCGAATGCTCCGCTGCCGCCGCCACAACCCGATGATGGTACCCGTGTGCGTCCGGATGCACTCGATGCTCGAGCGCCTCGAGTTGATGCAGTATGGCGTCGCCGTAGAAGGTGCGGATGTACTTCGCCTGCGTCTGCGTGAGCCGGCGAACCGCCCAGGACAGATGCACGAAGTGCGGCTCGACGGGATGCGTCAGCGGATGCATCCCGATCTCGTGCGGCAGACGATTCCCTTTGCGCGTGTTACAGGGTGAGCACGCCGTGACGACGTTGTTCCAGTCGTTGCGGCCGCCGCGCGAAATGGGAATGACGTGATCGCGCGTCAGCGACTCGCGCGGCCTGAGCTCGATGGCCGGCCGCCCGCAGTACTGGCAGCGATAGTGATCGCGCGCGAACAGGAACGTGTTCGTCACCTGCCGGCGGAAGCGCCGCGGCACGTGGATGAACTTCGTCAAGCGGATCACCGCTGGACGCGGCATCGTCAACCGCTCCGACCGTACGACCTTGTCGAAGTCGGACTCGACGATCTCCGCCTTGCCATCGATGACGAGGCGAAGCGCCCGACGCATGGGAACCATGGTCAGGGGCTCGAACGACGCATTCAGTGCCAGACATCCGACGATCAATCGTCCCTCCGGCGTGCTGTCCCCTCTCCGAAGTTAGGGCCGGTGCACAGCTCGAACAAGAGACCGCTTCATTGAAGCAGCCATCGTTGCAGCAGATCGGCGCACTCCTGCACGCGCACCGAAAGCCCCTCATCGGCCGAAACGAGCCGTCCGTCGCGCACGCGTACCTCGCCCGCGACTGCCACGAAGTCGGCCTTCTGCCCCGCGATGGCGAAGATCAACGCCGCAATGGGATCGTGAACCGGCGATCGGAGGTCGCGCAACTTGAAGGCCGCGAGGTCGGCTGCCTTGCCGACATCGAGCGTGCCGATCTCCGAATCGAGTCCCAGCGCACGCGCACCGCCGATGGTCGCCAACTCGAGTGCACGCCCGGAACCCAGCGCGTCGTGGCGTTGCTCTCGCGCGCCCGCGAAGAGCACGGCCAGCCGTGCCTCGTCGAGCATGTCCATTCGATCGTTGCTCGCGACGGAGTCACTGCCGAGCCCGACGCGAACGTTCGCGCCGAGCAACTGCGTCAGCGGCGCAATGCCATGGCCGAGCTTCGCGTTGGACGCGGGGCAATGCGCCACGGCACACTCATGCCGAGCGATGGTCGCGATGTCCTCGTCGTCGACGCGAACGCAATGGATCAGCAACGATTGCGCACCGAGCACACCGAGCGCATCCAGCAGCGCGACAGGCGTGCGACCCCTCGGCGCGACGGGAATGCCGCGACTCCTGAGGCCGTCGGCGAACCCACCCTCGCCGCGCTGGACCAGCGCGCTCTCCAACGCGCCCTCCGCAATGTGCACGGCGAGTGGCAACCCCCGCTCACGCGCGAGTGCCGCCGTCGCGCGAAAGAGTGCGTCCGACACCGTGTACGGCGCATGCGGCGAAGCGCCGACACGAACCAACTCGGTAGCGCGTTGCTGCATGTCGTCGAGCTTCGCGGCTAGACCCGCGATGGCATCATCGCACTGCGAGGGATCGGGCCCGAAGACCTCGCGATAGCTGATGCCACGTGCGCCAAGCTCCAGCAGCGCGTCGAAACCAGTACCCGAGTCGCCTGTGTCGGCAAAGGTGGTGATGCCGTGCTGCAACCCTTCCGCGACGCCGAGCCGCGCTGCGTCGAGCAACATCTCCGGCGTGAGCACGGCACGACGAGCGGACGTGAGCCGAACGATCCACTCACGGAAGCCGAGTCCGTCGAGAAAGCCGCGCATTGCCGTGAGCTCGAGATGGCAGTGCGTGTTCACGAGCCCCGGCATGAGGATCACGTGGCCGAGATCGACGTCACTGGCATTGCGTGGCGCGTCGCTGCGCGGGCCGACGTACGCGATGCGGCCGCTCTCCACCGACACCGTGCCATCACTGAACGGCGCCGATGAAACGGGACAGATCCATCGCGCGTGATAGCTGATCATGCGTCGAAAGCGCCGGTGCGCGAACCGTGGCGTTCGGGATCGTAGAGCAAGTCGTCCGCGACGCCGAGCGAGCGCACGAGTGCGAGTGGCACGACGATGTTGCCGACCTGTTCGCTCTTGTGGCCGTCCGAGCCGAGCGAAAGACGCACGCCGGCATTTGCAGCTCGGCGCACCAGACGCTCGTGCGGCTGATAGCGCGCTGAGACTTCGAACGCGATTCCGGCATTCAACAGCGCATTCACCGCTCGTGTCTCCAGCTCCTCGCTCCAGAGCTCGTGCGGATCCAGCAGTCGCATGGGCGGAGGGACGAGGGTGGGATGAGCGAGAACGTCGACGGGCATTTCAGCGCAGAGTGCCTCGAGCGACGCCACGTGCGCGTCCATGTACTGCGCGAGCGTCAGACCCTCGGGAAGCGCGGACGAGAACGCACGAAAGAACTGTCCGTTGGCGAGGCGAATCGAATGCAGTGAGCCGACGCGATGCGTGAACCGCCGAACGAGCCACGGTGGAATTTCGCGCCAGAGCGCGTCGTGCCAGCAGAACTCACCGCCGCGGAGGACGTCGTAATGCTCGAGATCATCGAGGTACGCTCCGATCGCGGTGACAGAGTCCACCGACGTCGGCGCGTCGCGCGAGATGTGGTCGGACACGGTGACGCGCACACCGAGCGCCTTTCCACGCGCAGCCACGTCGGCCACGCTCATCGATCCATCCGAGTGCGTGGAGTGTGCGTGACAATCCGTTGGCCGCCAACTCATCGAGCCGGCGGGATCTTGAAGGGATTCGTGGTGTCGCGCTGTGGACGAATCGAGTCGCGTGGCGTCAAGCGCATGGTGTCGCGCGATGGTCGCGACGCGCGAGGAATCGGCGTCGCGCCAGGAATGACCATCGCTCCAGGCGACGCCGAACGCGGACGGGAGAAGACGGTGGTGTCGTTGAAGCGAGGACGCGGTGTATCGACGGGAACGGGCGGCGGTTGACGCGGCGGAGGCGCGCTCCCGGGAGGATACACCGGTGGATATCCGCCGAGCGTCGTATCGACGCTGGGATAGCCGGGTGTGCCATACGTCGGAACGCAGGTCTGCGTCGGATCAGTGCCGGCGATGAAATACTCGGCGACGGCACCGCCGCAGCCAGGACCTGCCAGCATGCCGCTGACCGGGTCGATCTCGCGGGTGACGATGCCATCCGGACGCGGCCAATCGGGCGGCGCCGGCTTGCGGCGATACACCTCGCGCATGAAGGACGTCCACGCTGGGGCTGCGAGCAGTCCGCCCTGCGCGTTGTTCTTGATCTTCTGCGGCTTGTCGAGTCCCATCCAGACGCCGGCGACGAGATCCGACGTGTAGCCGATGAACCAGACGTCGGCGCCGTCGTTGGTCGTTCCGGTTTTCCCGCCCGCCGGATAACTGAACAGGCTCCCCACCGAACCGGCGGCGGTTCCGCGGCGCACGACGTCCTTCATCATGCTGACCATCAACCACGACTCCTCCGGCGACATCACGGGCACGCGCGTCGGCGTTGGCTCCCAGAGCACATCGCCCTTCGCGTTCTCGACGCGCACGATGGCCGTAGGACTCGAACGCGTGCCGAGCGTCGCGAAGGCGGAGTACGCGGCGATCATCTCGATGGGGTAGACATCCGCTGCACCGATGTTGATCGAGGGATACGGGGGAATGGGGGTCGTGAGCCCGAACTTGCGCGCCATGTCGATGACGCTCTGTTCGCCGAGCTCCATGCCGACCTTGATCGCCACGATGTTGCGGGACTGATAGAGCCCTCGGCGCATCGGCATTGGGCCTTCGAACTTTCCGTCGTAGTTCTGTGGCGTCCAGTTGCCGCCACCCGACTGGGGCACCGTCACCGGTGAATCGTCGACGATGTACGAGGGCGGGCGTCCGTTCTGCACGGCGTCGGCGTAGACGATCGGCTTGAAGGTGGAGCCAGGCTGACGCAGCGCCTGCGTGGCGCGATTGAACTTCGAGTCATCGAAGTCTCGGCCACCCACGAGCGCGCGAACGGCGCCCGTGCGAGGATCCATCGCGATGAACGCGCCCTGGAGATAGGGCGAGTTGGCCGCGGCCGCTTCGCCGGCGCGCTCGGATGCGCGCGAGAGATACGACTCGAACGACATGTGGCTGTACGCGCCGAACTTACCGGACTCGATGGCGCGCAGCTGGTTCTCGAGGGCGCGTTCGGCAGCGGACTGGAGATCGACGTCGAGTGTCGTGAAGACCTTGAGCCCCTGCTCGTAGAGCTTCTGGCCGAACTGGTTCTCGAGCTGTTGACGCACCCATTCGACGAAATACGGCGCGACGTCGCCGGCTTCCGAGCGGCGCGCCAATTGGAGCGGATACGCCTTGGCGAGGCTTGCGTCGGCGTCACTGATGGCGCCCTGCCCGCGCATCACCTCGATGACCGTGTTGCGGCGTTGGATGGCGCGCTCCGGCCAGCGGCGTGGGTTGTAGCGCTCGGGAGCCTTGGGCAGACCAGCGAGCATCGCCGATTCGGCGAGATTGAGGTCGCGCGCCGACTTGCCGAAGTAGCGTTGCGATGCCGTCTCGACGCCGAAGGCGCTGTTGCCGAGCGAGATCTGGTTGAGGTAGAGCTCGAGGATCTTGTCCTTCGAGTACTTGGCCTCGATGGCGCGGGCGACCTTCGCTTCCTTCAGCTTGCGGACGAGCGATTTCTCGCGCGAGAGGCGCTCGGGGAAGATGTTGCGCGCCAACTGCATGGTGATCGTCGAGAACCCTTCGGCGAAGCTGCGCTTCTTGAGGTCGGCGTAGAGTGCGCCGGGGATGCGGAGGAAGTCGACGCCCTTGTGGTCATAGAAGCGTTTGTCTTCCGTCTGCACGAAGGCGTTCCGCAGCATCGGCGGAATCTGGTCGATCTTGAGGAGGGTGCGTCGCTCGAGGCCGAGCTCGGCGATGAAGCGTCCGTCCGCAGCGTAGAGCTTGGAAGTCTGTCGCGGCTGGTACTCGTCGAGGACGTCGACGGAGGGACACGCGCCGGCGCGACAGACGAGCGCCCATGCCGAGTAGCCAAAGCCGAGCACGAAGGCCGTGCCGAAGGCGAACAGGACGCCGAGTCCGCGCGACATCTTGGGATGTCGGCGGCGAAAGTTCTTGGAGAACGGAAAATCCATCGACCTTCGATAGGGAGCAGGGAGCCGGGTGACGAACGCCACGCCGGACAATGCCCGGGAAGGTTAACCCGCGGCGACAGCCTGCGCGAAGCCGCGTTCACTGACGATAGCCCCTACCCTCGTCTATTTTTGTGCCATGCAGACTTCAGGCGTGCTCGAAGAGCTCCAGTGGCGGGGCCTGGTTCATCAATACACCGAGGGAGTGCCGGGCGTTCTCGCCGCCGGCCCCGTGTCGGGATATATCGGTTTCGACCCCACGGCGAGCAGCCTTCACGTCGGGAGCCTCCTGCCGATCATGGTGCTGGTGCACCTCCAGCGACACGGCCACAGGCCGGTGGCGCTCGTCGGTGGCGGCACAGGGATGATCGGCGATCCGAGCGGGAGGTCCTCGGAGCGTCAGTTGCTGACGCCGGAGCAGGTTGGCGAGAACACGGCGGGGATTCGCGCACAGCTCGAGCGCTTTCTCGAGTTCAGCGGACCCAGCGCGGCCCGCATGCGCGACAACGCGGCGTGGCTGACGCAGCTCTCGATGGTGGAGTTCCTGCGGGACACGGGGAAGCATTTCACCGTGAACTATATGCTCCAGAAGGACTCGGTGAAATCGCGGATGGACGCGGGGATTTCCTTCACCGAGTTCTCGTACATGCTTCTCCAGGCGTACGACTTCCTCGAGCTCCGGCGACGCGAAGGAGTGACGCTCCAACTGGGCGGCAGCGATCAGTGGGGGAACATCACGGCTGGCATCGAGCTGATCCGGCGCGCAGATGGTGTCGAAGCGAATGCCCTGACCGTTCCGCTCGTGACGAATTCGTCGGGGGAGAAGTTCGGGAAGTCGGTTGCCGGCGCCGTCTGGCTGGATGCCGAGCGTACGTCGCCGTATGCGTTCTACCAGTTCTGGCTGAAGACGGAAGATCTCGATGCGGGCCGCTACCTGCGGTTCTTCACGCTGCTGGGGCGTGAGGAGATCGAATTGCTCGAGGCGGCGACACAAGCCGCGCCGGAGAAGCGCGCGGCGCAGCAGGCGCTCGCGCGGGACGTCACGCGACGCGTGCATGGTGAAGCGGCGCTTCAGGCGGCGGAGCAGGTTTCGCAGTTCTTCTTTGGCGGCCTGAATCCGAGCGAGCTGACGGACGACGCATTCGCCATTCTGCGCGCCGAGGCGCCGTTTGCGGAGGTCGATCGGTCGGCTCTCGCCAGCGAGGCGGATCCGGCAGGCTTCGATGCGTTGAAGTTGTTGACCGCGTCCTCACTCGCAGCGTCGAATGGTGCGGCGAAGCGGCTACTCGAGCAGGGTGCGGTGTCTGTAAACAAGACGAAGCTCGATGCGGCGCAGCGTGTCGTTACGCCCGGCACAGCGCTGTTGCGCGGCGGGCACATCGTAGTGGGCAAGGGGAAAAAGGACTTCGCGCTGCTCCGCGTTCGCGACTGAAAAGACAAGCGGCGTTCAGCCGCTCAGCGCGTCGAGTGTCCGCGCGATGTCCTCGTCATTCGTGTAGCAGTGCGGCGCCAAGCGGATCGTCCCTTCTCGCACCGAGTGAATCACACCAGCAGCGTCCAGCCGAGCGCTCGCTGACTTGGCGTCGGCCGGACGAACGGACGCCGTTCCGGCATGATCATTCAACGGCGTGACGAGCGCGACACCTCGTTCGCGCGCACCAGCGAGCAGCACGTGTGCGCATCGCACGATGTGCTCCGAGAGCATGCTCGGCCCGATGTCGCGCAGCAGCTCGAGACTCGCCGCCATGCCGGCGAAGTCCTGGTACGCCAGCGTCACCTGCTCGAAGCGGCGAGCATCGTTGCGCCACGTGAGATCGTAATCGATCAACGTGGAGAAGTCGTCGGAACCGCGCACCGCCATCCAGCTCACCGGCTGTGGCGTGATCTGCTCCATGATCGCGCGACGAACATAGGTAAAGCCGGAGCCCCACGGTCCGAGCAGCCACTTCTGCGCACCACAGGCGAAGATGTCAACGGGCGTGGTCGCGACATCGAGCGTCAGCGCGCCAAGACCCTGAATGCCGTCGACGACGAAGTAGATGTTGCGCTCTCGACACGCGGCGCCGAGCCGATCGAGATGCGCCACGGCCCCATTCGAGAATCCGACCCACGACACGGACAGAGCCTTCACGTTCGGACGCTCGAGTGCCGCGAGCAGCGCCTCGTTGTCCAGAATGCCATCGCGCAGCGGGACGACGTGCAGTGAGAAACCGCGCGCCTCCGCCGCCGCCATCCAGGGATACCGGTTGGCCGGAAACTCGGCGTCGGGAACGACGACTTCATCGCCGGGCCCGAGAGGAAGTCCCCACGCGGCCAAGTTGATGCCCGCTCCAGTGTTGATGCCGAGTGCGATCTCGCTCTCGCTGGCGTTCATCATCTCTGCCACGAGCGCTCGACAGCGCGACAGCGCGCCGAACTGGTCGTCGAACCCGACGAGATGCGGAGTGGCGCGTCGTCGCGTGAAGTCCACCTGCACGTCGACCGACCGCTGCGGCAGCGGACCGGTGCTCGCGGCGTTCATGTAGACAGTGTCGCCGCTGCACATCCAGCTGAATTCTTCGCGGCGGAGCCGGTCGGTGTCTATTGGCATTGATCTCGAAGGCGGATTTCCCGCAGAGGACGCGAGCTGGTGTTCCCGTTATGTCCGCGCTGACGGCGGTGCGTCGATCACCCCGCTCTTCGCCGCATGACGGGGATCCAGCGCATCGCGCAATGCATCGCCGAGCAGGTTGAAGCCCAACACTGCCGCACCGATCGCGATGCCCGGCGCCACCGACGTCCACGGCGCATTGCGCAGCTGATTCAAGTCGCGACCATCGGCGATCATCGACCCCCAGCTGGGCGTCGGTGGCTGAACACCCAAACCGAGAAACGACAGAGCCGACTCTGCCATGATCGCGGCGGCGACACCGAGCGTCACCGCAATCAGCACGGGCGCCACGACGCTCGGCAGCACGTGCCGGAGCACTACTCGCGTATCGCGAGCGCCGAGCGCCTTCGAGGCCTGCACGAACTCGAGTTGTCGAACGACGAGGACCTGCCCGCGAACGAGTCGCGCCATGCCGGCCCAACCCACCACACCGATGGTGAGAAAGACGACCCCGAGCGACGGCTGAAGTGCGGCCGCCATCGCGATGAGCAGCAACAGTGTCGGAAAGGCGAGCGTGACGTCGGCGAGCCGCATCACCAACTCGTCGATCCAACCGCCGTAATAGCCGGCGATCAACCCCATGGTGAGCCCGAGAAGCAGCGCGATCGCCTGAGAAATGATACCGGCCGAGAGCGAGACGCGAGCACCGTAAACGAGGCGCGCCCAGACGTCGCGGCCCTGGATGTCGGTACCGAGCCAGTGCCCTCCCGACGGACCCTGTAGCTGATTGACGAGATCGATGCGAAGCGGATCGTGGCGTGACACGAGTGGTGCGAGCACGGCGCACAACACCATGAGCACGATGACGCTCACGCCAAACCACGCCCGCTTGTCATTCTTCAACGCTCGCGACGCGCGCTCGTTCACGACGGATCTCCAAGCTCGGGTGGCGTGCCGGGTCGCTGATGCTTCCACCGGCGATGATGCCAGAAATACTGCTCGGGGTATTTCCGAACCATCCGCTCCAGCGCGTTGGTGTATGCGCCCACGATGGCGTCCACGTCGCGCTCGCGATCGCCAGTGCGCGGAGCGACGATCTCTTCGAACCTCATCGAATACTTCCCATTCGGCTCACGCACCGCACACGTGAACAGCACGGGTGTGTCGAGACGCAGCGCAAAGACGGCGGGACCGCGCGGCGTCTTCGCGTATCGTCCGAAGAACGGGACCCATGTCGACGCGAGGCCTGCCGCACCCTGGTCGAAAAGGAATGCCGCCACGCCGCCTTCACGGAGCAGGCGCGGGATCCGCTTGACCGCATCCGAGTCGTGGATGATGTGGACACCGCTCCTCTCGCGCGTCTCGGTGAGATAGGCGTCGAACATCGGATTCTGCATTCCGCGGGCAACGGCGTCCAGACGCATGCCACGCGCCGCAACGTATGCGGCGCCCAGCTCCCAGTTGCCGAGGTGGCCAGACACGATGATCGCGCCCTTCCCTCGCTTCAGTGCACCCTCGAGGATCTCCCACCCTTCGACGTGCTCGAAGAGCGAGAGAATCTCGTCCTTCGAGTAGTTCGGAAGTACGGCGGTCTCGATGCTCGTGCGTCCGAGATTGCCATACGACTCGCGCGCGATGCGCAGTACTTCCGGCTCAGCGAGTCCAGGAAACGCCGCGCGCACCTGGCGCTCGACGACCTCGCGCCGAATGCCGAACGGACGGTAGCCCAGCGCGCCGATCCATTCGCCAACGTCGCCCGCGCGTCGAAAGCTCAGCCTGCGCAGGACACCCACCGCTCCACGCAATGCATAGAGCTCGAGGTAGTGCGAAAAGGTCGTGCCCTTCAACGCGTGGCCCAGAGAGTTCGATCGCCGGCGGCCGTGGCCGCCGCGACGAAACCCTCGATCATCGTTCGCTCGCTGAAGTCACGCTGCGCACGTGTGAAGCCGGCATTCCCCATCGCGGTCCGCCTCGCTGCATCAGCGAGAAAGCGCGCAACCGCCGACGCGGTCTCGCTCGGCTCACTGGGCGGGAGCAGGACACCGGCAATGCCGTCGGGTACATAGCTCGACACGAGCGGTGTACGCTCGGCGATGACCGGCACGCGCGCCGCCATGAAGTCGAGACATGCGAACGCGCCGTCGTCGCCGTCCGCGGCTACCCACCCCACATCGGCGGCGGCCAACACCTGCGGTGTGTTGTCGTTCTCGCGCAGGAAGCGAACGAGCGACGTGACGCCGAGTGCCGCCGCGTGCATGCGCGTGTCGTCCGCATCCTCGGCGCGTCCCACGAGCACGAGCCGCAGCGTGGGATGACGTTCGGCGAGAAGCGCGAGCGTGCGCATGGCCGTGGTGACGCGGCGTCCCGATTCCTGGTCGATGACGCACACCATGAGCTGCGTGGCGTCGCTGAAGCCGAGCATCGCGCGTGCGCCGGCGCGGGCGTCCTGCACCTTGGTGACGTCGACGCCGAGCGGTGCGACAAAGCTGCGCGCGCCATTTCCGGAGCGTGCGCGGTCCGCTTCGGTGCTGAAGAGCAACATGGACGTGGCGATCTTGCCGGCCACCATGCCTGTCTTGCCCACGTTCGCGATGCAGCCGGCCGGAATGCGCCGAATCACCGCGCCGCGCTCGGCGAGCCGCATCGCGGAGCTCGCGACGAGCTGTTCGCGCTCCGTGTGCAGGAAGACGACCTCGATGAACTTTTCCTTGAGGACGGCGCGCAAGCGCCATGCGTCGGGTCCCAGCGAATCGGCAGCGGGCACCGACACGACTTCGAGCCCTTCGTCGAGGAAGCGCTCCTCCGGCCCACTGCCTTCGCGACAGACCACCGTGACCTGTGCGCCCTGTCCGGCGAGTCCGCGCGCCGCGACGGCAAAGGCGCGCGACGCCCCGCTCCAGTGTTTTGCCGTGTGGTAGAACATCGTGCGCATCGTTCAGTGCACTCCGGCAGGTTCTTCGTTGCTCACGTCGGCAGCGGCGCCACGCTGGAGCTGCGCGGAGTGGAGGCGATGGTACGCACCACGGCGGGCGAGTAATTCGGCGTGCGTGCCACGTTCGACGATCTCGCCGCGGTCGAGGACGAGAATCTGGTCGGCGTGTACGACGGTAGAGAGGCGATGAGCAATGACGAAGACGGTGCGGCCAGCCAACAGGCGGTCGATCGCCTCTTGCACGAGTCGTTCCGATTCGGTGTCGAGCGCGGACGTCGCCTCATCAAGGATCAGGATGGGCGGGTCGGTGAGGAGCGCGCGCGCGATGGCGAGACGCTGCCGCTGGCCGCCGGAGAGCCGAGTTCCGCGCTCGCCGAGTACCGTCGCGTAGCCCTCTGGAAGCTCGGTGATGAAGACGTGGGCGTTGGCGGCGCGGGCGGCCGCTTCGACCTGCTCGTCGGTGAACCGCTCGGCGGCGCCGTACGCGATGTTGTTGCGCACCGAGTCATTGAACAACACCGTGTCCTGGCTCACGATGCCGGTGAGCCCCCGCAGCGACGCGAGGCGGATTTCTCGCGTGTCGACGTCGTCCAGCTTGATGCAGCCGTCGGATGGCTCATAGAAACGCGGAATCAGGTCGACGAGTGTGCTCTTCCCTGCTCCGCTGGCGCCGACGAGTGCGATGACCTCGCCCTTCCGGGCGACGAAGCTGACGTTCTGCAACACCGGCTCTTCGCCGTACGTGAACGAGACGTTCTCGAAGGCGATCGACTCACGGAGGCCGACAGCGTCGCGCGTGCCGCGATCGAGAATGTTCTCCGACGGCAGGTCGAGCACCTCGAACAGCCGCTCGGCCGACGCGAAGGACTGCTGCGCCGTGGTCGGCACCTGAGAGAGCTGCTTGAGCGGCGGCAGGAGGCGCATGACCATGATCATGAACGTCATCAGCGTCGCGCTGTCCATGTTGCCCGAGCCCGAGAGCACTTCACGCGCGCCGATCCAGAGGATCAACATGGCGACGGAGGTGCCGATGAGCTCCGTCATCGGCTGCGACAGCGACGCGATCCTCGTGATGCGCACCATGCCCGACGAGTAACGATGGCTTGCGGCGGTGAAGCGCGAATCTTCGTACGGCTCGCCGCGGAACGACTTCACGAGGCGTACGCCGCTGACGACTTCCTGGAGCACACTCGTGATCTCGCCGTAGTCGCCGCGCAGGCGCCGATGTCCCTTGCGCAGCTTACGCAGTACCGGCTGAAGCGAGAGCGTGAGCAGCGGCGCGATGACGAGCGCCACGAAGGTGAGCCGCACCGAGTAGTTGAGCAGGATGGCGATCGTACCGACGATCGTCGCAGCACTGAGCAGCGACCGCGTGACCATCTCCGTGATGAGCGCCTTGGTCTGCTCCGTATCCGAAAGCACACGCGAGATGATCTGCCCCGTCTTGGTGCGCTGGAAATAGGAGAGCGGAAGCCGCTGGAGATGACGAAAGACGCTGTCGCGAAGATCGCGCGTGACGTTCTCCTGAAGGGCAGCACCGAGCTGACCACCCAGCCACACGAAGACGTTCTTGATGAGGACGATGATGATGATGGCGATCATCATCGTCTCCACCGAGCCCAGTCGGTCGGCGGGATTCAGGAACGCACCGACCATGCGAGTCTGCAGGTCGCTGATCCAGCTCGCCGTCTTGGAGATGAGTTGCGGCTCTCCAAACAGCGCGTTCAGGAAGGGAACGAGCAGCGTGAACGAGAAGACGTCGAGGACAGCGGCGATGACGTTGCACACGATCGTTCCCACCATCCGCCATGCATGCGGCCGCAGGAACACCAGCAGTCTGCGATACATGCGTCAGCGCTTGGGTGTGAGAAGCGACACGGGAAGGATGCACTCCTCCGGCGTCACGCCGCCGTGCAAGAACGAGCCACGATAGCGGCTCTGGTATTCACGGAGCTTCGTCGGATAGACGAAGAAGCTGTCACCCGTGGCGAGCAGCGTGTTCGCGCCAAGCCCTCGGCGTGGAAGCTTCAGCGAATCTTCGTTCTTGAACAACAGGGCATACTCTGGATTCTCGGCGCGGAGATCCTCGCCGAACTTGTATCGCAGGTTCTGTGTGGCGTCGCGCTTGGCGAACACCGTCGCCGGCGTGTGGCAGTGAATGGAGCCATGATCGCTCGTGACGAGCACCTTCACCTTACGCCGCGCCGCTTCCTGCAACACGCTGAACAGCGCCGAGCGCTTGAACCACTGCAGCGTCAGTTGACGAAGGGCAATTTCGTCGCGCGCCACTTCGTACAGGATCGCCGACTCCGAACGACCGTGCGTGAGCAGGTCGACGAAGTTGAACACGAAGGCGCTGATGCCTTCGGGTGCGATGGCGTTCGCCAGGCGCCGCTCGAGCTCGTCCGCCTCGTACGATGACGACACCTTGTCGTACTTCACAGGCACCTTGCGGCCCATCTCGACGAGATGCGCTTCGAGGAGGTCCTTCTCGTGCGCGTTGAGCGTTTCATCCTCGCGCTCTCCCCACCAGTCGGGAAAGCGAGCGGCGATCTCATTCGGAAAGAGTCCGCTGAACAGGGCGTTGCGCGCGTATGGCGTCGCCGTCGGCAACACGCCGAAGTAGTGCGTCGTCTCGATCTCGAAGAGCGGCGAGATGACCGGCTCGAGGAACTTCCATTGATCGAGCCGCAGGCAGTCGATGACGATGAATGCGGCGGCCTTGTCCTGCTGGACCACCGGCATGAGGAATTCGCTGACGATATCGATCGACAGGGGCGGACGATCGCCCTCGAGGTTGGCGAGCCATTGCGGATAGGCACTCGCCACATACTGCGCGAAGTCACGGCGCAGTTCGGGAAAGAGTCCGCGCAGCGACTCGTGAAGGCCCATCTCGTTGGCGGCCGTGAGGTCGAGATCCCACTGGACCATCTCGAGATAGCGGTCGATCCAGCCGCGCCAATCGAGCTCGCGGAGGGACTCGCCCTGCATGGCGCGAAAGCGGTCCACGAACGTGCGCGCGACGACCTGCTGCCGGATTCGGGGTCCCTCGAGCAGCCCGGAGACCATGGCGTGGACCTGCCGCGGCGTCACCGGCTTGACGAGGTAGCCCGCGATGTTCTTGCCGAGCGCCTCGTTGAGCGTGCCGTCCTCTTCGCTCTTGGTGACCATGACGACCTGAAGGGTCGGCGAAAGCTCGCGGATCTCCTTGAGTGCCTCGAGTCCGCGCGTGCCGGGCATCTGTTCGTCGAGCAGGACGAGGTCGAACGGCCGCCGCCGAACCATCTCGAGCGCGTCGTCGGCGTTCGTGGCGGTTTCGACTTCGAACCCCTTGTCACGCAAGAAGATGCGATGAGGCTCGAGCAGTTCCGCCTCGTCGTCGACCCAGAGTACGGCCTTGACCTGAACAGGCATGAAGCAAAGCTAACTATAGGAAGGAAGATCGGAGGATGGGAGGATAGGAACTGCTCTCCCTCCTGTCCTGCTGTCCTCCTGCCCTCCACATTTACTTCGTGCCCACCGCCCTCCCCTACGCCCTCGCGGCGCCGAGCTTTCGCTTCCGCCACCTGGCCAACCTCGCTGGACGTGCGCCGATTGGGGGCGCGCGGGAGGTGGCACTCGCTTGCTTCGTGGCGGCGCGACTGGCGCATGAGTGCACTCGACCCCTCGACGATGACCAGGACGCCCGAGCCGCACGGAGTTCGGCCGCAAAAGCGTGGCTCGGGACGTTGGCCCTGCCCTCGGCGGTTCGAACTCCGGTGATCCGGTGTGCCGACCTCAGCGTCGAGGGCCAATCCGGGCCGGTCGCGAAAGAACTCGCCGCGCTCGCGGTCGCGGCGGCATCCTATCTCGACCAGCAGTCCCGTGGCGAGTTGGACGCCCTGACCGCGTCCCTTAGGGGTTGACGCTCGACATTTGTTTCGGAAAGAGCGTGGTTTTCCTTGCTCCGCTCGCTCGATGAACCCTATCTTGGGACATGCCGCGCGGTGCAGATATCTCCCCTCTGTCGCTCCTGCTTGGCCGCGTCGACGCAGTTGCCGATGGGGCTTCGCCTGCTGACACCGTCCCATCCGGGTTTCCCAGTCTGGACAAGCTGCTCGGTGGCGGACTCCGGCGTGGCGATCTAGTCGTTCTCGGAGGAGATGTCGGCAGCGGCAAGAGCGCCTTTGCGCTGGCGGTGGCCCTCCGGGTGTCGCAGCAAGGCCGCCGAACGCTGTTTTACTCCGGCGAGATGCTTCCCGACCGCGTACTTGAGCGCGCGCTGGCCATCGAAGGACGCACGCGCATCGACGACCTCCGCCGCGGTACGCTGGACGACATCACCCGCGTGAGCGTGGGCGCGGCCGCTGTGCGGCTACGCGACGACCTGCCGATCATCGAGCGCGCGCCGACTCTCGGCGTTTCCGCAATCGCGGATGAAATCGCGTCGCTCAAGGACGTCGGGCTGGTTGTGGTGGATGGCCTGTACGCGCTGCTGCCGGGTGTCCGTGATTCCGCCGAAGAAGCAGCGACCGCGGTGCGCGCCCTCAAGCAGTTGGCGCTCGACAAGCGCGTCGCCATGCTGGTGACGACGCCGCTGCCGGGCCTCACCGCCCGAGAGGACCATCGCCCGACGCTCGACGACTTCGGCGCGCAGGGAGCGGTGAAGGAGCGGGCGGATATAGTACTCGCGCTGTTCCGCGAAGGGATGTACGATAGCGCCCGAGGCATCGAGGGCGCGACCGAGTTGCTCGTCCGCAAGAATCGGAATGGCGGCACGGGCTACGTGGATCTGTATTTCTACGCGCAGTGGATGCGCTTCGAAGACATGCTCGACCCGGACCGCTAGGAGGCGGTTGCATGCGTATGTTCAAGCCCCCCATCAGCACAGCCGCCCTGCTCCTCGTCGGCCTTACTGCCTGTGCCACCGGCAGATTGACCCCCGTCGAGAACGTGTCGCAGCTGGAGCAGCAGCAGAAGTCCGCCCCTGCGTCGGCAGCGGTAAATCGCGCACTCGGCATCGCCTACTACAAGGCAGCTCGCTATCCGGACGCCCGCACGGCGCTCGAGACCGCGACTCGTCTCGATCCTACCGATGGAACGACCGCGCTCTACCTCGGCCTCACCGCCGAGGAGCTCGGCGACCTGACCGCCGCCAAGACGGCGTATTCATCGTACATCACCTACGGCCGCACCAGCCGAGTGCGGAGCCAGTTGCAGTCGCGCCTCGTCGCGTTGACCCGCAAGGAGATCGACGCCGACGCGAAGAAGTCCGTGCAGCAGGAGGCATCGCTCGCCGGCCAGCCGACGTCACCGACCGTGATCGCCGTGATGCCCCTGCGCTTCTCCGGGCCGGACACATCGCTCCGTCCACTCGAGCGCGGCTTCGCCGACCTGCTCACGACCGATCTCGCGCGCTCGTCGCAGCTCACGCTGGTCGAGCGGTCGAGAATGCAGGCACTGCTCGACGAAATCGCGCTTCAGCGCAGCGGCGCCACGGAGGCTGCGAGCAACGTGCGCGCGGGCAAGCTCGTGCGCGCCGGTCGAGTCGTTCAGGGCTCGCTCAATCAGGTGGGAGCGTTCGATCTCCGCGCCGACGCCGCAGTCGTCGACGTGCCCACGAGCCAGATTCGCGGAACGGTGAATGGCTCTGACCAGCTCGAGGCCGTGTTCAACCTCGAGAAGAAGATCGCGCTCGACCTCTTCGCGCAGCTCGGTGTCACGCTGTCGCCGGCGGAGCGAAATGCGATCGAACAGCGGCCGACGCGTTCGATGCAGGCGTTCCTCGCTTACAGCCGCGGACTCAGGGCGGAGGACGAAGGCCGCTACGACGATGCGGGCCGCTTCTTCAATGAAGCCATCCGCATCGATCCAGGCTTCACGTCGGCACAGCAGAAGAGTGCGGAAGTACGGCAGGTCAACGCCGGCACCGCAGTGACGCCGGCCTCGGTGGAGGGCAATCTCAAGGGCACGGCAGAGGGCGCGGTCGTGAACGCGGCGACTCAGGGCACCGCGATCGCGGCGGGCAATACCTCGGCAGGCTTGGGCAGCACGGTGCTGACCACCGCGGGCGATCTCAATCCGTCGGTGAGCGGTGCAGCCACCGGGGCGGCGGCCGGTAACGGCGGCGGCGTGACGGCCCCTGGCTCCAAGGATCCGGTGTCCGCGGGCACAGGCAGCGACAATCCGGCGGGAACGGCCAAGGTCACCATCGTCATCAAGCGCCCATAGCCATGAGATCGCACATGCGTAGTCTGCTCCCACTCGCGCTCGCGGCCGTCGTCGCACCTTCGATTGGCGCGCAGTCCGTTTTCGACTCCGAGCTTCGGTTGGCACCGCAGTTCATCCAGTACAGCATCAAGGCACCGAACGACGAGAAGATCTCCGAGCTCGCCATTCCGGTGTTCGTGTCGATTCCCTTCGGTTCGCGGTTCACGTTCGACGTCGGAACGGCGTACGCGCGTGCGAAGGTGACGTCGGGCAGCGCGGTGAGCGAGGTCTCCGGCCTCACCGACACGCAGCTCCGTGGAAACCTCAGCCTCGGCACCGACTTCGTCGTCATCACGGGTGGCGTGAACCTGCCCACCGGCAAGTCCACCGTCGACCTCGACCAGGTGACGGCGGCCGGCCGCATCGGCAGCGACTTCCTCGCCTTCCCCATCTCGAACCTGGGCACCGGGCTCGCAGTCACGGGCGGCGTCGCCATCGCGCGGCCAATCGGGGACTGGAACGTGGGCTTCGGTGGCTCGATGCGCCGGTCCGCCGAATATCAGCCGTTCAACCAGCCTGGCACCACGCTCAAGTTCACTCCGGGCGACGAGTATCGCGCGCGCGTGGGCATCGACCACCTCGTGGGCAATGGGCGCATCTCGCTCGGCGTGACGTACTCCGCATTCGGCGACGACGTGGCCGGCAATTCCGTCTACAACACGGGCAATCGGCTCATCGCGCAGGGAGTACTCACCAATTCCGTGATGGGCAACGACCTCACCGTCGCGGCGTACAATGTCTTCCGCGCACCGGGCAACTACGCGAATGGCGATCCGGCTGGCCGCGAGAACATTGCCAATTTGTACGTGGGCATGGGGCTGCGCATGCTTGGCACCGTCGTGGAGCCGAGCATAGAGGGGCGCCAGTGGCTTCAGAATGTGCCGACGGCGACGGCATCGACGACGGTGAGCCACGTGCAGTCGAGCTATCTGGGTACGTTCGGCCTGCGGACCCGTGTGGCATTCGCGAACCTCGCGGCGTTTCCGAGCGTCGGCTACACGCTGGGCAGACTCGCCGTCGCGCAGCCGACCAATACTTTCGTGCGTGCCGACATGACCGGATTCCGGGCGCAGCTGGCGGTTCGCGTCTCGCCGTAGCGCGGAAGCTGCCGGATCGTAGGTCAAGAACAGCTGAATGAGGAAACAGAGGAAAAAAACTGAAAAGGCAGGATCAACTACGGGTTGATCCTGCTTTTTCTATTGGTTTCCCGGGTTTCCTCATATCGCTGTTCGCTATACGGCGCGACGAAGTCCCCGTCCGCCTCTTCCAGAACTATATTCCCCACCTGAACATCCATCGCCAATCCGACTGATCGAGCTATGGCCGGCCACAGTAAATGGAAGAACATCAAGCACTACAAGGCGGCTACGGACGCCAAGCGTGGTGTCTTGTTCACGAAACTCATTCGCGAGATCACCATGGCCGCCAAGCTCGGCGGCGGAGATCCGTCGGCGAATGCGCGGTTGCGACTCGCCATCGATGCGGGGCGCGCCAAGTCGCTGCCCAAGGACAACATCGAGCGCGCCATCAAGAACGGCACCGGTGAGCTGAAGGGCAACGACATCCAGGAGGCGACGTACGAGGGCTACGGCCCGGGCGGCGTCGCGCTGATCGTCGATACGATGACCGACAACCCGACGCGCACCGTCGCCGACGTCCGCCACAAGTTCTCGCGCGCCGGCGGCAACCTCGGCACGCCCGGCTCGGTGGCGTTCATGTTCGAGAAGAAGGGGCAGATCCAGCTCGACGCCACGAAGTACACCGACGAGGACGCAACGCTCGAGGCGGCACTCGACGCAGGCGCCGAAGATTTCCGTCGAGATGACGACGTCTACATGGTCACGACGGATCCGACGAGCCTTTACGCGGTGAAGGCCGCGCTCGACGCGAAGGGCATCGTGTCGTCGGAAGCGGAGATTGCGATGGTGCCGATGAACACCGTGCCCGTCACGAACAAGGACGAGATCGCGGCGCTGCTGAAGCTGATCGATGCGCTCGAGGATCTCGACGACGTGCAGAAGGTGTGGGGCAACTTCGACATCGCCGACGCCGACCTGGAAGACATCTCGTGAGCTGTCGTGCTCGTACTCGGGATTGATCCGGGCACGGCAAATACGGGATACGGCGTCGTGCGCGGCGGTGGTGCTGCGACGCCGGTGCTCGTGGAGTGCGGCGTCATCCGCACGCGCCCGCGCGACACGTTGCCGTCGCGACTCCGCGAAATCCACGAAGGCATCTGCGAGCTGATCGAGCGACACAAACCCGACGCACTGGCTGTCGAAGACGTCTTCTACTCGCGCAACGTGCGGACGACCGTCGTGCTCGGCCATGCGCGTGGCGTGATCCTGCTCGCCGCGGAGCAGAGCGGCATCGTCGTCAACGAGTTCGCGCCTGCGGAGATCAAGAAGGCGGTCGTGGGCACGGGCGGCGCGAGCAAGGAGCAAGTGCAGTTCATGCTCACTCGGCTCCTGCGACTCAAGACCGTTCCGCAGCCCACCGACGCGGCCGACGGTGTGGCCGCAGCGCTCGCGTGTCTGATGAGCGCCGGCATTCCGCGCATCGACACGATCGGCCGCGTGCGTGAGCCGTCGCGCATCGCAGCGTCGACGGCGGTTCGGCGCTCATGATCGTTCAGGTCGCCGGAAAGCTGATCACCAAGGAGCTCGACCACGTCGAGATCTTCACCGACGGCGGCGTAGCGTACGAGCTCGCAGTGCCGCTGAGCGCATTCGAGGTGCTGCCCAAGGTCGGCGAGCAGTGCATGCTGCACACCTACCTCGTCGTGAAGGAAGACGGCTGGCAGCTCTTCGGCTTCACGTCGGCGTACGAGCGGCGTGTGTTTCGGAAGGTGCTGGATGCGAAGGGCGTTGGCCCTGCACTCGCACTCGGACTGCTGTCGTCGCTCACGGCGGATCGGCTCGTACGGGCCATTCGCGAGAAGGACATCGCGACGCTGCAGTCGGTGCCCCGCGTCGGACGGAAGAAGGCCGAGCAGATGATCCTCGATCTCGCCGACAAGATGGATCAGCTGCAGGGGTCTGGTGCGGAGTCGGGAGTGGGTCGCGGCGCATCGCCGTCCACCGAGGATGCGATTCGCGCGCTGGTGTCGCTCGGGTATTCCAATGCGGATGCGGAGAAAGCGGTCCGCAGTGTTCTGGAAGGCGGCGCGAAGTCGATGTCGGCCACCGAGATCATTCGCGCCGCGCTGGCGAAGATCGGGGGACGCTAGCCGACGTCCTGTCATCCGCCGTCGCACGGCGGGCGTCGGCGGGGGGGGGGGTCGGAGTCGTTGAAAAATGGTACGCACGTACTACTGCAGCAGGAGCATTTTTCAACAACTCCGACCCCACCCCCCCCCGCGCGATCTCATGGTGCCGGCGCACCAACCGTCCCAGAGCGAACCACTAGCCTTCGGACGCGCGAGGGGCGAACATCCACGGATACCAGCCGCCCCTCGCGCCGCATGCTTGCAGCCCGTCGCACACACAGCTTCACGGAATCCGTCATCCGCGAGATGACTCGCATCGCGAACCAGCACGAGGCGGTCAACCTCGCGCAGGGGTTCCCTGATTTCCCGATGCCCGAGCCGATGAAGGACGCGGCCTGCGCGGCGATTCACGGCGACATCAATCAATACGCGACCACCTGGGGCAGCTCGGCGCTCCGGATCGCGATCGCCGAGAAATACAGGCGATTCTACGGCATGATCGTCGATCACGATCGCGAGGTGACGGTCACCTGCGGTGCGACGGAAGCGATGGCGTCGGTGTTCCTCGCGCTGATCGATCCGGGCGATGAAGTGATCGTGATGGAGCCGTTCTACGAGAACTATGGGCCGGATGCAATTCTGGCTGACGCGAAGCCGGTGTTCGTGCCGCTGGAGCGGCCACACTGGACGCTCGATCCCGACCGCCTCGCCGCGGCGTTCAACAAGCGCACGAAGGCGATCATCCTCAACACGCCGCACAATCCGACGGGCCGCGTGTTCACGCGCGCCGAGATGACGATGATCGCGGATCTGTGCATCAAGCACGACGTGTGGGTCATCACGGACGAGATCTACGAACACATTCGCTACGCTGGCGAGCATCACGTGATGGCGATGTGGCCCGAGATGCGCGATCGCACCATCACCATCTCCGGCTTGTCGAAGACGTTCAGCTGCACGGGTTGGCGCCTCGGCTACACCGTCGCCCCTGCGGAACAGACTGCGGCGATCCGGAAGATCCACGACTTCCTCACCGTCGGCGCACCGGCGCCGTTGCAGGCCGCAGGCGCTGTCGGCATGCACTTCGACGCCGACTACTACAACCACATGGCGCTCGACTATCGCGCGCGCCGCACGCTCATCTGCGATTCGCTCACCGAGGCAGGCTTCACGTTCACGCAGCCGGAAGGCGCGTATTACGTGCTGGCTGACTTCTCGGGGTTGAGTGACATGGACGACGTCACCTTCGCGAAGTGGATGTGCGAGGAGATCGGCGTCGCGACGGTGCCCGGCTCGAGCTTCTATTCGCCGGCGAACAAGGGCCTCGGGAAGTCGCTCGTGCGTTTCGCCTTCTGCAAGAAATACGATACGCTCAAGCGCGCTGCGGAACGGCTCTCCACCATCCGCGCCTCGGTATAGCAACTCGATGCACCTGCAATTCAGCTGTCGTTCGGCGCTCTTCGGCGCGCTATTCATCGCGCTTGCCTGCTCGCCTGCTTCACGCGGCACCTCTGGATCGGCACCTGCGAGCGATGCCGCACGACCGTACGTCGTCATGGTGTCGTTCGACGCCTTTCGACACGACTACATCGATCGCTTCAAGCCCGCTGCGTTCGTGGACGTCGCATCGCGCGGCGTGCAGGCAGAAGCGCTCATTCCGTCCTTTCCGTCGAAGACGTTCCCCAACCACTTCACGCTCGTCACCGGCCTGTACCCGGGCCACCACGGCATCGTCGGCAATGCGTTCTTCGATCCCGCGCGACGCGAGTGGTATCGACTGAACGACCCGAAGGCCGTGCGCGACAGCAGCTGGTATTCCGCCGAGCCGATCTGGGTGACGGCCGAGCGTCGCGGCGTGAAGTCCGCGGTGTTCTTCTGGCCTGGCTCCGAAGCCGCCATCGGTGGCGTGCGTCCGAGCTACATGATTCCCTACGACGGCAAGACGCCCAACACCGATCGAGTGACCGGCGCGGTGTCGTGGATGCGGAAGGCCGGCGCCGAGCGACCGCATCTCGTGTTGCTCTACTTCTCGGACGTGGATGACACGACGCATCGCTACGGACCTGATGCGCCACAGACGCCGAACGCGGTGTCGATGGTCGATCGCGCGCTGCGGCAACTGCTCGACAGCATCCGCGCGCTGCCCTACGGCGACAGCGTGAACGTCGTGCTCGTGTCGGATCATGGAATGGCGTCGATCTCGCCGCAGCGGTTCATCGCCATCGGCGACATCCTCTCGCGCGCCGGCGTGGACACGTCGAACATGCAGGTGAGCGACAACGGCCCGACGATGTCGCTGTGGTTCGGCGCGGACTCAGCGAGGATCCGCCGCGCTCGCGTCGTGCTCGACACAATCAGTCACGCTCGCGCGTATCTGCGCGGAGAAATTCCGGAGCGATGGCATCTTCGCGGGAATCCTCGCGCGGGAGACGTGCTGATCGTCGCGGAGGCAGGGTATGTCCTCGAGCGGCGGAGCACGGACAAGATCACAGCACGCGGCGCACATGGGTGGGACCCGCGCGTGGCGGACATGGGAGCCATCTTCGTCGCTGCCGGGCCGAATGTGCGTCCACTCGGCAAGATCGCGGCGTTCGAGAACGTGAACGTCTATCCCTTCCTCGCCGCGCTCCTGCGCCTCGATCGACCGCCGACCGTCGACGGCAATCTCGGCGCGCTCCGCTCGATCCTCCGGTAGGCTCATCCCGCAGCCCCTGTCGTCCCGCAGCCGCGACGCGGCTGTCCGGATCTGCTGTCGTAGCGATCGTAGCCAGCAAATTGGGTTGGGATGGTAGATCCCGACACTCGCTGTCGCTCGTGCGGGATGAGAGGCCTGATAACTCGCACTCGGATTCGGCATTCTTTCGGGATATATTGTCGTGGGCGTTTGGTCGGCCCACTCCCGCATCACAGGTAGCCCAGCGCCACATGTCCCGCGCCGAGATCACAACGCCGGAAGTGCTATCGGACGAGTCGGTCGTCGAGCTGTCGCTCAGGCCGCAACGGCTCGACGAGTTCATTGGCCAGCAGAAGGTGAAGGACAACCTTCAGCTGGCCATCGATGCCGCGTTGGCGCGCGGTGAGCCGCTCGATCATGCGATCTTCTACGGCCCACCTGGACTCGGAAAGACGACGCTCGCCGAGCTGATCGCGCGCGAGCTCCGCGTGAACATCCGCACGACGTCTGGGCCCGCGCTGGAGAAGCCGGGCGATCTCGTGGGCACGCTGACGAATCTTCGTGCGGGCGACATCCTCTTCATCGACGAGATTCATCGTCTTCGTCCGATCATCGAGGAGTTCCTCTATCCGGCGATGGAGGACTACAGGATCGACATTCGCCTGAGCGAAGGCCCGAAGGCGCAGACGATCACGATGCCGATCGAGCGGTTCACGCTCATCGGTGCGACGACGCGGTTCGGTATGTTGACGCCGCCGATGCGCGCGCGGTTTGGTATCGAGCAGCGCCTGAACTACTACTCGCCGGAAGATCTCGAGCTCATCGTGCGTCGTACGGCTGATGTGCTCAAGGTCGAAACGCAGGCGGCGGGTGCGCGCGAGATCGCGCGTCGCTCACGTGGTACGCCGCGTGTGGCCAATCGCCTGCTGCGTCGCGTGCGTGATTATGCGCAGGTGCGTGCGAGCGGCGTGATCACCGAGGACGTCGCGCGGGCGGCCCTCGCGATGTTGGACGTCGACCAGTTCGGGTTGGACGACATGGATGCGCGCATCCTCAAGGCCATCATCGAAAAGTTCGACGGCGGCCCTGTTGGCGTCGCGACGATCTCGGCGGCGATCGGCGAAGATGCGTCGACACTCGAGGAAGTGTACGAGCCCTTCCTGGTGCAGCAGGGATTTCTGCAGCGGACGCCGCGTGGCCGAGTGGCGACGCCGATGGCGTATCGACACTTCGGGTATACGCCGCCGTCGTTGGCGTCTGATCAGGTGGCGCTGTTCTGAGGCCTTCGGATGTTGCGAAGGTCGTGTCCGTTGTCAGTGGGCCGGCTTGAGCATTCCGTGCATGTCGAGCCAGCGTACGAACTCCTCGAACCACCCGGTGCTGGTGGTCTCCTTCGGATACATTCCGAAGCCATGCCCGCCCTGCTCGAATAGGTGGAGTTCCACCGGACGCTTTGCCGCGATCCAGCTCTTGATGATGCCTGTCTCTCCGTTCCCGAAGAAGGGATCGTCCGCAGCGACCGCGACGAACATCGGTGGGGCGTCGGCTGGGACGGTCATGGCGCCGACAGGCCCATAGATGTTGCCGATGAAGGCAGGTTTCGCTTCCTGCCCGGCGACCGCTGTCGTCAATGTCAGCATGGCGCCGGCAGAGAAGCCGACCATGCCGATGCGGTTCGGATCGACACGCCATTCCGCCGCGCGTCGCCGGATCAGGGCAAAGGCCGCGCGGGCGTCCTCCAGCTGCGGAGCGATTGACTCCGCCATCGCGTCAGGAGTGGACGGCCTTGGCGGCCGAGCGCCAGCGCTCGAGAACATCTGCCTCATGGATTGTTCAAAGCCGGGCATGTCGGCCGGCGTCTGGACGAGGCGGTACTTCAGCACGAAGGCGGCGACACCCTTGGCGGCGAGCGCCTTGGCGACGTTCGATCCTTCATTCTCCATCGACAGGGTGCGGAAGCCCCCACCGGGCGCCACCACGACTGCGGCGCCGGACGCAATGGACGGATCGGGCAGATAAGGCGTCAGCGTGGCAACCGTGACGTTGCGCGCAAAGAGGCTGCCGTACTGACTGTGCCAGGACTCTCGCGCCGTTGCGCCGGGAAGTGGCGCCGTTCCAACGTCAATTGCGTTCGGCTGTGGCGGTGTCGCGACCGGCGTCATCTTGTCCTTCTGGGCGAGCGCAGGTGCCGCCAGTACACAAGTCGCCGCGATGGACATCGCCGTGTGTCTCAAGCGCCAGGCTGGATTCATGTCCATCTCCCTCATCGTTGTTCGGTGTGCGACGCAGCGAACTGGTGGTCGAGCAATATGAGAAACCTGATCGCGCGGCGCTATTCCAGCACGCCTAAAAAGGGCCGGATCAATCGCGCCGAATAGCGAACAGCGAGTAAAGGAAACACAGGAAAAAACTGAAGAAAGCCGGATACTACGTAGTTGATCGTGCCCTTTCAGTCTTCATCCTCTGCTCCTCTTCTTGCTGTTCGCTCTTCGGCGAGATGTTCGCGATCGTCACAACGATTTCAAGTATTGAACGAGATCTCGCGATTCTTGTTGTGTGAGTTTGAGCTTGAAATGTGAGTCGTAATGCTGCACCACGGCCGCGAGATCAGCGAAACGTCCGTCGTGATAGAATCCCGGACCAGCTGCGCCGTGGCCGTTCGCCTTGATCCGCGTCCAGAGTCCTTTCAGCGGTGCAGTGCGATAGCTGTTATCCGGCGACCGACTCGATTGAAAGTCATCGATGCCGATCTCACTCGCCTTGTGCGTGTTCCAACCGGGTTCGGTGAAGAGCGGCGGCACGTGGCAGGACGCGCAATTGGCTCGGCCAGCGAACAACTTTTCTCCACGCAACGCGGCGCTCGCGTCGAACGAACCAGCCGGTGGCTTGGGTGCAGGAATCCCGAGCTGATACAGCTGCAGCGCGCCCAGCTTCGCCGTGATCATGTCGGGTGTGTTCCGCATCTTCCATGAACCGGTGCGTGCACTGACGGGATATTTCTTCGCGTCATTGAGGCGAGCGTCGTAGAAGACGCCTTTGCCATGCAGCTCGGTGTTCGCGACGTAGGCATTCCAGTACGTCACGTCGCCCCAACCGCCAGTCCATGTGTGGTTGTTCACACCGGCGAGTCCGAATGCATTCGGGATGATCGTGCCGGCCTGCTTTCCATCGGGACGAAAGGCCTTGCCGTCCTTGTCGAGCTCCGCGTCGAATCGTCCCGGCCCCCAGCTATTGAGCACCTTCTTCGCCGTCGCGACGTCGACCTTGAGCACGTTGGCGAGGAGACTCACGTTCGGAGTGGCGGCGATGATCGCGCCAGGATTCAGATCACGATTGCCCCAGCCGTCGAGGCGGTGGCCGATCCCGGGTGAAAACGCGTCGTCGACAGTGGAATGACAGACGGCGCACGTCAGGCCGACCTTCGTCATCCGACCGGAGCCATCGAACGTGCCGACGACGCCGAGCACCGCTTTCAGCTTGATCAGCGAGAGCGTCGTTGCGGGATCGTTCATGTCCACCTTCCCCGCCTTCACCTGTGCCACCAGGTCGGCGGGCAACGCATCCATGTCCACCTTCAGTCCCAACGCGAGGGCCGTCTTCGGACTCACACCGTCGCCCACGCCGCCATTCTTTGCGCCGGCAATGGCTCGGTCGAGTCCGAGTCCATCGCTCCAGAAGGCTTCGTCGCCGAACGTCTCGAACCGGAACGTCTGACGCCCCTCGTCGATCATCTGCTGAAGGTTCTCCGCAATCGTGACGTCGAATGGCGCCATCTTCGACAGCGGTGTGCCTCTCGGCGCCGGCGCAGCGCGTGCCGATGTGATCGACCGCTCGACCACCGCGCCGATCGCGAGCGCGAGAATAGGGAGGAGGAGTACGGCTTTTCTCATGATGTCCTTCGCCGTGCGAGCCTGGTTGCCGCAGACGCAGGCGTGTTGATCCGTGGCCTTCGACGGGGTGAGATGCGGCGGCCCGCCACAGGCGTCGGCCGCATTTGTCATACCATTTCTTGACTTATTATCGGAGTGGCGGCGACCCCGGATTAGCTTTGCTCGATGCACGGCGCCCTCACTTCCGACTACGACTTCGACCTCCCGTCCGAGCTCATCGCTCAGGCACCGCTTGCGCGGCGCGATGCGAGCCGGTTGATGGTGCTCGATCGCGCGTCGGGCTCCATCTCGCACCGCTCCTTCTCGGAGCTGACCCAGCTTCTCGAGCCCCGCGATCTGCTCGTCGTCAACCGATCCAAAGTGGTGAAGGCGCGACTACTCGGCACGCGCGTCGGATCCGGCGCACCCGCTGAGATTTTTCTCCTGAGCCCGCTCGGCGACGGACGTTACGAGGCCATGGTGTCGCCCGGGGGAAAGCTCAAGCCTGGTCGCGTGGTGGATATCGCGCCCGGATTCACGGTGGAGATCGTGAGCGTCACGGAGCGTCGGACGCGGATCGTTCAGCTGCGCGCGGAGCACGGCATCGAAGCGGCAATCGAAACGCACGGGCACATTCCGCTTCCGCCGTACATCGAGCGAGGCGACAGCGCGGCTGACATCGATCGCTACCAAACGGTGTATGCGCGAGAAGCGGGCTCCGTGGCTGCGCCGACGGCCGGGCTGCATTTCACGCCAGAGCTCCTCCATGCGATCGACGGCAAAGGCGTTCGTCGCGCCGAGGTCGTGCTTCACGTCGGTGCCGGGACATTCAAGCCGGTGGAAGTCGAAGATCCCGCCGAGCATCTCATGCACGAGGAGCGCTACACCATACCTGTCGAGACAGCGGAGGCGTGGATCGAGACGCGCGCCGCAGAACATCGCGTGTGGGCAGTCGGCACGACCACGGTGCGCACGCTCGAAAGTGCATTCGACAATGGGGCAATCACGTCCGGACCCGGTGAGACGCGTATCTTCATCCGTCCACCAGCGTCGCTGCGTGCAGTGGATGCACTCGTCACGAACTTTCACCTGCCGCGCTCCACATTGATCATGCTGGTGGCTGCGTTTGCAGGCTACGATCTCACCATGCGTGCGTATCGCGAAGCGATCGCCGAGCGGTATCGGTTTTACTCGTATGGCGATGCGATGGCGATCATTTGAACGAAACAGCAGGCCCCTCGGTCGGGCGACAACTGTTGTCGTCCCGAGCGTAGCGAGGGACGCGACGCCAGCTGGTCGCCGCACAGATCAGATGAAAGTGAAAGAAGGTCGTGGCGCAGCGAAAATCTGAAGAGCAGGTCCCTCGGTCGCGCGGTGCGCTCCTATCGGGACGACAACGATTCATGAGAACGTGATTTGAGCTTCGACTTCACCATCCAAAACACCATAGGCGCCGCCCGCGCCGGCGAATTCACGACACCACACGGCGTCGTCGAGACGCCGGCGTTCATGGCTGTCGGCACGCTCGCCACTGTGAAGGCGCTCGACCCCGACGACCTTCGCGTGATGCACGCGCAGATGATCCTCTCCAACGCCTACCACCTGCACCTCAGGCCGGGCGACGAGCTCGTTCGCGAGATGGGTGGACTCCATGAGTTCATGCAGTGGGACGGACCGATCCTCACCGACTCCGGCGGATTCCAGGTCTTCTCACTCGCCACGCTGCGCACCATCGACGAAGACGGCGTCGAGTTCCGCAGCCACATCGATGGTTCGCGTCGGCGCTTCACCCCCGAGAGCGTCATGCGCATCGAGCGGAACCTGGGCGCTGACGTCATCATGCAGTTCGATCACGTCATACCAGGCCAGAGTGAGCCGGACGTCGCGCGCGATGCGAGCGAACGAAGCCTGCGGTGGCTAGCGCGCTGTCGCACGGCGTTCGAACAACTCAACGTCGACGACCCCATTCCAGGACGGAGCGAACAGGCGCTCTTTCCCATCGTGCAGGGAGGCATCCACGAAGACCTTCGTCGCGAGGCGGCCGCCGCCATCCGCGACATGGGCGACTGGAAGGGATTCGGTATCGGAGGGCTGTCCGTCGGCGAAGCGAAGCCGGACATGTATCGCATTCTCTCCGACGTCCACGAGGTGCTGCCAAAGGATCGTCCGCGCTACCTGATGGGCGTGGGCTTCCCGGAAGATCTCGTCGAAGGCGTGCGACGCGGCGTGGACATGTTCGACTGCGTGGCGCCGACGCGGATGGGTCGCAACGGCGCCGTCTTCACGCGCGACGGACGACTCAACATCAAGCGCGCGGAGTTCCGCACCGACAGGCGTCCCCTCGATCCGGAGTGCACGTGCGCGGCCTGTAAGCGCTTCACGCGAGCCTACATACGCCACCTCTTCCTCGCCGACGAGATCCTCGGCCTCCGCCTCCTGTCGCTGCACAATGTACATTTCCTCGTCCTGCTCATGCGCGAGGCACGAAACGCGCTGCTCGCAGGCCGATTTGACTCCTGGAGCTCTGACTGGCTCCAGCGGTACCACTCCAATTCAGCGACCACTCCGAAAGTATGACTACCGCCGGCTTGCTCCCCGCGCTTCTCGCCCTCCAGTTCGGTGGCGGCGGCCAGAGCCTCACCCCGTTCCTCGTTCAGCTTGCGGCGATCTTCGGCATCTTCTACTTCCTGCTGATCCGCCCGCAGCAGGCGCAGAAGAAGAAGCACGAGGAAGCGCTCCGGAACATCAAGCGCGGCGACCAGATCGTCACCGCCGGCGGCATCATCGGGGAGGTCATTCACGTGAAGGACTCCGGCGCCGACGGCGAGAAGGGCCGCTTCATGGAAGACCCAATCACGATCAAGTCCGCCGAATCGCGCCTCATCGTCGAGCGCGGCCGCATCGCGCGCATCGTCGGCGTGAGCACGAGCGCACCGGCGATGAAGGAGTAGCTCGGCGCGTGGCCATTCTCGACATTCGCGTACTCGGCGACCCGATCCTCCGTCAGGCGACCGTACCCGTTACGGAAATCACCGACGAAATCCAGCGCCTGATCGACGACATGTTCCAGACGATGCACCACGCGCGCGGCATCGGCCTCGCCGCGCCGCAGGTGGGTCGCACGGAACGCATTGCCGTCGTCGACGTGGACGACAATCCGATCGTGCTGATCAATCCTGAAGTCGTGCAACCGTCATCGGGCAAGGCGAAGGGCGAGGAGGGCTGTCTTTCCATCCCCGACATCTATGCCGACGTCGAACGTCCGAAGGGCGTGACGGTGCGTGCGCTCGACCGGCACGGCAAGGAGTTCGAGCTCGAGGCAACGGACCTTCTCGCGCGCTGCCTCCAGCACGAGATCGACCACCTCGACGGCAAGCTGTTCCTCGACTACCTGAGCGTGTTGAAGCGCACGGCCGCGCTGGCCAAGTGGCGCCTCAAGGCCGACGACTATCCGGGCTACATCCGCCGCGTTTCGCTCGAGACGCCGGAGGATCTGGACGAGCATCAGCACGCCGAGGAAGAGCTGTAGGTGCGCGTCCTGTTCTGGGGCACACCGGAATTCGCGACGGCGCCGCTTCGCGCGCTGATCGGCGAAGGCTTCGACGTCGTCGGAGTCGTAACGCAGCCGGACAAGCCGGTGGGCCGGTCGCGCTCCACGCTTCAGCCGTCGCCGGTGAAGAAAGTCGCACTCGCCGAGGGCATCCAGATCTTCCAGCCGGAGAAGCCCCGCGGCGATGCGTTCATCGCGGAAGTCGCTGCGCTCTCGGCGGACATCAGCATCGTCGTGGCGTACGGGCACATCCTTCCCAAGATCGTCATCGACCTGCCGCGGCTGGGCACACTGAACATCCACGCCTCGCTGCTGCCCGCATTGCGTGGCGCCGCGCCGATTCAGGCCGCCATTCGCGAAGGGCTCGCGGAAACTGGCGTGAGCATCATGCAGATGGTCCCGGCGCTCGACGCAGGGCCCGTGCTGCACACGGCACGGACGCCGATCCTCGAGGACGAAACGGCGCTCGAGCTGTCGCTGCGGCTGAGCGAGCTGGGTGCGAACGCGCTCATCGAGGCGCTCGCGCTGGTGGAGCTCGGCCTCGCGAAGCCGATGCCGCAGGACGACAGCCGAGCTACCTACGCGCCCAAGATCTCGCGCGAATCCGCGCAGGTGGACTGGTCCGCGTCGGCGTACGACGTCGCTCGACACATCCGGGCCTATGACCCGAAGCCAGGCGCCTGGTCGAAAGTGAATGGCGGCGAGGTGAAGTTGTTCGGCGCTCGCATTGCCCCGCGCGGCACCATGCACAACGCCGGAGACGTCCTCAAGGTCGACTCGGCCGGACTTCTCGTGGCCTGCGGGGCGGGCGCGGTGCGAGTACTGGCGGTGCAGCCCTCAGGAAAGACCCGCCTCACCCCCGAGCAGTGGGCAAACGGCCGAGGAGTGGCGGCCGGAGACAAATTCGACACCCCGCCCGGTTCTCTTCCGTAGGACCGACATGACCCTCGACGATGAGGCCGGCATGCACGATGTCGGAATACCCGTTGTGCATGCCGTCACCAACGACGAGGTCGTTGCGCGTGCGGACTTCATCGACATAGCCTGCGCGGTGATGCGCGAGCTCGGAACGCGCGGGGCGCTGCACCTCCGCGCCAGCCGCATTACCGGCGCCCGATTCCAGTCGCTGGCGGAAGGGCTGGCCGCGGCGCAGGGGCTCACGGGCGCGATGCTCGTCGTGAACGATCGCGTGGACGTCGCACTCGTGAGCGGAGCGCGCGGCGCGCAGTTGACCAGCCACTCGCTCACCGCGAACGACGCGCGACGGATCGCGCCGCACCTCGTCCTGGGCGCCAGTGTCCACGACGTTGGCGAAGGGGTGGCTGCTGCCGAGGCGGGCGCTGATTGGCTCGTGGCGGGGCACGTGTTCGCGACTCCGTCGCACCCCGGTCAACCACAGCGGGGGGTCCAGTGGGTGAAGTCGCTCGTGAATGCCACCAATATCCCTGTGATTGCGATTGGCGGGGTGCGAGTGGAGCATGCCTCGTTGCTGCGTGCGTCCGGCGTACACGGCGTTGCCGTCATCCGCGGGATCTGGGACGCGCCGAATGCCGAACAGGCAGCGCGCGACTATCTTTCGGCCTATGACGACGCAGGTATCACATGAGCCGTCCGCGCTCGAGCTGACGGTCAACGGTGAGCGCCGCCACGCGGCGCCTGGAACCACCTTGGCGAGCTTTCTGGCGGATCTCGAACTCGATCCCCGCATGGTGGTGGTCGAGCACAATCGCACCATCCTTCGCGATCGCGACGCGTATGCCTCGCTCGCGCTCGCCAGCGGTGACGTGCTCGAGATCGTGCACTTCGTGGGAGGCGGCTGATGACGACCGCGGTCGCAGAGACGCTCGACACGCCATTCATCATCGGTGGACGCGACTTCCGGTCGCGCCTGATGGTCGGCACGGGCAAATACAAATCGAACGCCGAGATGATCGCGGCCATCGACGCATCGGGCGCCGAGGTGGTGACTGTCGCCGTGCGTCGTGTGGATCTCGACCGCACGAAGGACGAGGGGATTCTTCACCACCTGAGCCCCGATCGTTTCTTCCTGCTCGCGAACACCGCCGGTTGCTTTACGGCGGATGAGACGATCCGCTACGCTCGTCTCGCGCGCGCGGCGGGATTCAACGAGTGGGTGAAGCTCGAGGTCATCGGCGATCAGCAGACGTTGTTGCCCGACGCAGCGGGAACGATCGAGGCGACGCGAGTGCTCGCGGCTGAGGGCTTCAAGGTGATGGCGTACACGAACGACGACTTGATCAGCGCGTTGCGTCTCGAGGATGCTGGTGCGGTGTGCGTGATGCCATTGGCGTCGCCGATCGGATCGGGGCTCGGCCTGTTGAACCCATTTGCCATTCGCACGATCAAGTCGCGACTGAGCGTGCCCGTCATCGTCGATGCTGGCGTCGGCACGGCGAGCGATGCGGCAGTGACGATGGAACAGGGCGTCGATGGCATCCTGATGAACACGGGAATCGCGGCAGCGACTGATCCAGTTCGCATGGCGGCTGCGATGCGTCTCGCCGTGGATGCTGGTCGTCTCGCGTATCTCGCGGGTCGGATGCCACGCCGGGAAGTGGCTGTTCCGTCGTCGCCCACCACGGGCATGCTCGACAAATGAACGGTCCCGGGCGTCCGGTCACGATGGCGCCGGTAGCTGCCGTCACGGACGCGCGTGCTGCCGCAGCCGAAGTGTGCGCAGACCTTCGCGGTGGCGACCTGCTCGACAGCAGCTTCGAGCGGAGAACGGTGAAGCTGGATCCGCGCGATCGTCGCTGGACTCGCGAATTGGTGTACGGCATGCTGCGGCGTCGCAGTTGGATCGACGCCATTCTCGCGAGCCGCGTGAGCGGCGGACCGTCGCGTCTCGATGCTGACGTCGCCGACCTGCTGCGCATTGGCGCGTATCAGCTGCTCGCGATGGGCAGCGTTCCGGCGTACGCCGCCATCGCGCAGACAGTGGAGTTGGTGAAGCGACGTCACGGCATCGGTGCGAGCAAGCTCGCCAACGCAGTGCTGCGTCGCATCGATCGTGAGCGTGATGCGCTCGGCGTCACGCTTCCAACGGATCTCACCGACGCACTGGCGCAGGAGTACTCGCATCCGCGCTGGATCGTCGCGCGCTGGCTCGCTCGGTTCGGCGAAGCGGATACGCGTGCGCTGCTCGTCGCCAACAACGGCGAAGCACCGCTCATCGCTCGTCCGTATCACGTCGTGCGCGAGCAGCTGGAAGCGATGCTCGAGAGCGCGGGCGTGGAGATGGCCGAAGCGCCGCTCGTCGCCGATAGCGTCGTGCTCACCGGCGGCGTGACGTCACTGACGGAGCTCGGCGCGTTCAAGCAGGGGCTGTTTCACCTTCAGGATCCGGCGTCCACACTCGTGACGCGCTACGCGTGCGTCGCGACGGGCAGCACCGTGGCGGATCTCTGCGCGGCGCCGGGCGGCAAGGCACTCGAGCTCGCGCGCGTGGCCGGCACGGTGTTCGCCGGCGACTCGTCGCGCGTGCGCCTGCTGCGCGTGCGCGAGAACGTCAAGCGACTCGACGCGGCGAACATCATTCCTTTCGTCGGTGATGCGACGACGCCGCCGCTGCGCGACATGGACGCCGTGCTCATCGACGTACCCTGCACGGGCACCGGAACGTTTCGTCGGCATCCGGATGCGCGGTGGCGCCTGAAGGCCAGCGATCTCGCCGTGCTGCCTGCAACGCAACGCGCGATTCTGAAAGCCGCCGCTACGGCTGTGCGTCCGGGCGGGCTGTTGATCTACAGTACCTGCTCGCTGGAGCTCGAGGAGAACGACGAGCAAGTGACGCGATTCCTCGCCGAGCATCCTGACTGGACGCTGGAGCCGCCGCCGGACGGAGTCGTTCCGGCGTCCGTGCTCGACAACGGGCTGCTGAGGGTTCTCCCGCAGCGACACGGCACCGATGGCGCGTTCGCGGCGCGTTTTCGCCGGCCGCGTGATGGAGCCACCGCATGAGTTGGCGCACCAAGGTCCGTACGTCGCTCGTGTATCTGGTCGCCATCGTGGCGGGATTCGCGCTTTCGTATCTCGTCGTCGCGTTCGTGGTGTTTCCCAGCGGCGTGGTACCGCGCGACGTGAAGGTGCCGAACGTCACTGGGCTCAACTACGACGAAGCCATCCAGCGTCTGGCGCAGGCTGGCTTCAAAGGTGAGCAGGGCGAGCAGCGCTACAACAACTCGGCTCCGAAGATGACGGTGCTCGAGCAGTCGCCGCCGCCGGGTTCGCGCGATGGCGTCGGGACGCCCGTGGTGCTCGTCGTGAGTGGTGGACAGCGCATGGCAGTCGTGCCCACCGTCACCGGCATGCTGAAGGTGGAAGCACAGGCGCTGCTCGAGAAGGAAGGGTTCGACATCGGCGACGTCACGGAGTCGCCGAGCAATGCCTCGCGTGGCTCGGTGATCGCAACTCGGCCGGCAGCGGGCTCACAGGTCAGTGTGCCCACGACGATCTCGCTCATCATCAGCGGCGGCGCGCCGACCATCCAGATGCCGTCGCTCGTCGGGCGCGACGTCGATGCGGCGCGGCAGACCCTCACGCAACTCGGCGTGCGCAACATCAACATCATCTGGGATCCAATGGCCATCGGCGGACGCGGCACGATCGTCGGGCAGACACCCGTATCCGGCGCGACGCTGTTGCCCGGTGGCAACGTGCAACTGCGCGTGGCCGGCAGTGAGTCGGTGACGCCTCCATGAACGAGAACGGCGGCGTGAAGATCGCGCCATCCATCCTCAGCGCCGACTTCGCGAAGCTCGGCGACGAGGTCGCGATGCTCGAGGATGCTGGTGCGGACTGGCTGCACATCGACGTCATGGACGGACGCTTCGTTCCGAACCTGACCTTCGGTGCCAAGGTGATCGAGACGGTGCGAAAGCGCACCTCGCTGCCGCTCGACGTGCACATGATGGTCGTCGAACCGGAGCACTACTTCGACGACTTCGCCAACGCCGGCGCGAGTGGAATGACCATTCACGCCGAGGTGTCGCCACATCTCGATCGGCAGCTGACGCGCATTCGCGAGGTTGGCTGCGCGGCGGGTGTGGCGCTCAATCCGTCGACGCCGATCAACGCCGTGGAGGACGTGCTCGACAAGCTCGACCTCCTGCTGGTGATGTCGGTGAATCCCGGATTCGGCGGGCAGCAGTTCATCCGCCGCTCGCTCGATCGCATCGCGCGTGCGCGGCGCATGCTCGACGCTGCACGTTCGCCGGCGGTGCTCGAGGTGGACGGCGGCATCAACCGCGCGACGATCGTCGAGTGCTGGCAGGCTGGCGCCGACACGTTCGTCGCGGGCAACGCCGTGTTCACCGCGCCGAGTCCGAAGGACGAGATTCGCGCGCTGCGCGACCAGTGTACGCATCGCGCGTGAGCAAGGAGAGCGCACAATGACGGCACGCCAGCAATGGAGCGTTGTCCTCGGCGTCGTGCTGCTGCTCGCGCTGACGCTCGCGTTGGCGACGCACTACCTCGGCGACGAGATGTTTCCTGTCGAGGTGGGATCGAAGGCGCCGCCGATCGAGGCCAGGACCATCGACGGAACCAACAAGATCAAGACGCTGGCCGACTACAAGGGAAAGATCGTCCTCGTGAATCTCTGGGCCACGTGGTGCGCTCCCTGCCGCGACGAGATGCCGAGCATGGAGAAGCTCTACAAGGAGTTCGGTCCGCAGGGGCTCGAGATCGTCGCCGTGAGCGTGGACAATCCAGGCTCCGAGGAGACGATTCGCACGTTCGCGAAGGAGCTCGGCCTCACGTTCGAGATCCTGCACGATCCGGCGAAGGAAGTCGCGCGACGTTATCAGGTGACGGGATACCCGGAGTCGTTCGTGATCGGTCGCGAAGGTGTGATTCGCCGGAAGGTGTTCGCCGCGACGGACTGGATGTCGGACGCGAACCGCGCACAGATCCGCGAGCTGCTGGGCAACAAGACGGCGTCGCGCTGACGAGCTTCGCCAAATGACCGCACCTCTGCCGTCAGGCCCGTCGAGACGTGCGCACTGGCGGCGTGTGCTGCGAGAGGCGTTCGTCGAACGGCTTGGCATCAAGGCGCTGTCGATTCTCATCGCGATCCTGCTGTGGCTCATCGTGAAGGGACGTCAGCCCGTGCAGGAGTACGTCTCGGTGCGTGTGATGCCGACGCTCGACAGTTCACTCGTGTTGTTGGAACAGCCGGCGACGTTGACCGCGCTGGTGAGTGGGCGCGCGGTGGACATCGCGAAGCTGCGCGCCGATCCTCCCGCCGTGCATCGCATCATCGACGAGGATGCACCCGATACACTGGTGTTGCCGATAGCGGCGACGGACGTTCGGGTGTCGCCGGAACTCGCCGAATATGTGCATGTGCTGGACGTGCAACCGCGAAGTGTGTCGTTGCGATTCGGCGACAAGGCGACGAAGCGCGTGCCGGTGAAAGCGGGGCCGGACCGGGTGACGCTTCCAGCGAACGTTCCGTACGATCAATTCACGTTCCACACCGATCCGAGCTCCGTTCGCATCACGGGTCCTCGTCAACGCGTGAGACGCATCAAGGACATTCGTCCGTACTCGCTGGCGATCACCAGCGCCGACAGCGAGTACGTCGCAGATCTCGACACGGCGGGCCTCGGCGTACGTGTCGTGCCGACGCGCGTGAAGATCTCGCTCAAGTGTGCTGGCACGATGGAAGGGGGCAGCGGCCGCCCGTGCAAGCCATGACGCGCATACTAGGCATCGAGACCTCGTGCGACGAGACATCGGCGTCCGTGCTCACTGGTTCGGGCGACGACGTCACGATGGACTCGCTCGTCATCCTGTCGCAGGACGTCCATCGGGTGTTCGGGGGGGTCGTCCCCGAGATCGCATCGCGGCAACATCTCACGGCGATCGTCCCGGTCGTCGAGCGCGCGATCGCCGATGCGAAGGTCGGCCTCGACGACATCGATGCGGTCGCGGTGACGCATGCGCCAGGACTCGTGGGTGCGCTACTCGTCGGCGTGAGCTTCGCGAAGGCGCTCGCGTTCGGACGTGGCATCCCGACCGTCGGTGTGCACCACATGGAAGGCCATCTCTTCGCGACGGCACTCGAACATCGCGACGCGGTGCCCCCGTTCACCGCGCTGCTCGTCTCCGGCGGACATACGATGCTGCTCGACGCGGAAGCGTGGGGACGCTATCGCCTGCTCGGCCGTACGCGAGACGATGCCGCCGGGGAGGCATTCGACAAGGTGGCGAAGCTCCTTGGACTTCCGTATCCAGGCGGTCCGCACGTCGAGCGACTCGCGAAGACGATCGAGTCGTCGAAGCTGCGCTTCGCGCGGCCGATGCTGCGCCGCAACCAGCAGCCCGGCGACGACGACTACTATGACGTCTCGTTCAGTGGACTGAAGACCGCCGTGCTTCAGGCATCGCGCTCGGCGACCCCGGACGATCACGCGCACATCGCGCGAGCGTTTCACGACTCCCTCGTGGAGACGCTCGTCGAAAAGACCGCTCGCGCTGTCCAACAGTTCGGCCGGACGCGCGTCGTGCTCGGCGGTGGCGTGGCCGGCAACAAGACGCTCGCTGCTGCCATGCAGCAGCGGGTGAAACGGCTCGGCGCGACGGTGTATGCGCCGAGCTCGCGGCTGGCGACGGACAATGCAGCGATGATCGCGCGTGCAGGGTTGTATCATTTCGAGCAGGGCGCGCGCGCTCCGCTCGACCTCAATGCTTTTGCTTCGCTCCCAATTCCTGGTCTCCTCAGCGAATGATCCTGCCCCATCCCATCGTCCATCATCCGTTCGCGTACAAGTTCGGATCGTTCGGGTTCACCGGCTTCGGTCTCGCCATCCTGCTCTGCTTTCTCGTCGGGCAGGTCGTCGCGCAGCGGGAGTTGGTGCGTCGCGGTTATGATCCCGACCCCGTGAACGACATGGTGTTCGCCGCGGTGGTGGGCGGACTCCTCGGCGCGAAGTTGTACTACGTCGTAGTGCTCGGGCACTGGAATGCCTTGTTCGAGCGCGGTGGGTTCGTCTTCTGGGGCGGATTCTTCGGCGGCATGCTCGCCGTGTTGCTGGTGGCGTGGCGAAAGAAGTTTCCGCTCATGCGCATCTTCGACGTCGGTGCGCCGGCGTGCGCCGCGGCATATGCAGTGGGCCGCACGGGCTGCTGGGCCGTCGGCGACGACTACGGCCGTCCGTGGAAGGGATTCCTCGCCGTCGCATTTCCCGATGGTGCGCCGCCGTCGACGGCTGGCGTCATGGCGCAGGAATTCGGGATTCAGATTCCGATCGGCGCCACGTCGGGCACGGTGCTGTCGGTGTTTCCGACGCAGCTCTACGAAGTGGCGCTCGGCTTCGTGATGTTTCTCATCCTCTGGCGCATGCGCGACCACAAACATGCCGAGGGTTGGCTGTTCGGCGTGTACGCGGTGATGGCGGGCGTGGAGCGGTTCATCATCGAGTTCTTCCGCGCCAAGGACGATCGGTTGGTGGCCGGGCTCACGTACGCGCAGATGATCGCGTTGGCGTTCGTGGCGTTTGGCGTGGCGTGGATGATGTGGAGATCTCGGCCAGGGCCGGGGAAGCCGGGCATCTATCCGGTGCTCGACGAAGCCGTGGCTCCATCGTGAGGCGGGGACGACGCCTCACGTGAGGCGGGGACGCCAGCGGCATCGCCTCACGACGAACTAGCTGCTTGCCGGCTCTCTCCCGAGTGCTTCTTCCAAAGCGGCCAGCCGCCTCTTGAGCTCTTCGTTCTCCAGGCGCATGGCAACGATCTCCGAACTGACTCGCGGCGCTGGAGCGTCCGGCATCACCGTCGGAAGCGTGACTGACCGCTTCGGCCAGAACGTCTTCAGCACCGCGAACGCGAAGAGCAGCAACAGCACCAGCTGGGCAAGGATTCCCTGCCAGCTCGGATAGATCCCCAGCCACTCGATGTGCGGAAAGCCGCGAATGGCCGTCAGCGGAATCGCGTTGCCTTCCTGTAGCTCGCGCACGCCCTTTCCAGCGAACACGAACGCCATGTAGTAGAGCAACACGCTCGTCACCGCGAAGAAGCGGCGGATCGGAATGCGAATGCCGTAGCGATAGAACAACGTGAAGATCACCGCGAGCGCCGCGAATCCCACGACGATTCCCAACGACAGCGGCAGCACGACGTTCGGACCTTCGTTGAAGAGCGCCTGATAGAACAGCGCCGTCTCTGCACCCTCGCGATACACCGCGAGGAACGCGACGAACGTCAGCGCGCGTCCACCACCATGGTCGAGCGCGGTGGTTACCTTCTCGTTGATGAACTGCTGCCACTTCGCCGCTTCCACCTTCGAGATGAGCCAGTAGCTCACCGAGAACAACACCGCCACGGCGATCAGAAGCGTGACGCCCTCGATGATCTCTCGGCTCGCCGGCACGGCGGCGAGGATGGTCTTGAGCACGACGGCCGTCGCCGCACTCGCAGCGAGCGCAAAGCCGACGCCCAACCAGATGCTGCGCAGCCGGTCGCGATGGCCCGTCTTGATCAGGAAGGCGACGATGGCGCCGATGACGAGAATCGCCTCGAACCCTTCACGCAGGATGATCAGGAACGACTGCCAGAACGCCTCGCTACCGCTGCCCGAGGGCGCCGTGAGGGCGAGCACTTCCGGCAGCGATGCTTCGATGGCGTCCCGCAACTGCTCCGCTGCGCGGATGTCGTTGGAACGGACCGCGGCCTTGAACTCCGCGAACTGTCGCTCCATGGAGACGACGAGCCCCGGGTTCTTCGCGCGTGCTGGTGCTTCGATGGGCTCGAACGCGATATACGCGTCGAAGGCCTTGTCCCCGGCGTCTGCCGGACGACCGCTTCGCGCCGCCGACAGCGACTGCTCGAGCTGCACCAGGACATTGCGCGCTGCAGCAGCCGTCGACGTGCTGTCATTGCCCGCGGCGAGCAGGCCCGCATTCCGCTCCTTCAAGGGGAGCGAGCGGATGTACGCCACGACGCTCGTCACTTGCGAATCGGTCAGTTCGCGCGACGCAGGCATGGCAGATCCGCGGACGCCATCGCGAACCACGGCGGCGAGCTGTTCGTCGCTCCGCTCGACCTGAAACGCCACCGTCCCGATTTCCGGCGGAAGCTTCGTCAGGGATCGGGCGAGCGCGCCATCGCTTCCACCCACGACACCGTGGCAAGTCGCGCAGCGTTGCGTGAAGAGCCCCTCGCCTTCCAACTGCTGCGCGTGGTTCGCCCGCAGCGAATTCACGTAACCCACCACGTTCCAGCGCTGCGCCGAGGTGAGCGTTCCGCCGAATCCAGCCATTGGCGTCCCGGCGATGCCCACGGACATGATCCGATACATCAACGCCGGCGAGACACCGCGCATGTGCGCCTGGGTGCCGATCGCCGGCGGTGCGGGGTGCATCTTCGCTCCAGCGGGTCCGTCACCCAATCCGGCAATGCCGTGACAGCTCGCGCAGCTCTGCTGAAAGATCGCCTTCCCTTCGGCGAGGTCGATCGGCTGGCTTGGCAACTCGAGCTTGGCTTCGTTGCCGAGGAGGGCGGCGAATCGCGTCTCGAGCGAATCGAGTGTGGCGGGAGGCTTCTTGTCGCGTACGGCGGCCGCGACGGAATCGAGCAACGCCCTCGCCTCCGACGCCTTGTCGCCGGAGAGACGCTCGGCGGCCTTGCGCGCGTCGGCGATGAAGTCGTTGGCCTCGGAGTACTCTTGGGCGCTGATGAGGCGGCCGCGGGCGTCAACCGCCTTCCCGTACTCCTGGACAGCGACGCTGACGATGTTCGCCACGCGCCGCGCCGGATGTTCCTGCGCGCCGACGGGCGTTGCAGCCACGACAGCGCCCAGCAGGACGACTCGGTTGAGAATGGTAGTGATTCTCATTGCCGAGAAAAGATATCGGAATTAAACGGCTTGGTACAGGGGGCCTTGGCGCCAGTCTCGGGAACACCGGGGCAACAACAGCATGGAATTCCAGTACATGAGTAACTGCTACTCCAGTACCGAAGTATGAAGTAGTTAGGCCCTTTCAGCGATGACGTACGCGACCGCCATGGTCTCCGTATGGCTGATCGACAGATGGACCCGATAGACCCCGAGCTCGTTCGCCCGCGCCTGCGCCCGCCCGTGCAACACCAGCACCGGCGCCTGCCCCTTCGCCGAGACGACCTCCATCTCCCGCCAGCCGATCGCGCGCGCGAGATCGTTTCCCGACAGCGCCTTGTAGGTCGCCTCCTTGGCTGCTGCTCGCGCCGCTAGGTGACGTTCGGGCTCCGGATGCGTGTGCGCATACGTACGCTCGCGCTCCGTGAACATCCGCTGAAGCGCGCGCTCGCCCTTCCGCAGGAGAAGCAGCCGCATGCGCTCGATCTCCACGAGGTCGATCCCGATTCCGACGATCACTTCGGCGTCCGCTTGAACCAGCGCGGCGGCACCGCCGCTGACTGCCGCGTGCCGAGCAATTTCGCGAGCGCCTGACACGCCGCGTCCGCGCTGACGAATACGCCGCGGAGCCGACCGACCCATTCGTCCCAGGCAGCATCGCTGTGCAGCGCACTCGAGGCAGCGCCGTCGAGCTCCATCAACGCACGCCGCAGCGGCTCCATCAACTCGCCGCTCTGCGCCGTGAGTGCGCGCGCGAGCGCAGGCTGCTCGACGCCCTGCACCGCCGCCGCAGCGACGAGGGTTTCGATGCGAGTCGCCAATGTGCTCCCCTTGAGCGACGCGAGCACGAACTCCTTGCTGCGGTCCGTGGCGCGTGCGCGTGCGTCGAGCAGCGGGACGAAGATCGCCGCGTGCGCTGCCGCTGAACACGGCTCGTGCTGCGCGCCCAACGAACGCAGCGAGCGTCCCAGCTCGGGGAGAAGCGGCGCGTCAGGCATTGGCCGGATCGAAGCCGCCACCCTCGGCGAGTGATGCATACGACAGCGCGGCGAGCGAACCTGTCCGCGCCTCGTATCGCGTGGCGAAGTCGAGCAACCGCTCGCTGGTGAATCCCTCGCGCGGCATGCCCAACGCCGCGATCGCCGCCTCGATCCTCTCCGGCGTGCCTTCCACTTCGACGAGTGTGTCCATGCGCGGATAGCGCTCGAAGCGAATCATCGTTCCCTCGAGGTCGTACTGCGTGATCTCGCGGTCGATCGCGATGGTCACCACATACCCGAGCTTGTCCAGGATCGCGACCAAGGTGTCGCCATCGGCGACGCCGGTCTCGAGCTCCTCACGCAGCTTGTAGCCACCTTCGCGACGGGTGCGGCCCTTCCAGTCGAGCTCCGCGCGCGAACCGTGAGCATCGCGATACACGCGAACCCGCAACACCTGGTCGCCGGCGCTCAGCGCCCGGTCAGCGGTGTCGTATCGCCGATCCTCGAGACGCCCCGAGAACACCAACTTCCCCCCCGCGGCCTCGATGGCCGCCCGGCGGCGCTCCACGTCGTCGACGACGCTCTTGAGCTCCACCTCGAGCATCGTCTACGCTCCGAGAATGGCTCGCATGACGGCGTCCGTGTCCGAGAGATCGGCGAACACGGGGCCGGCGTTGCACGCTTCCAGCTGTCGCACCGTATACCGGCCCGTTGCGACGCCGATCGCACGCGCACCGATACCGCGACCGCAACTCATGTCGGCCGGCGTGTCGCCGATGACGACGACGTCGTCTCCCGCCACAGGATGTCCGAGCAGCGCCTCTGCGCGCGCACGCGCGATGGCGGGAAGCTCCGGACGACTCGCATGATCCGACCCGAACGCGCCGATCTTGAATCGATTCTGTTCCAACCCCACCGCTGCGAGCTTCGCGAGCGCACCCGCATGCACGTTGCCGGTGAGCAGTCCGATCAGGACGTCATCACGCTGCTCCAGTGCATCGAGCAGCCGTGCGATGCCCGGATAAGTCTTGTCCGTGTGATCCGCGCCACCGAGCTCCACGTGCAGCAGTTCGACGTACCGGTGAAGCGCGGCATCGAGCTTTGCATCGACCGTCGCGTCGTCGATGCCGCCGAGTGTCATGAGCTCGCGCACGATCTGCGGATCAGTCTTGCCGTCGAACTCGTGCTCGATCCGTTGCGTTGGACCGAAGACTTCATCCAGGGCGCGATGCACGGCGCGCTTGCCGGCTCCGTCCGTCCAGAGAAGCGTGCCGTCGATGTCGAAGAGAACGACCTTCATTCGGAAACAGGAATGGGACGTCGCCCCGGAAGGCGCGTGAGCAGGAGTCCACCGATGATGCACGCCGCGCCGGCCAGCTGCAGCATGCGCGGGGTCTCATGGAGCACGAGCCACGCCGCAGCCATGGCGAACAGTGGTTGGAGATTCGAATACATCGAAGCGCGCGTCGGCCCGAGCACCCGAACGCCGCGGTACCAGAACAGGTACGCGACCACGAGCGCGAGCACGCCGCTGTATCCAACGGCCGCCCAGCCCGCGCCGGTCACGGCACCCCAGTTCGTCGCCGCGAGCGATGGCGCGCCGGCAATGAGCATCGGCACGATACCACCGGTCATCGTCACGGCGGACAGCGTCAATCCGTCGACTTGCTCGGTGAACGGCCGAAGGCCGACGGAATAGACCGCCCAGCACAGCACGGAGCCGAGGATGAACGCATTGCCCGACCAGGTCGACTGGCCCGAGACACCATTCGCCGCACCGGACACCACGAGCCCGATACCGCACAGCGAGATGACGATGCCGATGATGCCGGCCATTCCGATGCGATCATTGCCGCGCACCCAGCCGATCATCTGGATGAACGCCGGCGACGCCGCGACGAGCAACGCAGCATCGCTCGCACGCGTGCGCGCCATGCCTTCGACCCACAGGATCTGATAGAGACCATTGCCCAATGCACCCAGCGCGAGCATGCCGAGGATCATTCGCTTGTCGGGCAGCGGTTCGCGCCGCGCGAGGACGATCGTCCACAGGATCACCACCGCGAGCGCGATGCGGGCACTGTTGAATGCGAGCGGCGCGAATACGCCGGTGGCGAACTTCACGACGATGAAATTGACCCCCCAGATGAGGGCCATGCAGAGCAACAGCAGATCGGTTGCCGAGAATCCCGCCGGGACACTCGGCGCCCGCTCCTGGGTTTCGACGTACACAGTTGAAGCCATGACCGGAAGTTAGGTGGCCGGGTACCCGTTTCAAACCGCGGCGCCCGCTTCTACTATTCACGATGCACGTCACCTTCGCTCTCTTCGCCGACGCGGCGAACCTCTCGCAGGAAGGAAAGCTGAACATCCTCGGCGTGTTCGATGCGCTCCAGGTTGGTTCACTTCCCGCGCTTCACCCGCGCGCCACGCTCGTGGTGCATCTCAAGGGCGCGCCTGCCGATGCGGGATCGCATCGCGTCACGCTTCAATGGATGAGCCCAAGCGGCGCTGAGCTGTGGAGCAGCGACGGCGAGCTCGGTGTCGTGCCGCCACCCACGGGCGTGGTCGAGATGGACTTCCCCCTCATCGCACAGCTCGACCTGCCGCTCGACATGGCGGGTCGTTACGTGATGCGCGTGGGGCTCGACGGCAACACGCACGCCGAGGTTGCCGTGCAGGTTCGTCCCGCCGCGGCGGCGCCTGTGTCGCGCACGCCGGTGATGATGAGCTGAGGCTCGTCAGTCGCCCGCGAGAATACGGCGCGACGTCACGAACCGGTCGAGCAGCTTGCGCACGTATGGATCGCGTGTGTCCTCGAGACGCTCGACCGCATAGCCGCCTCGGCCAAGTGCCAAGTGCACCAGACGGCCGGCGCCAAGTGAGATGGCGACGTGGGTGATGTGCCGGTCGAGTCGGTCGGAGAAGAACAACAGATCGCCCGCCGCGGCGTGCAGTGGGTTCTCGGGCCCGGCAATTCCCTGCGTGGCCTGCTGCCACGCGTCGCGATAGAGCTGAACGCCGTGCAGCCAGTAAATGCTCTGGACGAGTCCAGAGCAGTCGGCGCCCCACGGTGTCACGCCACCCCAGAAGTAGCTCGTCCCCTCGAAGTAGAGCTGCGCACTGCGAGTGATGGCGGCCGCTTCGGCGGGGAACGCAGTCGCCTGCTCTCCGCCGGCGATCGCCTCGCCGCTGCACAAGCATTCCTCTGCGGCGAGATAGGCGCCAAGCGGCATCGCGCGACGCGCGCCCGAAGCATTGGTCGTCACACAGCCGAGTGAGACGCGCGAGTTCGCCAAGCTGCGCGCCGAATCCTCCGTGATCACGGAGACGTAGCCGCGGTGGATCCAGCCCTCGTATTCATCGGGTCCGCGCACGCGAAACCAGTCGTCGCGCGTCTCCATCACCTCGGCCACGCGGCCGGCGAGGAGTTGCGAGATCTGGGCACTGGCCACGCGAGGTTCGGCGAAGAGCTGCGCGACCGGCGTACACACGGCCACGCGGTGGGGTACTTCCGTCATCCGTGAAAGATGTCTCCAGGCGCACTCGTACGCACCGCCCGCTCGATGGCCTGCTCGAGGGCCGAGACGGCGAGTGCTTCGACCTGTGCGATCGATGCGGGAACTCCACCGGCGTATGGCGCGGTCGCGAAGACGACGTCGCCGTCGAATGCAGTACCGACGGGCGTGATGCGGCGATACAGCGCGGCGCTTGCCGCGCGAGCCAGTGCGCCGAGTTGCGATCGGCTCACGTCGGCGTTGGTGCCGACGACGCACAGCGTCGTGTTGCGACCGGCGACGTCGGCGAACTGGGCGTCGACGCCGTGCGCGATGAACGCTTCGGTATCGAGCCATGTGCCATCGGCTCGACGAGCACCGGCGATGATCGCACCCGCTGCGTCACGGACGTCGCCGAGTGCGTTGACCACGGCGAGCGCAGCGACCGACACGGCGCCGGCGCTCACCGACGCGATGCCGAGACCGCCCTTCATCGCCTGTTGCGACCCTGCAATCTTGCCGACGGTGGCACCAGTCCCTGCACCGATCGACCCCTCGCGCACTGAATCGGTGGATGCACGCTCGCACGCCTCGTACGCCATTGCCGGCGAAGGACGAACATCGAACCTGCCCAGCGGTGCGAGATCGAAGATCACGGCGCCCGGGACGATGGGCACGACACCGCCGCCGACGGGAAATCCTCGGCCACGTTCTTCCATCCATCGCATCACACCTGCAGCGGCGTCGAGTCCATACGCGGAGCCGCCCGTGAGGAAGATCGCGTCGACGCGATCGACCAGGTGCGCAGGGTCCAGCGCTGCGGCTTCGCGCGTGCCGGTAGCGCGACCGACGATGTGTAGCGCGCAGCGAAACGGGTCATCGATACCCCGGATGACGGTGCATCCGGTTGCGCCATCGACATCCGTTGCGTGACCGACGGCGAGACCACAGCGCGCGAACGTCATGTCGTCCCGGGACAGGTCGAGAATGTCGCCCCGCGCCATCGGCGAGGGACCTGCTTTTCCATCCCTGCTAGTCCAACCATTTCGGTGTCGGGATCTCCGCAGCGGCACACGTGCGGCACTTGATCACGCCGCGGATGTTGCAGATCACGCAGATGAACGTGCCACACTTCACGCAGGGATAGCCCTCGGACGCACGCTCCTGATTGCCGCACGCGCGGCACACCATCATGTCGTGTTCGTGTAGCTCCGTCATGCCCCCTCCACTCGGCCGATCGAGCCGACGCTCGGCCGTTCACCGAGTCCGTACTCGCGGATTTTCTTGATGAGCGTCGCGCGCGAGATGCCGAGCTCCTTCGCGGCACGCGTGCGGTTCGCCGCATGTGCACGCAGCGTGCGTTCGATGTGAGTGCGCTCCACTTCTGCCAACGTGCGCGAGACGTGCGGCAGCGACGCGTCGTCACCGATGCCGCGCACTTCGGCGGAAAGATGCGTCACGCCGATGACGTCCTCACCCTTCGCGAGCATCAGCGCACGTTCGAGCACGTTCCGCAGCTCGCGCACGTTGCCCGGCCACGGATAGCGACCGATCATCTCCATCGCCTCGTCGCTCAACCTGCGAGGCGCGTCGGACAGACCGCGACGTAGCTCGGTGAGGAGCGCCTGCACCGTGTCGCGGAGATCCTCGGGAGCGCGTGCCCGCAGCGGCGGCAAGTGCAGCGGCATCACGCCGAGCCGATAATAGAGATCCTCGCGGAAGCGCTGCTCGGTGACTTCTGTCGCAAGATCGCGCACCGTCGCGGCGATGAGCCGGACGTCGACTGGCACTTCGCGCGTACCGCCGGTGCGCCGCACACGCCTCGATTCGAGCGCGCGCAGGAGCGTGGGCTGCAGGGCCTCCGGCAGCGCGGCGATCTCGTCGAGGAACAGCGTGCCGCCATTCGCTGCCTCGAACAGGCCCGGCAGCGGGCCTTCCTCCGTCCGATCCACCCCGAAGAGATCGACGTCGAGCACCTCGACCGGCCGCAGCTCGCAATCGATTTCATGGAAGGGACGCGAAGCACGCGGGCTCAATGCGTGAATCGCGCGAGCGACGCGCGCCTTGCCGACACCGTGTTCGCCGACGAGCAGCGCAACCGTGCGCTCACTCCGCGCCAGCATCTCGATCTGCTCGGCGAGCTCGCGCATCGGTGCCGACGATCCGAGCAGCATGTCGGCCGCCGCTCGCCCGATGCGCATGTCGGCCGCACGACTCAGTTCACGCAGCTGCGCTTTCTCGAGCGCACGATCGACCACGGCGCCGAGATGCGCGAGTTCGACCGGCTTCGTGAGAAAACCCTCGGCGCCCGCCTGCATCGCATGCACCGCGGCGGGAATGTCGCCGTGGCCGGTGATCATGATGATGACGGGACGTTGCTCGAGCGTGCGTTCGAGGACGTCGAAGCCGGAGATGTCGGGGAGGAACAGGTCGAGCAGCACCACGGCAGGCCGCTCACGCTGCACGAGCGTCACGGCTTCCTCGCCGGTCGTCGCGAACAGCACGTCGTGGCCCGACCGCTCGAAGTAGCGGCCCAGCGCGGAGCGGATGTCCGGTTCGTCGTCGACGATGAGGATCTTGGCCATCAGTTCGTTACGCTCGCGAGTGCAGCAGCGAGGTCGTCCAGTTGAAAGGGTTTGCCAATGAACGGCCGGCCGGACTCGGTGAGAAAGCGCTGTGCGGCACCGCTCTGTAAGTCTCCCGTCACGAACACGACGCGCTGTGCATGCCGAGCGTCGTGCTGGAGCAGATCGCGGAACAACGCCTCCCCCCCCAGATCCGGCATCCGAAGGTCCAGCAGCACAACATCATACTCACTTGTCGCCTTTCCAGCACAGTGGGATCCGAAGCTTGGAATTCACGTGACTTGAAGTCGCGGC
>JADMIO011432761.1_pt1 | contig 52716 bp, 43 predicted proteins | sample 8958161 | NCBI WGS metagenome assembly JADMIO01 (sample SAMN16585339, study PRJNA669376) | soil metagenome | isolation source: Crop rotation soil | place: USA: Cullars Rotation, Alabama | collected 2011 | reverse complement strand
CGCGGCCGGATTTCGTGGCGGCGATCTATCCGGGCCCGTCGCTCTTCACCCCCGCCTGGACCAGCAAGAACGGGACGCCACCGATCCCGAAAGATGCGCCGCCGTCTTTCATCGCCGGCGCCGGTTGGCAGGACAAGATTCACGCGGTATGGGCCAGCGAGTATTTCAGCGCGATGCTGAATGCCGGCATCCCCAATGTGGAGATGCACATCTATGCCCGCGGCGGGCATGGCAATGGCCTTGCCTATCGCGACTTCACCGGTGAAGGCACCTGGCAGGATCGCTTCATCCAGTGGATGCGCGATCTGGGTTTCTTCAACAAGCCAGGTGTCGAAACCCTGGCGGCCCAGGACGTGGCGGCCTTTGTGAAGCAGCCTGCCGCGGCGGCCACACCATGACCAAGGACGAAATCACGGCATGGGCGCTGGCCAATGGCTGGCAGATGATCGACGGCGCGCCCAGCCTGACCAAGCCGACGGCGCCCCACCCCGCGATTGTGCGGCTGGTGCTGAAGGCCACCGTGGCCGCGGTGGAGATCAAGAAACCGGCGGGGAAGTGGGAAAAAGTGTCGGGCGAGAGCTATTCCAAGATTGCGGCCGATCCCGACACCGGCATGCCCGGCGGCCTGGGTCTGGGCACCATTTCCGGCCTGACCCTGCTGATGCGGGACAATAAAGACCGCCAGATGATGGCGCACATGGGATTAAAGAAGGGCTGATCCGCGCCTTTCATCTATCATTTTGTCGGAAGAGGGCTAAAGAGGGGCCGCAAATCATACCCCCGAGTTCCCTTTGAGTTTTCCGACGACGCATCCCGCCCTTTCCCGCGCCTTGGCCGAACGCGACTACACCATGCCCACGCCGGTGCAGCGCGCGGTGCTCGAGCCCGACGCCGAGGGCCGCGATCTGCTGGTCTCCGCCCAGACCGGTTCGGGCAAGACCATCGCCTTCGGGCTGGCGATGGCGGAAACGTTGCTGGACGGTGCCGCCGCCTTTGGGCCGGCGCGTGATCCGTTGGCCCTGATCATCGCCCCGACCCGCGAACTGGCGCTGCAGGTGCAGCGCGAACTGAGCTGGCTGTATCACCATGCCGGCGCGCGCATCGTCTCCTGTGTCGGCGGCATGGACCCGGGACAGGAGCGGCGCGAGCTTGCGCGCGGAGCCCATATTGTGGTGGGCACGCCGGGGCGGCTGCGCGATCACCTGGAACGGCGCGCCTTGAAAGTGACGGGGCTGAAGGCCGTGGTGCTGGATGAGGCCGACGAGATGCTCGACATGGGCTTTCGCGAGGACCTGGAATTTATCCTGGAAACCACGCCGGAAGACCGACGCACGCTCTTGTTTTCGGCCACCTTGCCCAAGGTCATCGTCACCCTGGCGGCGCGCTATCAGAAGGACGCGCTGCGCATTGCGACGCGCGGGGAAAGCGCAGGCCATGCCGATATCGAATATCGCGCCATCCGGATCGCGGGCAACAAGATCGAAAGCGCCGTGGTCAATCTGCTGCGATTCATCGATCCGGCCGGCGCGCTGGTCTTCTGCAACACCCGCAATGCCGTGCGCCACATGGAAGCGCAACTGACCGAGCGCGGTTTTTCCTGCGTCGCGCTGTCGGGGGAATTGTCGCAAAGCGAGCGCAACCATGCCCTGCAAGCCCTGCGCGACGGCCGCGCCAAGGTCTGCGTCGCCACTGATGTCGCGGCGCGGGGCATCGATCTGCCCCAACTCAGCCTGGTGATCCATGCCGAGCTGCCCCACGACGCGCAGGTGTTGCAGCATCGCAGCGGCCGCACCGGCCGCGCCGGTAAGAAAGGCGTCAGTGTCCTGCTGGTGCCACCATCGCGGCGCCGCCGGGCCGAAGAGATGCTGGGCCGCGCCCGCGTCACGGCGCTGTGGGACAATGCCCCGTCGGCCGCGGATATCCGCAAGGTCGATCAGGAAAGGCTGCTGCAAAACCCGCTGCTCACAGAGGCCGGCGCGGAAGACGATCTGGCGATGGCCGATGAATTGCTGAAGGCCCACAGCCCACGCCAGATGGCGGCGGCCTTCGTGAAAATGGTCCGTGCCGGACTGCCGGCGCCCGAAGAGCTTGAGGACGAACCGTTTCAGCGCGAGGCCGCGCGGGGACAGAAAACACGGCACGATGGCGCGCGTGAGCCGCGCGATGGGCATGCGCCCCGTGAACAACGGGCGCGGCCGCACCGGACCAGCGAACGCCGGCATGCGCCGACGCATGACCGTGGCTCCGCGCCGGGTGAGATGGCGAATGGCGTCTGGTTCCGGCTCAATGTCGGGCGCGAGCGCAATGCCGATCCCAAATGGCTGTTGCCGGAAATCTGCCGCCAGGGCGAGGTCACCAAGAAGGATATCGGCGCCATCCGCGTGTTCGAGATGGAAACCCTGTTCCAGATCGATCCCGCGATCGCCCCGAAATTCACCATCCTGGTCAGCGAGCGCAAGAAGGGCGGGGTGCGTATTTCCCCCGCCTTGGACCAGACCGGGCAATCCAGCGCCCGTCCGCGCGAGGCGCAGAGCGAAGCGCCGGGCGAAGCTCCGCCGCGCAAGCCCGGCTTTCCTGGCAAGAAATTCGCCGGCGGCAAAAAGAAGTTCGGCAAGCCGGGTGGCGGCTACAAGGGTAAGCACCCCAGATCGCCGTAAGGTTGAGGCCTAAGCCGGTTGCATCTCCGGCGTAAAAAAGGCGGCGCTGGCGCGCCGCCTTTTTGATTCAATTGATGCCGGATCAGTTGTGTTCGATCCGGTGGACCTTGGCCAGGACCGAGTCCGCCATGAAGATGATCTTCTGGTCCTTTGACACGGCCATGTAGTGGCCTTCGCCGACATCGTGTGAGTCGCGGTTGTCGCCATGCTTGCCGAACCAGCCCTGGACCTTGCCGTCCCAGCCCATCTTCAACACCATGCCGTGGCGGCCCGTTGACAGCCAGAGCTGGCCCGTGGCGTCAACATAAAGGCCGCAGGTCAGGGCCCCGACCTGGATCTCGCGCAGACGCTGTTTGAGGTCCTTGTCGAACACCACGATCTTGGTGGAGGCGCGGTCGGTCACCCAGACATCGCCATTGGGCGCCACCGCGACGGAATGGATGACCGGCAGCAGGCCATCGGCATGCGCCAGGCTGGCGCTGGCCAGATACTTGCCATCCTTGTCGAACTTCATCACCCGGGGATCGCTGCCTGGAATCGCCGGCGGATGCACTTTCACACCGCGCGCATTGCGCGTCGCGGGGAGATCATAGGTGGCGCAGAAGGTGCAGTCGGCCGGCGGCGAGGTGCCGCCATGGCTCTGCACCACATAGAAATTGTCGTCCTTGTCCCAGGCGATATCCAGCGGCTGATTGAACATGCCGTTCCACTTGCTGTCATCCCACTTGGCGTTCTCGCCGCGCACGCCGAACACCTTGATCACATCGCCATTGGGATTGAGCTTGAAGATCACGTTCAGAAAGCTGTCGCTCACCCAGATATTGCCGTGAGGGTCGACGCGCAGGGCGTGCGGGTTCATGGCGATATTGGGGTTGAAGACTCGCAGCTGCTTGGTGCCGGTGGGATCATATTCCACCATCATGATGTCGGGGTTGCGGTTGAACACCAGCAGGTTGCCGTTGGGTCTGATCGCCACGGCGGCGACATTGCCGAATTGCTCGCCATTGGCGCCGGTGATCTGGGTGCCGAAGTGATAGGGCAGCTGCGGCGCATCGGGCTGCTTATAGGGCGGCTCTGGCTGTTGCGGCAGGAAGTTCTGGGCCGACGCGGCGGTCGAAAACAGCAGAGACGCAGCGAACAGGCTTACCAAAGCCTTGGCAAAGTATTTCATGGTTCAGTCCCCTTGTTTGAATCAGTAGCGGGCTATGCCCTTGGATTTCCACACGTCGCGCATGTCCGGCGACAGCGCGAATTGGATGAAGGCGGCGGCGTTTTTCTTATCCGCGGCGCGGACCGAGATGCCGGTCGCCATGTCCATATGCATGCCCAGCTCCGCCGGCAACTCGCCCACCAGATAGGGATTGCCGGTTTCAGTGTTGGCGGGATTGTGCGGCGTGTGGATCAGCCCCAGGCCCATCGCCTGGGCATCGCCGTCGCCGCGCTTCAGGGCGGGTTCGGCATCGCCCTTGATCGGCTGGCCCTTGATGCCGGCAAATTCGGGGCGTGCCAGCAAATGCCCACTCATGCCTGCCTGCATGCTGCCCGAGGCGGGATCGGTGTAGAACACGACCGAGGCGCTCTTCATGGCGGCGATCAGCTTCGGCACACTGGTGATGTCGGGGCGCGTCGCGTCGGGTTTCTTGAAGAGGCCGATCTCCGCCCGGCCCAGCGGGGTGAAATCGCTGACCGCGTTCGACAGCACCATGGTGCCCATCAGGTCCATGGGCAGCATCACCACATCGGCCGCCGGGGTCTGGTTGCGGATATCGTTCATGATGGTGCCCATGCCGTCCACCTGAACGGTCACCTTGACGCCGGTCTTTTTCTCGAAAGCCGCTGCCACATCGCCGAGGCCCGAATTGGAGATCACACCGGGACTGATGACGCGGATTTCGGCGCCGGCAGCGAGGGCGCGAGACGGAGCCGCCATCGACAGGCCCGTGCTCGGCAGCGCCAAAAGCGCGGCCAGAATCAGGCGCTTCTTCCCCATTCCCCGGACCCTATCTTGTTTGCGGCAAGGAAACGCCGCTTTTCGCCGCTTGGCAAGCCGGGAAACCGGGCGGGCCCGTTTCGTTACATTCTGGCCGCTCGAGACGCCGCCATGGCCAGCGAAATCGAACTCAAGCTTGAAGTCCCGCCCGACAGGTTGCGCGCCCTGGCCGGGGTTCCCTGGCTGAAACAGATGGCCGAGGCGCCGGTGAAGCGAAAAAAGCTGGTCTCGGTCTATTTCGACACCGGCAGCCGGGCGCTACGCGATGCCGGACTTTCTCTCAGGGTGAGACGAGCCGGCGACCGCCATATCCAGACCGTGAAGGGGGCTCCCGCCGGCAGCTTTCGGCGCCTGGAATGGGAAGGCGAGATCGAAGGCGCGACGCCCGACCGCAAGCTGGCGCGGCACACGGCGCTCAAACCCTTCGCCGGCAAGAAGGCCTGGCGGCGTCTGCGCCCCGTGTTCGAGACCGACGTCATCCGCACCAGCATTCCCGTTCGAAGCGGGGAAAGCCGCATCGAAGTGGCGCTGGATCGGGGCAAGATCAAAAGCGGAAAGGACAGGCTCGCGGTCTCGGAGGTCGAGCTGGAATTGAAGGATGGTCAGGTTGCCGATTTGAATGGACTGGCCCAGCGCTTCGCCGGCGAAAGCGGGGTCGAGCTGGGCCTGGCCTCCAAGGCCGAGCGCGGCTATGGCCTGGCCGACGACACGCTGGAAGCCTGTGTCAGGGCCGCCCACATCGTCCTGGACAAGGACATGACGGCGGCGGACGGTTTCCGCGCCATTGCCTTTTCCTGCCTGCATCACCTGGCCGCCAATCGCGCCGCAGTGCTGGCCGGCGATCCGGAAGGCGTCCACCAGATGCGGGTCGGGCTTCGCCGGCTGCGCGCGGCGCTTTCGCTGTTCAAGGCCCTGATCGAGGGACCCGCGCTGGAAGGGGTGAAGAAGGATCTCAAATGGCTGAGCGGTGAACTGGCGGACGCCCGCGACTTCGACGTTTTCCTGCGCAAGACGGTGAAGCCGACAGAGAAGGATGCACCGGCCGGCCTGCCGGCGCTGGAAGAGGATATCGAGGCGCGGCGTCACCAAGGCTTTGTCCGTGCCCGGCGCCTGGTCAAGTCGCCGCGCTACCGGCGCATCCTGCTCAAGACAGGCTTGTGGGTGACGGGCGGCGACTGGGCGGCCGGCGACGACGACATCCGCCGCGACCTGCGGCAGCGTCCCATCCTCGACATGGCGTGCGGCATCCTGAAGGCGCGTACGGCCAAGGTGACGAAGAAACTGAAGAAGCTCGACAGGATGGATGACCGCCAGCGCCACAAGCTGCGCATCGCGGTCAAGAAGCTGCGCTATGCGGTGGGCTTTTTCGAATCCCTGTTCGGCTCCGGCCGGCGGCGCAAGCGCTTTGCCGCCGCGCTGAAAGACCTGCAAAGCGCATTGGGCCGGCTCAATGACATCCGCGTCCACCGCAAATTCGCGCGGCAGCAGGTGCGCGGCAAGCGGCAGCTATCCCACGGCGCCTATGCGCTGGGCGTGGTCACCGGACAGGAACGCCAAGCGGCTAAGCCGTGCCTGGATGCCGCCGCCAAGGCGGGCAAGAAGCTGCGGGACCTCAAACCTTTCTGGGCGTGAGCCTCTGCCGGCTCAGCGTGCCGCTGCAGGCGCGGCGGGCGCATCGGCCAGATCGGCCACCGCCGCTTCCCAGGGGTAGGAGAGCGTCGGATCATTGGCGAACCGCTTCATGCGAATAGTCAGCCTGGCGCCGGCGCCGGGCGCCAGCCGCACCGGGAAACTGGGCGCGTTGACATCCATTGTCGTCTTGCCGTCCGAGACCGAGACGATCTGGTGTTCGGCATAGGCGCCGCCCTGCACGATCAGGCTGCGCGCAACACTGGGGCTGATGTTGACCAAGCTCAGGGTCAGGCTGTCCGGCCCCCAGCTATCCACCAGCGCCGCCACATCCGGCGGCAGGCCCGCCCGCCGGCGCGCCGGATCGAAATAGCGCAAACGGGTGAACAGCAAGGTGCCGCCCTGGTTGGGTGAAGACCGGGCCCAACTGCCATGCTGCAGGTAGAGGCCGCCTTCCATGAGCTGGGTGAGCGACATCACCGCGGCGGGATTATACTCCAGCGCCGAGTCCGCCAGCCGCATGTCGGCCGAGGTGGTGTCGGCGTCCACCTCCGCCATGCGGGTGCGGATGCGGTTCAGGCCCGCACGCAGCGCCTTTACCGGATAGTCCGGATTCTTGCCTTCCAGGAAATGGTACCAGTCGGTCTCTTCGCAGCGGGCGCGGTCCGACGGCTTCATCGAAAGGGCGTAAATCTCCAGGAAGTTCAGATTGTAGTTGCCGGGCTTGAAACCGTAGAAGCCCTGCGCGCCATACATGGTGGGGGCGGATTTCTTGCCGTCCACCACCTTGGCGGCAGCGTCGAACTTGTCGGCCGTCTTGCGCCACACATCCAGATATTTGTCGTCGCCCTTGGACAGCAGATAGGCATTCATGAAGCCGTTGAAGCACCACGGCACGCGGTTGCGGTCGGCCGGCTTGCCGGTCATCGGCACGATGGGCGAAAAGCCCCAGCCATAGGCGCTGCCCCACCACTGGTTCTTGGGTCCGCCGATCTTGCCATCCAGGCCGACCTTGGAGGGAATGATGCCGCCATTGTCGCGCGCGCGTTGCGCCCAGGCGTCGCAATAGCCCAGCACCCAGTCCTTGTACTTCTGCTGATGGGTCAGCATGTAGGCGTTGGTGGCAAGCTGCGTCGAGGCGAGGTTCAGCGGCTGGTCGCCCACCACGTCCTCGTATCCCACGAAATGCTGCAGCATCATCTTGTAGTCGTCCTCGCCATGGCCGAGCGAGGGGAAGCGGTTCTTCACGTCGATGGGATCGCCGGTCCAGTCGAGCGGCGTGGCGTCGCGCAGCATCGGGCCGCGGCTGCCATTCATCATGCTCCGGATCAGCTTGAGCTTGGGATCGTAATTGGGCGCGCCCGGGTCCTCGTCCATGTAGAAGCCGGCAAAGCGCTGGACGCGCTCCTTGTAGCGGCGGTCGTAAGGCGCGCCCAGCGGCATCAGGTTGAAGACGGTCAGGCCTTCGCCATTGTGCTGCCAGTCGAACTGGCTGGGGAATTCCTTGTAGTACATGCCGTCCTTGGCGATCGGCACGTCGGTGGTCTTGGCGGCGGTATATTGCTGGACATGACCTTCATAGGCCTTGGTGTACATCTCGCGGATGATCTCATCCCCGCCCAGGGCATAGAGATGCGGCCAATCATTGACATTCTCGATGGCGTCGTCGGGGCCGTCATCGCCGCCGAAGCGCGGTGTGGTCTCCAGCCAGCCATTCGCCGGGTCGAAATAGCGGCGGAAGAATTTCACGCAGGCCGCCGTATGGGCATGCAGCAATTCGCGCTCCAGCAGGGCCCATTCCGGCGGGTCCATGGGGCTCGCAATGGTGAAGGCGCCCTCGGCCGCCTCGGCGCTCCAGGCGGGCAGGGCGAGAATGGCGGCCGAAGCCATCAGGAAGGAACGGCGCGTGGTGTGCATGACTGTCTCCCGGAATTTTTTCTTACTTCTAATCGTGTCCGGACAAGGCCCGCCAATCCCATTCCTCTATGGATCGATACCCAGGGGGCATCAGGGCTCCAGCGAGGCCAGATAAGCGGCGATGTCCAGGCGCATGTCGTCCGTCATGTTCGCCACTTCCGGCTTCATCATGGCGCTGCCCGTGCCGTTGCGCGCGCCGGTCTTGAAGTCATAAAGCTGGCGCACCAGTTCCGACGGCGAGCGGCCCGCAAGCGCCGGCACCGAACCGTTGCCCTGGTAGCTGGGGCCGTGGCAGGCGGCGCAAGGAAAGGCGCCGGCGCCGGATTCCACCAGCTTCTTGCCGCGCGCCACAGAGCCCTTGGGCACATAGGCGACAAAGCCGGTGCGCGGATCGCGCAATTCGATGCGCTCCAGATTTTCCGGCATCTCGATGATGCGCTTGCCGATCGGCTCGCGGCCTTTGCCGGCCGCAACCAGCATATTGTGGCTGGAGATCTCGGTCTTGGGCACCGTATCGGTTTCCACCACCCTGATCCATTTGTGGAATTTTAATTTGGAGAAATAATTCGCGGCGACGCGCACTTCGGCATCGTTCGACGCCTTGGCAACGCCCATCATGGCGTTGATGGAGCCCATCTTGTCGGTGGAAGATTTGCGCTTGCCCTCGCGCATGTCCGCCACCTGCTGCACGATATAGTCGGCGGGCTGGCCGGCCAGCGAGGCGTTTTCGGGCCGCCCCTGGCCGTTGGGCAGGTGGCAATAGCCGCAGGCAAAGACATTGGGCTTGCGGCCATGCAGCACGATCTCCGGCGCGGCGGGATGATCCTCAGGGTACCAGTCCGGGACATTGAAGCGGTCGTTCACGCCGGCTTCGGTGAAACGCTTCTTGGCGCCCGGCAGGCTCTTGAGGATGGTGTTGTCGGGCTTGGCGGCGGCGCCTGCCTGCGGCTTGGGCACTGGATAGGCCCAATAGGGCAGGCCCGTCTGGGCCAATGCGGCCCCTGCCAGCAACAGGCCGGAAATTCCAGCGAAAATGAAGCTCTTACGCATCCCTCTCCCCGACGCCTTTTTGGCGGTTCTTGGTTTTATTGGGCCCGGAGTGGCGCATGAAAGCGCCGCAAAATCAACGTCCGGAACCAAAGGCTTCGATCAGGGCGACACCCGCCATGATCAGAACACCGCCTGCCGCTTTCTGAGTGACGTTTCGCGCCGACAATTCCTCCCGTCCGAATCTGGGGAAAAATACCGTCAACAGAACCGCGAACAGGAAGACGAAAAAGGTGGTGGTGGCCGAGACCGCCGAAACCAGCGCCACCGGGGCCAGCAGGGAGGCATAGCGCACCCCCAGCCCGCCCCCCAGATTGATCAGCTCATTGGCCGCATTGACGCCGATCACCGCGCCCGGATTGCGCCGGAAAAGCGTGAGAAATTGCCGGCGGTAGTTCGGCATCACCAGGATGGCGGCACCGAACAGCCCTTCGCCGACGAAGGTCCAGAAGGTGGTGCTCCAGAATTCGTCATGCACGGCGAAGAATTTGAACACCACCCCGGAAAGGGCGACGGCGAAGGTGGCGGCCAGCATCAGCAGCACCAGCCGCGGCTTGAAGCTGGAAAGATGCAGCCGCTTGTCCAGCGACAGGCCGATGGCGCCGCCAATGATCAGCACGACACCGACGAGCTGGGGCCAGTGCGGCAGTTCATGCAGGAGGATCAGGCCCAGCAGGAAAGTGAAAAGCGTGTTGGCCTGGAACAGCGGCGCCACCACGCTGGCTTCTTCGGTCTGGATGGCGCGCAGATAGAACAGCATCGCGCCCATATAGAGGATGCCGGAAACCGTCATCACCACGGTGGCCAGGGCGGAAAGCTGCAGCACCCGAGGTTCGAAGGCCCAGATGACGGGCAGGGCGACGACGCCAAGCAGGGCGGTGAAAACCATCAGCACGGCGGTGTCGCTGTGCTGGAAATATTTGTCGACCAGATATTTGTCGATGTGGGTGGAAATGGCCCAGAGGATCGGGCCGGAAAAGGCGAAGAGCAGCCACATATTTATGACCCCTCCGGCCTACGCATCTTTGCTTCGCGCTGACGCGCTCGCGATGCTACGGCCACCTCCCCTTCCTACGCGCAGATGCGCGTGAAGGGGAGGCGGCCGGAGCTTGCCCTTACTTCTTCGGAATCAGCACATCGGGGACGGGCGTGCGCGGCGCGGTCCCTTTGTCGATCACCAGGGTCACCGCCAGATGCACCGGCGGGCTGCCGGGCTGCGGGCGGCAATCATGCGGCGCCTCGCGCGGGATCACGAAGCTTCCGCCCGTCGGAATCTTCATCACGGGCTGGCCCTTCACATAACATTCAAACGACCCGGTAACGACCTGGGTCATTTCCACCCCAAAATGCATGTGCGGGGCGGTGCTCTCCCCATCCTTCAGATCCCGGGTGGTGATGATGATGGTCTGCGGCTTGCTGCCCGCCGGCACGTCATAGGTCTGGGTATTGGTACCCTGCTGTACCGCCATCTGCCCGCCGGACTGGGCAAAGGCGGCGGTGGAGGCCAGCAGCACGGCCGCCCCGATCAAAGTCTTCTTCATGGAATTTTCTCCCCAAAATCGCGGCGCAGCTTGGCTTTTTGGGGGAGGGCTGGCAAGCGGGCACGGGGCTGCCTGTTCGCGCGTTGACCCACGGCAAGACATTGGTACCAAGCAGATTTCGATGCGCCGCATTCGTACGCTACCGGGCCCTTGGGTCTTTGTTCTGGGGTTAATCCTCCTGTTCAGCGCCGCCCAGCTCGGTCGGGCCTTGTCGCCGGCGCTGGCAGCGCCGGCCCAGCAGGGCCAGAGCCTGGACCAGAAAAGCGGTGGCCAGCAGGCCGGCGACAAACGCGCGTCTGCCGCAGAAAGCAGCGGCAGGAAGGGCGCCGCCGGCAACGGCGCCAGCGGCAGCGGCAGGGCCGAAGGCATCCTGGTGGCCGAGGTCCTGCTGCTGCTGGTCGTGGGGCGGGTGCTGGGCGAGGGCATGCAGCGCATCGGCCAGCCCGCGCTGATGGGTACTTTGCTGGCCGGAATCATCCTGGGTCCCTCCCTGTTCGGCTGGCTTTGGCCTTCCGCCCAGCACTTTATTTTTCCAAAGGACGAGACCCAGAAAGGCATGATCGACGGCCTGTCGCAGATCGGCATCCTGATGCTGCTGCTGCTGACCGGCATGGAGACCGACCTCAAACTGGTAAAAAAATCCGGCACGGCGGCCATCGCCATCGCGCTTTGCGGCATCGCCTTTCCCTTCGCCTGCGGTTTCCTGCTGGGACAGTTCGGCCCGGCGGTCCTGTTCGACGGCGCGACGGACCGGCTGGTGCCCTCGCTGTTCCTGGGGACGGCGCTTTCCATCTCCTCCATCAAGATCGTGGCCATGGTGGTGCGGGAAATGCATTTCATGCGCCGCAATCTGGGCCAGGTGATCGTCGCCACCGCCATCATGGAGGACACTTGCGGCTGGGTGATCATCGCCATCACCTTCGGCATTGCCGGCGCCGGCTCGGCCGGCGACCAAGGCGTCAGTTGGCTGGGACTTGCCGAGACGGTCGGCGGCGTCGCGCTGTTCCTGATCTTCTGTTTCACCGCGGGGCGCTGGCTGGTTTTCTCCACCATCCGCTGGGTCAACGACAATTTCCGCAGCGATTTCCCGGTCATCACCGCCATCCTGGTCATCATGGGCGCCCTTGCCGGCATCACCCAGCTTCTGGGCGTGCGCACGGTGCTGGGCGCTTTCATGGCCGGCGTGCTGATCGGGGAATCGCCCATTCTGACGGGCCATATCCAGGGCCAGCTCCGCGGCATGATCACCGCTTTCTTCATGCCCATCTTCTTCGGCATGTCGGGCCTGGCCGCCGATCTCACCATCCTCAAGGACTGGAATCTGGCGGCGCTGACCTTGCTTTTGGTCGCGATCGCCTCTGTGGGAAAATTCTCCGGCGCCTTTGCCGGCGCCATGATCGGACGGTTTTCCTGGCGCGAAGGCATTGCGCTGGGTTGCGCGATGAACGCGCGCGGCTCAACGGAAGTGATCGTGGCTTCGATCGGTCTTTCGATGGGGGCGCTGAGCCAGAATCTCTACACCATGATCGTGACCATGGCGGTGGTCACCACCATGGCCATGCCGCCCATGCTGCGCGCGGCGCTCAAGAACCTGCCCATGGGCAAGGAAGAAGAGACCCGCATTGGCCGCGAGGCCATGGACCAGAAGGGTTTCCTGCCCGGATTGGAGAGGCTGCTGCTGGCGGTGGATCAAAGCCCGGTAGGCCGGATGGCGGCGCGGCTCGCAGGTCTCGTTGCCGGCGGCCAGGGCATGCCCGTGACCATCCTGAAACTGAAAAGCGCGGAGCTGGCTGCCGAAAGGAATGAGGCGGCGGCCAGGAAAAACGCGGCCGAAGGAAAGGCGGACGAGGAGCGACCGAGCGCGCATGTCGAACAGGACCAGGCCAAGGACATGGCGCAAAAGGACATGGCGGGCGCCCAGTCGCGGGTGGAAAGCGGGGAAGAGCTGAAGGCCGATCCCTTGGCCCGCGAGGTCAAGGCCGGCGCGAAGAAAAGCGCCGCCAAGGTCATTGCCGACGAGGCCGAGCCCGATCCGGAGAAGGTCCATTTGACGGCGCGCGTGCCCCTGGATGCGCCGGCCGAGGTGGTCAAGGACGAAGCGCGCAAGGGCTATGACCTCATGTTCATCGGTCTTGCGGACAGCGTGGAGGAAGATGGCGGGTTTATCCCGGCCGTTACCGGGTTGGCCGCCGGGTTCGAGGGTCCGCTGGCGGTATTCGCCAATGAAGCCGACAGCGCGCTTACCGGCCGCAGCCGTCTGCTGGTGCCGGTGAACGGCTCGCCCCAGTCCCGCCGTGGCGCCGAGATCGCCTTTGCCCTGGCGCGCGCCACCGGCGCCCGCGTCCATGTCCTGTTCGTGTCCCAGACCGATGGCAGCAGGCGCACCCGCCTTCGCGAAGAACGCGTCCTTAAGGACATGGCCGAACTTGGCGAACGTTATGGCGTGGACGTCACCACCCGCATCTCCGCCCGGTCGGCGGCTGCCGACGCCATCCTGAAAGAAGGCCGGCGCAACTTCGCGATGATCGTGATGGGCGTCAGCGCCAGGCCGGGCGAAGAACTTTTCTTCGGTAACACAGCGACACAAGTGTTGAAGGCCTGGAAACGGCCAATCCTGCTGCTGGCGTCCTGAGCCGCGAAACCCGCCTCGGATTTTGGCGTTCAAGCGGCATGAGACTCGCGGCCATCGCCACTGTCATTTTCATCGCCGGCCTGTGGCCCGGCCTGAGCAAGTCGGCCGGACCGGTGCGGGAAATGCCGCGCCTGCAGGCGGGCGTTGACGTCAAGCCCGCGCATCCCGTGCTGGTGAAAGTGGCGGACCTGCTAAGGCTGCGGCTCTGAGGCCGGTTCAGCTTTCCAGCCAGTGCAGCGAAAAGAGCCGCTCGGGATCGGTCCAGACCGCTCGCGGCCTGAAGCCGGCGCGCGCCGCCGTCTCGCGGAAGGATTCGATCGTATATTTGTGGCTGTCCTCGGTATGGACGGCCTCACCGGCGGCAAAATCGAACCGCTGGCCCATCAAGTCCACGCTCTGGCGCTTGAGGCTGACCAGATACATCTCGATGCGGTGGGCCGCAGGGCTATAGGGCGCATAATGGGCGAAGGCATCCAGATCGAAGTTGGCGCCCAGTTCACGATTGGCCCGGGCCAGGAGATTCTTGTTGAACAGGGCGGTCACGCCGGCCGCATCATTGTAGGCGGCATGCAGACGCGCCGGGTCCTTTACCAGGTCCACGCCGATCAGAAGGCCGCCGCCTTCCAGCATGCCGCGCATCCGCCGCAGCAGCGCCATGGCGCAGTCGGGACGGAAATTGCCGATCGTGGAACCGGGGAAGAAGCCGGCGCGGCGCGATGGGCCGACCAGGGCGGGGATTTCGAGGGGACGGGTGAAGTCGCCGATCAGCGGCCGCAAGGTCAGGCCGGGATAGTCGGCGGCAAGATTGATCACCACCGTGCGTAGATAGTCGCCGGAAATGTCGAGCGGCGAATAGGCGCGCACATGGCCGGTATCGAGCAGGATGCGCACTTTTTGCGAGGCGCCGGCGCCGAATTCCACGATCTCGATATCCTGGCCCATCAGCTGGACGATTTCCCGGGCATGGTTCGCCAGCAGCAACATCTCGGTGCGGGTCTGGTAATATTCGGGCAGGGTGCAGATGCGCTCGAAGAGTTGCGAGCCCTCCCGGTCGTAGAAATATTTGCAGGCGATTTCCTTGGGCGCCTTGCTGAGGCCGGCGGTCAGGCTTGCGGCAAAATTTTCTTCCGGCGGCGCGGCCTGGTGGGCACGGGCAAGCGACATATCCATCACAGATCCTCCGCCAAACGAATTCCCGTGAATTGCCATCTGGCTGCTGGCGGGAAGAAATTGCGGTAGCTGGCGCGGATATGGCCGGGCGGAGTGGCGGACGAGCCGCCGCGCAGCACCATCTGGCCCACCATGAACTTGCCGTTATATTCGGCGACCTTGCCTTCCAGCGGCTTGAAGCCGGGATAAGGATCGTAGGAGGAGCGCGTCCATTCCCAGACCTCGCCATGGCCGAAAAGGGGCGCTGCGACTTCCCATTCAAATTCGGTCGGCAGCCGCGCACCCGCCCAGGCAGCATAGGCCGCGGCTTCATAAAAGCTCACATGCTCGACGGGCGCGTGCGGATCGAGCGGCACGACACCACAAAGCGTGAAGACGGTATCATCCGCGCTGCCATCGTCATCTTTCAGCCAATAGAGCGGCGCGCTCCATCCTTCTTCCTGCACTTTGGCCCAGCCGTCCGAAAGCCAGAATTCCGCGCGGCGATAGCCGCCATCGGCGATGAAGGCGCGATATTCGCCATTGCTCACCGGCCGCGAGGCGATGCGGAACGGCCTGAGCAATACCTGATGGCGCGGCAGCTCATTGTCGAAACAGAAGCCCGAACCGTCATGCCCGACAAAGCAGACGCCGCCCGGAATGGAGACGCCATCCAGGGGCTGTTGCGCCCGGGGCGCGGGCTTGGCGTCAGTGTAAGCCGGCAGCAGCGGGTTGGAGAAGAAAGCATGCTTGATATCGGTGAGGATCAACTCCTGATGTTGCTGCTCGTGATTGAGGCCCAGCACGATGAGATCAGCGATCGCGGGATCGGCGCAGACCTCCGCCATGGCGGCGTCCACATGGGCCCGGTAGGCCATCACCGCTTCAAGGCTCGGCCGGGTCAACAGGCCGCGGCGGGGGCGGGGATGGCGCGGGCCGACCGCCTCGTAATAGGAGTTGAAAAGATAGGCATAGCTCGGGTCGAAGACCTTGTAGCCGGGACGCTGCGCCAGGATGACGGTCTCGAAGAACCAGCTCGTATGCGCCAGATGCCACTTTACCGGGCTGGCATCGGGCATGGACTGAACCTGGGCATCCTCCGGCGACAGGGGCGCGGCCAATCGCTCGGTATGCGCGCGAATTTCCCGATAGCTTTGCGCCAGGTCGGCCAGAGACTGGACGGCTGCGTGCATGAAAACCCGCTCGACAGGGCCGACGCCCTTTAATCCCAATGACAGGGAAACCCCGGCAAATCCTCCGGGTTCCCGAAATGAACCATCTTCCTTCGCAACCGTCTCCGGCGGAACCCCCTTCGCCCGCTTTGCGTTGAGCGTGGGATCGGAAGGCCGGGCGGCGCCAGCATGAACTTTTATCTCAACAAGCCCATGACGTTAGAGCCGCCCGAATTTCTTGCTGGTGGTGGAGAGATGGGTGCGGCCATCCGCGCTTTCAACTGGGACGCCACCCCGCTGGGACCGCCTGAGACCTGGTCGCAGAGCCTGAAGACATGCCTGCGCATCATGCTGGCCTCCCGCCAGCCCATGTGGATCTGGTGGGGTCCCGAGCTGATCAATTTCTATAACGACGCCTATCTGTCCATCATTGGCGGCAAGCATCCCGCCGCCCTGGGCCGTCCGGCGCGGGAGGTGTGGCACGAAATCTGGGACCAGATTTCCGTGCGCATCGCGGGCGCCATGGCGGGCGAGGCCACCTATTCGGAAGCCGAAATGCTGGTCATGCATCGCAACGGCTATCCGGAAGAGACCTACTACACCTTTTCCTTCTCGCCCGTGCCTGAGGAAGACGGCAAGATCGGCGGCATCGTCTGCGCCAGTAGCGACGATACCGACCGGGTGATCGGCGCGCGCCGGCTGGCGCTGCTGCGCGAACTGGCCTCACGGACCTGGGATGCCGATACCGTGGACGACGTCTATACCCTGTCGGCCAGGGCGCTGGCGGCCGATCCCCGCGACATGCCCTTTGCGCTGATCTATCGCCTGGAAGCCGATGGCGCGAAAGGCGCGCTGCGCGGGACGACCGGCATCGCGCCCGGCCATCCCGCCGCGCCCGAGCTGGTCAATCTTGACGGCTCCTCGCCCTGGCCGATCAGCGAGGTGATCCGTGGCGGCGCGCGGCGTCTTGTCAGCCGGCTGCCGGAAAAATTCGCCGACCTTCCCACCGGTCCCTGGACCGAACCGCCGCAGGAAGCCTTGCTTTTGCCCTTGTCCACCAGCGCGGAGGCTGCGCCGCGCGGTGTCTTGATCCTGGCCGCCAATCCCTATCGCCGGCCGGGCGATGAAAGCTTCGAGAATTTTGCCGCCCTGGTGGCGCGGCAGATCGCATCGGCCGTGGTCAATATCGAGGCGTTTGAAGTCGAGCGCGAGCGCGCCAAATCGGCGGACAGCCTGGCCCTGGAAATGGAGCATCGCCGCCGCATCGAACGGCACCAGAATCTGCTGCTGGATGAGCTGAATCACCGGGTCAAGAACACCTTGGCCACGGTGCAGGCCATGGCGATGCAGACCCTGAAGGATGTGGACCTGCCAGCCCGCGACGCCTTCCTGGCGCGGCTCTTCGCCCTTTCCGGCCAGCACGATCTTCTGACCCTGGACAATTGGGAGGGCGCGTCTTTCGAAGGCGTGGTGCGCCGCGCCCTGCGGCCCTGGCGTGTGGATGAACGCGCCCGCTTCCAGGTGTCCGGCCCCGCCGTGCATCTTGATCCCAAAAAGGCGCTGGCCCTGGGCATGGCCTTCCATGAGCTGGCCAGCAATGCCGCCAAATATGGCGCTTTCTCCAACGCCACCGGGACGGTGCATGTGACCTGGACCATCTCGCCGGACGACCAGCGGCTCAAGCTGCGCTGGGAAGAACGCGGCGGCCCGCCGGTTGCCCCGCCCACACGCCGCGGCTTCGGCCTCAGGCTGATCGAACACGGCCTGGCGCGGGAGATTTCCGGCCAGGTGCATCTGGATTTCCGGCCCGAGGGGCTGATCTGCTGCTGGGACATGAAGCTGTGATCCTCACCAAGCCCCATAAAGGACCATAACCATGGGCGCCAAACCGCGCGTGCTGATCGTGGAAGACGAGATCATCGTGGCGCTGTTCATGGAGGATGTTCTGACGGAGTTCGGTTACGAGGTCGCCGGCGTGGTCAGCCATCTGGAGGAGGCCATAGCCCATGAGCCGGACTACGGCATGGCAGTGCTGGACGTGCATCTCAACGGCCACAGCGTATTCGATTTTGCCGATACCCTGGCGGTCCGGGGCGTCCCCTTCGCCTTCGCCACCGGCTATGGAGAACGGGGCATCCCCGACCGGCACCGGGGCCGGCCGGTGCTGCAAAAGCCTTTCCAGCCCGAGGACCTGCGGCGGGTTCTGGAGCAGATCGGGCCCGCCAAGGCGGCCTGAGGGGTGTAATAAAGTTGCAACCTTGCCGGATTGTAAGCCCCGCCTGTGGCCGGAAAGCCGCACAAAAACCCTTGTTTTCCTTGGACCGGAACCGCCAGGCCTGATAATTTCTTCCCAATCGAGAGGGGCCCCCGAAAACGGGGTTCGACCATGGGAAAGTTCGCGCACGCTGCGGTCATTGCCGCGGGGTTCGCTGCCTTGTCGGCGGCGGCCATGCCGGTGCGCGCCGCCGATCTTCGCCCCAGCCTTGAATCCTTCGGGACCGCCAAGCAGATCTCCGCTTACGAGGTTTCCGCGACCGGCATGGCCGGCGGCGATGTGCAGACCAGCGTCGCCACTGCCCTGACCGGCAACCCCCAGGGACTGACGCCGCCGTCTTTTGCCTCCAGCGCGTTGCTCAGCCCGAACCTGGCGCTCGACACGGGTCAGGGCCTGGATTTGGCCGGCCGGTTCACCGGACATGACCAGCCGTTCCTCTCGGCGGTCACCGCACCCTATCTGAGCCTGGCCAATGGCGGCCGCTATACCGGCGTGACGTTCATGCCGAACGCGAATTTGCGGCTGCGGGCCGGGGTGGCGATTTCCAGCGATCGCCTGGATCGTTTCAAATTCGATGCCGGCGCGCCGACCGGTCCCCTGGCGCTGACCTATGACGCCAGCCAGAGCAGATCGCTTCTGGGCGGTCTTTCCTTCGATCCGTCGCGGGCGATGGGCCTGGATGTTTCGGCCATCGTCAGTGATCGTTCGGGCGTGCCGCTGGGCTTCGGCAATGCCGCCGGCATCGCGCCCAAGGCAAGCACCCAGGCGCTGACCGCGTCCGCGCATCTGGACATCGGGCATGGCTGGGTCACCACCGCCTCCTTCAGCGAAGGCATGACGCAGCTCGACCAGCGCCTCACTCCGGCCGCCAATCTGCATGAGCAATCCTTTGCTTTCGCCATCACCAAACATGGCTTGTTCGGCGACGACGCGCTGGGTCTGTCCTTCTCGCGGCCCGCGCCCAGTCTGGCCGGCAGCCTGGCCGGCCTTTCGGCGTCCAGCGATCTGCCGCTGATCGTGGCCCAAGGCACGCCGCTGCGGCCCGGCGCGCGCGCGCCGGAAAATGATTTCCAGTTGGGTTATGTGACCAACTTCCTGGATGGCGCGGTGGCGCTGCAGACCAACGCCGCCTATCAGACCAACTTCCAGGGCCAGCCGGGCGCAACCAGCGTCTCGCTGCTGAGCCGCGCCAAGATCAAGTTCTAGGCGCCGGCCAGCCCGCGCACGTCCAAAAGCAGCCGCTGGTGGGCTAAAGCCCGCGCGATTTCGCGCCACCGGCCGTGACCACTTCCGCCAGCGAGCGCGATCGTTCCGACCGAATGTGAGCGAAAGCGCCTTGCGACGAACAGGCGGGCCAATCTTCTTGCAGGCAATCATATTTAAAATAAGTCGTATGACCGCGGGATTTCCCTACGCGCGATGCAAATATTTTTGGTTTTCCAGAGAGCGAACATTTTCCGGAAGGGGAAGTCGGATTTGCCTTTGCGGATAAACTTGTTGGTGCTTAGTTCACAGGATGTCGCAGGACTTCCGCGAACGGGGCCAATGGCTTGCGCGTAACGTGCTTCCTCACGAGGCTTTGCTGAGGGCAAAGCTTCGCGGCATGTGCCTTTACGATCTGGATATGGAAGACGTAATTCAGGAGATGTATGCGCGATTCATGACGCATCCCGCTCTGGATTCGATCCGCTACCCCAGGCAATACGCGCTGCTTACAGCGCGGGCGATCATAGTAGATCATGTTCGACATTCGCGGGTCGTCTCCATCACCTCCAGCGGCAATCTTGAAATGCTCGAGATACCGGCGCCGGACGTCAATTCGGAGAAGCGCGTCGAATTCCAGCAGGAATTCCGGGCCGTCGTTGCCGCCTTGGACCAGCTTCCAAAGATGTGCCGGGAAACGCTGGTCCTGAGACGTGTCGAAGGTCTGCCGCAGCGGGAAGTGGCCCGCCGGCTCAATATAAGCGAAAAGACAGTCGAAAAGCACATGGCGACGGGAGTCCGTCTGCTCATTAAAGTGTTCGGCCGAGGGGGAAAGTCCAGGACAAATACGTCGACTATACAGGACGTGGACAGTTTGGAAGATGTCGCAAAAAAACCAGGAGATTGACAATCTCGCGGCCCGCTGGGCCGTCAGAAGGGATCTTGGAACATTGTCTTCTGAAGAGGAGGCTGAGTTCCAGGCCTGGGTGGCGGCCGACACGCGCCATTTGGGTGCTTATGGCCGGGCGGAAGCTGTGCTTTTCCGGTTGGAGCGGTTGAACGGTGCTTCCTTGGATGGCGCGTCCTCTGAAAATGCCCACCCATCACATTGGAATCGGCGCCTCATATTGGCCGGAGGTGCCGCCGCAAGCATCGCCGCTGCGGTCGGTCTGGCCTGGCATTTGCCTGAAACTGTCCGGGAGAGAGGCTTCTCGACGGCGATCGGGCAGATCCGGGAAGTGGTGCTCGAAGACGGTTCGGTCATGGTCCTGAATACCAATACCAAGATCAGGGTGCGGTTTACGCAAGAGGTTCGCGCCATCGACCTCTTGAGAGGTGAAGCCCAATTCGATGTCGCAAAGAACAAAAAGCGGCCGTTCATCGTATCGGCGGGTGATACGTTAGTGCGGGCGGTGGGTACGAGCTTTACAGTCTCCATGCTACCAAAAAGGCCGGTTCAAGTTCTGGTGAAAGAAGGCGTTGTCGAGCTGCAGCGCGCCGACGCAGCCGCCGCGATTCCGGTGCGGGCGAGCGCGAATATCCAGGCGATCGCGCCGGTGGGCGCGCCATTCGTCACTCTGGCGGTGCCGGAAGAGAAGCTGATTCGGGATTTGGCGTGGCAACAGGGCCGGATCGCGTTCGACAATAAAAGCCTGGAAGAGGCTGCAGAAGAATTCGCGCGCTACAGCGAAGTCCGGATCGTGGTCGATCCCGCGGTTTCAGACAGGACCGTTACCGGCCTTTTCGCCTCGAATGACCCGATCGCATTCGCCAGGGCGGCGGCAGCGGTACTGAGGCTGCGGATGGAGGTTCGCGGCAACGAAGTCAGAATTTTCTAAAACCAAACAAGACCCATAGGGAAATGATAAGAGCCGCTCGTCTTCTGGACGAGTATCAGGAGAGAGCGCAGATCATCCACTAGGGTGCAAAAGAACAAGAGTGGACTTGGAAAATGGGGAAAGCGCGTCAAGCTCTACGCCGCAATAGCGATTGCGGCGTCATGTGGAAGTGCGCCCGCCTTCGCTCAGGTCCGGCAATTCGATATACCGTCCGAAGATGCCGGCAAATCCATACCTGAATTCGCGCGCCAAGCGCAGATCCAGATAGTCGCGCCAGGAAACCAACTTCATGGCGTGATCACCCCTCCGATCAACGGACTCTATGAAGTATCTGCCGCTCTCGACCTGATGCTGAAAAGGACTGACCTGAAAGTCAGCCGTTCGGCAGACGGGATTGTGACGATTTCCCTGCCCGAAACAAAAAAAGAGGAGCGGGAAATGTCATCATCGTTCAAGCAGTCGACATCGGTTTTGGCGCTGCTGTTGGGCTTTCTGAGCGGCAATTCGGCAAACGCCCAGACCGCGCCTGTGGCGCCGGCAAATTCGCCCAATCCGGTGGAAGGTCCGGTCGAGTCTGTTGTCGTTACGGGTTCGCGCGTGATTTCAGATGCGGCGAATTCGCCGACACCGCTGACGGTCGTCTCGACCGAGCAGCTTCAGTCCACGACCCCGACGGATATCCCCGACGCATTGAACAAATTGCCGGTGTTTCAGGGCTCGTCCCAGCCGCGCACCTCGGGCAATGGTGGCACCGCGGGCGGGATAAACGTTTTGGCGCTGCGCAATTTCGGCGCCCAGCGCACCCTGGTCCTGTTCGATAGCCATCGGGTAGCGCCGGCCAACGCCAATGGCACGGTCGATATCGATACATTGCCCCAACTGCTGATGAGCCGCGTCGACGTGGTGACCGGCGGCGCGTCGGCCGTGTATGGCTCCGACGCCATCACCGGCGTGGTCAATTTCATTCTGGACAAGCGCTTCAACGGCTTCAAATTCGATGTCAATACCGGCATCTCCAACTATGGCGATGGTTTCAGTTACAAGCTGGCCGCCGCGGCCGGCACCGACCTGTTCGGCGGCCGCGGCCATGTCGAAGTCTCACTTGAGCATTTCAGCCAAGATGGCGTGCAGGAAACGGACCGTCCCTATGGCCCCCAATATTGGTCATTGACGGGCGCGGGGACTGTCGCCAATCCGTTTGTCCAGACCATCAACGCCCGTAACGCGACCGCCTCGTTCGGCGGCCTCATCACCTGCAGCAGTTGCACCGTGAATGGCCAACAATTCGTCGGCAACGGCGTCCTTGGACCTTTTGTGCATGGCCAGTCGACAGGAACCGGCAGTGTGGAGTCGGGGGGCGACGGCGCCTACAATCCCTATGGCCAGGTGATTACACCGTTTCGCACAAACACCGCGTTCGGTCGTTTCAGCTACAATATCGACGATAGCACGACGGCGTACATCCAGGCTTCCGCCTCGGAGGCCTATGCCGCCGGTACATGGTATCCCACCAATATGATCACCGGCGCCAACACCGCCAGCATCTTCTATGCGAACAATCCGTTCCTGCCCGCCTCGATCCAGCAGGCGCTAAATCCGACCAATACGCCCAACAAGACGTTCCAGCTCACCAAGTTCATCGTTCAATTCGGCAAGCAGGGCAGTCCGGGCACGCGCAATGTCAATTTATACCGCTCTATCGCCGGCGGGCTGGATGGCGTGTTGTGGGGTCTGTTCGACTGGGATCTTTACTATTCCCACAGCGAAAGCCGGCAGAAGGTCACCAACTATCGCAATCCCAACAACCAGCGCTGGTATGCATCGGAGGATACGGTCCTCAACAGCGCGGGCCAACCGGTTTGCTACGTCTCGACCACGCAATATGCCTCGCTCTATCCGGGCTGCGCGCCGATGAATCCGTTCGGTCCGACCGCGATGAGTCAGGACGCCTACAACTATATCAGCAGCGACACGCGCTACATCATGACCAACATCATGGATGACATTTCCGGCAGCATCTCCGGCAACGTCTTCGATCTGCCGGCCGGTCCGGTCAAGGGCGCGCTTTCAGCCGAAATGCGCTGGAACAGTTATGTCGTGGACAGCAACGCATCGCCCACCGCGCATGTCGATTGCACGGGCCTGCGGCTTTGCAGCACTGTCACGCCCTTGTGGCAGCAAAATACGGTCGCCAGCGTTGCGGCAAACAACAATGTCTGGGAATTCGCAGGCGAGCTGAATATTCCGATCCTGAAGGATACGCCACTCGCACAGAATCTCGATGCCAACCTGGCCGGGCGCTACACCGATTACTCGACTTCCGGCGCGGTCCAGACTTGGAAGGCCGGTCTCGATTATCATGTCAATGATGATCTGCGTTTCCGCGCTACCACCTCGATCGACATCCGGGCACCAACTTTGAACGATCTGTTTGCCCCGGTGCAGAGCGCAGTGACGTCTTTCACCGATCTGCACACAAACGGCTATGGCATCTTGTTCATCACAAGCCAGGGCAATCCCAATCTTGTGCCAGAAGTGGCACGCACCTATACGGGCGGCCTGGTCTTGACCCCGAGCTGGATCCCGGGGCTGACCCTCTCATATGATTATTACCATATCGACCTGAAGAACGCGATCGGCTCGATTACTGCCACCAATACCCAGATCCAAAATCTTTGCGAGCAGTCCGGGGGCACCTCACAATATTGCTCGCTTTACACCCGCCCCCTGCCATTCAGCGATCACAGCCCTGCCAATTACCCGACAGCGATCTATTCCAAGTCCCTCAACACCGCCTATCAGGTCATCGAAGGCTCGGATATCGAAGCAAACTATCATCTGGATTTCGCCGATTGGGACAATTTGCTGCCGGGCTCAATGGATATCCGGCTTCTGGCGAATATTCAGCCGGTCAACGAGGCCCAGCAATTCACGGGCGCGGCCTTCACCAACACGGCATTCCCCAAAGGCCATATTACCGGCTTCATCAATTGGAATCTGGACGATTGGACCGTCGGGATTGAAAATCGCTGGATCTCGGGCTTCACCCGCGCCACCCAGCCAACCATCATCTACAATCCTCCATCGGTCGATTCGGTGGATTTTGTTGACTTCAATCTGCAACGCCGCTTCAGCGTCGACGACAAAAACTTTGCCGCTTATTTCACGGTTCAGAATGTGTTCAACACGTTGGCGCCGGTGGTGCAGAACCAGTCGGGTTCGCCGGGCCTTCTCTATCCGGTGGTCAGCGGCATGGACGTGATGGGGCGCTATTTCACCATCGGCCTCAGGGGTAACCTCTGACCCGGTGAAGCCTACCGTCATGGACCTGGGTATGTCCGAAACCGTCGCGCGCGCCGCCGCCATGCTGGAACGCGGCGAGATTGCGGCCGCTGAATCCATTCTGGCTCGTCTCACGGCTTCGGGCGCCGAAGAGAATGTGGATGCGCTGCAACTGATGGGTTTGGTCCGCCTCTACCAGAACCGGACGGAAGAGGGGATATCGCTGTTATCCCGTTCATTGGCGATCGATCCCGCGCAGCCCCATGTCCAGCTCAATCTCGGCCGGGCTCTGGCATGGCAGGGTCGCTGGGAGGAAGCGGTCCGGGCATTTCGATCTGCGCTCCAGCTCAGGCCGGAAATGACGGAGGCCCAGTTCGAACTGGCCGACGCGTTGTACAAGCTCGGTAACCTGGAGGATGCCGAGAGCAGCTTTCGGGGCCTTCTCCAGAAGATGCCCGGCTTTGGACCGGCCAAGCTGGGCCTTGGGGCGGTGCTCCTCGCGCTCGACCGGACACAAGAGGCTGCAGAACTGCTGGAGGGCGCCATCGCGGAAAACACCGATCCGCGCCTGCTGGCCGGCTTGCACTGCAATCTGGCGATCACGCATCGCCGCCGGCAGGACCATGCCGCTGCGCTCGATCATTTCGGGAGGGCCCAGAGGTTGGATCCGTCGCGACGCGATCTGGACCTGGCACGAGCGCAAACCCTGGAGGACCTTCGGCGCGTTGAAAATGCCCTCGATCTTTACCGTCAGGTTCTGGCGCGCGACCCCGCCAATGAACCCGCCCACGCCGCTTATAACGATCTCCTCTATCGGCTAAGGCGCGAGGATGAATTTCTGACCTCGTATGATCGGGCACCGCATATTCCCGCCTTGCAAATGGCCAAAGCCGACGCGCTCCTGATGGTCGGGCGCAGTCAGGAGGCGCATGCGATATTCGCCTCCCTTCTGGCCCGGGATCCGGACTACCAGCCTGCCGTGATCGGCACGGCGGCGGCCTTGGTCAAGATGAAACGGTACGAGGAAGCGGAAGCCCTGCTCGAGGCTGGGCTGCACCGCGAACCCCTCAATCCTGATCTTGCCTTTCGTCTTTGCGCGGCGTTGCTGCGCAAGCAAGACCCGCAGAAAGCCGCCATAGTGGCTGAACAGGGATTGCGGCTGGCTCCCGCCGACCAGCTTGGCCTGGCGCTGATTGGCTCCGCTTGGCGGATGATGGGCGACGAGCGGGACGAGGAGTTGAACAATTATGACCGCCTGATCCGGACCTTCGACCTTCCCCCGCCGGCGGGTTTTTGCAGCATGGACCAGTTCAATACCGTGTTGGCCGCTTGCCTGGATGGACTTCATCCACCGACCCGTGAGTATTTTGCCCAGTCGCTGCGGGGCGGTTCCCAGACATCGGGACGCCTGTTTGGTGCGGGCCATGAGCTTGTTGAAAAGCTGCGAGTACGCATCCAAGAGGCGGTGGAAAGTTATATGGCCGATCTAAGGACGGATCTCCGGCATCCGTTTCTCTCGCGCCACCGCGGCGGCTTTCGCTATTGCGACTCCTGGTCGTCCCGGCTGACCGGTGGCGGCTATCATACCAATCACCTGCATAGAGGAGGATGGATCAGTTCGTGTTATTACGTCCTCCTGCCCAAGGCCGTGGAGGATGTAAAAGAGAAACAGGGTTGGATCACCTTCGGACAGCCCGACTTTGAAGGCGGCCCGGGAATCCGGCTGGCCATCCAGCCTAAGGTGGGCCGCCTGATCCTCTTTCCCTCCTACACCTGGCACGGCACCTTGCCGTTCCACAGCGAAACACCGCGCACCACAATAGCCTTCGATGCGCTCCCCGCTTGAGGGTTCCAGCCAAGATTAAGCCCGCTCACCGGCTTTGCCTGATCCTCCGCCAACAGGGCGGCGGCGGCCAAAACCTGCCGGTGTCGCGGCGTGGAAGTTTCTGAAAGGTGGAAATCAGGCGCTCGGATGGCTACAAGTGCGCCCAATCCGGTCATAGACCCAAAAATGTTCTGGACAGAAAATAGACAGTCACAATGACAACCGTTTTTCTCAAGGATTTCAGCTAGATGGCCGGGCCGCAATTTGTTTATGTGATGAAGGGTCTGTCCAAGACCTATCCCGGCGGCAAGCAGGTGCTGAAGGACATCTGGCTGAGCTTCTATCCCGGCGCCAAGATCGGCATCGTCGGCGTCAATGGCGCGGGCAAGTCCACCCTGATGAAGATCATGGCGGGCCAGGACAAGGACTTTACCGGCGAGGCCTGGGCGGCGGACGGCGTGCGCACCGGCTATCTGTCGCAGGAGCCGCAGCTCGATCCCAACAAGAATGTCCGGGAGAATGTGATGGAAGGCGTCGCCGCGAAGCAGGCGCTGGTGGACCGTTTCAACGAGATCGCCAACAATTATTCCGACGAAACCGCCGATGAGATGGCGCGGCTGCAGGACGAGATCGAAGCGCAGGGCCTGTGGGATCTCGATTCCAAGGTGGACCAGGCGATGGACGCGCTGCGCTGCCCAGATGGCGATGCGCGCGTGGAAACCCTGTCCGGCGGCGAGCGCCGCCGGGTGGCGCTGTGCCGGCTGCTGCTGGATGCGCCGGACATTCTGCTGCTGGACGAGCCCACCAACCATCTGGACGCGGAATCCGTCGCCTGGCTGGAGCTGACGCTGCGCGAATATAAGGGCTGCGTCATCCTGGTCACCCACGACCGCTATTTCCTGGACAATGTCACCAGCTGGATCCTGGAGCTGGACCGCGGCAAGGGCATTCCGCACGAGGGCAATTACTCCTCGTTCCTGGGCGTGCAGGAAAAGCGCCTGAAGCAGGAATCCAACGAAGAGGCCGCACAGCAGCGCACCATCGCCCGCGAGCGCGAATGGATTTCCCAGTCTCCCAAGGCACGCCACGCCAAGAGCCAGGCGCGCATCAACCGCTATGAAGAGCTGGTGGCCAAGAGCCAGGAGCAGCGCCAGCAGACCGCCACCATCATGATCCCGGTGGCCGAGCGGCTGGGCTCGCTGGTGGTGGAGGCCGAGGGGCTGTCCAAAGGGTATGGCGACCGGCTGCTCTATGAGAATGTCAACTTCAAGCTGCCGCCGGGCGGCATCGTCGGCGTGATCGGGCCCAATGGCGCCGGCAAGACCACCTTGTTCCGCATGCTGACGGGCCAGGAAAAGCCGGATGCCGGCGCCTTGCGCATCGGCGAGACGGTGCAGATGGGTTATGTCGACCAGTCGCGCGATGCGCTCGATTCCAACAAGACCGTGTGGCAGGAGATTTCCGGCGGCACCGACATCATCGAGTTCGGCAAGACCAAGATCAATTCGCGCGCTTACGTCGGCGCTTTCGCCTTCAAGGGCGGCGACCAGCAGAAGAAGGTCGGACAATTGTCAGGCGGCGAGCGCAATCGCGTGCACCTTGCCAAGATGCTGAAGTCGGGCGCCAACCTGCTGTTGCTGGACGAGCCCACCAACGATCTGGACGTGGACACCTTGCGCGCCCTGGAAGCGGCGCTGGAGGATTTCGCCGGCTGCGCCATGATCATCAGCCATGATCGCTGGTTCCTGGACCGCATCGCCACCCACATGCTGGCCTTCGAGGGCGACAGCCATGTGGAATGGTTCGAGGGCAATTTCCAGGACTATGAAGCCGACAAGAAGCGGCGCCTGGGCATCGACGCCGACCAGCCGCATCGGATCAAATACAAAAGGTTTGCACGCGCCTGAGCGGCGCTGCAGAGCGCGATGGATTTTACGGCGTGAGCAGGAGCGGCGAGCGACGTGTAGGAGAGGTACACGAGCGCAGGCGCGACGAACGCACGACGCAAAAGACAAGTGCTGTTATTGCTGCGGAGCAGGCTTGCCGAGATTAGCCGCCAGATCGCTCAGATGGGCGATCAGGGTGCGCACATTGCCGTTGTTCTGGCCCAGGAAGGCGACGAACTGGTCGCGCTGTTCCAGCGACAGCCAGATGCCCTGATAGGCGACGTCGACCAGCACCGGCTTGCCGGTATCGGTGCGCACCCGGAAATCCACTTCCGCCGGCGGCTGGTTGGAGCTGGGATCGACCAGGTTGGTCTGGACGATGAAGTCGGTGGGCGAACGCTGGGTCGAACCGATCACCTTCAAGGTCTGGTCGGTATATTTGGCGAAATAGGACTGATAGGCCGCGGCCGCGTAATTCTTGAAGGCGTTGACGAAGGCCTCCACATCGTCCGGCGGCGCGCTGCGGCGATATTGGCCCAGGGTGAAGAGCGCGATGCGGCGCACATCCACCAGGCTCAACAACAATCCTTCAAACTGGTCACGCCGCTGCACCGTGGAAAGCCGCTTGTCGCGCAGGATCTCCAGGCCCTTGTGGATGTTCTCGTCCACGAAGCTTTCCGCGACATTGGGCGCGGCGGCGGCCACGGGGCCAGTCAGCACCAGCGGGGCGGCAAACATCGCCAAAAGGGTGCGGCGCTTGAGGGGCGTCGAAAATGGCATCTGCGTTCTTTCCTGGCTGGCCGGATGTTCGCGGTTTGCTATGGCAAGTTCAAGGCATCCGGCACACTGAAACTATCTCAAAAATCAGGCAAATCCTGGCGAATCGGCCTTCCATTGCGGATTTGTTCGGCCCGCATCTGACGATATAGGTTACGCAGCGAGGAATAGTAGTCCACCGAGCTGCGTTGGATTCCCTGAATAGTCTGGTAATTCTGGGCCCGCAAATCCAGCAGCGTGAAATATATGCGCCCCGCATCCCACCAGATGTGCTGCTTGAAATGAATCTGGTTGGTGGGGTCCATCGCCACATCTATGGCCAGGCCCGCCGCATCGCGCGGATTGCTGGGGCCGAGGAACGGCAGCACCAGATAAGGTCCTTCGCCCACGCCCCAGACCGCCAGGGTCTGGCCGAAATCCTCGCCATGACCGGCAATGCCGATCTTGCTGGCCGGGTCGAGAAAGCCGCCCAAACCCACTGTTGAATTGATGAGAAGGCGCCATAGGCTTTTCCCGGCGCGGCTGAGCTCGCCCTGCAGCATGTCGTTCACGAAGATGGTGGGGAGCGACAAATTGCCCAGGAAATTGTGGACACCGCGGCGGCCGGGCTCCGGCACCACCAGGAAATAAAGGCCGACCGTGGGAATGACGAAATAGCGGTCGATCTTGCCGTTGAGCTTCAGGGTGTCGCGGTTGGTCTGCTCCCAGGGGTCATTGACCGCCAGGGCCTCGGCCGAGGGGGGCGTCGAGGCGCAGCCCCCCAAACCGGCAGCCAGCACCAGCGCCGCCAACATCCAAATCCGTAATCTGCCGGCCATGCCCCGAAACGCCACTTTTCCGGGCCTTTTGCAGGGTTTGTGGCGAGAGGTCCAGCCCCTTGCGGCCGCAGCCGGACTAAGCATATAAAGATATGTTTATATGTGAGACAAAGGCTTGGACAGGCTGGTATCCATGCTCAGGGCGGCGGGCGACCCAACGCGGTTGCGCCTGCTTTTGCTGCTGCGCCAGGCCGAATTGACCGTCAGCGAACTGGTCGAGATCGTCGGCCAGTCCCAGCCGCGTGTCTCCCGCCATCTGAAGCTGCTGGGCGAGGCCGGCCTGGTGGAGCGCTTCAAGGAAGGCAGCTGGGTGTTCTGCCGCGCCGCCGATCGCGGCACGGGCGCGGAGCTGGGCGCCGCCATTGCCGCGCTGGCCGACCCCGCCGCGCAGGAGACCGACAAGGCGCGCCTGGCCCATGTGCGCGAGGCGCGCGCCAATGCGGCCGCGGCCTATTTCAAGGCCAATGCTGCGGAATGGGAACGCATTCGCGCGCTGCATGCGCCGGAGAAGGATGTGGAAGCCGCCATCGCGCGGCATCTGACGGCGCGGCCGATCCGGAATTTCCTGGATGCCGGCACCGGGACCGGCCGGATGCTGGAGCTGATCGCGCCCCATGCCGCGCGCGCTGTGGGAATAGATGTCAGTCCGGACATGCTGGGCATCGCGCGCGACCGGCTGCTGCGCGCGGGTCTTCAGAACGCGCAGGTGCGGCTGGGCGACACCTATCGCCTGCCATTCCCCAACGGCAGTGCCGGGCAGGGTTTCGACGTCGTCTTGTTCCATCAGGTGCTGCATTACCTGGACGATCCCGGCGCCGCGGTGGCGGAAGCCGCGCGGGTCATGGCGCCGGACGGGCGTCTTTTGATCGCCGACTTCGCGCCGCATAAGGAGGAGTTCTTGCGCGATGAATATGCCCATCGCCGCCTGGGCTTTTCCGATCGTGAAGTGGACGGCTGGTTCGCTGCCGCCGGCCTCAGCAATGCCGGCGCGGAAACCATTGCCCCGCGGTCCCAGAGCGAAAAACTCACCGTCAAGTTGTGGCTGGCCACGGCCAAAGCCAGATCCAAAAAAGAAGCTGCATGAGTAGCTGTTCATGAGCCTGGCCAAGCTGATCACCGATCCGAGCCCGTTGCAGGTCTCGTTTGAATTCTCGCCGCCCAAGACGGCGGAGGCGGAAGCGGCGCTGTGGACCGCGATCCGGCGGCTGGAGCCGCTGGCGCCGTCTTTTGTGTCTGTCACCTATGGCGCCGGCGGTTCGACGCGCGAGCGCACCCATGCCACGGTCAAGCGTATCGTCGAGGAAACCAGCCTGAAGCCGGCCGCGCATCTGACCTGCGTGGCGGCCTCGCGCGGGGAGATCGACGACATCGTGCGTGCCTATTGGGATGCCGGTATCCGCCACATCGTGGCGCTGCGCGGCGACATGCCGGGCATGGAAGGCCCGTATCAGCCGCATGCCGACGGCTACAAATCCACGCCCGAACTGATCGCGGGGATCAAAAAAATCGCGCCCTTCGAGGTCAGCGTTTCCTTTTACCCGGAGCGGCATCCGGATTCGCCCAGCCATGGCCATGACATCGAGCTGCTGAAGGCCAAGATGAACGCCGGCGCTGCCCGCGCGCTCGGGCAATTCTGCTTCGACAACGACCTGACGGCGCGTTTCCGCGACGATGCCGCCCGCGCGGGCATCACCATTCCGATCGTGCCCGGTGTGATGCCCACCACCAATTTCAATGGCGTGGCGCGCATGGCGGCCAAGGCGGGCGCCTCCATTCCGGCCTGGCTTGCCAAAGCCTATGAAGGTTTGGAGGAAGACGTGGAAACACGCCGGGTTGTCGCGGCCGCCGTGCTGGCCGACCAGGTGCAGCAGTTACGCGCCCGCGGCTTCGGCCAGTTTCATTTCTATACTCTCAACCAGGCCAATCTGACCTATGCGGCGTGCCGCATTCTCGGTATTCGTCCCAAGGAAATAGCATGAGCACCCGCGACGCCCGTATTCAATGGATGAAGCGCGAGGCGCAAAAGCGCCTGTTGCTGCTGGATGGTTCCTGGGGCGTGATGATCCAGGGGTTCAAGCTGAGCGAGGAGGATTTTCGGGGCCAGCGTTTCGGCAATCATCCCTCGGAACTGAAGGGCAATAACGACCTTCTGACCCTGACCAAGCCTGAGATCATCCGGAATATCGGCCGCCAGTATCTGGAAGCCGGCGTGGACTTCATCGAGACCAATACCTTCAACTCCAATTTCACCAGCCAGGAGGATTACGGCCTGGGCCATCTGGTCGGCGAGCTGAACGAGGCCGGCGCGCGGCTGGCCCGGGAATTATGCGATCAATATTCCACCGCCGATCGCCCGCGCCTGGTGGCCGGAGTGCTGGGGCCGGCCAACCGCACCGCTTCCATCTCGCCGGATGTGAACGATCCGGCCTTCCGCAATATCAGCTTCGATCAACTGCGCGAGACCTATCGCGAGGGCGCGCGCGGCCTGATCAAGGGCGGCGCCGATGTGCTGATGATCGAGACCGTGTTCGATACCTTGAACTGCAAGGCGGCGATCTTCGCCATCGAGGAAGTCTTTGCCGAACAGGATGTGCGCCTGCCGGTCTGGATTTCCGGCACCATCACCGATTTGTCGGGCCGCACCCTCACGGGACAGACGCCGACCGCCTTCTGGCACTCGGTGCGCCATGCCGATCCTTTCGCCATCGGCCTCAACTGCGCCCTCGGCGCCAAGGAATTGCGCCCCTATATCGCCGAACTGGCCGGGGCCTGCGACACCTTGGTCTCGGCCCATCCCAATGCCGGCCTGCCCAACGAATTCGGCGGCTATGACGAGACGCCTGAGATGATGGCCGAAATGATCGGCGAATTCGCCCGCTCCGGGCTGGTCAATATCGTGGGCGGCTGCTGCGGCACCAAGCCCGAGCATATCGCCGCCTTCGGTAAGGCGATTTCCGACGTGCCGCCGCGCGCCATTCCGGAAAAGCCCAAATATATGCGCCTGTCGGGGCTGGAGCCGTTCACCCTGACGCCGGACCTGAACTTCATCAATGTGGGCGAGCGCACCAACATCACCGGCTCGGCCAAATTCCGCAAGCTGATCGCCGCCAACGACTATGAGGCGGCGCTGGAGATCGCGCGCAGCCAGGTGGAAAACGGCGCCCAGATCATCGACATCAACATGGACGAGGGCCTGATCGATTCCGAGGCGGCCATGACCCGCTTTGTGAATCTGATCGCCGGCGAACCGGATATCTCCAAAGTGCCGCTGATGATCGACAGCTCGAAATGGAGCGTGATCCAGGCCGGCCTGAAATGCTGCCAGGGCAAGGCGGTGGTGAACTCCATCTCGCTGAAGGAAGGCGAGGAGGCCTTCATCGAACGCGCCCGCGAGGTGCGCCGCTTCGGCGCCGCCGTGGTGGTGATGGCCTTCGACGAAGTGGGCCAGGCCGACACCCGCGAGCGCAAGATCGAGATCTGCAAGCGCGCTTATGATATTTTGGTGCAGAAGGTGGGTTTCCCGCCGGAAGACATCATCTTCGATCCCAATATCTTCGCCGTCGCCACGGGCCTGGAAGAGCATAACGAATATGGCAAGGCCTTCATCGAGGCCACAAGGATCATCCGCGAGCAGAATCCGCATTGCCATATCTCCGGCGGCGTCTCCAACTTCTCCTTCTCCTTCCGCGGCAATGAGAAGGTGCGCGAGGCGATGCATTCGGTGTTCCTGTTCCATGCCATCAAGGCGGGTATGGACATGGGCATCGTTAATGCCGGCCAGTTGTCGGTCTATCAGGACATTCCCACGCCCTTGCGCGAAGGGATCGAGGATGTGCTGTTCAACCGGCGTGCCGACGCCACCGAGCGGCTGCTGGAGCTGGCGCAGCAGTACAAGGGCGATGGCGCGCAAGGCCCGGTGGAAGATGCCGCCTGGCGTAGCGCACCGGTCGATGACCGCATCACCCATGCCATGGTGCATGGCATTGATGCTTTCATCGTGGAAGACACGGAGGAGGCACGCAAAGCCGCCGCGCGTCCGCTGGATGTGATCGAAGGTCCGTTGATGGCCGGCATGAATGTGGTGGGCGATCTGTTCGGCTCCGGCAAGATGTTCCTGCCGCAGGTGGTCAAGTCCGCGCGGGTGATGAAGAAGGCGGTGGCCTATCTGCTGCCCTTCATGGATGCCGACAAGAGCGTGGCGAAGGAGCCCGCCGGCAAGATCATCATGGCCACGGTGAAGGGCGATGTGCATGACATCGGCAAGAACATCGTGGGCGTGGTGCTTCAGTGCAACGGCTATGAGGTGGTGGACCTGGGCGTGATGACGCCGACCCAGAAGATCCTGGACGCGGCTCGCGAGCACAAGGCCGACATCATCGGCCTTTCGGGCCTGATCACGCCGTCGCTGGACGAAATGGTGACGGTGGCCAGCGAAATGGAGCGCCAGGGCTTTGCCATTCCGCTGCTCATCGGCGGCGCCACGACCTCCAAGGTGCATACGGCGGTCAAGATCAATCCCGCCTATTCGCGGGGCCAGACCGTCTATGTCACCGATGCCTCACGCGCCGTCGGCGTGGCTTCCAGCCTGCTCAGCAAGGACAGCAGCGCCAACTATGTGGCCGAGGTGCGGGCGGACTATGAAAACATCGCGCGCAACCACGCCGCCCAGCGCAGCAATGCTCGCCGGCTGACCTTGGCGCAGGCGCGGGCCAATCGCGCCCGGCCCGATTTCGCCAAGACCGCGCCGGCGCCCAAATTCTTCGGCACGCGGGTGTTCGACAATTACGATCTGGCAGAGCTGACCCGCTATATCGACTGGACGCCCTTCTTCCAGACCTGGGAACTGGCCGGCCCTTTCCCGGCCATCCTGGAGGACGAGAAGGTCGGCAAGGCGGCGCGCGATCTCTACGCCGACGCTCAGAAAATGTTGAAGAAAATCGTGGACGAGAAATGGCTGACGGCCCGCGCCGTGATCGGTTTCTGGCCGGCCAACAGTGTTGACGACGATATTCTAGTCTATGGCGGCAACGATCGGAAATCTCCGATTGCCACTCTGCACACCCTGCGCCAGCAGATGGCGCGCGAGCAGGGCCGTCCGAACCTGGCGCTTGCCGACTTCATTGCGCCGGAAGGCTCCGCTGATTTCATAGGCGGCTTTGTCGTAACCGCCGGGATCGGGGAAGAAAAGCATCTGCAAGCCTTCCGGGATGCCAAGGACGATTACAGCGCCATCCTGCTGTCTGCGCTGGCCGACCGCCTGGCGGAAGCCTTTGCCGAGCGCATGCATGAGATGGTGCGGAAAGAATATTGGGGCTATGCCGCCGGGGAGAATCTCAGCAACGAAGAGCTGATCAAGGAAGCCTATGCCGGCATCCGCCCCGCGCCCGGCTATCCGGCGCAGCCGGAACATTCCGAAAAGGCCACCCTGTTCAAGCTGCTGGATGCCGAGGACAAGATCGGTGTGAAGCTGACGGAAAGCTATGCCATGTGGCCGGGCTCCTCCGTATCGGGCTTCTATTATGCCCATCCCGAAAGCCGCTATTTCGGCGTCGGCAAGATCGAGCGCGACCAGGTGGAAGATTATGCCAGGCGCAAGGGCTGGACGGTGGCGGAAGCCGAACGCTGGCTGGCGCCGCTGCTGAACTATAATCCGCGCGCCATGGATGCCGCCTAGTGTCGTGGTTTCGAAGTCCGCTATATTATCGATATCGGGCTGTGGGCGAACGTCGAAACCAGACGACACCAGGAATCACCAATTTGCGAATGTCCTTCGATTCCGAAATTCGTCCGAAGTTCGATATCAAGATCATGCGAATTTCGGAATCGGGACACTCGCGGTGAAGATCGTTCGCGCCCTTGCGTTGCTGACGCTGGCCGCGGGCATCGCGCTTGCGGTCGTTTATCACAAGGCCATTCATCCGGCCGCGATCCGCGACGCCATCGTCGCCTATCCGCTGGCGCCCGCCATCTTCATCGCTTTGCAGGTTGCGGCCAGCCTGCTTTTTGTGCCGCGCACCGTACTGGGCCTCGCGGCCGGACTGGTGTTTGGGTTCGTCTGGGGCAGCGTCTGGGCGATCGCCGGTGCGATGGCGGGTGCGGCCGCGGGTTTTGCGCTGGTGCGCTGGTTCGGCGTCACCGGCGTGCTGGATGAATCGCCCGGTGTCGGCGCGATGGTGCGCAAGGCCGAACAAGGCGGCTGGCGCGCGGTGACGATTCTGCGCCTGACGCCGGTGCCGCACAGCGTGGCCAACACGCTGCTGGCGATGACCAATCTTTCCTGGCGCGATTATCTGCTGGGCTCCTTCATCGGCATGTTGCCCATGACCCTGGTGCAGGTGGATATCGGCGCATCGGGCAATGCGATCCTGAACGGGCGGCAATGGATGTTGGCCTGCCTGCTGCTGGCGCTGGGGCTGGCCGCGAGTTTTCTGCTGAGACATGTTTCGCGGGGTTCGCAATCCCGGCGCGGCACGGTAGATTGAAGCATGTCTGTCTGGGGTAAGGTCAGCGGCGCGGCCGCCGGGTTATTTGTCGGCGGTCCGATCGGCGCCTTGGTGGGCGCGGTCGCGGGCCATTTTTTCCTGGACCGCGACTCAGACCCCGGCGTCACCTTCACCATCGCCATCATCGCGCTCGCAGGGAAGATGGCCAAGGCCGATGGCGTGGTATCGGAGGCGGAGTTCGACATCTTCCGCCGCGTCTTCACCATGCCGCCGGAAGAGGAAGCCAATGTCCGGCGTATCTTCGACCTGGCGCGGCAGGATATGGCCGGGTTCGAGCATTATGCCGGCCAGATCGCCGGCCTGTTCCGCGGCAATCCGGCCGTGCTGGAAGACGTGCTGGACGGGCTGTTCGAGATCGCCAAGGCCGATGGCGTGCTGCATCCCTGCGAGGCGCGTTTCCTGGAACGGGTGGCGGAGATTTTCGGATTCGCACCCAACGAATATCGCCGTATCCGCGCCAGCCATTTCGCGCCGGAACTGACCGACCCCTACGTCATTCTGGGCCTGTCCTATTCGGCGGACGATGACGAGTTGCGCCAGACCTATCGCCGGCTGGTGCGCGAGAACCATCCCGACAGCCTGATTGCGCGCGGCGTTCCGCCCGAATTCATCAAGCTCGCCACCGACAAGCTGGCGGCGATCAACACGGCCTATGAAAAGATCCGCGCCGAGCGGGGCTTGCCGTGATTGAACGGCCCTCGCCCAATCACGACGAGCGGGGCGATGCGGTCGTGGACATGCTGGTGCTGCATTATACCGGCATGCAGACGGGGCAAGCGGCGCTCGAACGGCTGTGCGATCCCGCCGCCAAGGTTTCCGCCCATTACATGGTGGATGAGGACGGCGGGACTTACGCTCTGGTGCCGGAAGCGCGCCGCGCCTGGCATGCGGGACTTTCTTTTTGGGCAGGCGTCACCGACATCAATACCAGCTCGATCGGCATCGAGCTGGTCAATCCCGGGCATGAGTTCGGTTATCGTGAATTTCCGGAACGCCAGATCGCGGCGCTGATCACACTCTGTCACGGCATCTTGTCGCGGCATCCCATTCCGGCCGCGCGTGTGCTGGGCCATAGCGATGTGGCGCCGGCGCGGAAGGAAGATCCCGGTGAGCTGTTTCCCTGGGCCCGCTTGGCGAAGGAAGGCATTGGGCTGTGGCCGGAACGGATCGAAAGCGATCTCGGCCCCGAAGCCCTGCTCCGCTTCGGCTATGATCCGGAGGCGCCGCGAGACAAGGTGGTCACTGCCTTCCAGCGCCATTTCCGGCCCCAAAAGCTAGACGGCCACTGGGATGGCGAATGTGCGGGTCTGCTGGCTTGGCTGCTCAACCAAAGCAGTGCCGGTTAACGCGGTTTCTGGATGGCCCGCACGCGCTCGCTTGCACTCGCTGGCGGGCCATGACAAGTTTTAAGGTGTCAGATGGCCGGGTGACCGCGGGTCTCGCAAGAGGTTCGAGGAAAGTCCGGGCTCCACGGAAAGACGGTGCCGGATAACGTCCGGCGGGGGCGACCCCAGGGATAGCGCCACAGAAATGACACCGCCTAAGACCCTAAAGGTCCGGCAAGGTTGAAATGGTGCGGTAAGAGCGCACCGCGTCTCTGGCAACAGAGGTGGCAAGGCAAGCCCCACCGGGAGCAAGACCAAATAGGGACGGCACGTGATGTTTTCCGCATCGCCGTCCGGGTCGGTCGCGTGAGGTGGGTGGCGACACCCATCCCAGAGGAATGGTCACCACCGCGATTCTTCGCAAGAAGAGGGGCGGTACAGAACCCGGCTTACAGGCTGTCTGACTCTATTTTTCACCCCCATCTGTCGCAACTCGAGTCGGCTCCGCCGACATCTCGTTGTGACATCTTCCCCCTCTAGCGGCTTCGCCGAGAGGGGGAAGAGAGCTGGCCGATGCTGATGGACGCCCGGCGAAATGCCGGGCTCGAGCTACTGAAGCTTCTGCAAGGACAGTGGATCGGCGTCGCCGCTAAAATACTTGTCCAGCGCGGCCTGGAAGATGTCGTTGGGGGACGCGAGATCGAACAGGGTCAGCGACGAGCGGAATTTCAGATCGTCGGGTGAGCCGAAGATGTCGTGCGCGCTTTTGCCTTCGACCGCCATGACCGCCTGGCAGCATTCGCGCAGACGCGCGCCAAGCACCGGATGCGCCAGGTAATCGCGCGCTTCGTCCAGCGACGCGATGGCATACATCTGCGCCATGGCGCTGTGACCGAGGCCCGCGATCTGCGGGAAGACGAACCACATCCAATGGCTTTGCTTCCTGCCCGCTTTCAACTCCGCCAAAGCGCGCGGATAGACATCTTCCTGCGCCTTGACGAAGCGCTCCAGGCTCACACGCCGGCCTTCTTGGCGGACACCTCGCCAATGGCCGCCCAGTCCTTGTCCCGCCAGCCCCAGGCAACCGCTTCGTCATAATGTTTCTTCAGAAGCTCGGCGGTGGGCATTTCCACACCCAGCCCCTGCGCCGCGCTGCGCGCCAGGTTCACGTCTTTCAGGCCCAAGGTCAGCGCGAAACCAGCCGGCTCATATTCCCGGTTCAGGATCATCGCGCCATAAGCGTTGAACACCGCCCCGGTGAACAGGCGGCCGGCCATCACGTCATGGAACAGGGCCGGATCGACGCCGCCCTTGCGCAGCAGGGCAAAGGCCTCGCCGATCGCTTCCATCTCGCTGGCGATCATGAAGTTGCCGCAGATCTTGAACAGGTTGGCTTGCCAGGCTTCGTCCAGCGGCACGGTGCGGGCGCCGATCTTGTCGAGCACCGGCTGCATTGTGTTGCGCGCCGCCGCGTCGCCGCCCGCCACCAGCACCAACGCCGCGGCCTCCGCCATCTCGGGCCGGCCGAACACCGGTGCCGAGATGTAAGCCAGACCCGCCTTTTTGTGTGCCTCGGCCAGTTCTTTGGCGAATTCCACCGAGATGGTCGCCAGGTTCACATGGATCAGGCCTTTGGCCGCTTTCTCCAGCAAGGGGCCGGCCAGCCCGACAGCGCGCATCACCTGGTCGTTGGAGAGCATGGAGAAGACCGCATCGCCCTTGACCGCATCTTCCGGCGCGTTCGCGGCGCTGGCGCCCTTTTCCACCAGCGCCTGCACGGGGCCGCGGCTGCGGTTCCACACCGTCACCTGATGGCCGGCCTTCAGCAGGTTCGCCGCCACGTGATGGCCCATGCGGCCCAGGCCGATGAATCCGATCCTCATGCTGGTCCTCCTCGCAGATGGCGGTGCTCTTTAAGCTCCGCGGCGAACCTCGCCAAGCCGGGCCGAATCATCTTTCGGTTGTGGCCGGTACCGCCCGCCGCCCGGTCGCGCGGGGTGCAACCAAAAGCTGTGGCGCCCCAAAATCGTTAACCGCTCATTTACGGGTCTGAGCACATTCTTACCATGTTCGTTAATTGTTCTCCCGGACTCCAGCGGTAGGGGCTCGAAAAGTTAACAACACTAGCCAAGCCCCTCTAATTTAAGGGTTTTTGGTTTGACGGGGCGATCTGTCCCATGCTATCCCATACTGTCCCAAAGGGGTGTTCTTGCCCCACCTGAACGACGGTCGAGCACCCGGCCGCGGAAGGCTTTCGGGGGCAGGGGGTATTCAGAGCGATGACGGGGTTGGTCCAGCCGTTTCTTTCGACGGTTGCGGGCTCGCTCGACAGCAAGGGGCGGGTCTGCATCCCCGCGTCCTATCGTCATCTCCTGGCGGCGCAGAACACCACCGGCGTCTATCTCTGCCCGAGTTTCATCGACCCGGCGCTGGAGGCCTTCGGCCAGGACCTGCTCGATCGCGTCAATCAACGTCTCGCCGGCCAGGACCCGTTTTTCTCCGCCAGCTTTGACGACGAAGCCACCGCCCTGATCGCGCGCACGCAGAATCTGCCTATCGATGAAAATGGCCGCATCCGCATTCCCGACGGGCTGATCGAACATGCCGGGCTGAAGGAGCGCATCGTCTTTGTCGGCAAGGCGCAGAAGTTCCAGATCTGGGATGCGGACCGATATGCACCGGTCGAAGCCGAAGCGCTGGCGCGGGTGAAGGCCAAGATGGAACGCGCCCGCAGCGGGGAGGCGTCATGAACGGCCATCGTCCCGTGATGCTGAGCGAAGTAGTTGAGATGCTGCAGCCCCGTGACGGCGCGCATTATGTGGACGGCACCTTTGGCGGCGGCGGCTATTCCAGCGCCATCCTGGAAGCGGCCGACTGCAACGTGTTGGGCATCGATCGCGATCCGGAAGCGATCGCCCGTGGCCAGGCGCTGGTGCAGCGCTTTAGCGGGCGCCTGACCCTGGTGCAGGGCGAGTTCTCGCGGATGGATGCCTATACCCAGGCGACCGATGGCGTCGTGCTGGATCTCGGCGTCTCGTCCTTCCAGTTCGATCAGCCGGCGCGCGGCTTCTCTTTCCGCGAAGACGGCCCCTTGGACATGCGCATGAGCCTTTCCGGGATGCGCGCCGCCGATGTGGTGAACACCGCCGACGAACGCACCCTGACCCAGATCATCGCCCGCTATGGCGAGGAAAAGAACGCCCGCCGCATCGCCCGCGCCATCATCGCGGCGCGGCCCATCACCGGCACGGCGCAGCTGGCCGCCATCGTTTCGGAGACGCAAGGGCCTGCCGCCTTGCGCCTGGCCATCCATCCCGCCACCCGCACCTTCCAGGCGTTGCGCATTCATGTGAATGACGAGCTGGGCGAGCTGGAACGCGGCCTGGATGCCGGGCTGAAAATCCTGAGGCCCCAGGGCCGGCTTGTCGTGGTTTCGTTCCACAGCCTGGAAGACCGCATGGTCAAGCAGTTCCTGGTCGGCCGCTCCACCGCCGCGCCGCGCGCCTCGCGCCATGCCCCCGCGACCACCGCGCCCAAAGCCGCTTTCCAGCTTCTCACCAGCCGTCCTTTGACGCCGTCGGCGGCGGAGATCGCATCCAACCCCCGAGCCCGGTCCGCCAAGCTGCGCGCCGGTCTCAAATTGGCAGCCTAGGAGGAACCCATGGTTCGCATCCTGAACTTTGTCTGCGTGGCGTTGATGGGTTTCACCATCCTGGCGCTCTACCACGTCTCGGAAAAGACGCGCGTGGCGCATATGGAACTGGCCAAAGTCAATGCCGGCATCGCCCAGGAGCGCAGCAATATCGGCGTGCTGGAAACCGAATGGCAGCATGTCGCGTCCCCTGAGCACATCCAGCAACTCGCCCAGGCGCGGCTGGGCATGGCGGACAGCGCCTCGGTGCAGCTTTCCTCCTTCGACCAGTTGCCGCGCCGCGGCGCAGACCCGGCGCCGCTGAACAACACGCCGGTGCACAATGCCAGCGCGCAAGTGTCGTCGCCGGTCGATCCCAATTCCGGCCCCGATTCCGGCATGTGAGGTTATGAGCGAGGCCCCCACCGTCTTTCAGCGGCGCATCATCATCGGAGCGGTTCTTTCGGCGGCCGCTTTCGCGCTGGTGGGAATCCGTCTCGCCCATGTCACCCTGATGCGGCCGCTGGATACGGGCCGCGAGGCCGCCGCCGTCATCGCCCGCGCCGACCTGACCGACCGCAATGGCGAGTTGCTGGCCCGCGATCTGCCGGTCAAGGATCTTTACGCCCGCCCCCATGTCTTCTGGAACAAGCCGCAGGCGGCGCACGATTTGGCCATCGCCACCGGCGCGGACCAGGGACGCCTGCTCAACGCCTTCAACAACGCCAAACATCCTTACGTCTTGATCGCCCGCCAGATTTCTCCTGCCACCGAAGCCAGAGTGATGCATCTGGGGCTGCCGGGGCTGGAGTTCGAAGCCAGTGGCAAGCGCTACTATCCCGATGGCCGCAATGCCGCCCAGGTGGTGGGCGTCACCGATCCCGACAATAACGGTCTTTCCGGCCTGGAGCTGGGACTGGAAAAGCAGATTCGCCAGGCCGCGGGCGGCAAGGTCGCCACTTCGCTCGATATGCGCGTGCAGTACATCCTGGCGCATGAGGTGGCGGAGGCGCGCCATACTTTCACCGCTCACGCCGCCGGCGGCATCGTGATGGACGTCAATACCGGCGAAGTGCTGGCGCTGGTGTCCTCTCCCGACTTCGATCCCAATCAGCGTCGGCTCTCGGAGGGCGACTCCAGCCGCAACATCATGGCCCAGGATGTCTATGAGCTGGGCTCGGTGTTCAAGATATTCACCTTCGCCATGGCGCTGGAGGAGCACACCTTGCGCAGCCTGGACGAGGTCTTTCAGATCGGCCAGGTCTACAAGCTCGGCAAGCATTCCATCCACGAAGCCGAGCATATGCCGGCCACCCTGGCGGCGCGCGATGTCCTGGCGCAGTCTTCCAACATTGGCACCTTGCAGATCGCCCTGCGCTCGGGCCCGACCCGCCAGCGCGCTTTTCTGGGAAATCTCGGCCTGCTCAAGCCGCTGAAAGCCGATCTGCCGGAAACGGCCCGGCCGCTGTTTCCCGACACCAACTGGGGCCAGACCGAAACCGCCACCATCGGTTTTGGGCAAGGCATCTCGGTTGCGCCGCTGAGCTTCGTTACCGCCGCCGCCGAGGTGGTCAATGGCGGCCGGCGCATCACCCCTACCTTCCTGAAACAGGACTCGCACGACTTGCGCGGCGAGCAGGTGATCAGCCCTGAAACCTCGATCGAGATGCGCGACCTGCTGCGCTATGTCGTGACCAACGGCTCGGGCAAGAAGGCCGATATCCCCGGCTATGATGTGGGCGGCAAGACCGGCTCCGCCCAGGTGCCGGGCCCCCATGGCCGCTATATTCCGCATGCCCTGCGCACCAGCTTTTGCGGCGTCTTTCCGGTGCACAATCCGCGCTATCTGGTGTTCATCCTGCTGGATCAGCCGCATGGCACCAAGGAGACCGCCGGCTTCGCTCTGGCCGGCTGGACAGCCGCGCCGGCCGTCGGTCGGGTGATCCAGCGCATCGCGCCGCTGCTCGGCGTGCCCAACACTGCTCCGCCCACAAAATTGGCGCTGGATGGCACCTAATGACGCCACATTCGGGGGCCACAATTGAAAATCAGGCCTTGGGGCATACGACAAGAAACGCCGCCATGGTGGGTGTGAAAGAGTTTGCCGGCATCACCAGCGATAGCCGCAAGGTGAAGCCGGGCTATTTGTTTGCCGCCCTGACGGGAAGCAAGACGGACGGCGCGCGCTTTGTGAAAGATGCCGTGGCGCGGGGTGCCGTGGCGGTCTTGGGCGCGCCGGTCATCGCCGACCAGGTCGCGGCCGCAGGCGTGCGCTTCATTGCCGATGAAAATCCGCGCGCCAGGCTGGCGCAGTTCGCCGCGGCGTACTTTGGCGCCCAGCCCGACACCGTGGCGGCGGTGACCGGCACCAAGGGCAAATCCTCCATCGTGGCGTTCCTGCGGGAAATCTGGACGGCGCTGGGCAAGCCTGCCGCCAGTCTGGGGACGGTCGGCGTGGTGGGTCCGATGGGGGCCGTACCGCTGTCGCACACCACCCCCGATCCGGTGGAGATCCATGAATTGCTGGCGCGGTTGAAGGCGGAAGGCGTGGAGCACCTGGCGATCGAGGCTTCCAGCCACGGGCTGGATCAGCACCGGCTGGACGGCGTTGTCATCTCCGCCTGCGGCTTCACCAATATCACCCGCGATCACATGGATTATCATCCGACGTTCGATCATTACCTGCAGGCCAAGCTGCGCCTGTTCACGGAGGTGGTGAAAGAGGGCGGTGTCGCGGTGATCAATGCCGACGCCGATCATGCCGACCGCTTCATCGCCGCCGCCAAGGCGCGGGGCCTTCGCCTGATCACCGTCGGCCGCAAGGGCGAAACCATCCATCTGGATCGTCGCGAGGATCGCGGCGGCGCCCAGGCACTGACCCTGCATTACCAGGGCAAGATTTTTTACATCGAGCTGCCGCAGGCCGGCGAATTCCAGGCCTCGAACGCGCTGGTCGCCGCCGGTCTGGCGATCGGGCTTGGCGCCGATGCCGGCCAGGTGTTCGCGGCGCTGGAGCATTTGAAGGGCGCGCCGGGACGGATGGAGAAGGTCGCCATCGCCGCCAAAGGCGCGCCGATCTATGTCGATTACGCCCATACGCCGGATTCGCTGGAGAAGATCCTGGAGGCGCTGCGCCCCCATACGGCAAACCGCCTGCATGTCGTATTCGGCTGCGGCGGCGACCGCGACAAGGGCAAACGGCCGCTGATGGGGGCCATTGCCGTGAAACTGGCCGATGACGTGATCGTCACCGACGATAATCCCCGCACCGAAGACGCCGCGGAGATTCGCCGGCAGATTCTGGCGGCGGCGCCCGGCGCGCGGGAAATCGGCGACCGCGCCGAGGCCATCCGCGCCGCGGTGGCGGATCTGGGTGTCGGCGATGTCCTGGTGATCGCCGGCAAAGGCCATGAGACCGGGCAATATGTGAAGGGTGAGGTGCTGCCTTTCTCCGACCGGGAACAGGCCGTTGCCGATGCTGTCGCGCTGGGGGGCAGGGCCGCATGAGCCTCTGGACCTCGGCCGAAGCGGAAGCCGCGACGCTTGGAAAGGCCAGTCGCGCCTTTGAAGTGAAGGGCGTTTCGATCGACACCCGCACCCTCAAGGAGGGCGATCTGTTCGTGGCCCTGAAGGGTGACAATCGCGACGGCCATGATTTCGTGCGCGCCGCCTTTGAAGCCAGGGCGGGCGCCGCGCTGGTCAGCCATGCGCCGGAAGGGGCAAGCGGGCCTTTATTGACGGTGGCGCACACCCAGCGCGGGCTGGAAGACCTGGGCCGCGCCGCGCGCAGCCGCAGCAATGCCAAGATCGTGGCTGTCACCGGCAGCGCCGGCAAGACCACCACCAAGGAGATTCTGCGCATTGCCCTGAATGCGCTGGGCCGCACCCATGCCAGCGCCGCCAGCTACAACAATCACTGGGGCGTGCCGCTGTCGCTCGCCTCGTTGCCGCGCGACGCCGAATATGGCGTCTTCGAAGTGGGGATGAATCATTTCGGCGAGCTCGCGCATCTGGTTGGCTTCGTGAAGCCCCATGTGGCGCTGATCACCACCATCGCCCCCGCGCATCTGGAATTCTTCGGCAATTGCGAAGCCATCGCCGATGCCAAGTCGGAAATCTTCGAGGGCCTGCTTCCGGGCGGCGCCGCCCTGATTCCGGCCGACAGTCCTTATTGTGCGCGCTTGGCATCGCGCGCGAAGCAGGCCCAGGTCTCCCGTCTCGTCACCTTCGGCGAAAAAGGCGAAGCCCGCCTGATTTCGTGGACCCCCGATAGCGAAGGCATGCGCGTCAAAGCCGACATCTTCGGCGTGGCGGTGGATTGCCCCGTGGGCGCAAGCGGCGCTCATATCGCGCAGAATGTGGTGGGCGCGCTGGCGACGGTGGCGCTGCTGGACGGCAATGTGTTGAACGCCGCGGCGGCGCTGAAGAATTTCGCCCCGCTGAAAGGCCGCGGTGCCCGCTTCCAGGCCGCCGGCGTGCATGTGATCGACGAAAGCTACAATGCCAACCCCGCTTCCATGGCCGCGGCGCTGGCGCTGCTGGGCGCGAGTGGGGGACGCAAGATCGCTATCCTGGGCGACATGCTGGAATTGGGCGAGGGCGGCGCGGCCCATCATGCCGGCCTTGCCGCGCCTATCGCCGCCAACCAGGTGGACCTGGTCTTCGCCAGCGGCGTGCAGATGAAGGCGCTGTGGGACGCGCTGCCGGCGGCGCGCCGCGGCGGTTATGCCGCGACGTCGGCGGAATTGAAGCCGCTGGTGCTGGCGGCGCTCAGAAGCGGCGACACGGTTCTGGTCAAAGGCTCCAACGGTGCGCGGATGTCGCTGATCGTGGATGCGCTCAGGGAAAAGGCGCCCTAGATGCTTTATTACCTGTCGCTTCTCACCCACACCGACCAGCTCGCCTTCTTCCGGCTGTTCAAATATCTCACCTTCCGTTCCGGCGCGGCGGTGGTGACGGCGCTGCTGATCGCCTTCCTGATCAATCCGCTGCTGATCCGCTGGTTGAAGGTGCGCCAGGGCAAGGGCCAGCCGATCCGCGCCGAAGGCCCGCAGCGCCATATCCTGGAAAAAGCCGGCACGCCAACCATGGGCGGCGTGCTGATCCTGATCCCCTGGCTGGGCGCGACCTTGTTGTGGGCCAGCCTTTCCAATCCCTATGTCTGGATTTCCATCCTGGTGACGGCAGCCTATGGCCTGCTGGGCTTCCTGGACGACTATTATAAGGTGACCAAGCGCACCTCAGATGGCCTGTCGGGGCGCGCGCGTCTGGCGATCGAGTTCGGGGTCGCCGCGCTTGCCACCTGGCTGATCATGCAGGCCGAGAGCAAGGGCCTTTCCGGGGTCCTGGCCATTCCCTTCATCAAGACGGCGCTGATCCCGCTGGGCCTGTTCTTCATCGCTGTCGGGATTTTCGTCATCGCCGGCGCCGCCAATGCCGTGAACTTCACCGACGGGCTGGACGGGCTTGCGATCGTGCCGGTGATGATCGCGGCCACGACTTTCACCCTGATCGTCTATCTGGTCGGCAATGAGCGCTTTGCCGCCTACCTGCAGATTCCCTATGTCGAATATTCCGGCGAACTGGCGGTATTCCTGGCGGCGCTGGTCGGCGCCGGCCTGGGCTTTCTCTGGTACAATGCCCCGCCCGCCGCCATCTTCATGGGCGATACCGGCTCGCTGCCCTTGGGCGGTGCGCTGGGTGTGGTCGCCGTGGCGGTGAAGCACGAGATCGTGCTGGGTCTGGTGGGCGGCCTGTTCGTGCTCGAAACCGTATCGGTGGTGGTGCAGGTCGTCTCGTTCAAGCTCACCGGCAAGCGCGTCTTCAAAATGGCGCCCATCCATCATCATTATGAACAACTGGGCTGGACCGAGCCCACCATCGTGATCCGCTTCTGGATCGTGGCGGTGGTGCTGGCCCTGCTCGGCCTTGCCACCTTGAAGCTGCGGTGACGACATGATCGCGGCCCGCGCTTTCGCCCACAAAACCGTCGCCGTCTTCGGCCTCGCCCGTACCGGGTTGGGGGCCGTGCGCGCGGCCGTGGCGGGCGGCACGCAGGTGCTAGCCTGGGACGATGATTCCGCCGCTCGCGATCTGGGTGGTCAGGAAGGGGCGGAGCTGATGCCCTGGCGGGAGTGGCCCTGGGAAAAGATCGCGGCGCTGGTGCTGTCGCCCGGCGTGCCGCTGACCCATCCTCGGCCCCACGGCGTGGTGGAACATGCCAACCAGGCCGGTGTGCCGATCATCGGCGATGTCGAACTGTTTGCCCGCGAGATCCGCCCCAATCCGGAACTGCCGGGCAAGGCGCCGATCATCGCCATCACCGGCACCAACGGCAAATCCACCACCACCGCGCTGGTGGGCCATATCCTGAAAGAGTGCGGTTTCGATGCCCAGATCGGCGGCAATATCGGCAAATCCGTGCTGGAATTGGCGACGCCCACACCCAAGACCATCTATGTGCTGGAGATGTCCAGCTTCCAGATCGATCTGGCCCCCAGCCTGACCCCGGATGTCGGACTTCTGTCCAATCTCTCGCCCGATCATATCGATCGCCATGGCAGCATGGAAAATTACGCGGCCATCAAGGCGCGGCTGATGCGTCAGACCGCGCGCGACGGGCAGCTTGTGATCGGTGTGGATGACGAATACAGCGCCGCCATCTTCACCCAGCTTTCGGCGCAGCGGAATGGCAACGCCCATCCGGTCTCGGTCGGCAAGGTGCTGGGCCGCGGCATCTTCGTGGTGGACGGGGTGCTCTATGACGCGCTGGCCGGCCGGGCCGTCAAGGTGATGGAGAGGGCCGCCGCGCCGCGTCTTCCCGGCACGCACAATTGGCAGAATGCCGCGCTGGCTTACGGGGCGGTCAAACCTTACGTCTCCGACATCAAGGCGATTGCCGCCGCCATCGCCAGCTTTCCCGGCCTTGCCCATCGCATGGAAGATGTCGGCCATATCGGCAAGGTCGCCTTCATCAATGACTCCAAGGCCACCAATGCCGACGCCACGGCGCGGGCGCTGGCGGTCTATCCCGATATTTTCTGGATCGCCGGGGGCAAGCCGAAGGAAGGCGGCATCGAGCCGCTGAGCGGCTTTTTCCCGCGCATCCGCAAAGCCTATCTGATCGGCGAAGCCGCGCCCCAGTTTGCCCGCACTTTGGACGGCAAGGCGCTCTATGAAATGTCCGGCACCTTGGATGCCGCGGTGGCACGCGCCGCCGCCGATGCCAGCGCCTCGGCGACGCCTGCGCCGGTGGTGCTGCTGTCGCCGGCCTGCGCCTCCTACGATCAGTTCAAGGATTTCGAGCAGCGGGGCGACATGTTCCGCTCGCTGGTGGCAAGACTTCCGCGCGATATGAAGGTGGCATGATCAACCGGGCGGACAAAAGCGGCTTTGCCAATTGGTGGTTCACGGTGGACCGCGTGGCGCTGACTTGCATGCTGGCCCTGGCCGGCATCGGGTTGATGCTGGCCTTCGCCGCCAGTCCCGCCATCACCGGCGGGCCGCTGACGGCCGGGGATTTCCGCTACACGGCGCGCCAGATTCTGTTTGCCGTCATCGCGGTGGGCATTCTGGGCGGCGTGTCGCTGCTCTCCTTGCGCCAGATCCGCATCCTGGCGGCCGTCACTTTCGCCTTCGCCCTGATCGGCTCCTTCCTGGTGCTGTTCGTCGGCGCTGACGTGCTGGGGGCGCGGCGCGAGCTGGATCTGGGCGCATTCGCTCTGCAGCCGTCGGAATTCCTGAAACCCAGCTTCGCCATCCTGGCGGCGGCGGTGCTGGCCGATCGCCAGCCGCTGAGCATCCCCAAGCCGCTGGTCACTTTCCTGCTGCTGGTGCCGGCGCTGCTCATCCTGCTGCGCCAGCCCGACGTGGGTCAGACGGGCCTCTTGCTCTGCCTGTGGGGCGCCATGCTGTTCTTCTGGGGCATGTCCTTTGTCTGGGTCGGCGCCGGCCTGGGCATAGCCGGCGTGCTGGGCGTTGCCGTCTATGAGATTTTCCCCCATGTCCATCACCGGGTGGACCAGTTTCTCAGCGAATCCGATACCGGCTATCAGGCCGGATTGGCGCTGAAGGCCTTTGCCCATGGCGGCCTGGCCGGGGTCGGGCCCGGCGCCGGCACCATCAAGTATCGCATTCCCGATGCCCATTCCGACTTCATCTTCGCGGTGGCGGGCGAGGAGTTCGGCTTTCTGCTCTGCGGCCTAATCGCCCTGCTGTTCTGCGTGCTGACCGTGCGGCTGCTCTTGCGCGCGGCCGCCAGCCGCGAGGCCTTCTCGCAACTGGCGGGGGCAGGCCTTGCCGTGGTCACGGCGGTCCAGGCTTTCATCAATATGGGCGTGGCGGTTTCGCTGTTGCCGGCCAAGGGCATGACGTTGCCCTTCATTTCGTATGGCGGCTCTTCGCTGTTCGCCGTGGCCCTGACCATGGGTTTTGCCCTGGCTGTGACGCGCCAGCGACCGCAGATCAAGCTCGCCACCCGCGACGATCCCAACTTTTTCATGGGGAGCCTGGCATGAGCGGCTCCTCTTCCAAGGTGATCGTGCTTTCCGCCGGCGGCACCGGCGGCCATCTGTTTCCGGCCCAGGCGCTGGCAGGCGAGTTGGCGAAACGCGGCCGCGACATCGTGGTGATGACCGATGCCCGCTTTGCCAATTACGCGACCCAGTTTCCCCGGGCGCGGGTCGAGACCGTTCCGTCTTCGCCCTTCAATGCCATCGCCGCGCCCTTCAAGATCGCGGCCGGCATCGCCATTGCCTTCGCCAAGCTGCTCAGGCTGAAGCCCGCCGCGGTGATCGGCTTTGGCGGCTATCCCAGCGTTCCGGTGATGCTGGCCGCCAACATGGCCGGGCTGGCCACCGGAATCATCGAGCAGAATGCCGTGGTGGGCCGCGCCAACCGGCTGGTGATGAACAAGGTGAAGCTGGTGGCGGCGGCCTTTCCCATCGCCCGCTTTGCGCCCGCCGATCCGTCCAAGGTGGTGTTGACCGGCAATCCCCTGCGGCCGGAGGTCGAAGCGCTGTGGGGCGCGCCCTACACGGTGCCGCGCGCCGGCGGGCCGCTGCATATTCTGGTGTTCGGCGGCAGTCAGGGTGCCCGCGCCCTCAGCGAGATTGTGCCGGCGGCGCTGACCCGCCTGCCGCATGACATCAAGCTGCGGCTGTCGGTGGTGCAGCAATGCCGTCCCGAGGACATGGAAAAGGTGCGCACCATCTATAGCCGCGCCGAGATCAGCGCCGAACTGCAGAGCTTTTTCTCCGACCTGCCGCGGCGAATGGCGGCGGCGCATCTGGTCATCGCCCGGTCCGGCGCCGGCACCGTGGCCGAGCTGATGGCCATCGGCCGCCCCGCCATTCTGGTGCCGCTGCCCGGCGCGCTGGACGACAACCAGACCCCCAATGCCGACATTCTGGCCAAGGCGGAAGCCGGCTGGCGCGTGGCGCAATCGGCGCTGACGCCGGACATTCTGGCGCAGATGCTGGTCAGGATTTTCGAGAGCCCGCAGGCTCTGGCCGGCATGGCGGCCAAGGCGCATGCCCTGGCCACGCCGCACGCGGCGCAAAGACTGGCGGATGCGGTCGAAAAGCTGGCCGAAAGGAAGGCCGCCTGATGGCCACGCCCACTCTTCCGACTCAAGTGACCACCCGCGTGCCGCTGAACATCGGCGCCATCCATTTCATCGGCATCGGCGGCATCGGCATGAGCGGCATCGCCGAAATCATGCACAATCTTGGCTACAAGGTTCAGGGCAGCGATGCGGCCGAGAACGCCAACGTCAAGCGCCTGCGCGCCATGGGCATCACGGTGCATGTCGGGCACAATGCCGACAATCTGAAAAATGCCCATGCCGTGGTCTATTCCTCGGCGGTCAAGCCGGGAAATGTCGAATTCGATGCGGCGCGCATGCTGGGCCTGCCGCTGGTGCGCCGGGCCGAGATGCTGGCCGAGATCATGCGGCTGCGCTCCTGCATCGCCATCGCCGGCACCAATGGCAAGACCACCACAACCACCCTGGTCGCCTCGCTGCTGGATGCGGGCAACATGGACCCGACCGTGGTCAATGGCGGCATCATCAATGCCTATGGCACCAATGCGCGGCTGGGCGCCGGCGAATGGGTGGTGGTGGAGGCCGACGAAAGCGACGGCACCTTCCTGCGCCTGCCCGCCACCGTGGCGGTGGTGACCAATGCCGATCCCGATCATCTGGACTATTACGGCACCTTCGACGCCATGCGCGACGCCTTCCAGCGCTTTGTCGAGAATGTGCCGTTCTACGGCTTTGCGGTTCTCTGCATCGATCATCCCGAGGTGCAGGCCATGGTGGGCCGCATCACCGACCGGCGCATCATCACCTATGGCTTTTCGCCCCAGGCCGATGCGCGGGCGGTGAATGTACGCTTCTCGGAAGGCGCCTCGCATTTCGACTGCGTGTTCACCGACCGCCGCAAGGGCACGGAACTTAAGCTGGACGGCATGCGCCTGCCCATGCCGGGCGAGCACAATGTCCAGAACGCCATGGCGGCCATCGTGGTGGCGCGCGAACTGGGCGTGAAGGACGCGGTGATCAAGAAAGGGCTGTCCGAATTCCGCGGCGTCGGCCGGCGCTTCACCAAGGTGGGCGAGGTGAACGGCGCCGCCATCATCGACGACTATGCCCACAATCCCTTCAAGATCGCCGCCGCGGTCAAGGCCGCCCGCCAGGCCTATAAGGGCCCGATCGTCGCCGTGGTGCAGCCCCACCGCTATACCCGCCTGCGCGACACTTTCGAGCAGTTCGCCACCTGCCTGAACGATGCCGATGTGGCGGTGATCGCTCCGGTCTATGCCGCGGGCGAGGCGCCGATCGCGGGCATCAACCGCGACAGTTATGCCGAGGCGCTGCGCGCCCATGGCCATCGCAATGTCATCACCATCGAGGGCGAGGACGATCTCGCCGCGGCGGTGGCGCCCTATGTCAAGCCGGGCGCGGCCATTGTCGGCGCCGGCGCCGGCTCCATCACCGGCTGGATGCACAATCTGCCCAAAAAGCTGGAGGGTCTGTTGTGATGATGACCTCCTCTCATGGGTCCGGGCCGTGCGACATGCTTCCCCCGGTGCGCGGCTCGCTTGTGCGCGGCGCCCCGCTCAAGGACCTGGTCTGGTTTCGCGCCGGCGGTCCGGCCGAAGTGCTGTTCCGTCCCGTCGACGCCGACGACCTGGCTGATTTTCTTGCCGCCCGCCCGCAGAACCTGCGCGTCTCGGTGATCGGGGTGGGCTCCAATCTTCTGGTGCGCGACGGCGGCATTCCCGGCGTGGTGGTGCGGCTGTCATCCGCCTTCGGCAAGATCGAGACTGATGGCACACGCGTGCGAGCGGGCGCGGCCGCGCTGGATGGCGCGGTGGCGCGAGCCGCCGCCGATGCCAGTATCGCGGGTCTGGAATTTTTGCGCGGCGTCCCGGGCACCATCGGTGGCGCGCTTAAAATGAATGCCGGCTGCTACGGCAAAGAGATCAAGGACGTTTTTGTCGAAGCCACCGCCATCGACGGCAAAGGCAACAAAGTTCGGCTTTCCGCCGCCGACATGGGCTTTGAATACCGCAAGGCGAGGGGCGCTGCCGACGATCTGATCTTCGTCGAGGCGG
>JADMIO011398616.1_pt1 | contig 52722 bp, 45 predicted proteins | sample 8958161 | NCBI WGS metagenome assembly JADMIO01 (sample SAMN16585339, study PRJNA669376) | soil metagenome | isolation source: Crop rotation soil | place: USA: Cullars Rotation, Alabama | collected 2011 | reverse complement strand
GCCGCGACTTCAAGTCACGTGAATTCCAAGCTTCGGATCCCACTGTGCTGGAAAGTCATCACCGCAAAGCCGGCGAACGAGATCGTCGGGATCTCCGATCGGCCGCTCAGATGGTTGAAGGCGTTGCGGAGAACTTCGAGCACGACCAGCAACAGGAACGCGGCGACCGCGGCGGCGGCGACGGTCTCGTACTTCCGGTGTCCGTACGGGTGGTCTTCGTCAGGCGGCTGTCCCGCCGCGCGTACTCCGACCAGGCCGACGAGATTCGATGCGGTGTCGGTCAGCGAGTGAAAGCCGTCGCTCAGGATGCTGATCGCGCCGCTCGCGTAGCCGAATGCGATCTTGGCGACCGCCACCGCGAGGTTGAGGAACAGCACCCGCACCAGCACACGCGACACCTCGGCATGCCGCTTCGACGGAGACGCCGGATCAAACACGAGGGGCGCAGTCTAGCGCGTTTGACGCCTGTGGCGCGACGGACGGACTTGCCATCGTGCCGGTGGCGAAGAAGCGGCGCTGATATTTCAAGTAGGATCACCTTTCGACGATGAAAACGCTGACGCTCCTGCTGGGCCCGCTCGCGGTTTTTGTGCTGTGTCTGGACCCCGCCGCGGCCTTGGCGCAGGAACTCGAACCGGGCGCCTATTGGCCGCTTCCACGCGGCCTGAACATCGTTACTGGCATCGGCGGCGTCAACTGGGGCGACGTCACCTTCGATCCGGCGTTGCCGGTCGAGGATGCCCGGGCGACGATCTCGCAGATGTCATTCTCCTTTTCGCGCGCGCTCAGCCTCGCCGGACGATCGGCCAACGTCGGAGTGGCGCTGCCGCTGGTGGGCGGACACGTCGAAGGCCATTACCTGGGCGAATTCACCGAGGTCGACCGGTTCGGCCTCGCCGACCCGAGGCTGCGGGTGGCCGTCAATCTGTACGGGGCGCCGTCAATGACGCCGCGAGAGTTCGCGTCGTATCGCCAGCGGATGATTGTCGGCGTCGGCTTCGTCGCCGTATTGCCGCTCGGAGAGTACGATTCCAGCAAGATCATCAACCTTGGCACCAATCGCTGGTCGTTCAAACCGGAGATCGGTCTCTCGCGCACCTCCGGGAAGTGGGTGGTCGAGGTGATGTTCGGGGCGTGGTTCTTCACCGACAATACGAAATTCGTCGGCGGCCGGACGCGAGAGCAGGATCCGGTCGTGGCGACGCAGTTTCATTTCACGCGCCGGTTCAGCAACGCCATGTGGCTGGCCGCCGACGCCAACTTCTATCGGGGTGGCAGGACCACGGTCGGCGGGACGCAGAATCTCGATCTCCAGAAGAACTCCCGGGTCGGCGCGACGTTCTCGAAGGGACTCGGCGGCGGCCACGCGATCCGGGCGTCGGTGAGCCGTGGTGCGTACACCACGATTGGGGCCGACTTCACGTCCATTGCCGCCGGCTACACCTTTGGTTGGGTCAATTAGTCCTGTTCAGGGACTGTGCACTCGCAACCCCGCGCAGCTTCGCTCGCGCCCTCATGGAACGACGCGGTCGTGAGAGACAGGCTCCGACAGCTAGTGGTGATTGTGCAGTGCGCGGCGCATCGCCGCCGCCAGCTGCGTGCACATGTTGCGCTTGAGCACATAGCCGGAGGCGCCGACCTGTTCGGCGGCGGCGATGATCTCCGGATCCTCGTGCATGCTCAGGAAGACGATGCACGGCGGATCGGGCATCGCCGCGATCTGTTTCGCCGCGTCGAGGCCGTTCATCCGCGGCATCGAGATGTCGAGCACCACGATGTCCGGCTTCAGCGCGCGTGACGCATCCAGCGCCTCCGCGCCGTCATGAGCCGTGGCGATGATCTGGAATTCGGCGGAGAGATGCGCGTTGATGCGATCGAGAATCGCCTGATGGTCGTCGGCGAGCAGCACCCGTGGCCGCAACATCGTCGAGACTTTACGCGGTTGTGACGTCGCTGCCTACTCGAACCTTTGACAGGTGCCGCACTGTTAAGTGCCGTTGATGCCTGTAGCTGTCCTCGGCATATGCATCTGTGTGCATAGCGCAGCATTTCCGGACGCCGTTGCCGACGTGCGGGAGTGCAACCGTTTCATTTGGTGACGCGAATTCAACTACGAACGCATAGTTCCGCAGTCGACAGCGACAGTTACGGCCGAGGGTGATCGCGAATCGAGATCGCAACCGGCAGTGAGGCGGTACGCCGCGCGTCTCGTCATGTGGTCGCCAATACGACCATCCTGACGATAAGTCGACGTCTTTCACTTATTAGAGTATGAGAATCGATCGGCGACGTCGCTGAGCAGAAAAGACCAGGCAGGAAAACTGGCCGCCGTCCGGCGGCAGACGGCGGCCAGAAAAGAGGACTGCGTTTATCGCCGCCGGCCGCCACCCCCACCGGCGCGTGGCGCGGAACGGGCGGGCGGGGAAGAGGCGCGGTAGCTGCCGGTCCGGGTGGAGCCGCCGCTCCTCATGGTGCCCTGATCGGCGGTGCGTTTTGCACCCTCCGCGCGCGCCGCGGAATCGCGCGTCACGTTGGGATTCTCGGCCGCGCTCCACCCGCCGCCCGGGTTGTACTTTTCGACGCCGCCGTCCGCACCCTTGCGGTAGACGTTGCCGTCGTGCCCGGCGTAGACGTCTCCGCTGCCGCTCTTGGCGACGGTAGTTCTACCGGCTGCGCCTGAGCGGCTGACTGCCTCGCCGCCGTTGCTCGTCGCGGTCCTCCGCGTGGTCGCGCCGGTGACGTTGTTCGTTTTCCGCGCGGTGGCCGCCCAGTCGTCTCCGCGCTTGACGCCCGTTGCGCCCCAGCTGCCGTAGACGTTGGAGCCCTGCCGGGTCGCAGCGGATGTGCCGGTCCGCGGGTTGTAGGCGCTCGCGGCGCCACGAGCGCCGTACGGACCGTATGCCACTGCGCCGCGCGAGTAGGTGCCGGTGCGCGGGTTGTAGCGCTGCGCCACACCCGCGCCGCCATACGGACCGTAGGCGACCGCACCGCGCGTATACGCGCCGGTCCACGGGTTATAGGAGGCGCCGAATCCGTAGCTCGGGTAGTGCGGGTAGTAGTAGGGGTAGCCGCCATAGAATCCGTAGTACGGCGGGTAGTAATATCCGCTTCCCCACACCACACAGCCGAACGCCACCATCGCCCCGGTGTACGCCGCCATCGTCGCGTACGCCACCTCGTCGTCGTCGTCCTTCTCGACGATGACGTAGGTGACTGAGTGCGCCGGCGAACTGACCGGAATGTCGTAGATCGCCTTCGGCACCTCGCCGGTCACCTTCCACGGACCGTTCGGGGTGGTCGACATGAACCACACGCCCTGGAAACACATGTAGTACAGGTCGCCGACCTTCAGGATGTCCTTGTCGGTGTTCACCGCGCGCTGCACGGTCGTCTTTTCAATCGGCTCGAACTGCGCCGTGCCGCCCTGGTAGGTGACCTCCGGCGCCGCGAGCGTCTTGCTGACCCTGGCCGTCTGCGGCACCTGCGCGATCAGAATCGCTTCGGCCGCTTGCTGCGTGCCGGGGACCGACGCCAGCACGCGAGAGCGATCGTGCTCGAGCGGAATCTTCTTGAAGTCGGGCGGCAGGTTCGGGGTGACGAATGTCCACGGACCATCGAAACTGGACGACGAGAACCATCGGCCGGCGACCAGGTAGTAGATGGGCCCGTCGAGACCCATGCGGAACACGTCGCTGTCCGTGTTGTTCACCCACAGCAGCGTGTCCGCGCCCTGGACCTTGATGTAGCTCGGCTTACCGCGGAGCAGAATCATTTCCGCCGGCACGGTGCTCACGAACACTCTGGGAACGTCTTTTTCTTTTATCGACTGCCCGGGAAGATTGTCCTTGACCTCTTTCCAGTTGCCGTCGCCCGGCAGCTTCTTGAAACTGTCCGGCAGTTTTCCCGCCGGCGTCCACGGGCCTTTGACGTCGGTCGCCTTCAGCCACATCTTGTTGTTGCGAAGATAGAAGACCTTGGTCGGATCGTGCTGGAAGAGATCCCAGTTGGTGTTGACCACCGTCTTCAGATCGTTTTGCGGAATCGGCGCCAGGATCGGTTCGCCGTCGATGTTGACCAGGATCGCCGGCGTGTCGCTGTGGAAGATCGGCGGCGGATCCGCTTTTACGCCCTCGACGTTCTTGGGGATGATCTGGCTCCCGTCAAGGTTGGCCAGCACGCGGTCGAGTCCGATGCCGCGATCGTCGAAATCCACCGACGCGACGATGTCGTCGACGACGACTCGCATCTGGTCGCGGTTCAAAGTTGGAAAACTCGGATCGGTGACTTTGAGGTTCGTCAGGTTGACGAGCCGCGCGTCGAGCGCCACGCTCGTGTCGGCTTCTCCCTTGATGGTGCCGAGCGTTGGCTGCGCCTGTCCTTTGGGCTGGTGCGAAATCGCCGCATACACGGTGATGTGCTTCTGGTCCGGCCAATCCGCGATCTGCGGCTGGTAAATCACCAGCGTCGCCCCGCTCGGGGTGATGTAGGCGTGCGGCCAGCCGCCATCGGCGGGAGGCGGAACGGCGGGTTTTGCGGCGGCTGTGGTCGCCGGCTTGGTGGCGGCCGACGCGGTCGTCGTGGTCGGCGGTTTTGCCGCCGGCTGCGTGGGCGTGGCCGCGGGCGGTTTGGCCGCAGGTGCCGGAGCTTTCGTAGCCGGCGTCGTCTGCGCGAGGAGTGGCGGCATCTGCGAAGCAAGCAGGCTGACGATGGTGAGCACCGCGATGCGGGCCCTCGGTCGAGCGTAGGTCATTGCCATGATCCCTGTTCCTGATTCCTTCCGCGTATGGACAATGGTCAGGTTTCGTCGTTACTGAGCGAGCTTAACGTAGTCGTAGCGATCAACGGTGAGCTCGACGTTCTTCTCCGGGTACAAGAGCTTCGCCGTGGCCAGGGCAGTCGGTCCGGTCGAGACGGCCTTGTAATCCGCGGCCACCGTGGCCGGATGCTTCTCGTACATGGTCTTGATCTCGACGCGCCGCATCATCTGTGACGCCGGATCGATCCACATGGTCATCGAGTCGCCCTGCTGGAGGACGTTGGCGCCCTGAATGCGGGCCGTACCCTGCATCGCGCCTTCGCCCGGGCTCCTGGTGGCCGCGGCCGCAAACGCCTTGGCCCTTGTCCGGGGGAAGCTGCGCGTAGGATCCGACCAGTTGCGCGAGGCCTTTCATCAGATCGGCGAAGTCCTCTTTCTTGTTCTCGACGATCTTCTCCTTGAGTCGTCCGCCGCGGGCACCACGAGCGGGCGCGGGCGCGGGCGCGGGCGCTGGTGCGCCGTTCAGGGGGGTCATCTGCAGCTTGCCGGCGGAGTCGTAGCGCACCTGTTCCAGCTTGGTACTCTTCGACTCGCCTTTCAGCTTGATCTCAGTGCGCTGCTTGTAAGTGTACTGACGGAGCACGTCGCCGTTGGTTTTCTGAGCGTCCGCAAATGCCGGCGCCTGAGCGAGCGCATACGGCGAGATCAGTGCGGCGATAACGGCGGCGATTCGAATCGAATAGCCAGGGCGGGTGCGACGCATCATGTTCCTTCCATTACTGACTCTTGATCGACTCGAGCGGAAACGCCGCCGAGTACCAACGCCGCGCCCGGGGCGTCGGTGCTTTTGGCAAAGGCGGGGCCAGCCCGGGTGTGACTGCCGTGGCTTAAACCCTGGAAAATTCGCGTAAATCGACGAATGAGCGGAGGGTGGCAGGAGTGGCGATCGGCGGGTCACGGCATGTGGTGACCCGCTGCCGTCGCGTTGTGAGAACGGCGAACCGGCGCGACCGCTAACCGCCTCCTTTGCCGACCGCCGCTTTGGCCGCCTCGCGTCGCATGGCCTGTTCGGCGAGGAGCTTGTACGCGACGTAGTACTTGAAAATGTTGCTGACGTAGGTGACGGTTTCGCGGCCGATGCGCTCCGAAGCGATTCGCTCCACGTTGCCGAACCAGACGTTCGGATTGAGGCCCCGCTCGGCCGCTTCCCGCCGCAGCTGCTTCAGTCGTCCCGGTCCGGCGTTGTAGGCGGCGAAGGCCATGAGACCTTTGTTCAAATCGTCGATCGGCTCGTCCTTGAAGTACTGGTCCATCATGAACCGGATGTACTTCACGCCGGCGTGGATGTTGGGTTCGATCTGGTGGATATCGCCGACGTTCAATTGCTTGCCCGTTGGCGGCATGACCTGCATGACGCCGATCGCTCCGACCGGGCTCCTGACCGACTGGTCGAGGGTGGATTCCTGATAGCCCTGCGCCGCCATGAGCAGGTAATCGAGCTTGTACTGCTGCCCGTACTTTCTGAACAGAGCGGCGACCGCCTCGAGCTTCTTCCGCTCGGCTTCATCGGCGGCGCTCTTCGCGAGCTTCGTGGAGTCGAGATAGCGCTTTTCGAGCACGTTGCGGAAGGCGTCGCCCTTCCCATGCTGCCGGATCCACTTGTTGACTTCATCGCGGAGCAGCGGGTTCTCCTTGCGTAGCGCCACCGCCAGGTTGCCGCCGGTGCGCACGGGCACGCCGTCATGCACGGTGATCTTCGTGAATACCTGGCTCCAGAACCTGGCCAGGTAGTCGTCCACGATCGTGATCGGCACGAGCCCGGCGTTCACCATCTCGAGGATGTCGTCGTCTTCGAGGACGTCCGGCGCTTCGTCGATGACGATGGCCGGCTTGCCGCGCGCCTTCAACTGCTCGTTCAGACGGCTGACCGTCTCGTAGTAGACGCTGGTCTTGCGGATGAACACGTCTTGTCCGGCGAGATCCTCGATGCTGGTAATCGCCGGCGCTCCGGGTCCGGTGACCACGAGCTGGCTCACGTTCGTACGAGTCGGTACCGAAAAGGCGACCAGCTTCTCCGCCTCCGGTCTCACCGTGACCATGGCCGCGACCATGTCGATCTTGCCGCCCGACAGCGCCGCGTACAGCTGATCGCGCGGCATCGGCACGATCACGACGTGCACCTTGAGGTTGCCGGTCTTCAACTCCGCGTTCAGGTCTTTTTCCCAACTCTTCAACGACTCGTAGGTGATGCCCCGCTCCTGCCCCTGGTCGACGAAGTAATGGGTGCGGTTGAAGGTGACGCCCACGCGAATGGCCCGCCGGGCCACCAGCTTGTCGAAATCGCCGGTGAACGGCTGATCCATCACCGATCGCACCGCTTCGGGCAGCGCCGCGTAGGGAGAAGGCGTCGGCGGAATGGGCTGGTCGTCGGCGGGCGGAGGCGGCAGCGCCTCGGCGCCGGACGACGCCGTTGCCGCCGCCGCGTCAGGGGTCGGGTCGGATTTCGTACACGCCGGTGCGAGCATTGCGAGAAGCGTCACCCCTCCGATCAGATTCAAGAGGGCGGCGCCGTTCTTTGGGAGTGTCAATTTGTCCAAGTGTAACAGGGTTGACTGCCGGGATTGCGCGCCTGGTCACCACATACTGTGAGCGGTATCCGGTCGGCCGGAAGATGCGCGCCGAGTGACGCAATTTGGCTTGAATCTGGCGCGCGAAACCGACCGCGATCGGTCTCCGGCTTGCAGACCGGAGCGAGCGCGAGCCGCCCGGGTTCGTCTGAGCGCGGCTCCGCGCGGGCACTCATTCAGAGGACAGAGGAGACGAAGCATGAAAGCAATCACCCCAGTGGTACTGGCGGCGCTGCTGCTGAGCGCCGGTCACGCGTTCGCGCAGACCAAGACCCTGCAGGGCAACACGGTGACCGCGACCGCGACGATCGAGTCGATTGAGGCGAAGTCGCGTACGGTAACCGTCAAGAATCAGGACGGCACCTACGAAGAACTGTATGTGCCGACCTCGGTTACGCGCTTCCCCGAATTCAAGGTGGGCGACAAGATCAACGTCCGCTACTACGACAACGTGGTCCTCAAGCTGAAGAAAGAAGGGCAGCCGGCGATCGACGTCGAGCACGCCACGCTCGCCCCGAACACCCAGGTCCCCGGCACGACCGCCTCGTCACAGCGGACCATCACCGCGACGATCACGGCGATCGATCCGAAGGTGCCGTCGATCACCCTCAAGGGGCCGAACGGCTGGACCTACAGCCGCAAGGTGGATGACAAGAAGGCGCTGGCGCAGGTCAAAGTCGGCGACAGACTCGATATCACCTGGACCGAAGCCGTCGTCATTTCCGTCGATCCGGCGACGCCGAAGAAGTAGCCTGCGGTGTCGTGGCGCCGGCTGACGGTTCTCGCGATCGGCGCGTGCTGCAGCCTCGTGCCGCCGGCGGCGGTCGCGCAGCCGGCGGACCCGCTCGAAGGGAAGGCGGTCAGCGCGATCCGGGTGATGGGGTTGACGCACCTGTCATCCGGCGACATCGAACGGCACCTCGCCACCCGGGTCGGTGAGCCCTTTCACCACGTCAACCTCGCGATCGACAAGCGGCGGCTCGACGAGCTGAGGTTGTTTTCCTCGGTGGTACTCGAGCCGCGCCTCGACGCGGGTGGCGTCGTTCTCGACGTCACGCTGGCCGAGACGCTGCGTCTCCTCCCGATCGTCGTCGTGAAAGTGACCGACGAGAACGGCGTCAGCGCCGGGGCCGGGATGCGGACGCTCAATCTCTTCGGCGGCGGCGCGCAGTCGAGCGTGAGCGCGACGTTCGGCGGCGAAACGAGCGTGTCCGCCTTTGTCGATTCGACGACCATCACGCCCGGCACGTGGGCGCAGCGTTTCAGCTTCAAGTACTCGGTGCGACCCAACCCGCTGTACGACTTCGATGAAGAGAGCCTCGAGGCCGATGCGCGCATCTCGCGCAACTGGCCGGACGGTGTTCGCGCCGGCGGAATTGCGAGCCTGTTGTCGATCGACACCGGCGAAGCCGGGCCGTCAATCTCGCCGAACGGTCGGGACATCATCCCGACCGCTGGCGCGTTTGTCTCGATCGATACGCTTGATTCGTCGACGAACCCACGACGCGGCACTTACGCCGAAGTGGAAATCGATCGGCTCTTCGTCGACGCGAATTCCTGGAGGCTGATCCTCGACGGCCGCCGCTACCAGCCGCTTGCGGAGCGCCACGGTCTGGCGGTCAACGCGCTGGCGACGTTCCAGAGCGGGGAAGTGGACGTCGATCTGCCCGAGTACCTGCAATATGCGCTCGGCGGATCCAACACCGTTCGCGGCTGGGACCTCGGGTCGCAGATCGGCCGCAATCAGTTCCTCGGCACTCTCGAGTACACCTACGTGCTGCGGCCGGTGCAGCCGTTCTCGGTGGCTGGGGTCAACCTTTATGCCGGCGTACAGGCCGCCGGCTTCACAGACATGGGCGTGGCGTGGGACCACAGCTTCACCGGCGCACCGGTGATTGGCGGCGGCGGCGTGGGACTTCGGCTGCTCGTGCCCTTCGTGGACGTGATCAGGCTGGACGTGGCGTGGGGGCAGCCGGACGGTGGGGCCAGCACCTACTTCGGCATCTCTCTGAAAGCGGTCCGCCAGCGCGATCGGGTGCGATAGGCTCGCACCCGATCCGCACCGCCTACTTCTTCGTTGCCACTCCGGGCGGGAAATTCTTGAACATCTTGTCGGACGCCTTCTCCAGCTTCTTCTGATTCTTGTCGGCCTTGTCGGAGAGCTCGTCTTCGGCGATGCCGCGGAACACGAGGTTCTTGGTCGTCGCATCGAACATGTCGACGACGAGGGTGCCGACCGTGTAGTTGTCGACGACGGTTTGCGCGGTCGCCATGCCCATGCCGCCGTAACGATAGCCGTAGCCGCCCATGCCGCTGTAGAACGTCGTGGCGCTGTGCTTGTTCTGAGTCGCGCCGTGAACCACGACGTGGATGTTGGCCTGAGCTTCCGGCACCTTCTTCCAGCCCTTGGCGGAGATCGCTTCTTCGAGCTCGGTCATCACCCGGCGCTGACCCAGGTCGTTGCCCCAGGGCGTGCCAAGCTTGATGGCGTACGTCTTCGGCCCGGCAAAGTTGTAGGCCTTGTCGAAGTCGACCTTGACGTCCTGAGCGGCGGCGATGGTGGGAAGAAGCAGAAGCGAACCGACGAGCGCTGCGCGTACCACATTCACGACACACCTCCTCAAACGAGTGTTGCCCGCGGACAGTCTCTGGCGAGTTGCGCCGGGCGGCGACAGCTGCCGTTGTTCTCGAACTCGGCATTCGTGCGCAAGAGTCGAGCCACGCGCGGTGCCGGACGGTTCGCCAATCCGGGCTCACCGGAGGTGGTCGCATCGCGGCGCGCCGTTCAAGATATCGAAGCCACTCACCGCATACGGTTACTGATGATGCTGCGGCGACCATGGGCGAGTGGCAGGACGAACGAAAACCACCGAAGCACTCGTGGCGTCCGTCTTGCCTCTGGCCCCAACCCGTGGACTGCTGGATCGGCATCATCGAAGAACCGGGACGTCGCGTCATCAGGGTCGCGGGGCGGTTGAGTGCGTCCGAGGTTCCGGAATTCCTCGAGGCCTGCGCCCATGACGGCCCGCTGGATCTCGATCTGACGGAGCTCGTGTCGGCCGACATCGCCGGGATCGAGGCGCTACAGCGCGTCCGGGCGGTCGGCGGCAGCCTGCACAACGTGCCTGTCTATCTGCAGATGAAACTCGACTCACCGACCGGCGCGCCGACGGCGTTGCCTCCGCGAAAGGCACAGCGTGAAAGTGAATAGGCTCGCGACGCTTACGCTCGCGATCGGCCTCGTCGCGGTCGCCGCCACGGTCTCAGCCCAGCAAGTCACCGACGCCGCGGCGGCGGAAATCGTGTCGCAGTCGCAGGTCACCGGACCGCCGGCCACGCTGACGTTTGCCAACCGGACGATCGCGGTGTTCCGCGGTACCGTGCTTGGCCGTTCGCCCGCCGAGCGCGTGGCGACGGCCCACGGCCTGCTCGAGGAGATTCGCAAGAGCGGCCCAACCGGGCCGATTGAAACCCGGCCGCTCGGCGGTCTCACGACCGTCTACGTCGGCGGCCGCTACGTCTTTGCCATCCTGCCGACCGATATCGATCCACTGAGCGGCGACACCATGGCCGGCGTGTCGTCGCGCGTCGTGTCGCAGCTGCAGACGACGTTCGACGAGATCGCGGAGCTCGGTCGCCCGCGCCAGCTGCTGATCGCCGCGCTCCAGTTCGTCCTGGCGACGCTGGTCTTCATCGCGCTCGTCTGGGGCCTGATCAAGGCGTATCGCGCCCTGAGCGGGCGGCTGTCGCGGGCAGCGGAACAGCGGCTCGCCAACGCGAAGGTCGGCGATCTGGAATTCCTTCGCGCCGCGCGCGTCTCGGTGTTCGTCAACCGGATCCTGGCCGCCGTGTCGTGGGTGCTGTTCGCGTTCTTCGTCTACGCGTGGCTGACGTTCTCGCTGCGCCGTTTCCCGTACACGCGTCCGTGGGGCGAATCGCTCCGCGCGTTCTTCTTCGGGCAGATGGCGCTGGTGGGTTCGGCGATTGTCGGCGCGATGCCGGGCATCTTCATGGTCCTGCTGATCGCCGTGGCCGCCCGCCTGGTCTCGCGAACCATTCAGCTGTTTTTTCACGGCGTCGAAGAGGGACGCATCTCGATCCCGGGGGTGTATGCCGAAACGGTGATGCCCACCCGCAAACTGGTCTCGGCCGGCGTCTGGCTGTTTGCGCTCGCGCTGGCCTTTCCCTATCTGCCCGGGGCGAACTCGGAAGCGTTTCGCGGCGTCAGCGTGTTCGTCGGCCTGATGATCTCGCTCGGCTCCAGCGGATTCGTGAACCAGGTGATGAGCGGTCTGACGCTGACCTACTCGCGGGCGCTGCGGATGGGTGACTTCGTCAGGGTGGGCGAGGTCGAGGGCACGGTGGAGCACCTCGGCAACCTCTCCACGAAGATCAAGACGATACGCGGAGAGGACGTCACCATTCCCAATGCCGTCGTCGCCTCGCAGACAGTGACCAACTACTCGCGCTATGCCGACACCACCGGCGTGTACGTGGGGGCCGAAGTGACCATCGGCTACGACACGCCGTGGCGGCAGGTGCAGGCGCTGCTGCTGCTGGCGGCCAGCCGCACGCCCGGTGTGCGCCGCACGCCTGCACCGGTCGTGCGGCAGGTTGCGCTCGAGGATCCCTATATCCGCTACGCGGTGATGTTCTGTCCGGAGATTCCGGCGGAACGCGCCAAGGTGCTGAACGCGGTGCACGCCAACATCCTGGACGCATTCAACGAGTACGGGGTGCAGATCACCTCGCCGAACTACGAGGCCGATCCGGAGACGCGCAAGGTTGTTCCGCGGGAGAACTGGTACGCGGCGCCGGCGGCAGCCCCAGTCGGCGCCGCCGGTGCGCCCGGTTCGTGACCGCTATTTCTTTTTCGCCGCCGCGAGTTTCGGCGGCCACTGCGAGAAGATCGCACTGACGAACCGATTGACGGCCTCGCCATACTGCGCCTTGTCGAGGACGAGAGGCTGGTCGGTCCGCGCCGACCAGAGCTGCACCTGCGTGCTCTTGGGGTCGAGCAGGTTCACGACCAGCGTGCCGACCGGGTAATCCTTCCACTTGCCGCCGCTGGCCGTGGCCTCCCAGGTCTTGAGATCGACGCGGGTCGACTGCAGCGAGTGATAGGTCACGAGCACGTCCGGGTTGGTCGTGGTCTTGGTCAGGCCGAGCGACGCCAGCTCCTTGTCGATGGCCGCAATAATCTGCTTGTTCAGATCGGCGTCATAGGCGCCCTGACCCGGAAACCAGTTGTAGGTCTTGAACTTGGTCACGTCCACGCCGCTTTTCAGCGTCGACTTCACGGTGACCGGCGGACTCTGTGCACCCTGCTGCGCAAGCGCCCCCGCCGTGCACAACACCACGAACAAGGCCGTTGCCACACCTTTGATTGTCATGACTGGAACTCCTGAAACGCGATTATGCCCGTCGCGGCCATGTTCGACCGTCGTGGGCCCGGATATTCTACTCGGCGATCGGGTTTCGGCGGCGTCCGGCGCCAGAAAGCGGTGGTGGTGTCGGTAATGTCCGGCCTTCGCCGGACTACCTGGCGGGAATGCGATTCGTCTGCGCGAAGCAGACCGACCGAACCAGCGTCAGACAGCAGAAGCGATGTGCCGCATCGCTTTGAACTCGCTCGAAGTGACGGCCGGTTCGGTTCGAGAGATGCCGCGGTTCATCAACATGAACAGCATCTGGAGCGCCGCCCCAGCGGCGACAAAGGGCAGCAGCATCGAACACAGCACGATCACCGTCAACACAATCAGGTCCACGATCTCCTCTGTAGCGGCTCGTGCCGCACACCATAGCGAACTGCAAGACTTCAGCCACTTTGCGGTGGAGCATCTAACGGAGGAGTGATCCGTTCGTCCGCGGAGTCGAGCTCGGTCGCGATCGTCTGAGCGAGCTGCTGCACATCGGTGTGCGCGCGTAGTTGATCGAGTCGCGGGTCGATGTCAGTCACGTCGATGCCGGCACGCTCGGCGAGCAGACACTGTATCTTCAGAATCGTGGTCAGCTCCTGCTCCGCGAGCAAGTTGATCTGCAGATCGAGGTGAGCGCGTTGATCAGCGTGGCGCGTCATGCGGCCCTGCGCCATGAGCACCAGGCCGGTCAGGATGATGGCTTCGCACGAAACGATTAACGCCAGGAGATAGTAGGGATAGGGATCGAAAGTCGCGTGACCGAACGCGTGGATTCCGATCCAGACTCCGAACCAGAGTAAATGCGCGGCGACAAAGACAATGCCGGCGGTAAGGCCACTCACCGAGTCCGTGAAGCGTTCCAGGCGCGTTCGGCGTCCGCGCATTTCGCGCTCGAGCGCCATAATGGTCTGGATGTTTCTAAGCTCAGGGGCGGGGGCTGATTCGTACGTAGCCGGCTTCACACGTCAGCCAGGTATCAACTCTGGTGCCACCAGCTCAGCATCGCGATCGAGTCTGTAGCCTTTGTTCTGGCGCTGTCGGCGCGGCAGCGGGCGGCCGCGAGGTGGCGGCAGGGTGCCGCCAAACACGACGGTTAGTCCGGCTGGTCGTTCTCGCAGACCGCTGAGCATTCGAAAATCTGGCGGTCTGGCGATCGGGTCACCTGAATCACGAATCTGGCGATCTCGCGATCGGGCCATCGGGTCATCTGATTCACCTGGCGCAAACGACTGCGCTTCTGTTGCAGATGGCGAGATGCCCCGATCGCCAGTTGGCAAGATCCTACCGACCTGTTGGCCACCCCTTGTCGAGCGGCTTGGCCGGATCCGCAGTGATCTGCAGGTCGGCGCAGTGATGGTACGAGTAGCCGCCCGGCTGGTTGTAGGCGTGCTCCGCCATGAACTGGATGACCTGCAGCGTGCACTTCGCGCAGCTGATGTTCGGCAACTGCACATCGGTTTCGAAAACCAGCGGCTGTGCCGCGGCGCCGGCCGGGGGCGCGGCGGGACGCGTGTAATGCTGGAACAGACCGTCGGCGATCACCGGAATCTGCGGCGGACTCTGAATCACCGCCCACACCGACTGCGGTCCGCGTTCGGTCGTGCGCTCGAAGGTCATCGGATCCGGAGGCAGCTCCTCGCGTGAGTTCACCGCGAGCGCGACGCGATAGTGTCCCGGGTGGAAGATGGTTTCTTCGACTTTCAGGTGCAGCTTCGACCCGCCGACCGCCTTGCCAATCACGTTGCTCAACGGGATCGCCGGCTGGCCCGCTGGCGCGGTCAATGCGCTGCCGCACGGCGCCAGCTTCTGCGGATCGCCGCGCGTGCCTTCCACCAGCCACGAGGCCGGTTCGACGAGCTTGAAGTGCGCCCGCACGACCGCGGAAGCACCCGCCGCCAAGACGAACGCGAAAACGACTGCTGACGCGAAACTCACACGTTTCATTGATGTGACCTCCGGAGGCACAAGAGAGTAGCAGAATCGGCGATCTGGCGAACTTGCCTCGGATCACTCACGCGCCTCGCGATCCGGGCCCGCGCTCCGGCAATCGGTACTGCTTCAGCGAAGACCGACCACTCTGGGTTGTGCGCGACGGCTTTTGAGCACCAAGCACCCTGAGCACCCCGAGCACCCTGAGCACCCTTCAATCTGCCGTCTGATCCTTCAGAACGTATCCGAGCGCCGGGGTGGTCGTCATCGTCGTCACCACGGCCATGACAACCAGCATCGTGAACAGCGACGGCGAGATGACGCCAAGATCGAGGCCCACGTTCAGGACGATCAATTCCATCAGGCCGCGGGTGTTCATCAGCACACCGAGGGCGGCGGCCTGGCGCCAGTCCAGTCCGGCGGCGCGGGCGGCGATCGTCGCGCCGCCAAACTTGCCGAAGGTGGCGACGCCGATGATCAGCGTGCAGCGCAGCCAGTCGGCCGGCGTGGAGAGCAGACCGATCTCGGTTCGCAGTCCGGTCAGCGCAAAAAACGCCGGCAGCATGGCCGTCGTCACGGTGCCTGCCAGCGTCCGCTTCATGAAGCGCGCGAGGCCGCTGTCGTGCGGGATGACCGCGCCGAGGAGAAACGCCCCGAACACCGCGTGAATGCCGATCGCCTCGGTGATCATGGCCGACGCGGCCGTCAACAGCAGGGTGACAGCGATGACCGCCACCGACGGACGGAGCGGCGATGAGGGAGGCGCCATCCGCCGGCAGAGTGGACGGACGGCGCCGAACATGAGGCCGATGAACGCCAGAGTCAGTAGCACGACGCTGATCGGGCTGCGACCCGCTGTCTGCACCACGCCCACGATCAGCGCCAGCAGGCACCACGCGCTTACATCGGCAATCGCGGCGCAGGTGAGCGCGAGGACGCCGAGCGGACTGCGGGTCATTCCACGATCGGACAGGATTCGGGCGAGCACCGGGAAGGCGGTGATCGACATGGCGACACCGACGAAGAGCATGAAGTGCGTGAACGGCACGCCGGCGGAGGACAGGCGCGGATAGAGATAGACGGCGAGCAGATACCCGAAGCCGAACGGCACGGCGATGCTGGCGCTCGAAATGGCGATCGTCGAACCAAGGTGACCGCGCAGCAGATCGGTATCGAGGTCGAGTCCGACCAGGAACATATACAGGACGACGCCGAACTGCGCGATGAGCGCCAGCAGTAGTGTGAGATCGACGGGAAAGAGATACGTGGAGGCTTGCGGGGCCAACCGGCCGAGGAGCGACGGCCCGAGCAGGATCCCGGCGACAATTTCGCCAATCACCGGCGGTTGCCCGGCGCGGCGGAGCACCGCGCCGAGCGTTTTCCCGAGAGCGACGATCGCGGCGAGCGCGAGCAGCAGGTGCGCGAAAGTGCTCACGGCGATTCAATGAGCGGCCCGCGCACCACGAGGTCTCAGATTGCCAGATGACCCGGAGGTCTCAGATCGCCAGATGACCCGATCGCCAGATCGCCAGATTCTTGTTACGCCAATGCCTTTGAGTACAGCGCGAGCAGGTGGCTCCACGCTTTCTCGGCCAGCGGCTCGTTGTAGACGGTCGAATCGGGCGGACACCAGCCGTGCGCGGCCCCGGTGAAGACTTCGATTTCCGCCGGCAGATTCGCCGCGGCGAACGTCTGCTTCAGCACGTCCTTCTCCGTCGGTCTCGACTTGTCGTCGTTCTCGGCGATCTGGATCAGGAACTGCGCCTTGGTTTTCGACGCCTGCAGATGCGGGCTGTCGGGCATGTTGGTCACCAGTCCGCCGCCGTGGAACGACGCGACCGCGCCGACGCGATCGGGGGCGGCGGCCGACGTGCGAAACGCGATCGGTCCACCCATGCAGTAGCCTTGCGTGCCGATCTTCCGGTTCTTCGCCACCGACGCCTGCTGATCCAGCCAGGCGACGAACGCCTTCGCGTCCGTCATGTGCGTCGCCGGGGTCAAAGCCTGCATCAGCGGCATCACCTGTGCGATCGGCGTGGCGCCGCCGTTGGCCGCGGTCGGCGCTTTCTTCTGCCGGTAGAACGGGTTGACCACGAGCACGGAATAGCCCGACTCAGCGAGCCGTTTGCCCATCGTGCGCATTGCCGGGCGCAGCCCGAAGATGTCCGGCCACAGCAACACGCCGGCCGCCGTGCCGGTCGCCGGATGGACGAAGTAGCAGTCCGCGGTGCCGTCGGGGGTCGTCACGTTGACCTCCGATTCGGTAACCGCGACCGCATTGACGACCTGCGGCAGCATCATCGCCACCCCCGCGCCGAGGAGAACGCCGAACTGCCGCCGCGTCACCATGCCGCGAGCTTCGAACTCCTGTCGATCTTTCTCGAATTGATCCTGGTCGCACATAAAGGCTCCTCCACCGGCACACTCTACACCTTCGCGCCCAGAGCGTTCAGCGCGTCTCTCTCGAGGCCGGCGAGTGCTTGTACTGCCGGGCGATTTCGGCCAGTTCCGTCCCTACTTCAATTCCGCGTAGATGGCCTGCATCGCTTCGCGTGCGCCGTCGAAACTGTACGCCGGATAGCGCTCGCGCACGGTCGGCGCCGCCGCGGCCTGGTCGGCCGTCTTTCCCGCCTTGAACGCGTCCTGGCCGGCGGCGACCAGATCGCGGGTGAAGTTCGCGTACTCCTGAAGATCCGCCGCCGTGATCCATCGCGGCAGCGGACTGCCGGGCGGCGGCACGCCGTGGCCGGGAATGATGCGCGCGACGCCTTTCAGCTCCGCGGCCGCTCGCGCCAGCGTCTCCGGCCAGGCCAACGCGCTGCCGCCGTTGGCCGCGTCGATCACCGGCATCATCTTTTCCGGAAAGAGATCGCCGAGATAGGCCACGCGCTTCGCGGGAAACACCACCACGATATCGCCGTTGGTGTGGGCGCGGCCGAAGTAGTACAGGTCGATGCGATCGGCGCCGTCGCCGAGGGTCAGCTTGTCGGCGAACGTGGTATCCGGCAGGAAACGTGCGGCGGCGCCGGCGAAGGCGGGCATGCGCGCCATGTTCGCTTTCGTGTTGTCGTGCGCGACGATCTGGCGGAGCGTCGCGATATCGCTGCTGCCGCCGGTGTGATCCAGATGCGCATGCGTGAAGATCGCCGTGGTGATCGGTTGATCGGAAATGCCGGCGGCGATGTCGTTGATGGTCTTTCCCTGGCCGCCGGTCTTGGTGTCGACGATCACCACGCCGCTGTCGGCGGTCATCATCAGCGAATTGCCGCCGCCACCGCTCAGCAGGTACAGGTTGTCCGACACGCCCAGGGACTGTGAGCGCACTCGATCGGACGGCGGCGCCTGCATGAACACGAGCACGGCGGCGCCCGCAATCGCGTGCCTGATCACCCCGCGCCCCGACCCGACGCCGCCGCGCCTGGCGCCGCCAGCGACGCGCACAAAATCTCTTCGTCGTTGCGCGCGTAGATCCGCCGATTCGCGTACGCCGGATGAGACCAGTTCACGGTTTCGAGCGCCCGGCGGTTCCCGGGATTCGACGTCGGTTTCAGGAGCACGGTGCGGCTGATTTCCTGATAGCCGGCCGGCGTCATCCGGGCGATGATCAGATCGCCGCGGTCGTTGTTGATGAAATACCGATCGGCGTGCCGCACGATCTGCCCCGACGCCCAGCGCGCCTTTTCGATCGTCACTGCCTGCGTTTCCCAGACGCGCTCGCCGGTATCCGCCTTCAGGCAGCGCAACTGTCCGTAGCTGCAGAGGCCGTAGATGTAGTCGCCGTCGATGACCGGCGTACAGACGACCGAGTGCAGGCCGTCGGTCTGGATCTCGCTGTCGCTCGTCCCTTTCCACAACACGCGCGCCGCCGGTCGTGCACTGTCGAGCGCGAGCATCATCGAGCCGTTGTAAAAGCACGAGACGAGCAGGCGCGATGCGCTCTGCACGACCGTCGGCACGGTCATGCCGTAGTCGACCTTCATCGGCTGTTCCCAGTAGATCGACCCGGTCGCCGGGTCGAGGGAACTCACCGCGACGGGATGCCAGATGATCAGCTGTCGGGTGCCGCCGGCGGTGATGATCACCGGCTGCGCGTAGCCGGGCTCGGAGTTGGACGGCAGCGCGCGCCACAGTTCCTTGCCGGTCATCTTGTCGAACGCGACCACCTTCGCGTTTGGCGCGCCGCCCACGAGACAGAGGAGGCGATTGCCGTCAACCAGCGGTGCGCCCGTGAAGCCCCACGTCGGCATCTCTGCCCCGTAGTCCTTCATGTAGTCCTTCTGCCAGATCACCGCGCCGCTGTCGAACGCGAGGCACGACAACGCGCCGGCCCGACCGAGCACGTAGATTCGGTCGCCATCCACCGTCGTCGTCGCCGCCGGACCGATCGCCCACGTGTCGAGCATGCCGACGTAGTTGGCTTCCCACTCACGCGTCCAGAGGACGCGCCCGGTCGCTTCATCGAGCGAGAGGATGCGCTCGGTGCCGCGCAGCACACGCGATGGCGTGAAGTCGGCGACGAAGACGCGTCCACGGGACACGGCGGCGCCCGCGTAGCCACTCTTGAGCGGCGTGCGCCAGATGACGTCGAGCCCTTTGTCCGCAAAGCGATCGAGGATGCCGCTCTCGGTCCAGACGCCGAGGCGGCCGCGGCCCCGCCACTCGGGCCAGTCCGAGGGCGGAGGTGCGGAGTTGGTTCGGCTCTGAGCTGCGGCTTGCGCGGACGACCAGGCGTGCAGGTTCGCGTAGTACCCGAACGCGCCGAGCTGGCCGACCGATTGGAGAAAGCCACGCCGCGAAATCCGCTGCGTCATTGGAGATCCTTGCTACTACACGCTCTTCGCTGCGGTATACCGACTAGAGAAAGGCTCACCACGGCGCAACGGAGGATCGGAGACGCGCGGAGGTCGGCGATTCGACGGCGGTCGCTACGCGACCGTCGAATCGCGTGGCGTTCTTCTCCGTTCGCCTCCGTGTCTCCGTTGCCCCGTGTTCAACTCCGGTCTCTCCGAGGTCTCCGAGGTCTTACTTCATCAGCTCGGCCAGCTTGGCCTGCACCGCCGAGCCCCAGATGTCATACCCCTTCGCCTGCGGGTGCAGGAGGTCGGCCCGGAACGAGTCCGGCAGGAAGACGCCGTTGGCGTCGAGGAACTTCGGGCCGATGTCCATGTAGAAGACGTGCTGCTGATCGTCGAGTTTCGAGATGATGCGGTTCACCTCGGCGATCTTGTCGCGGACCGGATCCCCAGGGTTGCCCCGCGGGAAGATCGCCAGCAGCAGGATCTTGGCGTTCGGAAAATCGTTGCGCATCTCGAGGACGACGGCGCCGACACCTTCGGCGATTTCCGGTGCGCTGAAGGTGCCGCTGTTGTTGGTGCCGATCATCACCATGACCGCTTTCGGCTGGAATCCCTGGCCCTCGCCGTTCTTCAGCCCCCACAGCACGCCCTGCGTGGTGTCGCCCGCGATCGCAAAATTCGCGGTGCGCATGTTGCCGAAGTACTTGTCGAACATCGCCTTGTTCGCGTCGCCCTGGACCCACCAGTCGGTGATCGAATCGCCGTGCAGCAGCAGATCGATGTTGCCCTGCTTCGCGATCTCGACGAACCCTTCGTGGCGCGGTCCCTGCCGCTGCACCGTCTGCGTGTAGGTCGCGGCGACGTTCAACCGCGGCGGCTGCAGCATGAGCAGCGATTCGAACTTCTTCAGCGATGCCTGCGCCGGCGACTTGTCGTTGTCGATGAACGCCTTGACGGCAGCGTTCACCTGCGCGAGTTCAGCCGGCGTCGGACGCGGAATCGCGACCTGCGGCGGCACCGGCGCCGACGGTCCGGTCACGACCGGCGCGGCGGCGCCGCGACCTGCTCCGGGTGCACCGCGGCCGGCGCCCTGGGCAGTCGTGGTTGCCGGCGCCGTCTGCCCTTGAATTGTCGTCTGGCCGAAGGCGGCGCCCACCGAGAGCGAGCCGATCGCACTGGCGATGACGATGCGGGCGGATATCGTTCGCAGGGTTTTCATGCGTGTCACTCCTTTTGAACTGCCACGTCAGCCGACATTCTACGCCGACGACTCGACGGTTCAACGCATTGCTGTTGCCGGCCGGCAAGTCGTCCGGAATACTAGATTCTTTGCGTGCGGGAGGAACGAGAACATGCGGAGCACGATTGCAGGCATCGCCGGGACGCTGGTGCTTTCGGTAGCGACGGCAGGATTCGCTCGTGCGCAGAGTGCACCGGACATCAATCTGAGCGCGTTCGGCAATGGCGCGCTTGTCGAAAGCTCGACGTCCGATTACGACGGCAACTGGCAAGCGCGGTGGATTCTCGACGAGAACCCGAAGCGCGGCTGGGCGTCGAAGCAAGGCGCCAAAGGTCCCTTCGTAATCGTTGTGTCGTTGGCCGAGCGGTCGGAGGTGCACGCGCTCGAATTCGATGCGGCCGGTACCGAAACGGCAGGGCGCGCGGCAAAGGACATCGACGTCGCCATCTCCGATACGTCGGCGACGACGGGATTCTCACCGCTCACCACCGTCTCCCTGAAAGCGGGTGCCGACAAGCAGCGGTTTCCGTTGAGCCGTCCCGCAACCGGCCGATGGCTGACGCTGACCTTCCGTAGCAATCAGGGCGATCCCGAATACACGGAACTCATGGAGTTCCGCGCGTTTGGACGTCAGCTGACGCGGACGCCGATGCCGGCGAATCTGTCCGGTACCTATCACAGCGAAACGTACGGAGACTTTCACCTGCAGCAGGATGGGGCGACGCTCGTCGGCTGCTATGAATATCAGGAGGGGCTAGTTCAGGGAGGCGCCGAATCGAACCTGATGCGGCTGACGTGGCGCGAACGCGAACGGACCGGTCCGGCCGTGATGGTCCTGAAGCGGGATGGCAAGAGTTTCGAAGGCTGGTGGGCCGACGCGAATACCGACAACTGGCAGCCGAACTGGGATCTGCGGAAGTCCAGCGACACGGTTGGTAGCTGTCCGCACTGGAATCCCAAATCGCCGACCGGCAACGTCCTCGCCACCGAGCTCGCGGCCGAAGGTCGCGTGCGCATCTACGGCATCAACTTCGACGTCGACAGCGATCGCCTGCGCGCCGATGCGAAGCCGGCGATCGATCAATTGATCGCGGCGCTGACCGCCAATCCGTCCTGGAACGTGACGATTGAGGGCCACACGGATTCCACGGGCACTGCCGCGCGCAATCTGCAACTGAGCGAGCTTCGCGCCACATCGGTCAAGACTGCGCTCGTCGCCGCGGGCATCGCGGAGGGTCGTCTCTCGACGGTTGGCCTTGGCCAGACCAAACCGGTTGCGTCGAACGACACGGAAGTCGGACGCGCCCAGAATCGCCGCGTCGAAATCGCGCGGCGATAAGCGGAGGGCCGAGGGGCGGTGCGTCGTTTCAGCACACCGCTGATTCGTTCCGGCACAAGGAGCGCCTCGCCGCTCGCGGGTCGACGCTGGATCATTGGCAAAAACGGCGATCCTGCTCGGGGCGTCGTGGCAGCCGCGTTGCCCTCTCCAGAACGCCCACCCCTGAGGGAATTGCGATGCGACTGTTCTACGTTCGCGGAATCGGCGTGCTCGGCCTGATGGCCCTGTATCAATTCGTCCCTGTCGCGGCGGTCGTCGTGCTGGCCGGTGGCTACATGTACCTGCTCCTGCGCGCGCGCAACCGGAACGGCGCGGGGACCGATCAGTTCGTCAGTCTTCACCTGAACTGAATCGAAATCGTGCGCGGTCGAAACAAGGTCCTTCGGCCTGAGGCGGCGGAAATGGGTAACATTAGCCGCACGAACTGGTGCAAAATCTACCTTTTATGGTTTGCAAGGCTCTGGAGGAAGGAACTACATGAAGACGATGGTGAAAGCCGCGCTGCTCCTCACCCTGGTGGTGGGCGCCGCCGCGCAGACGCAGATCCCGAACGCGGGGACCCTGCAGTCCGACACGAACCTGCCGTTCACGGTGACCAAAGTGGTAGCGGACCTCAAGCTGCCGTGGCGCATTGCGTTCCTGCCCGACGGACGCATGCTCGTTACCGAGAAGGTCGGCCCGGTCTGGCTCATCACGCCGACGGGCGAGAAGACGCCGGTCGACAATGTCCCGGCTTCGTCGTACTCCGGGCAGGTCGGCATGCTGGGCGTCTTCCTGTCCCCCAAGTACGCGACCGACAATTACGTCTACCTCACCTACGCGGAACCGGACCCCAATTTCGTTCCCCCTCCGCCTCCTGATCCCGCAGCCGGACGCGGACGCGGCGGCGCGCCGCAGCCGCCCTCCGGCCTCGCGCTGGCCCGTGCGAAGCTGAACCTCAGCGGGGGCAAGGCGAGCCTCGACGGCCTCCAGGTGCTGTGGCGCGACATGCCGAAGGGCACCGGTGGACAGATGGGCGCCGCGATTGCCTTTTCTCCCGACGGTCAGTACCTGTTCCTCACCGTCGGCGATCGCCAGCGCATGACGCCCGCCCAGGATCCGAACACCGAGGTCGGCAAGATCCTCCGGCTCACCCTCGACGGCAAGCCGGCGCCGGGCAATCCGTTTGCCGGCAAAGTCGGCGCTCCGACCCGTCCGCTGATCGCTCCGCCGCAGGATACGGAACGGGCTAAAACGGCGCCGGTGCTCAGCACCTACACGGTCGAAGGTCCCAACCTCGCGCTGGCGGAAACGTGGACCAGCGGTCATCGGACCCCCTACGGCCTCGCATTTGCGCCGAACGGCGAACTCTGGGAAATCGAGCACGGGCCGCGCGGCGGCGACGAGCTGAATCTGATCGTGGCCGGCAAGAACTATGGGTGGCCGCTCGTGGGCGAGGCGCCCAATTACAACGGGACGCCGGTCCCGGGTCCGGAGACGCGGCCTGATCTGCAGGCACCGGTGCTCACCTGGACGCCGGTCATCGCGCCAGGCAACCTGATGTTCTACAAGGGTTCGAAGTTCCCACAGTGGAAGGGCTCGGCACTGATCAGCGGCCTCGCCACGCGGACGCTGAGCCGCGTCACGTTCGACGGCAAAGGCGGTGCGACAGCCGCCGAGCGCTGGGGCATGGGCTTCCAGGTGCGCGACGTGGAGGAGGCTCCCGACGGCACCCTGTGGGTCGTCGAAAACGCGAACCCCGGCGGCCTCTACCACATCACCCCGAAGTAGGCCCGGGCTTTAGACCGGCCGCGTCGGTGTAGGCCCGGGCTTCAGACCGGGCGCATCGAGCTTTAGATCGCGCGCAACAATCGCTCGGCGGGCGTGACCACATCGCGAACACGATGTGGTTCGCCCGCCTCAATTCGCAACGCAACCCTACGATACACACCCCACCGGGCGTTCCTCCTCCCGCCGTTTTCCCGTAATCATCTGCCCTGATTCCGCGCGAGTTCGCGATCCGAAGGCACCGGTGGTCCAGCTTGTGCAAGCGGCACGGCCGTAATCCGTCGAGACATGAGTCCGGCTGATGCCGGTCGCTATCATCAACCCACGCCGCCGACTCGTCCAGTCCGAACTGGACGCTACGAAATAGGAGTGAAAACCGCCCGCATGAAGCCGCCGCCGGACGACGTCAGGGTCCGCCATCTCGCCCGGGTCGTCGAATCGTCCGACGACGCCATTGTCAGCAAGGACCTCGACGGCATCATCACGTCGTGGAATCGCGCGGCGGAACAGATGTTCGGCTATACGGCTGAGGAAATCGTCGGCCGCTCCATTCGTCTCATCATTCCTGCCGATCGCCAGCACGAAGAAGACATGGTCCTGGCCCGCATCCGAGCGGACCAGTCGGTCACGCACTTCGAAACGATTCGCCAGCGAAAAGACGGCACTCTCCTGCCGATCTCCCTCACCGTGTCGCCGATTCACGATGAAGACGGGCGAGTGATCGGCGCGTCGAAGATCGCTCGCGACATCAGCGAACGCGTGCATGCGGCGGTCGCCAGCCGGCGGCTGGCGGCCGTGGTCGAATCCTCCGACGACGCGATCGTCACCAAGGATCTCAACGGCATCATCACGTCATGGAACGCCGCCGCGCAACGGATGTTTGGCTACACGGCCGATGAAGCGATCGGCCGTTCGATCCGGATGCTGATTCCGGACGAACTGCAAGGCGAGGAAGACGTCGTCCTCGCGAAGATTCGCGCCGCCGAACGGATCGATCATTACGAGACGATTCGGCAGCGCAAGGACGGCACGCGGTTGAACGTATCGCTGACCGTGTCGCCGTTGCGCAACGAGCGCGGCGAAATCGTCGGAGCGTCGAAGGTCGCGCGCGACGTGACGGAGCGGGTGCGGTTGCTGGCCGAGGCGCGCCAGCACGCCAGTGATACCGAGAAAATCGGCGAGGTCGGTGCACTCGTCGCCTCGACGCTCGATCGCGAAGTCATCCTCCAGAAAGTCACCGATATCGCGACCGAACTGACGCGCGCGCAGTTCGGCGCCTTCTTCTACAACACGACCGATCCGGCGTCCGGCGATGCCTACATGCTGTACACGCTGTCGGGCGCGCCGCGCGAAGCGTTCGCGAAATTCCCGCATCCGCGCGTGACCGCCCTGTTTGCGCCGACGTTCTACGGCCACGGGCCGGTCCGCCTCGACGATGTCACGGTGGATCCGAGTTACGGCAAGAACGCGCCCTACCACGGGCTGCCACCAGGTCATCTTCCGGTCCGCAGCTACCTGGCGGTGCCGGTGAAAGGCATCGGCGGCGGCGTACTTGGAGGGCTGTTCTTCGGGCACTCGGAAGCGGCGATGTTCACCGAGCGGCACGAGCGGCTCGCCATGGGCGTCGCGTCGTGGGCATCGGTGGCACTCGAAAACGCCCGGCTCTACGCCGACGCGCAGACCGCCAACCGGATGAAAGACGAGTTCCTCGCCGTGCTGTCGCACGAACTGCGCACGCCGCTCAATGCCATCGTCGGCTATTCGCGGCTGCTGCGCGGCAACATCCTGTCGGGCGAAAAGGCGTCGCGTGGACTGGAGACGCTCGAACGGAACGCGACCTGGCTGACGCAGATCGTGGAAGACGTGCTCGACGTCTCGCGAATCGTTTCCGGCAAGATCCGGCTGGACGTCCAACCGGTGGAACTGCCGCTCATCGTCGACAACGCCGTCGCCACGATCCAGCCCGCCGCGGACGCGAAGGGCGTCCAGGTCCAGGCAGCGATCGATCCGCGCGTCGGACCGGTATCGGGCGATCCGAGCCGGCTGCAGCAGGTCGTGTGGAATCTCGTGTCGAACGCGGTGAAGTTCACGCCGCGAAACGGCTGCGTGCAGGTCGGCCTCGATGCCGTGAACTCGCACGTTGAAATCGTCGTCACCGACACGGGAATTGGCATCCGTCCCGATTTTCTGCCGTACGTCTTCGAGCGGTTCCGCCAGGCGGAAGCGGGCACGACGCGCAAGACCGGAGGGCTGGGCCTCGGTCTCGCCATCGTCCGGCACATCGTCGAGATGCACGGCGGCACCGTCGAAGCGGCAAGCGAGGGCGAAGGTCGAGGCGCTACGTTCCGGGTGCGTCTGCCGGCGATGGTCGCGCGGTCGGAGCGGATCGAAACGCGGCGCGAGCACCCGCGAACCGAACGCCGCGAAGCGTTGAGCGGTCTCGGAGACCTGACCGGCATCCATGTACTCGCGGTCGACGACGAGGAGGACGCGCTCGGTTTGCTGCGCATCGTGCTGGAGGCCGCAGGCGCTACGGTGGTGTCATTGAGTTCGCCCGCCGTCGCATTGGAACGGATCGCCGAGGTGAAGCCGCAAGTACTGGTCATCGATCTCGGTATGCCCGAGATGGACGGATTCGAGCTGATCTCGCGCATCCGTAAGTCGAAGGATCCAGCGGTACGGAGCATTCCTGCGGCCGCCCTCACCGCGTTTGCGCGTTCCGAAGATCGCACGAAGGCGCTGCGCAGCGGCTTCGAGATGCACCTCGCCAAGCCGGTGGATCCGGGCGAGCTCGTGGCGTCGGTGGCGACGCTGGCTCGACGAGTCAAGACCATGTAGGCCCGGGCTTTAGACCGGGCATCGGCGGGGGTGACCGCCCGTTCTTAAGCTCGGGCCTACATGGCGTTAACGGCGGGTCAGCGTTGAACGTTCCGGGCGCCGTAGGTCGTGAAGTCGCGTTCGAGATCTCTCGCGTGCGCCTCATCCTTCGCCCGCGTGCCGAGCAGGATGCCGCCTTCCCGGATACCGCGGTCGTACTCGGCCGCGCGATCTTCGGGGATGCCGGCGCCGACCAGCGCGCCGATCACCGTGCCGGTTGCGCCGCCGGCGCCCGCACCGGCAATCGCTCCCGCGAGCGGACCGGCGGCGATCAGGCCGACTCCGGGAATCGCGATTGCCGTCGCGGTGGCGACGATGGCGCCGATTGCCGCGCCGACGCCGAGGCCGATGCCGCCGCCGATGCCGGCGCCTTCAGCGGCCTTCGAACCTTCTTTGAATTCCTCACCGGGCTTGACGTTGCCGAAGTGGCGCTTGCGCGTCTCGTCGGACATCACCACGCTGATGTCGTTCGCCTTGTAGCCGTGGCGCGTCGTCAGATCCTGGTAGGCCTTTCCCGCGGACTCCGGGCTGTCATACAGGCCGGTCACGTAATTCTTGTTCGACCAGCTCGAGTCGTAACCGGCCGACCGGCTCGTGCCGCCGACCGCGTTGTTCTCGGCCTGACGCGTGCGGCCTTCGGCGTTTTCGCGTTCCCCTTCACGCTCGAGACCCTCGCGGCCGAGCACCGCACCCGCACCTTCCTTCGCGGCGCCCTTCATCCGTTCGCCAAACGCCGAGACTTCTTCGGAAATCGTGCCGTCGGGATTCTCACGTTCGTTTGCCATCGTCCTCGCACCTCATCTCTTTCGTGTTAAGCGCGGTGGCCGGCGTGAGGCGCGACCACCGAGGGCGGAACAACAGCAATCGCGTTGCCGAGTACGGGCACCTCGACTGATTCGGCTCCCGCCCGGCTTTACGGATAAGATGCGCCCGGCTTCATTACGCGCTCACGCAGAGGACTGATATGACCGATCACCGGCGTACCCACTGGGTAGACGCGCTCGCCTCCGTCATGGAACGGCTGGTACCGGACGCCATCACGACCTCCATCCTCCTGATGGTGATGCTGTTCGGTCTCTCCCTCGTTCTCGGTGCGGGGATGACGGCGACGATGGATGCCTACTATCGCGGCCTGTGGATGCTCCTGCAGTTCACGATGCAGATGACGCTCATCCTGGTCACCAGCCTGATTCTCGGCGCGACGCCGTTTTTCAAGGGTGCGGTAGTCCGGCTGTCGCGGCTGCCGAGAACGCAGGTGCAGGTCGTGGCGCTGGCGGTGCTGTGCGGCGCGTTCGTCGCCTACCTGAACTGGGGACTCGCGCTGGCCCTGTCACCGCTCATCGCGATCCACTTCGCGCGCGAGGCCGAACGCAAGGGCATCCCGATCGACTTCCTGTTCCTGATGGCGACGCTGGCCGGCGCCGGAGCGATCTGGCAGTTCGGCTTCTCCGGCAGCGCGCCGCTGCTGATGGCGACACCGGGCAACTTCCTGGAGAAGGAGACCGGCGTGATGCCGCTTACCTCGACCATCTGGTCGCCGGCGGCCATGGTGCTGGTCATCACGTTCACCATCGCGGTGATGGTCGCCGGCGTGGTGCTGATGCCGCGAAACGTGAAGCCGATTTCCGCGTTCCCGGATGCGACGACGGTCGTCGATGAGGAGGCCGCGGCGACGAGGGTGCCGGCACCCGAGACCCCGGCGCAGTGGCTGGAACAGAGCCCGCTCGTCATGTGGGTGCTTGCTTTGATGCTGGGCGGCTGGATTTATTACCACTTCTTCGTGAAGGGTCTCTCGCTCGACATCAACTCGGTGAACACCATCGTGCTGTTTCTCGGTGTGGTGCTGCATGGCAACGTCCGGAACTATACGAAAGCGCTGCAGCAAGCGGTCGCGCAGTGCTGGCCGATCGTCGTCATCTATCACCTCTATGCGGGAGTGGCGGGCCTGATTCAGTACACGCCCGTCGGCAGCTTTGTGGTGCGCATGTTCGATCCGATCCTCACCGCCTACACCTATCCGCTGCTGATCGCGGTGATCAGCACGGTCGTGGCCATTTTCATTCCGACGAGCGGCGGCCAGTGGGCGATTCAGGGTGCGGTCACCGTGGAAGCGGCGCAACTCGTGGGCGTCAGCGCCCAGCGCGGACTGCTCGCCCTGAGTGTCGGCGATCACATGGGTAACCTGATCACACCGTTCTGGGCGGTGGTCGGCGCCGGCATCGCGCGCGTCGATTTCCGGCTGATGTTCGGCTACCGCCTGATCTTTGCCGCGCTGTGGTTTCTGATGGGCGTCCTGGCGTTCACGTTCCTGCCGTGTTGATCGTCTGTCACGTGCTGGCCACGAAACGCACGAAACCCAGAGGAGCCACCGACACGGACCGATCGGCGACCGAACCGCAGGAATTCGGGCGGGACGTGAACGGCCGCCTGCGGCTCGTCGAAAGTGAGAGGGTTGAAGAAAGCCGGCGGTGACGCCGCTAAAAGCTCTTGACCGCTTCCGCTTCGGTGTCGTGGGCGTCGAAGACCGTCAGGAGCTTGGTGATTGAGAGCACTCGGGTCACGCGCGGACCGAGGTTGCTCAGCTTGAGCTCACCCTCGCGCCGGCGAAGGGTGACGTACTTGGATACCAGCACGCCCAGCCCGCCGCTGTCGACGTAGGGAACATCCTGCATGTTCAGCAGCAGCTTCCGGCGCCCGGCGTTGGCCAGGCGGTCAACCGCGTCGCGCAGCACTTCGTCGCCGTCTCCAGCGACCAGCCGGCCGTGCAGGTCGAGGATCGTCAGATCGCCGATGGTTCGTTCGGTAATCTCCATCAGTCAGTCCAGGTACTTGATGAACATGACTTCGTTCTGTTTCTCGTTGTAGACGAGCTCGTCGACCTTGGCCTGCACCATCATGAGGCCGAAGCCGCCGGCGCGCAGCCCCTTTTCCTCGCGCACCCTCAAGTGTTCAATCGGATTGTCGGGATGGGCGATGGCGGCGTGTTCGAGATCCTTCAGTTGAAAACCTTCGCCGGGATCGGCGATGCGGTAGATCAGCATCCGGTTCGTGCGGAGGCAGGCAATGCGCACCTTGTGCTTCACGTCCAATCGGCCGCCCCACTCGACTGCGTTCATCAGCAGCTCGCGAAAGGCGTCGCCGACCGAGTCGATTACCTCCGGCGGCAGGTCGGCGCCGAGCCTGGTGACGACGGGCTGGATTTGTTCCACTGCGGCGCGCGTGCAGGGGACGAGCAGCTCCACCCACGTCGGCCGCGCCGAAATCACTTCAATCGCCTGCCGCGCGTCGGATGACTGGAGCGCGTCCTGAATCACGTTGAGCAGGTTCCGCACCTCGAGCTCGCTCATCAGCCTGGCGAGACGTGACGCGTTCTCGGCCTGCTCCTGACGCGCCGCCTTCAAGTCGCGGGAGTAGCGCGCGATCGTCGCCTGCGCCTCTTTGCGCTCGGTGATGTCGCGCGCGGCAGCGTAGATGCGCTGCTCGCTCGGATAGGGCACGGCGGCCCACTCCAGCCAGCGGTAACTGCCATCCTTGGCGCGGTAGCGGTTCTCGAACGCAAGCAGGTGGCCGCCGCCGCTTACCGTGTCGGCCGCGGTGGTCGTCGGCGTCCGATCGTCGGGATGCACGAAATCCATGTAGGGACGGGCGAGCAGCTCTTCCTTCGTGTAGCCGAGGATGCGCTCCCAGGTGGGATTGACGCGCTTGAAGTAGCCGTCGAAACCGGCGACACAGAGCATGTCGAGCGACAGAACGAAGAATCGATCGAGTTCTTCTTCCAGCCGCCGCCGCTCCATGAACAGGCCGATCTGGCCGCCGACCCGCGCCAGCATCTCGAGCAGATCCGCATCGGGCTCACGGATTTCCCGGCTGAAGAACTCCATGACGCCGACCACCGTTCCGTGGATCAGGAGCGGCATCCCGAAGGCGCCGTGCAGTCCTTCCTCGAGGGCGATGGCCGCGCGCGGGAAGTTGGAATCGGCGACGACGTCGGGCACCCAGGCCGGCTCGCCGCTGGCCCACACCCGGCCTGGCAGGCCGCTGCCACGAGTGAACTGCGTCTGCCGGCTCGCGTCTTCGAAGCGGGGGAGGGTCAGGGTCGGCCGATGCCATGTCTGCACGCACTTCAGTACCCCGAGATCGGCATCGACGTTCCACAACGCGCCGTGGTCCCAGCCGAGCGCCTCGCAGAGCGCCTGCAGGACGCGCACCGACGCCTCGGCAAGCGTCGCCGATTCGGCGAGCGCGCGCGCGGATACATATTCAGCGGTGAGCCGTTGCTCGGTCTGGGCGGGAGGTTCGGTGTCTAACCGCACGGCGTCTGAAATGGTGAACCTGCACCGAAGCTTACCAGAATCATCTACACTGTCACGGCAGTATTCGGAGGAGCAGATGAAGGCACGTATCGCCGCCGCATTGATCGTCACGTTCACCGTTGCCGCCGCGGCTCAGAGCATTGTCGGCAGGGGCAAAACCGGGCCGGTGCCGGATCCGGTGACGCTCGATACGACCGGACTCTTTCAGGCCAAGTTCGTGAGCATCGGCGATGACATGTTCATCGGCGGCCAGCCGACGGAAAAGGCGCTGCGCGATCTCCGCGCGCGCGGTGTCACCACGGTGGTGAACCTGCGGATGCCCGAGGAGATGGCGCAAATCGGCTTCGACGAGGCGGCGCTCGTGAAGAGCCTCGGGATGAATTACGTCCACATCCCGATGCGCGGCACACCCGAAAACCCTTACGGGCCGAAGCAGCTCGATCTCTTCGCGAACACGATGGCGGCGGCGGACGGGAAGGTGCTCCTGCACTGCACCGTCGCCTGGCGGGCCAGCCATCTGTGGGCGGCGTATCTAATCCGCGAGCGGAATACGCCCGTGGCCACGGCGCTGGCGCAGACGCGGGCCATCAACCTGATGGACAACCGGCCGATGGGCGGCGCGCAGCAGCCGCTCGAAGGATTCCTCGGGCGGCCGGTGCCCGAGATGGAACATCCGGCCCGTTAAGCGGACGTCAGGGCGCTGGAACTGCTGCCGCGGCGACTGGCGCCGTCGTGATGGGGCGCAGCTTGGGATCGACGCGCGTCACGCGACCCGCCACCACCGAAACTGCCCCCGACCAGCGATCGAATCCGTCGCGATCCAGCCAGACGACGTGCGAGCCGGCACGCAGGTTGGACAGCGTGAGCGGCGTTTCCCCCATGTACGTTCGATTGACGAACACGGCTGCGGGCGGAGTGGATGCCACCAACAGGGCGCCTACGTATTCGCTGCGATCGCCGCGTCGGGCCGGCTGTTCGGGCCGGACGGCCTCCTCACCGCGGGCCCGTTCCTCGTGGCTGGTTGAGTCGACTCTGGCCTTCGGCGGCGCCACAGACTGAACGCGGGTGGTGGGCAGTGCTTCGGGCTGCCCGAGGACGGCGAGTATTTCGCGCGACAGCGCCTGCGAAGCCTCGTTGTCGTGTGCCATCGCGACCGGTTCGCGGCGAAGTCCCGGTGCCGACGAACTCGCTGTCGTCACCGCCAGAATCAAAGCCGTCATGGCCGCAACCACTGGGACTCGGGCCCAGCCCTTGATCGTCCTGGCGTGTTGTCTCAGATTCGCGGTGCGCCGTCCGAGATCCGCGCGGTGGTAGGAATCCACTGCGGCCGCGCTCAGCCGCGAAACCCGTCGTCCAAATACCACGGCGTCAGCTTTTGCGCGCACGCCGGCGCGCTGGCCCAGGCGCGTCAGCGCCGCAGATGAAGCGGACAGCGCAGCTGTCGACGCCGAGAGCACGGCACGCCATTCGTCCGCCAGTTGTCTGTCGGCCGGATGTTCGAGTCCGCGGCTCTGCGGACCGGTCGCGATCTTCGGGAGGAGGTTCGCCGTTTCAACGGCAAGCGGCTCGATGCGGAGGATGCTCAGTTTACGGCGGCGAACGCGTTTCGTCCGATTCACCACGGCAGATTCCAACGGGAACTCGTTGATCCAGTCCACGTCGTATACCGCTTCGAGCGTGATGGTGCGAGATCCCGCGGCGCCCAACTTCTTCGCAGCGCGCTGTGACGCAGCCCGTGCAGGATTCCGCGCACGGCTCCGCTGCCGTGTGCTCTCAGCTTTCATGCGTTCTTTCCTCCATGGCGCGTGACGGCACTAGTTGCGCGCACCGTCACTGTCGTTGGAGCCTACAACGAATAACCTCGTTGTGGAGAAGGACTCGTGGCTGAGTTAGCTTTATCATGTTGCAGTTCCGTGCAAGGCGGTCACGCCGCCGCAGGCCCGAGCTTCAGATCGGGCCATTTTCCGGAAGGAACAAGCGATGCGCTGTCACCTGCTCCCGGCCGCCGCAGTCGTCGCTGCAGCTTCAACATTGACCGCGCAAGCGCCGGCCCAATCAGCGGCAGTTTCGCGGCCGGCATTCGACGTCGTGTCAATCAAGCGCAGTCCGCCTGACGCCAGAGGCGGCAGCATTGGCGCCGAGCCGGGCGGCCTGTGGGTCATGCGGAACGTCGTCGTCGCCGCGTTGATCAGGTCGGCGTACCCGGCGAAGGTGTCGGAGTTGCCGGCTGCGCCCGATTGGGTGAACGCCGATCGCTACGACGTGATGGCGAAAGCGGAGGGCAATCCGCCGCGTGAACAGATGATCCCGATGCTGCAGACGCTGCTCGCCGAACGCTTCAAGTTTCTGGCGCACTATGAGACCCGTGACTACCCGGTGTTCGCGCTCGTGATGGCGCGAAGTGACCGGCGGCCTGGTCCGAATCTGCGGCGAGTCGAGATCGACTGCGACGCCGTCAATGCCGCGCGGCGCGAGGGGCGGACGCCTGAAGGCGCGGTGCCGTCGAACGGTGCGCCGTTGTGTGGCTACTCGATGAACGGCGCCACGTTGCGCTTCGGCGGGCTGCCGCTCTCGAGACTGGCCGACGTGCTGGGCGGCAACCTGGCCGGCCGCCCGGTCATCGACAAGACCGAACTGCCGGGCAACTACGAGTTCACGCTGGACTCCACGATCGATCCCGTACCGGCCGGCGACGCGCCGTCGGTGTTCACGGCGCTGCAGGAGCAACTCGGTCTGAAGCTCGTAAGCGATCGAGCACCACTGCAAGTGCTCGTCGTCGATCGCATCGAACGGCCCACGGAGAATTGAGCGCCAACTGCCGTAGAACTTGCCCATTCGCCACGAACTCTCCAACTGCCTTTAGAACACACCAATTTGCCAACCTTCCAACTCGCCGACGCGAAGGATGGCCAGCTGAATTGAAGCCTACATCCAGAGACGGCTGTCGGCCGTAATAAGCGCAAGGAGGAGCAAGCCGATGGGTGCTCAGGACAACATTGCGGTCGTGCGTCGCTATTTCGATGAAATGTGCACCGGGCGGAAGCTCGAGCTTGCGCCGATGCTGTTCAGTGCGGACTGCAAGTTCCACGACCCGCAGATTCCCGGAATTGTCGGGCCGCAGGCGATTACCGAGACGATCAAGGCCTACCAGAACGGCGTCGAGGGGCACTGGCAGATCGAGGATATCTTCGCCTCGGGCGACGATCGGGTCACGGCGCGCTGGACCGGCAGCGGACGACATACCGGCGACGTAATGGGCCTGAAGCCGACCGGCAAGTCGGTGCGTGTCGATGCCATCAGCGTTTTTCGTATGGCCGGCGGCAAGATCGCCGAATGCTGGGAAGTGTGGGACACGCTCGGATTCCTCCAGCAACTGGGAGTAGTACCGAAGAACTAGCGCGCACAAAACGGTGGAAAACAGTCGGCGGCCCTCAGAGAATGAGGCCATGAAGACCGCCGTCCCTGCTCTCACCGCAATCGTGATCGTTCTCGCCGCCGGCGCTGCCGGTGCGCAGCGTCCCAATCCCATCGACCGTATCCGCGAGGCCGACATCAAGGCGGATCTGTTCACGCTGGCCGGGGACGCGATGCGCGGACGTGAGGGCGGCACAATCGACGAGATGAACGCGTCGGTGTGGCTGGCCGAGCGCGCGCGCGAGGCCGGTCTGCTGCCGGCGGGCGAAAACGGGACCTACTTCCAGTTCTTCCCGCTCGAGCGGTTCCGTGTTTCCGCGAGCAGTCTCGTCACGCTCGGCGGCAAGACACTCGTCATGGGCCGCGACGTGCTGCCGGACAACACCGTGATCGCGAACGTCGATGCGCCGGTTGTGACGATGGACGCCGCCGCGGTCGCCGGGGCCGGCGAAGCGATCAGAAACAAGGTGCTCGTCGTTCGCTACGTGGCGCCGGCGGCGCCTGCCGCTGGACCCGCGGCCGGGCCCGGCGCGACGCAGGCGCTGCGCACATGGCTTCGCGGCATTCAACAGCGAGCGGCTCCGGCCAATCCGGTGGCGATCGTCGCGCTCGTGCCCGACAGCGCGTCGGATCAGTGGGCGCGCGTGGCCGTGCCGTTTACACGCGGCACGTATGCGCTCGATCCCAATGGCACCGCAGCGCAGCGTGTGGCGCCGCGCGGCGTGCCGGTGCTCTACGTGCGCGAGTCCGCCCTCGGAGGACCGCTCGTCGCCGACGCAAAGCTCACCGCGTCGATCTTCACCGACAGCTTCACCTATCCGTCGGTCAACGTGATCGCCAAAGTTCCCGGCCGCGACGCGACGCTTCGCAACGAATACGTCCTCTTCAGCGCGCACCAGGATCACGACGGCGAGCGCTATCCGGTCAATGGCCCCGGAGGAAACGACGACATCTGGAACGGCGCCGACGACAACGCGACGACGGCGGTGGCGCTGCTGGCGATCGGCCGCGCGGTGTCAGCCGCGCCGCTCAAGCGGTCCGCGCTCTTCGTCTGGCATGGCTCGGAAGAACGTGGTCTCATGGGCTCGCGCTGGTTCGTCGAGCATCCGCTGGTGCCGCTCACGTCGATCGTGGCCTGCCTCAACGGCGACTTGATTGGCCGAAACGATCCAACGACGGCGGCGCTGCTCGGCGTGCTGACGCCGCATCGCAACTCGCAGGATCTCGTCGACGTCGCCCTTGCCGCGAACAAGAGCGTCGCTGGCTTCGCGCTGGACCATTCGTGGGACGATCCGGATCACCGCGAGGGTTGGTACTACCGCAGCGATCACCTCTCCTACGCGCGTCACGGCGTGCCGGCGCTGTTCTTCACGACGCTGCTGCACCCCGACTACCACACCCCGTTCGACAACCCGGATCGGATCGACATCACCAAGCTGACGAAGATGACGCGCTGGATGTACGAAACCGGCCGTGTCGTCGGCGAGACGGACAAGCGTCCGGCTCTCGAACCGGGGTTCAAGCTCGAACGCTGCCGTGATTCCACCGGCACGTACTGCTGAGACGTTCACGGGGTCCGGCCGTAGTCGGCCCTACATCGCGACTGGCAATAGGGCACAATGGATCAACACACAACAGGAGTCCGCATGAAATCGATGTCGAGAATTGCTGGGACAGTTGCCGTCGCTGCGTTCGTGCTCGCGACCGTCGTTCTTCAGGCGCACACCAAGCTCGAAAAGAGCGAGCCGGCCGCCGGGGCTGCCTTGAAGGCGGCGCCGAAGCAGGTGCAGCTGTGGTTCAACGAGAAGATTGATCCCAAGGTGACCAAGATCGTTCTGACTGGTGCGGCGGGGGAGATCAAGCTCGAACCGGCGCATCCGATGGGCGACAAGTCCCTCATGACCGCGATCAGCGGCAAGATGGCCGACGGCGCCTACACCATCGGCTGGCAGACCGCCGGCGACGATGGCCACGTCGTCAAGGGAGACGTGAAGTTTACGGTCAAGACGGCGAAGTAAGCGCGGGGCGCCCGGATGGCGTTGGAAGCGGCGGCGAAGTTTCTGACGTACGCCGGCACCTTGCTCGCCGTTGGAACATCGGCTTCGTTCTGGCTGATCGCCAGGCCATACGCGTGGGAACCGACGGACGCGCGTGCGGCGGTCATTGCATCGCTGCGTCGCAGCGGCGTGTTCGCGGCGATGCTCGCCGTGTTCGGACTGACCATTCGCGCCTGGGCCCACACCGCCGAAGTCGTTGGACTCGCCGATTCGTGGACGGCGGACGCGTGGCAGCTGGTCGTCATCGAGAGCCGTTGGGGCAGCGGGTGGCGATGGCAGATGGTGGCCGCCCTGGCGTGTCTCGCGCTGTTCGTGCCGGCGCGTCGAACGAGTCGGTCGTGGTGGCGGGTGAGGGCCGCAGCCACTTTTGCGCTCGCCATTTCGCTGCCGCTGAACGGTCATGCCGCCAGGCAGCCGGCGCCGTCCGTTGTTCACAGCGTCCACATTCTCGCCGGCGGCATCTGGCTCGGCGCACTCGCCGTCTTGATGCGGCTGCGACGGGTGATCGACGAGTCGCGGCGTCGCGAGATCTTCAACCGCTTTTCCGGTGCGGCAATGTTCGCCGTTGCCGTGCTGGTGCTGACGGGAGTCGGGGCGTCCTGGCTCTACGTCGGATCGCTGTCGAATCTGACGACCACTGAGTACGGTCGCCTCTTGCTGTTCAAGGTAGCGCTCGCCGCCGCGGCCGCCGCCTGCGGCTACGTCAACTGGCGAACCCTCCGCGGCGGAGCTGCTGAACCCGGCGGCGCGGCCACAATCGAACTTCTCGCCGCGCTGGCGATCATCGTCGTCACCAGCGTGCTGACGGAGCTCGAGCACCCGTAAACAGTTGGCGAGTTTGGGAATTGGCAAGTTGGCGAGTTTGATCTGCGTGAAGTTTCAACGTGCCAATTTGCCAACTTGCCAACGCCAACTCTATAGGTATCTGGTCCACGGCGGCCGCTCTGGCCGCGCCCTCAATCGCGCATACCAGGCGCACGGGAAGTAGAGCAGGGTGACAACGGTCGCGAATACGAGATAGACCTGACCAAGGCTCCACCGTGCAGCCGGTGGGACTTGAGCGTAGGGAGCCGTCGCGTACCAGTCGGGGTGAATGCCGTCGCCTCGCAGCCAGGCGGTCGCGATCGCGGCCAGATGAATCGCGGCGATATGCAGCAGATAGTAGAAGAGGGGCACCCGTCCGAAGGTTTCGAAGACGCGTGCGAGCCATCCCGTAGCCCGGTTCGCGAGCGGCAACAGCGCGAGCGCGGGCCCCAGCGTCATCATGAGGAAGAGCGGCGTCGCTGGATACTTGTTCTGATTGAGGATGCGGATCAGCAACGGCGCGCTGTTCGGCTGTGTCTGCTGGAAGAGCGCGAGTGGAATCGCGATCAGCAGAAACAGCGCTGTCGCGGCCAGCCCGATTCTGATCGGCCACCGATTGGCCCGCTGATCCGGGAGCGTGACGATCGCGCCAAAGCCGTACCCTGCTGCCATTACGCCAATCCACGGCACCAGGACGTAGAGCACGGACACGCCGCCGGCGGGTTCGACGTCAACGGCGTAGACGAAGGCCCAGAACGGGCCAATCGCTTCCTGAACTGAATGGGGCAGCAGCGCCGGGAGGACGCGGAACAGCGGCTGCAGGAAGATGATCGCCACGCCCGTAAGGCCCGCGGCTTTCGGTCCCAGTCGAACGAGTGCCGCCATCAGGACCATGCACCAGCCGAGCATCCAGATGCCGCCGGCCAGCATGAAGCCGTAGTCGAGATTGAAGTCCCAGAAGAACTTGATGACTGTGAGCTCGAGGACGACGAGCAGGAGACCGCGTGTCAGGAGGAATCCGGACAGCGTGCCGACGCTGAGCGTGCGCCCAGAGAGAAACGCGCTCGTGCCGGTGAGGAAGGCGAACACCGGCGCGCAGAAGTGCGTGACCCAGCGAGTGAAGAACAACGCGTAGGTCACGCCGCCGGCCGGCACGCCGCCGTACAGCCTGACGTGATCGATCGCCATCAGCACCATCACGACACCGCGAAGAACGTCGATGCCGCGAACGCGAGCGGACCGCACGGTCGCCGGTGCGACGGAAATCATGGGAGCACGACTGGAACCTGTCTCATAGACCTGTCACTCGATCCACGGCGCGAGCGCCACGCGAGCGAGCCACGCGAACGGAGCGCGCCGACGAAGCGGCGCGCGAGAGAGCGTGTGCGGGAGTCCGAGGGGCGCAGCCCCTCGGATAAGACTATGACGAAGGCGGCACCAGGCCGAGCATACGCATGTAAGTGATGGCGTTGCCGTAATGCAGACTGGAATGCGCGATGTTGGCCATCAGCTTTTCGAACCGCGCGGACGGCAACGCGTAAGCCGCGTTGCATCCGGCGACCGCTTTTTTCAACGCCGCCGTGACGGTCGCCTTGCCTGTCCCTGCCTTGTCGTTTGCGACGGCGTCGCTCCAGGGGATGTCTTTCGGCGCTCTCGCGCTGGCACAGTACCAGTTCATCCCGTCGGCCGCGTGCGCGATGAGCTCGCCGAACGAGCGCACGGTGTTCACCGGCTTGTAGCTGTATTTGTCGGCCGGCACCAGGTCCGCAGACTTGACCAGCCAGTCCGCGACTTCCTGGAAACCAAACTTGAGGGCCGCCTGCGGTGTGGGCGCCGGTGCAGATGTCTGCTGACCGTGGCTCTCGGACGCGATGGCGAACACGAAGAACGCGGCTAACGGAACGGTGATTCGCATGGTGGTCACTGTAAAGCGGTCGAACGCCGCGGGGCGCGGCAAAGTCGGGAACGGGACCAATACTGACGCGGACGGTCGCGCGGCAATTGCGGCGAAATCGTAACTCGGTTACGGTGCACGGCGTGAGTCGCGTCGCCGCATGAACCGCCCGGTCCGTCCCCAGCGGGCCGCCTGGCTCGTTTCGGCCGTCTGGCTCGCGCCTGCCGTCTTCGCCGTCATCGACTTCATCGGGCAGAACCGGTTGAACGGCGGCGAGCCGATGCGCGCGCGCGACATCATCTGGGTCGGCGGCGACTGGCTCGTCTACGCCATCCTGACGCCGCCGGTGTTCTGGGTCTCGCGCCGCTGGCCCATCGCAACGCCGATCGCCGGCCGCAGAGCTGCGCTCCATATCGGCGCCGCGCTGCTCTTCTGCGTCGGCTGGGCCACGAGCGGCAAGCTGCTCGAGATGGTGCTGTCGTTCATTTTCGACCCGACGTTCTCGCCGATCGTCAAGGCGATCTACGGCACCGGCACGTGGCACGACGCCGTCGCCAACTGGGTCGGCTGGGTGTTGACGACGCTGCCGTTTGGCTGCGTGGTGTACTTCTCGATTGCGGGCATTGCGCATGCGATCCGCTACTTCACGGAGGCGCATGAGCGCGAAGTGCAGATAGCCCGCATGGCCGAGCAGTTGACCGGCGCGCGGTTCGCGGCGCTCCAGGCGCAGGTCAACCCGCACTTTCTGTTCAATACGCTCAATACGATCGCCGTCCTCGTGCGCGACAACGACCGCGACGGCGCGGTCCGGATCGTGGAGCAGTTGAGCGACGTCCTGCGACGAACGCTGAAACGCCACCAGGCCAATGAAGTGCGCCTCGACGCCGAGCTCGATCTCGTCCGTCAGTATGTGGCGATCGAACAGGCTCGCTTCTCCGATCGTCTGAGGCCGGTCTGGCGAATCGACGAAGAGGTCATGAGCGCCGCCGTGCCGAGCTTCGCGGTTCAACACCTCGTCGAGAACGCGATTCGTCACGGCATCGCCCGGCGCACCGAGGCCGGCGTGGTAGAAATCACGGCGCGGCGGGAGGGCGATCAGCTGATCGTCACAGTGCGAGACGATGGCCCTGGTATCACCGGTGGCGCGAGTGCGCCTGCCGGTCATGGACTCGCGAGCACGCGCGAGCGCCTTGCCGCGCTCTACGGAGAACACGCGTCGCTCGACGTGGCGCCGGCACCTGGTGGCGGAACGATCGCCACGCTGCGCGTCCCATTCAGGGAGCTTCAACCGGTGAGCGATCCAGATGCCGGTGGCGTGCGGCTTCAGCCTGACGAATTATGACGAATGACCTGAGGAATGAAGTGGCGAACGAAGCGAGGGTCGACGTCCGCGTGCTGATCGCCGACGATGAACCGGCGGCGCGGCGTGGCGTGCGTCAGCTCCTCTCCGCTCACCCTTCGTTTCAGGTCGCCGGCGAGTGCCGCAATGGCAGCGAGGTGCTGAGGTCGCTCGATACGCTGAAGCCCGACGTGGTGTTCCTGGACATCCAAATGCCGGGGCTCGGCGGCTTCGACGTCATAGCCCGCCGCACCCCCGAGCGGATGCCGCTCGTCGTGTTCTTGACCGCCTACGATCAGTACAGCCTGAGGGCGTTCGACGTGGAAGCGTTCGATTACCTGGTAAAGCCCGTCAGCCAGGCGCGTTTCGATACGACGATCAAACGTCTCGTGCGGCGGCTGCACGAAGGACGTCAGCCGGTCGCGACCGGCGATCGCGCGGACCCGCGGCTGGTCGTGACGACCGCGCACGGGACGGAAGTCGTGCCGGTCAGCGAGATCGACTGGATCGAAGCATCGGACAATTACGTGCAGGTGTGGACGAACGGTAAACCGCTGCTGCTGCGCGAGTCGCTCGGCGCGATTGAACGGCGGATCAGCGAACACGGTTTCATCCGCGCGCATCGCCGGGCGCTGGTCCGTGTGAGCGGCGTGCGGGCATTGACGTTGTCCAGCGACGGTGTGCTGATCGCTGACCTGGCCTGCGGTGCGAAGGTTCCCGTTTCGCGCCGGCGCCGCGCGGCGTTCACGCGCGCCCTATCAGAGTGAAAAGTGAAAAGTGAAAAGTTAGAAGGACAGCGATCGCTTCACCGAGATTCTCGATCTCGAAGGTCCCCGCTCGTGAACAGAGGTCTCTACAGACCCAATGCCTTCTCCATCGCCAATCGCGGACCGCGGTCCGGATCCTGGACGACGCGGCAGTCGTTGTCGAACAGCATCGTGTCGCGCGTCTCCGCGGAGTAGGCCGGCCACTTCGGGAGCGCGCTCGTGTTCGGATCGCCGGTGCGCGCGAACGCTACCCATGCGCCGCTGACTTTGGCCGCCAGCGCGTAGGCGTTCTGCCGCTGCGAAATCAACGGGCCGGCGGTGGCGATGTTGTTGAACGCGAAGGCGATCTCCGCCGTGTGCGGCGCGCGCATGTGACCGCCACCTTCGGGCGTCTCCCAATCGAACCGGTAGAGAAACGCCGGTGCGCCTCGCTGCAGCGCCTTCCGTTTCGCCAGCTCGCGTGAAAATGAGCCGCGCGGATGTTCCGTGGTGATGAGGATGTTGAGATCGTACGGACTGGCGCCTGGATTCGCGGCCTTGAAGGCGGCGATGACCGATTCGGCATTCGCCCCCAGCCGGCCGGTGATCAATTCGCGCATCCGAGCCTCGGTCATCGCGAGATTCTCATCGGTCGGCCGCTGGTAGAACGTTTCTTCGGTGTGCGTCCAGCCAATCAGCAGCGGGATGCGCGCTGAGAGCGCGGGCCCCGATGGATGCCACGGATGGATCGGGATGAACTTCCCGTCCACCGTCGGCGATCCCGCGGCCATGCCCACTTCCGGCAGCGGACGCGTGTCTTCAGTGGCCGCATTCGCCGCGATCAGTTTCTCCATCGGCACACTCTGCAGCTCGCGCACCTGACCCGGCTTCAGTCCGAGCTGGTCGAGCAGCAGTCTCGTGGTCCGCTTCGCATCGTCTGGTGTCAGCAGCTTGAGGATGGCGCCGCTCTCGATGATTGCGCGGTGGAACAAGCCGTTTGCCGACGGCATCGCCATCAGCGTCGCGACCTTGCGGCCGCCGCCCGATTGCCCGAAGACGGTCACGAGATTCGGATCGCCGCCGAAACGCTCGATGTTGGTCTTGACCCACTCGAGCGCGAAGACGATGTCGAGCATCCCCACGGCGCCGGACGCCGCGAACTCGGGCGCGAAGTCGGCGAGATATGTGAACCCGAACGCGTTCAGCCGATGGTTGATGCTGACGAGGACGACGTCGTGCGTGCGGGCCAGGCTGGTGCCGTCGTAGCGTGGGCTCGATGCCGAGCCGCTGGAGAAGCCGCCGCCGTGCAGCCATAACATCACCGGACGCTTGCGTCCGTCGGCGAGGCCCGGGGTGAACACGTTCAGCACGAGGCAGTCCTCGCTCTCCGGTTGCGCGAGGCGGACGTTCGGGCCGGGGACCGTTTGCGGCGTGCTCGGGCCGTAGGCAAGGGCGTCACGGACGCCCGTCCACGACGGCGGCTTCGCGGGCGGCATGAACCGGTTGCGCCCCGCGGTTGATGCGCCGTAGGGAATGCCCTTGAAGATCTTGATGTCGCCGGCGGCCGTGCCGCGGACGCGGCCGTACGAGGTCTCGGCGATGACTTCGCTGGTCTGTGCGGCGAGCCTCGCCCACGGTCCGAGATGGGCGGTGGCGACAGCCAGCGAGGCTTGCTGGAGGAACGTTCGACGTGAGGTCATGGGCTGCCTCCGGAGGTTTCGGCCCGGATCATACGCCGTCCCTCGCTCTTGTTCGTTTCCTTGTCCGTCGGCGTTTATTGGCTCAGCGACGTCCTCTGCCGAAGGTGAAGCATGCCTAAGAGTCCGCTGACAGTGTCCCGGGATGTCCCGGCTGAGGGTCCGTTACCAGACAACGCGAGTGGCAACAGCCTGCGATTGGTCGTCTCGCGGCGATTGCCGCCTCGTCAGGAGCGCCGGCACTTCCGAGTGGCTCGTGAGCGGACGCCGGCAGGAGATCGACCGGTGTTCGGTGGGGCGACGAGCCGCCTGGAGTTTCGTGATGACGCTCCCGGCGACACCTTCATCGAGTCGCTTCAGGCGCTGAACCGGTGTCTCCGGTCATTGCGCCGGCAGATTGTGCAACAGCAGCGATGACCACCGCGTGAGATTGGGCTCAGTGCCCAAACCCGTAGCCGAAGAGGACAGCGAACTGCCGGTTCTTCGGGCTGGCCCTCTTGAAGGCATCTTTGAACGTGAAGCCTCTCGCCGACTCGACTTGAGGGGGTAGCTCCAGATCGGCTTCCACCGTGGCTCCTTTCTGCACGTACAGGGTCTCCACGACCATCAACATCATCGGGTTCACCGGAAACATTCACCGCGCCGCCCAGCGCGAATCCCGTTCGCTTCGTGTTGAACGCCTCGTCCGATGCCGCCCTTCACGTCGAACGTTGGTTGTGCCATCGCTGATCCGGCCAGAAGCGTCGTCGCGACGACGACGGACGCACCAATCAGTTGTTTCACGATGTCTCCTTTGTGTTCGTCTCTGCCTCTGCCGTTGATCGATGTCTGGCGATTTGGCATAGCGTTGGCACCGGTACGAGCGGAGGATTGTGATGACTTTTCGCGAGATGGCAACGACGGTCGCCGCATTATGCGCGGCGGCGGCCGTGACAGTGGTGGCGCAGACGGACGTGAAGTCGAAAATCAAGGTGAAGGACGGCCAGAACGTGGAAGTGACGGGCTGCGTGGCGTCCGCGCCGAGCGGCGCTGGCAATGGTTATGTCCTGACGCACGTCGCTGACCCGAAGGGGTCGCGCCCTGACTATATGTTGGTGGCGGACGAAGACGATTCTCCCAAGGAATTGATGAAGGATCTGGCGAAACACGTGGGGCATCGCATGGAGATCAAAGGCAAGGCGACCGACCGCGACGCCAAGATCGAGATCGAGACCAAGACGAAAACCAAGGTCGCGCACGGCGACGATCAGGAGACGCATACCAAGTCGACACAGAAAGGCGACTTGCCGGGCGCCGCTTATCTGAGCGTGAAGTCGATGAAGATGCTCGCTCCGAGCTGCCCGTAGAACCGCACCGATGAGGCGCCGATCAGCGCCTTTTGACGGCTACGCCGATCAGCTCGGCCGCGAACGGCATCGCTGAGCCAAGCGCAACCTGGAGGTCGCGCCTTCGTACGCTTGTCGCAACGCGAGAGCATGTCTGTCGCGTCCATTTCACGGCGTTAGCCACGCATGCAGGGGGCGGAACCGGCCTCCGCCCGCAGTTCTTCCACTAAAATTCGCTATTCCTTTGCGCCTCAGGACATGCGGCTTCGCCGTCGCACTGCTCACGATCGTCCTTGCCTATCCGCATGCCCCGGCATCAATGGCGGCGCCGCCTGGGCTCGCGCCGCTCGCGGCGACGCCCTACATGGGTTGGAGCAGTTGGTACGGACAGCGCTACACGCTGAACGAGGCTTCGATCCTCAGCGCTGTCGATCGCATGGTCACCAGCGGACTGCGCGACGCCGGCTACAACTACGTCTGGCTCGACGCCGGCTGGTGGCGCGGCACGCGCGACGCCAACGGCACGATCGCCGTGGACGCCAACCAGTGGCCGCACGGGATGAAGGCGATCGCCGACTACATCCACAGTGCCGGCATGAAGGCCGGCATGTACACGGATGCCGGTTACGACGGCTGCCTCGGGCCCGCCCAGGGTAGCCGCGGTTACTACGACCACGACGTCGCCACGTTCGCGGCCTGGGGCTACGACGCGATCAAGTACGACAACTGCGGCGCGTTCACCGGCTCCGGCAGCGTCGACGTGAAGGGCGTGTTCACCGAAATCAGCGCGGCCGTCGCGAAAAGTCCCCGACCGATGCTCCTCGCTTTCTGCCATCCGTCGAACGCCAACGATTCGTGGGAATACGGTCCCTACACCGCGCACTCGTTTCGCACGAGCGGCGACATCTCGACGGTGCCGTGGCAGACGGGCTGGGGCAGCGCGACCACCGGCTACGGCGTCGGCATCATCGGCAACTTCGATGTGAACGTGGCCCATCCGGGCTCCAATGGACCCGGACACTGGAACGATCCCGACAATCTTCAGATCGGGACGCCCTATGGGCTGTTGGACGTCGAAGCCCGCTCGCAGATCAGTCTCTGGGCGATTATGGCGTCGCCGCTCATGATCGGCGGCGACGTGCGCGTGCTCACGCAGTCGCAGATCGACGACCTCAAGAACCCGGAGATGATCGCCATCGATCAGGATCCGCTCGGCGTCACCGCCAGCAAGGCGAGTGACGATGGCGGCGGACGTCAGGTGTGGTCGAAGGTGCTGCAGCAGCCCGGCGCGCGCGCCGTGGCGCTGCTCAATCGATCGGATGTCGCGGCTCCGATCACGGTCCGGGCGAGCGACGTCGCCCTCGTCGGCACGTTTTCGGTGCGCGACGTCTGGGCGCACGCCGATCGCGGCATCGTCTCGGAATATACGGTTACCGTTCCCTCGCACGGCGTCGCCCTGCTGACGCTGGCGGGCACCGACAAACTCCGCACCTCGGCGGCGATCAACGCCGGCGGCAATGCGGCGGAGGCCTTCAGCGCCGACACGAATTCCCTCGATGGCGGCACCGGCTGGGTCTCGAACGCGGCGTCGACCGAGGGTGTCGTGCGCCCAGCCCCGTCAGCGGTTTATCAGAGCGCGCGTGGCGGCATCAACGGCAGCCCGATGCAGTACTTCGTCGGCAACCTGCAGGTTGGCGGAACCTATCGCGTCCGTCTCCATTTCTCCGAGAACTGGCTGTACGGTGCCGGCGCGCGCCGGTTCAACGTCCGCATCAACGGGGCGCCGGTCCTGACCAAGTTCGACATCTTCCAGGCGGCCGGCGGAAAAATCTTCGCCGCGGTCCTCCGCGAGTTCGATGTCGTCGCCGCGCAGGGCTTCGTGTCGATCGACTTCAGCAAGGGGACCGCGTCCGATCCGCTCATCAACGGCATCGAGGTGCTGTCCGCCGCGGGGCTGACCGATCCGCCGACCGCATATCCGGTGGTCCCGCCGGACACGTTTCCTCCGAACCTCGCGCTGAACGCGGTCGCGACCGCGTCGAGTCAATGGGACGCGAACTATGCGGCGTCGGCCGCCAACGACGGTGATGCGGTCACGCGGTGGAACGCCGGAGCGTTCGCCGGCGCGGGCCAGTGGCTGCAGTTGGATTTCGGCGCGTCGCGCACGTTCGACACCACCCGGATCAGCCAGGCGTTCGATCGCATCACCGCCTTCAAGATTCAGTACAGCAACGACTCGACCTGGAGCGATCTGATCACCGCGGGTCCGCTGGGTCCTGGCCGCACCGACACGTTTACACCGGTCAAGGCGCGGCGCGTCAGGATGTTGGTCGTGTCCACCGCATCGGACATCGGCGGCGGCACACCGACGATTTACGAATTCGAAGTCGGCAATCGCAGCGGCACCGAACTGCCGGCCGATACCCCCGCGACAGCGCCTTCCGGCACGACGCCAACCACTCCTCCAGGAGACACCACCCCGACGACGCCACCGTCCGACGCCACGCCCGACCCCGTCGTTCCGCAGAACCTGGCGCTGCTGTCTGGCGTCGTCGCGAGCGCGTCGAGCGCGTGGAGCGGCAGCTATGCCGCGGGTGCGGCGGTGGACGGCAGCGCGGCGACGCGCTGGAACTCGGCGCCCGGCACGAGCGGCGGCCAGTGGCTGCAGATCGACTTCCCGCAGTCGCGCACCTTCGACGCGGTGCGAATCACGCAGTCGTTCGATCGCATCACTGCGCACAAGATTCAGTACAGCAGCGACTCGAACTGGAGCGACGTCGTCAGCGACTCGACGCGGATGGGTTCGAACCGCACCCACACGTTCAATCCAATCAAGGCGCGGCGTGTCAGATTGTTCATCGTCTCCACGCTGGGCGATGCCGGTGGCGCCACGCCGAGCATCGTCGAGTTCGAGGTCGGCAATCGAAGCGGCACCGAGCTCGCGGCCGATACGCCGGCGACAACACCATCGGATCCGACAACTCCTCCAGGCGACACGACGACGCCACCGACGACCTCCACGCCGCAGAACTTGTCGCGGCTCCCCGGTGTCGTGGCGACCGCCTCGAGCCGGTGGAGCGACGCCTACGGCCCGGCCGCAACGATTGACGGCAGCGATGCGACCCGCTGGAATTCGGGATATGGGACGAGCGGCGGCGAGTGGCTGCAGCTCGACTTCGGCACCCCGCAGACATTCGACAAGACGGTCATCCGCGAAGCGTTCGGCCGGATCGCCGCGTTCAAGATTCAGTACGCCTCCGGCACCGGGTGGGTGGATGTGGTCACCGGCAACACCATCGGAGCGAGCCGTACCGACACGTTTACCGCTGTCACCGCCTCGAGCGTGCGACTGCTGGTGCAATCCACGACATCGAACGGCGGCGGTAATTCCCCGACCATCGTGGAGTTCGAAATCTGGAGCAGTGCGGGAAACGGCGATCCCGGGGAGGGGACCACCCCGTCCGACGGCACGTCGCCGGTCACGTTCGGTGGCACCGACACCGTCACGCGCGGCACCTGGAAGGGCGTCTACGGCGCGGAGAGCGCGCTCCTCGCGCTCGACGATGTCCGTGTCCAGTCCGGCACCACGATGACGTTCGCCGGCAAGAACGACTACGCCTGGAATCCATCGACGTCGGATACTCGGGCGCTTCAGCGCGCGGTCTGGCCGGGCCGCGTCGCGGCGACGTGGTACGGCGCTGCGTTCACGATGCGGACGGCGTTCACGGACGGCGCGTCGCACCGCGTGTCACTGTACGTACTCGACTGGGACAGCGGCGGACGGTCAGAGAAGGTCGAGGTCGTGGACTCCGCGACCGGCGCGGTGCTTGACACGCAGACGATCAGCGGGTTCTCTGGCGGCGTGTATCTGCGCTGGCACGTGCGCGGCGACGTGACGTTCCGCGTCACCGCGCTCACCGGTCCGAACGCCGTCACCAGCGCCCTGTTCGTCGATCCCGCGAGCAGTCCCTGAAGCGCACGTTACACGGGTTCGATCGCCTCGTCTGGTGGCAGTGAGGCCTCGAGCCGCCGCGCTTCGTCGGCAACCGCCGGATTCTGATGGTGGGCCGCACTCATCTGCGCGTCGCGAAACAGGTCGCGGGCCACTTTGACGTTGCCGTGGATGCGATGCACGCGTGCGAGAACCAGGATCATCTGCGGCTCGTAGCCCGGATACCGTTCGGAGAGCGCGATCATTTCGTCGTGCGCCGTCTCGAAGCGTTCCTGTGAACCAAGGATAGAAGCGGCATAACACGCATCAAGCAGCGCCCGCAGCAGCGCCGGCCGACGATTCGCCTTCCGTAGCCATTCGATCGCCGGGTCCAGCCACTTCACCCCTTCAACGGCGTCATCACACGCGACAAAGATCCCGCCGCGGGCGGCCATGAGATCGATGCGCGTCGCCGTAAGACGCAGCCGCTCCGCGATCGTCAGGCCCTCGTCGATCTTGGCGTGCGCCTCGTCCTCGCGCTTTTTCATCGCCAGAAAACGCGCCTGCTCGGCGCACACGGCGGCGCGCCGCGGCTCGTCGCCGAACGCCTTCGCCTCCTGGTATGCGAGTTCCAGCCATTCGAGCGCATCGGTGTAGTGCTGCGTGATCTCGTAAGGGATGGCGAGCGCGCGGCAGGCGTCGATAAAGGCCCCGACGCGTCGTGCCTGCCGCGCCGCGGTGCGAACCGCGCGAATGCGCGCAGCGCCGTTGCCAGGCATGCCGTACAGGGTGTCGTATAAACCCAACGCGAGATCGCCGTCGGGAAACGTTCCGTCCATCGATCGTCGGATGCACTGAAAGCAGTCGGTGAAGGTGTAGGGCGATGCGTCCGGCTGCTTTGCTTCGCGTGCCCGCTGCGCGTCGAGCCGGTGATCGAACTGACCGAGCTCGATCAGGCGTCGCCCGAGCTGGTAGTGAAAGCGCGCGTACCCGGGCGCCTCCGCGTCGCGCTCCGGAATCCAGAGCTTGTAGGTGCGCGCGAGCAGCTCGAAGGCCAGCTCGGAGCGGCCGGTCGCTTCCAGCAGCTCGGCGAGGATCGCGGTCGACAGCATGTGGCCGAGTGATTCCGCCCACCCATCCGCGTGCGCGTCGACAGCGGCGAGGCGGGTGGTCGCCGTTGCTCCTGTTGCCACGCCGTCGATGGGCGCGAGCTCGAGATCGGCCAGCAGGTCGTTCCACCAGATCGGCAGGTCGCCGTGCACGAATGCGGCACCGGCACCCCAGGCTTCACGCAACGCGGCCATCGCCGGATTGGGGACGTCGTTGGGTCGGACGAGCGCGGTGAAACCGCGGTTCGCGTCGGCGGCGGCCCGCAGACCGAGGTAGCCAGGGTCGTACGCGAGATCGGCTCCTGAAAAACCAGCAAACAAGACGTGATGACGCGCCAGCAGCGCGCGCAGCGATTGTTCCAGCGTCTCGGGCCGGCCCATCAGCCGCTGCCGCAACGTGTCGACCATCGACTCCGGCGCCTCGACGCTGCCATGGACCTTGATGACCGGGAGCTCCGCGGCGGTTGGGGTCTCGATGAACGCCGGCAGCTCCTGGAAATGCGCGTGCGCAGCGAACACGCGGTGCCGCACGCCCTGCGCGTCGAGCGCGTGCTCAATCAACCGATCGAAGTTGGTCGTGACGATGGCGGCGAGGTGCCCGGCGGCCGCCAGCCGCGCGACGGCGACGTGATTGGCGTTGATGTCCGGGGTGTCGAGCGCCTGCAGCACCTTGAAGTATTCGAGGCCGCATTCGTCCTCGATGATCTGCGCCTGATAGTCCGGCGCGAAGCCGTTGTTCTCGTTTCGCGTCGCCACCAGTTGCTTCAAGACATTGGCTGAGAACTCTGCATCGGTGAAAACGGTGATGCGGCGCGCCAGCGCCGCCAGCACCGCCTCATTGATCGCCCACCAGTTCGGGAGCGACGAGGGCGGTGCCATGGAGACCCCGGCCCCGGCAAAGACGACGAGTTTGGAGGCGCGGGCGCTGGCAGCAAGCGTATCCATCGGCGTGACTCGGGGAATTACAGGAGGTCGGCGATCAGACCGACCAGTTGCTGCGGATCCACCGGTTTGACGATGTGTTGCTGGAACCCGGCCGCGAACGCCCGCTCGCGATCGGTGGCTCGGGCATAAGCGGTGAGGGCGACCGCGGGCATCTCGGGGTACGTCTGTCTGATGCGCGACAGCAGCACGTACCCGTCGTCGCCCGGCAGGCCGAGGTCGGCGACCAGCAGATCGGGGCGTTCGACGGCGGCGAGATCGAGCGCTTCCCGCGTCGTCGACGCCGCGATCACTCGCGCGCCGGCGGCTTCGAGCAGACCAATGATCAACTCGCGAGCATCGTCATGATCCTCGACCACCAGGACCGTGCGGCCGCGCAGGCTGGCCGGAAAGCGCTGCTCGATTGCCCCCACGCCGACGGCCGGCGCGGCGGCGGCGCTGCGATCGGCGGCCGGAAGCTGAATCGTGAAGGTGGCGCCGTGACCTTCGCCCGCACTCTTCGCGCGGACACTGCCGCCGTGCAGTTCGACGATGTGTTTGACGATGGCCAGGCCGAGCCCGAGGCCGCCGAAACGCCGGGTCGTCGACGAGTCAGCCTGACGGAACCGATCGAACACGAACGGGAGCATGTCGCGCCGGATGCCGACGCCGTTGTCGGCGATCTCGAGCTCGACTGACGAGCCGCGCCGGCGCAAGCCAATCGTGACCGCGCCGTCGGTCCCGGTGAACTTGAGCGCGTTCGACAGCACGTTCAGCACTACCTGTTGCAGACGGTTGCTGTCGCCGACGACCGGCGGGGTGTCGTCGATGCGCTCTTGAAGGCGGATGCGTTTGGCGTGCATCGACGGCCGCACCGCGTCGATCGTCGCGCGGACCAGCGCCGCCATGTCGATCGGTTCGGCCGCGAGCGTCATCTTGCCCCGAATGATGCGCGAGACGTCGAGTACTTCTTCGATCAGCCTGGTCTGCGCTTCGGCATTGCGCTCGATCACTTCGATGGCGTGCGCCGTCCTGGAATCGAGGTCGCGCGTGCGCAGAATCCGCGCCCACCCGAAAATGGCGTTGAGCGGCGTCCGCAGCTCGTGTGACAGCGTGCCGAGGAACTCGTCTTTCAGGCGATTCGCTTCCTGCGCCTCGCGATACAGTTGAATCCGATCGAGCGCGAGGCCGACGCGCCGCTCGACGTCGGAAAGGATCAATGCGTCCGCCGAGGTGAAACGATTCTCCCTGACCGAGCACAGCGACAACACGCCTTTCACGCGGCCATCGGCGATCAGCGGCACCATCGCCGCGGTCCCGGTACCGACGGCCGTCAACGGATCCGGCGCGCCGGCTGGTGCGATCGCTGAGGGAACAACCTCGGCATTCGCGGTTGAGAAAATGGCAAACCGGCCGGTGGCAATCACTTCACTCAAATGCGACAGGACGTTGGATGCCACGCTCGGCACGCCGACCGTGGCGAGCAGCGCCTGACGCGCGGGATCGGCGTGCACCCCGGGAATCACTCGAACCGACCCGTCATCGTCGACAACGTGGACGATCGTCCAGTCGGCGAGGAAGGGGACGGGCAGGGAGCGCAGCACCTCGATCAGATCGTCAAAGGTGACCAGCCGCGCCAGCGAGTCGGAGAAGTTGGCCAGGAACGCGAGGGTGTCGCGCTGCTCGATCAACGCCTGCTGGCGCAGGCGTTCGGCTGCTTCCCGTTCGGCGATCTCGAGACGAAGGCGCTCATTGCTTTCCGCCAGGGCGGCGGTCCGTTCGGCGACGCGCGCTTCGAGCTCGCTGTGGGCGAGGCGGAGCGCCTGCTCGCGCTGGCGCAGCGCCCGCTCGGCGGCGACGCGCTTGGTCACGTCGATCGCGTGTCCAAGGACGTAGGTGCGATCGCGGTCCTTTGAGAGGATGTTGCGGTACATCCACACCCGTTCGCTTCCGCCGCGAGACACGATGCGCATGAGACCAGTGTCCTGGCCGTGCTCCTGGATGCGCCGCAGGTAGTCGTCGAAGAGATGGCGCGTGTCGGCGGAGAGGAAGCCGCGGAGGTTGTGGCCGACGCCGTCTTCGGGCTTATACCCGAGCGAATTCGCGGCGGCTGGATTGATCGACAGGAGGTTGCCCTGCAGATCGTGGGTGCAGATTAATCCGAGGCTGTATTCGACCAGTTCGCGATAGCGGCGGTCGCTATCCTTGAGGGCGTCGCTGGCTTCACGCCACGCCGCGGTGATGGTTTCGAGCGTCACGGTGCTTAGGTCGTTCCCCGGAAAAGTATGGTTCGGCCGGTTTGAATCCATGTACCGAATAACGCGCGCAGGCTCGTCGCCGCACAGGCGGGGGAGCTATAAGCGTGACTTTCCAGCACATTGGGATCCTAAGCTTAGAATTCCACGTGGACAAGTTGTCGCG
>JADMIO011298012.1_pt1 | contig 52722 bp, 51 predicted proteins | sample 8958161 | NCBI WGS metagenome assembly JADMIO01 (sample SAMN16585339, study PRJNA669376) | soil metagenome | isolation source: Crop rotation soil | place: USA: Cullars Rotation, Alabama | collected 2011 | reverse complement strand
ATGTTCGACTGGAGGGAATCCGAAGAAAATCGCTAATTTTTAGCCGGTGGCTACAACAACAGCTCACGAAAAAATGGCGCAGAAGGTTAAGCACGGTGACCACCAAGATTTCTTGATTGAAGGACGTCTTCATCATGTCCATGGTGATCACTGCGATGATCACGGGCCTTTTGGTGTCCATTGAAGACATGCTTGCAGAAGTGGTATAAAGATTGTTGATAAAAATAATACTCGGGAAAATCAGAGAAGCTTTGCATTTGATTTTTGAAATCTTCTATGTCCCTTGAATTTGACTGACAGTAAGTTGGTCAACCAAAAATTCACTCTTTTTCACTCATGACCAGCACAAGGAGTCTCTCTCAATTGTCTCATTACTTTAACTCATATCGATCAATTTTCTCCGGAATTGCAACCATACTTGGGTCAATCAATGACCGCAATTTTGGCAAAAAAAATCTCAATTAAGCCCAACTATTGATCTATAGTGCCTTCCTAAATGGATACTTTTTCATCTATGATTCTCAGCAAATTTTGATAAAAAAACGGGTTCAAAGGCGCAAAAGGCATTTACCTAAATTACGAAAAATTGCTTTGGGGCATCTGAGCAATCTTGAAGTTCAGAGGCAATAGTGGCTTTGAAACAAATATGATTCAACTCATTGAAACCCCCAAATTGGTCGCTTCGGAGTTGACTGGCCGATTGCCTCGGACACCCAATTACCTCACTAATGAGGACTATTGATCAGCTCCAACTTCAGTCGCAAGTGCATTTGCCTTTCTCGCCTCCCTCACTCACCTATCGGTTTGGTTGAAGGGAGGGCTCGAAATGCCCAATGCAAATTCAAGAAAAAAATCCACTAACTTCAAGCTCGCAATATCCCTACAAATGGAAAGTAAAGATTCGCCGGCACTCTTCATGCGTTTACTTGGACTTTTAACTGCACTTGTAGCCGTAGGGTTGAAGCTCGCTGCATGGCTACAAGTTCGGGCACCGTAGGTGCCTTTTTTTCTCCGCTTAAACTCTAATGAAATAACAGCTTGAAAGGTCGCCGAAAACTAGATTGAGGCTCGCTCACATACATCCGCCATGATTTTCAAAAAATGCGTTCTCCCCATCGGTTTTGGCATAAATCCAATGGCATAATCCGAGTAGGAACTCATTTCCTTATTATCAGTAGCCCGATTGGAATGAAGGCAAATAGCTGCAGTTTTATCTAATGAATAAATAGCAGCTGCGGCCTCGAAGCCAGTTTCAAAACCTTTTCCAAAATCTATATCCATAATGACCAGGTCCGGCTTTTCTTTGCCAAACATTACTAAAGACGCAGCGCCATCGGAACATTCAATAATTTCCACACAATCTGCAAGGCGGGGGCTCCTATTAATCTGTTCGCTCAATATAGTACGGTAAACGCTTTCATCGTCTACAAGCAATACCTTGAACGTTCTATCAAGATCGCGTGAACGATTTATGATGACCGATTCTAATTTCATGTCATTTGGATCCTCAGTTATTCCCAAGGAGGTAGTGCCAATCTGAAATAGATCCCTAATTGAGGCACTATTTTGCGGTAGTTGGTGGGCCCAGTCGGAAGTATTAATTTCATCAACCGGAAGACTAAAAATAAAAGTGGTTCCCTCTTCTTGCGATGATTCTACGGAAATTATACCTCCATGACATTCAATGATCTCTTTGCAAATTGCCAATCCAAGTCCCGTGCCTCCACGCTTTCCGTTTGTAAAGAATGGTTCGAAGAGCTGTGCCTGAAGCAGAGGAGGGACGAAACTGTCGGTATTTCTTACGTAAAACTTTACCATAGCTTGGTTTTTTTCAACGACTTGTTGGGTCTCGAAATATATTGCGCCGTTTTTGTTCATGGCTTCTACGGCGTTGGTCAGGATATTGGAAAAGACCCGAAGTACTTTTAGGAGATCTACTTTTACTTTCGAGGAATGGTTAAAAGCATAATACAGCTCAACATCAATCTTTGCTGTCTGACGAAAGCATTCATTGACTGCATTCTCAACAAGGGTTTCTGGGTTTAATGACGCCAAATTAAGTGTATTTCGAGAGCCGATTATCAAGACATCGTCAATCATGTCATTGACGCTTGTTAAAGACTTTCTCACTTCAGGAACATATTTTCGTGCCATTAACTGCAGCTTTTGCGCGTCTTGAGTAACTTCAATTATATCAAGAAGACCCAACAGCATCGAAAAAGGCCGTCTAACGTCATGAGCCAGCATTTTTGTGGTGCGCGCAATGGCGGCCGTTACTTTCGTTGACTCGTTTACTTTAATAAGTTCGGCGAGGCGTATCTTAGAGGTCTTTGTCGTCTTTTCTGTTTGCAAAGTTTCATTGACGAACGATAACACCGGAAATACCAAATCTTCGTCAATAGTCTTGCTTACGAATTTCCATGATAAAAGCGCAAACATCAAACAGATGGGTATTATTAGAAAACCCAAAGCCGCAATATTAAAGGCGTTGGAGTTTGGATGTTCAAATCTTAAATTAAGCTCTCCAATAGGTAATAGCGCGGCTTTGTCTTCATCAATTATTGGCTTAATAGTAAAAGGTTGGCAAGTTGAACAGGGAGAAATGTCGGTGTCATATTCACGCATCCGGTCGATGACTTGAGCCGTATCCAAATATAATCTTACACCTCCCTGACAACGACCAAACTTGGCGTTAAGCCGGTTTCCCAAAAAGCAAACTTTGAAATCCAAAAAATCGGCAGTTTCCTCACCAATGGAAATCAATATTTTTGCTTCTTCGCCAGAGAGCTTTACTCCACGGACAGGGCCATGAATGAAGGGTAATAGTTGTTCTGTAACAGTAACGCTCTTTGTTGCTTGGGAATCTGCACTTGAACGAAGGAAATCGGAAACTTCCACTGATCCTGCTATAATGGCTGCTTCGTTGGCAAATGAATTAATGGTCGACGTGATCGCAGTGGACAGTCGAGTCTCACGCAATGTTCGGTCGATGAGCAGGTATTTAGTAAGAACCAATCCGAAAATAGCTATAAGTGCTAGCAGGAATATGGCAGTAAGGACTATTAGGCGTCGTTGAAGTTTGATTTTTATATCATATATGGAAGGACTCATGGACGTGAGACCGCCAGAAAAGTCTTAAGCTCTAACCAACTTGTTTGCAAAGTACGATGGTTGTTTAGGGACAAATCACCCAGCCAAGAGAAATTGGCATTTGGGGTAAAAAACTCCTCTTGCAGGGCAGAAAAATTGCTATCACTTAATTTTTCATTTACGGAAGCCACTTGGCCATAAGGTGAAAAATATTTTGTGTTGGTTGAAAGAACCCCTAAAAACGAACGGGAAGCAAGGGCATCAGCGACGCATTTTGCAGGAGAATTTTTTTTGAGAAGTGAAATGAGATCAGCAGAGGCATAAGAAAGATCGGGGTGAACCAAGAATTGAAATTTTTTGGTTGGATTGTTGGTCCTTATAAACATAGCAGAGCCTGACCAAGTATAGGCCAAGCCAAATTTTGGATCTTTTACCAACTGATCGATGTCATTGGCAAAGACAACATGATTATCACCCAGGATTGCTTTCACATCATTTTTGTTTGGAAAACTAATTTCCTTTATTCCTTTTTCGGTCTTTTGGTCGATTAGTAAAATTTTGAAAAAGTGTGCTGCCTCTGCATAGTCGTCGAGAATTGCGATGGTTTGATTGCGAAATTGCTTGAAAACTTCGCCTATTGTCGACTTTTTAGTGACGTTCACACTGGGGTTTTCTTCCCAAAGCAAACCGGTCAGTGAAATTTGGAATAATTTAGTATTGGCGAGATATTTTCTTTGGTCAAATTGGCGCTTAATAGTTGGAGCATAATCATTGGACGTGGCGATGGGAAAATCGTTTGATTCAATGCGTGACCCGAGAATACCCCTATTGGTCTCTTGATAAATAATAATGTCGTATTTGTTAGGCTCAGATGTGTAGCGACGTTCGAATTCCATATTACTGTAAAATTCATCTACTGCTAGGTTCGCACCGCAACGATCGCTTATAGCAGCAAGTTGCGGATCGTCTTTTTCCAAATAGCCCCACCATGATAGAATATGAACAGGAGGCTTTTCTTTAACAATTGGTTTATTTGCAGCGAGAGAGGTTGAGGACGCTTCTAAAATTAGTATTGCGGTAGAAAGCGAGCATAGCAAAACTTTAAGGTCCTTAGCTAAGGTCATCCGAAAAGCTCCTCCTCATTAATATAAACCCATATACCGTTCGTCGCAATTATCCTTTCTGCAACATTTACGCCAAAGCTTAATGTCATGGTAGTCAAGGCCAACAGGCTTTTTGGGGTGCTGTGGATACTTGAATAGTTGGTTCATTCCCTGCATAGGAACGAAGTTGTTGCTAAGAATCCGAAGCTAGGCATTAAAAGGAAACTAAGGGATTTATGATCGTTACTGAAATTACCTCTGAAGAGCATAAAAGGACCTATGAGGTCTTGAGTCAAAAATATGAAGCGGAATTCTCAGCGATAACGGGTAAGGCCCCTGATTCACAGGGGCTTTATGAAATTACAGCCATTAATGAGGAGTATAGGGGCTTTTTGGTTTTGTCCGCCAATGAACCTGTGGGTTTCATGGTTATTCATCAGATAGGTACTTATCGGGATGTAAGCGAATTTTAAATTGCACCAATGTATAGGCGGTCGGGTATGGGGCGCGATCTGGCCATCAGAATCTTCAATCAATTCCCAGGCCAATGGCAAGTCAGGCAAATTGCTGGGGCAGACCGAGCTTATTCTTTTTGGTTGAAGGTTATTGCGGAGTTTACCAAAGGTTCCTTTGCCAACGAGCATGTTTTTGATCCCGAATGGGGAATGGTCTGGCGTCAAAGATTTAAAGTGAGCGATGAAAACCTTAAAGAAAATTGAGACTTGGCGAATGCAACTGTCGGATTTCATTTTAAATCAATTTATATTACCTAAGGTTGAAAATGGCGGTAGTTATTCTTGTTCGTTGCCGATCCAAAATTGGATCGATAAGGTGATTCGATATTGGATCATTGATCCATTATTGGACCAACAGTCATCTGTCGAAATTGGAAAAGAGCGCGCGAGAATTGAACGTACCTTGCCGATGCAAATAAAATGTGGAGCTTCGAAATGAAAAACCGCCTTTTGATCGTCGATGACGATGCGAAAATGTTGCAGGAATTCTTGAATTCCACGCTTCATGATCTTCCTGATTTTGATGTGGTTGCGGTTGGCAGTATTGACGAATGCATCCAAATTGTCTTGCACGAAAAATTCGAAGTCGTTCTTCTTGATCTGCATTTTGGGGAAGGTGGCTTGAACGAGCCAGAGGGTTTTCGAGCGTTGCCATATATTCGTAAAAAACTTCCCAAGGCAGAAATAATTATCCATTCGGGAGATGGAGGGCATGATTCCATTGCTAAATCCATGGCTCTTGGGGCCACGAGCTATTTAACCAAGCACCATTATTCGATGACGGATATTGCTCATAAAATTCGAAAGGCCATAGAACGCATTATTCAACGCCGCGAATCTGCGCAAGAGGGTGTTGCATTGGCAGAAAAGGTTGGAGCGGTATTTTCCTCTAAAGGCATGCAAAATGTCTTTACCCAAGCCGCCGCAGCCAGACGAACGAGTGGCATAAATGTTTATATTCACGGTCCAACTGGAGTTGGTAAAGAATTGGTGGCGCAGGCTATCGGAGCCCATGACAAGAAGGCACCCTTTATCGCTATCAACTGTGCCACGATTGGTGAAAATCTTGTTGAAAGTGAGTTGTTTGGCCATGAAAAAGGTGCGTTCACCAGCGCACAGGTAAAAAAGATAGGTAAATTTGAGTTAGCAAACGGTGGCACGCTATTTTTAGATGAAATTGGTTGTCTGAGCCGCCGAGCGCAAGAAAGCTTGTTGCGTGTGGTACAGAACGGCGAATTTACCCGAGTGGGCGGAACTGCCACCGTGAAGGTCAGCGTTCGTGTGATCTGTGCTACCAATGACGACCTCGAAGCAAAGATTTCCTCTAATGAATTTCGAAGCGACCTTTATGAAAGGTTGGCGGCTTGTAAAATCAACATTCCATCTTTGCATGAAAGACGAGAAGATATTCGACCCCTGGCCCAGCATTTTTTGCGGAAATATGGTCGTGAAGGGATGATGATTGATCCGACGTGTATGAGTTTCCTTGAAAGCTATTCTTGGCCGCGCAATGTTCGGGAGTTGGAAAACGTTATTAAGCAGATGACGGTCAATTGTTCGGGACTTGAACTTGAGGTTGCTGATTTGCCTATCGGATTATGTACTAATTTGACCAACGATGGCCATACTACTGTCGTTGAATCCGAGAGTGAACAGGAGGCGGAGGCGGTTGAGTTTTCGTTTTCAAGCCCCTATGGGATTCCGCTCGACGAACTGGCGGATAAATTTGCGGCTGAGTATATTTCCCAGACTGCTGATAAAATGGGGCCGGATCGGTCGCTGAGGAAATTGGCGAAGGTGCTGAAAATTACTTATGGGAGTTTGCATCGGAGGTTGGCGAAATATGGGGGTATAAGTTAATCCAAGTCAATCAGTTTACTCAACGGATTTTCTTAGAAATCCATATGCATAGATACATTATTTCATAACTTATTGTTTTTTTGAAAAATACTCAAATAATTCTCAACTTCTCACTTCTTTATCAGAACTACTAAGCAGCTTGCTTTATGGTACCTTTTTCCTTATTTCCAGATTTTTTAGTCTTTACGTGATTAAGAATTTTAAACGCATTCTGTCTAATTTTAATTAATTTGAAATGAGGAATTTTTTTGAAATGTTTGTGCATTCGAGGGTAACAGTCGTATTCGTTGAAGAGATGCTCTGGATCATCTTCGTATCTTTCTAAATAAAGCTTATAGAGCCCTACATAAGTATCAAACGTATTTTTAAAACTTTCATGCCGATATAGTTCAAATAACAATACATCTTCACACCAATTCCACAATGGGACATCGACCTCAAAACTATTATCATTTAAATCGTAATCTATATGATGAAAAATATGGTTGGGTCTATTTGAAAAATTATCATGTTCTTGTCTTAAGATCGTGAATTTTGATATAAATTCGGCCTTTAAAAATGAATAAGAAACCCAAAATGATGTCATTATTCCTGCAAATAACCACTTAAAAACATCAAATTTTTCGTGAAATTCACCCTGTTTATTTAATGTTTCAATGGTTTGATAAAATAGATCTGGTGAAAGGAATTTCGCGAAAAAGTACGCAAATATTCCTACAATAAATGTTAACCAGACAGCTCTAATAAATACCGTCAATGTGGATATTCCCCAGGCTTCCCATAAAAAGTTACCTAAAATTAAAGATACAAAAATAAATGCCATATATTTCCATTCGAAAGGTTAAAATATAGCTCGGAATTTCCGAAAATAAATTAATGGTTAGAAACCATCTAGAAAGTTGACATTCATAGGTAAAATGCCGTGCAAGACAGCTGCACATGGGAAAAGCTACTCTCTTTTCATATGGTATAATATTTGCAACTTGCAACTTCGTTTCGCAGTTGTGAAATGTATTATTTAATATCGCCACTTAAATGGCATCGGAACATCAATCGAAGAAATTTAAAATAATTTTTGGATATTTTTGCTTTGTTTAATTTTTTTACTACATTCCATATTTATACATTAGCTGTTCTGAAAATCCAGTTTAATGATTAACGATGAGTAGCTAACATTGTCATTCCATCGTCTTCATTATCTAGGAGAGGGACGAAAGGGAGGACTCTTGCATCACATTTTGGATTTTCTAAAATTTCCATCTCGAATTCTCTTACTTCAGCTCTGTATTCAGCAATCTCGTCATTCGCAATGCCCCAAGACCTAGTTTCGACGATTATTTTATAGACTTCTTCGTCGTTGCTTACTTTTCGTTTCTCCAATTTGGCCAGTTGTCTATGCCAAGAGTGATGAATTCTAAATAAGCTGTTTCGATAGTGACTAATCCGAGCTTCTGCTCTGATGGCTAACGCTAGGCGCAGATACTTACTGACGAATTTATTATGCATGAATCACCAGGTCTTTATGGTCCAAATGTCTTTTCGGCTAATTTGATCCTCCCTAAAGTAGAAATATTTGGTATTTACACCGAAATTAAGCAATCCACCCTTATAGAATATCCCAGTGTGAATCTTGATAATTCAGTAAAGAGAGTTTCACGATTTACTTTCAAAAATTGGTGATCCATTTCTAAAGCAAAAATCTGATAACTTGATCCACAGCTGGATCACTCAAGCCCCGCCACTGGCGTCTCTCCTCGATTGATTTCAACCACTTATACCTAGACTTCGCTTGGCACAACTCCTGCGATAGAAAACTTAAGAGAGCGACAAAAAAACTCGACTCTCAAAGTCGGAAGCTAAGATTTCTGTAGCAACAATAAAATTCTTAGGAGGACGGGAACCCATGGATTTAACTCTTTACCACTACATGAATAGCCTCGATTTCTCGAGACGTGCCAGATGCCCACGCTGTGGCCAAAACTCACTCTCAGCAAGCGACGGCTTCATGGTGTCCTGCTGCATGTATTGTGAAGACTATCATTGCACTACTCAAGATGAGAGCTCGAATCAAGATGGCTTTTCAAAAAGGCTTTTTTGCTGGATTGCAGGGAAGTGCGAGGCATTGGTAAAAACTGTCTTTCAGAATAAAGAAAGTAATTGTCTGCCTATGACTAAAGCGGACTCAAAATAAAACTCACTCTATCAATCGAGGAATATCCCATGAAATGCACAATCATTTTCAGTTCTCTATTTTCCATTCTAATGGCCTGCGGTCAAAAAACGGCGAAATCACCAGTTTCATCGCTTCAAAATGAAACTTGCAGTCTCTCTGGCCTTCCATCAGGTTGGGTTGTCGTAGGACATCGACAATCGATCGAATGTCCTGGATCAAGCGCAGCAGTCGACTTCTGGAATACGTATCAAATAAAGCAGGTCGCCTCCGGTGACATCGTTTGCTGGGATTCGCCCATCTCAAGCGGCTATGTTAAACGCAAGGCAGAAAGATCCAATCCCTGTGTGATACCGATGTTTGCCAGCATGAACTTCACCAATGCTTTTACCATCGAAAAATTATGACTGCGAAATTCGAGATCTTTCGGAATGAAAGGACCAATGCCAATGACTATTTCGGAAGCTTTTATAAAAAAATTGCAACGAGCAATTTATGACTGGATCGGCTCAGTATCAGTCCATGAATTGGCCTGCAATAAGGAATTGCAGCAAGGCATCGAATTGCTTTTCCGTCAATTACAAATCAGCTCCACTCGTTTTGGACAAAGGAGGAGATATGTTACTCGCTGAGGAACTCTTTGCCATTGAACGTGCCTTTTCTAAAGTTTTACGGGCTCTTCCTTCGGCAGAGTTTGAGAAAAACCTTTGTTTAAAGGGACCAACGGAGCGAGTGATTAGCCTTATGAAAAAAATTGCCGCTCTGCGCAAAGAATTGCAACAAAAAGCAGAACAAACGTCTCAGCAAAACCATGAGGAAACCGATGTCCAATAATCCAACCAGAACACATGATATTCCCTGGCCTCTGGCTTTACTACTATTAGGAACCATCTTGGGTTTTATCGCTATTGGCTTCGATTTGACCAAAATGGAAGTTGTTTTCGACCGGGTTAATACCTGGGTAGATCAAAACGCCTTTATTCTCTGCGTTTCGGCCCTGGCTCTTGGTCTGAATATGTTGACAAGTTATGCCTATATTCAACGGACTTTATCGCAAAAAAAGCAGGGAAAAAAACTTCGTGATTTACTGGGTGATAAAGACAAAAAAGAACCCATCTCCTGGAAAAAGTTACTTTATCTTGCCATGACATGGGAAAGTTATGTCATTGTCTTTGCGCTTTTGGATAAACCGTTTGGTCCTTCTGGACCTACTGGTTCTATTTTCCTATTGCTGCTGGTGAATGCGGCCACGGCTGCCACCACTTTGAGTCTGTGGAGTTGGCGAATCGGGCACCAAATTTTGGTGGGAAAGGCATCGACTGATCTGCCTCCCCTTCCACAGGTGGAAAACACTATTGCTCTAGGGACCTATCGCAAGAACACTGAAGATGAAAAAGAAACTTGGGCCACGGTTGGCAGCAAAGCGTTAAACGGTAATATTCTCATTACAGGAAGTATCGGCAGCGGTAAAACTCAGGGCACTATCTTGCCCTACTTCGATCAGATCCTTAAAAATTCCGCTCTTAGACCTGCCGTTCTTGCCATCGATCCAAAGGGTACCTTCGTTCGTGATGCCATGAAGATGGCCGGTACCCACGGTGCTCTGGACAAAGTCCTACATTTGCATTTAGCAGGTAAGGTTACCTTCAATCCTATTTTTGTCGATAGCGTACTTAAAAACGGTCGCTTTCTCGATGTTACTCAGATGATCCGTTCGGCAGCCATCAACTTTTCGGGACGGGGCAGTGGCGATTCCCCGTTTTGGGAACTTTCTGCCTTTAACCTTACTAAAAACGCTTTGGTCCTCATTGCTGCGGTCAAAGGCTACTATACTTTAGCCGACCTTTATCGGGTCATGCTGGATGCTGTCGAAAGCCGAGCCTCTGACAAATTAGAAGAAGCCTTAAGGGTCAAGCTTTTTGACGATGAAGAGACGCACAATATTCGTCAAGCTCTCAGCTATTTTTCTCAGGAATTCCCCAGTTTTGACCCTAAAGTGAAAACCGGTATTCTGGCCACGGCAACATCGTTTCTCAATCAATTTCAGGAATTTCGTGCTAGCCGAATCTTTTGTCCACCCGAAGCCGAACGAACCATTAAAATTATGGACCAGGTTGTTGACGATGGCCAATTGCTTTTTTTTGACATCACCAACCCTGGCCTTGCCCGGGCAATGGGAACCTTCGTCAAATTGCAGTTTCAGCAATCAGTGTTGAATCGACTCGTAGAACCTGCGCGGTCCAAAGAGAGGAGCGCCCTATTGATCATCGACGAATATCAAGATGTGGTGTCTTCGGGTTATGGAACTATGATGGGAGACGATAGATTTTTAGCCAAAGGTCGCGAAGCCAACGCTATGACTATTGCTGCAACTCAAAGCTTAAGTTCGCTGGAAAATAGTTTAGGACGCGCCGAGGCTGCAAAGGAATTGGGCCAAAACTTTAGAACTAGGATTGCCTGCCATTCTACCGATCTTCTTACCATTCGAACTTTTCAAGATTTGGTTGGAGAGGAGGACCGAGCCAAGCGCTCGCACAGTTTTTCGGAGATGTCTCATGATGCGAAAAGAAACCTCATCTTGGGAGGTTTCGAAGCAGAAAACGCCAATATAAGTGAATCGATCAGTATGTCTTTGCATAGGGAGTCCACCGTTACAGGAAAGGATTTTTCAGCCCTTAGTTCCTTTGAAGCCTTGGCCCTAGTTTACGATGGCTTTAAGACGCAGTTTGTAAGACTAAACCTTAAACCTTATTTCTTGAAAAAACGCCATACCAGTCACGTCGAACTGCGACAAATGTTGGGAACGACTGCAGCCATGCTGGCCTTTATGATGCCCATCGCCCAAGGATACCCAAATGTTTGCGATGTGGTGAAAGCACCAACCTTTTCTTCCTGTCTCGACTATCAGATCAGTTCCTGCGTGTGTCCTGGCATTCCTCCCAGACCCTGCGCCCGATTTACCTACTACTTGCCAGATACCTATATCGAAGTGGCGGGAGGACCCGGACAAAGCAAATTTTCAGACCTTCCCGGTGTGCGCTCCCAACTTTTAGGGATAAAAAATAAAGCCTTTCCGTTTGGAACTGAAGGCGAAGATTTTGCGGCCTTTGAAGCCAGAACCTTGGCGATTCCACTCGCTTCTATGATGTTTAACGGCATGCCATGCGGGGCATCTTTCCAAGACACAGCCTGTTTTGGCGCGATGAGTGAACATCTGGGTTCAAAATGGACCACGGGATCGGGAGATCTCAAACAACCGAATTACCTACTCTGGGCAAACAATCCGAAAGCCTGCCTTGAACTTGGAGCAGCACGCTCTGTTGCAGGTGGCAACGATGGAAATTATAGTAAAGGGAGCCCCGCCTGCAGTATACCAATGGAAAGTCTTTCCATCTATCCGCCTTCCACACACGCCGCTTGCACAGGCTGGGGAACATTCTATCCACGCTCTGGCATTTATGACGGCCCAAGCCAGACAACAGCAGCCCTAATGGTTGCCTCGCGTATGAAAAGTCTTTCAAGCGAAATTTTCCAATCTGCACCATCCTCACCCGATGAAAAATGGCAAATGATTCTACCTTCGACCTCACTGTGCTTTACCGAAGGACAAAATGTCAGTTTTTTAGAATCGTCAGCTCTGGTTAACGACCGTGGGCGTCTAAAGGGTAATCCAAAAGACTATCTCTTTGCAGTTTGGCGAAAAGTCTCGTGTTGCCAGGACTATACCGAAGTACCCGTTACATCTGCGGTGTTAGCCAGTATGAAATCATCCTGTCAAGGAATGGGAGGGCTGCGATAATGCTGGCAAAAAACGCGTCTCCTTACGCCTCACTTTTTCGTGAAGCGGTGATCGAAGCCCACAAGATTAATGCCAGTGACATTCACATAGAGCCTTTAAGAGACGGCGTTTGCATCAGATTTCGCGTTTATGGCGCTATGATGCCGCCTTGGAAACTGTTAGGTCTTGAGCATAAGCAAAGCTTTATTGTGGCGGTAAAAAAGGAAACACGGCTTGCGATTGGAGTAAGTGGCAGGCCTCAGGACTCTCGAGCGGCAGTCGTTGGAGTTCCCGTAGACCTTCGTGTGAATCTACTTCCCACACTTTTTGGTGAAAAGATTGTACTTAGACTACTTGATGCTAATCGTGAGTTTGGGCTTGCGAACATTGGGCTTCCTAACGATACGCTTCAAGATTTATTAAGAGCGCTGGAATTTAAAAACGGTGTAGTGCTTATGTCTGGTCCTACAGGAAGCGGGAAAACCACAACCCTCTATAGCATGCTGTGTGCCCTTGATCGGACCAAGAAAAACATTGTGACCTTGGAAGACCCTGTTGAATATACCATAGCTGGTATCAATCAAGTGAAGATTGACCCTAAGGTCAGCTTTTCCCAAGCGCTTCGCGCCGTGCTTCGTCAAGACCCCGATGTGATTTTAGTGGGAGAAATCCGAGACGAAGAGACAGCCACCCTTGCCTTTAAGGCCTCGGCCACTGGACATTTGGTTCTTTCTACTGTGCATGCCAACGGGGCTCTTGAAGTAGTGGGACGCCTTGGTAACCTCGGCATTGATCGCGACACTTTACGGGAAAATTTGCGGTTTTCGGCAGCACAACGGCTTTTACCGCGCCTTTGCAGTTATTGTGCGCAAGGGGCCGCTCACATTGATCCAAGATTTAAGACCATTCAACCTTCCGGCTGCAGACATTGCCGAGATGGCATTATGGGGCGACTTCCAGTGATGGAGTATCTGACTTCGCCTGGATTGACCGCTTATTTTAATGGTGGCAAAAAAACGCAAGTCGTTACACAGAATCTTAGCAAAGCAGCACTCGTCTTGGCAAAGGAAGGGTTGATTGATTATAGGGAGGTTGAAAACATTGGCTAACATTGTCCCAATTATCATTGTTTTAGTATCGGCAGCTATGGGCGAAAAGTCGTTCGGAGACGGCATTCAGTATTTTGATACGGCCATCAATTATTGGGAGAGCGAAAAAATCGAGGCCACAAAAACCGCTAAGGATAAAAAGCTAACGCCCGATATTCAGAAAAAAATTGTCGTAAAAGAACCGGAGGCGAATCCCAAAGATGCCGTGGCATTTCCTTGGAACAATTATCTCGATCCCAAACAAGACGCTTTTTTTAAGGAAGGAGATTATATGCCGCCGGAACCTTTTATGGAGTTAGCTCGCAATCCCTCCGACGGTAATATCAAGATGTGGTTTTCCTACATCGAAAAGAAAAATCAGGTGGCCGAACGCTTGGCTAAAAGAATGGAGGAGTATGCTGCGGCTAATAGTGCCACCTTTTCTAAGGAGGCCAAGGAAAAATTGACCCATAGGATCCAAAATATTCCTGTGCCCGACGATGACTTTAAACGGTTTCGGTTTCGACTTTATTTTGATTCAACCTGTCCTCATTGCAAAAAGATGTTTGGCACGTTGAACGATCTACAAGATCGTGGCTATTTTGTGGAGGCCCGCCAAATCGATCGAGGACCCTTAGGCGACCTGCATGCACTTGTTCCCATTTATCCAGCTGATCCGACCGATGTTAAAAAGTTAGCCATTATGTCGGTTCCCCTTCTTCTAATTGGAGATGCTCAAAGAGGCAAAGTATACCGACAGTCGGGATTTATGACTTCAGATAATGTCTTGGCAGAAATTCGCAGTAAATAATTGGTTTTAACACCAGGAGATCTTATGTCAGGCATCATAATGCCCACGGATTGTTGCGGTCAGATTTTGCAAGAGGCCATCACAGCACCAGCTTCTATGATGGGACATGCTTTTTGGAACCATCGGAGTTTTTGGCTTTGGACGCTGGCCATCATAGGCTTTGCCCTTGGCCTTTATTGGGCAAGTAGTGCCTTTGGCGCAGGATCTATTCCTGGCAGTGATGCCAGCGACAAACTTGAAGCCGCAGGCACCCTGCTTCGCATCTTAGACACCGCTCTTTTTAAATGGGGCGCTCGCATTTTTGCCGGCATCTGCATTATGTCATCGGCATGGTCGCTTAAGGAACAACGCTTTGGAATCGCCATCATTTGCATTGTCGGAGCCCTTATTTTTGGTACGGCTCCAACTTGGGTCCGCAATATCTTTTCCATTGGAACCAACGCCAGCGTTTTTGAGCAATAGCCCGGAGGAGATCAAGGTGCATTCTTATCGGTCCATCAAACAAAAATTTGGCACGAGGGTCAGCCAGACCATCGATTCGCCCATCACGGTTCTTGATTACTGGGAGTTGACTGATGCCTTTGCCGCTATCGGAGTGATTTTGCTGTTTGGGGTACTTTTCTATGAGTGGGCGCTGATGTTGGTGCTGCTCTTTTTAGTGCTAGTACTTGGACCCACTATTAGACGGAACCATGAGAAAGGGGTCTTTATGCATTGGCCCTACCGACGACTTGGTATTTCCCTTCCCAGTCTTATTAACCCAAAAGGTCGAACGACCTATTCCGATTAATCAGGAGTCGCTATGACAGTTTGGATTCAAGAAGTTAGAAAAACTTGGGCAGCCTCCTTTACAGGGATAAGAGGCGCCATGGAGAAGGGCTTTGAAAAAGCACGACTCGCACGCGTCGAGATACCGACACGTCTTGATCTCAGCCACGTTCCAAACTATGTCTCCTATAAGGCAGCACTTATCCGTGAAAAGATGTTGCTGCAGTATGGTTGCCTGGCGCTGTTGGCCGTTTTATTAATGGTCTTTGCTACAAGCCGCTTTGAGGTGGCTGGTCTTGAAGAAAAGCTTCGCAAAAAAGAATTCATCCTTGCCCCTGGAGTGAACGATTTTATTCCAGCCTCCCCACAGTCAGTTCCCGACAGCTACGTCCAGCACGCAGTTTCGGATTTTGTGGCAACGCTTGGCAACACCAATCCCACCAATATCGACGAGAGGTATCACGATCTTTCAACTAGTATGAGCCCTTCCTTGCAAATTCCGTTTCAGATCGAAGCAGAGTCATGGGCCACCAAGGCTAAGCGGGACAATATTTCTGAGATGATCACCGTCCTTGATAAAACCATTGAGTCAGACGATGCGGGAAATTACCGCGCTATTGTTCGCGCCCGTGCCGATTCATTTGTGGCAAATGAAAGCATTGGATTTAGAAACGAAGTCATTGAATTAGGATTAAAATTGGTGCCTCCCGAGCATGGGAGGAGGTGGTATCTGGAGATCACATCGCTTTCACGGGTTAACGCTGAGGCTTATGACAGTGCAAAAACTTTAGGAGGTTCTCATGAAAAATAATTTGTTAAAACTGGTACTAACTCTTGGTTGCATTTGCCAATCTTCATACGCTTTATCCAAGACGGTATATTTTGGAAGCGCTGCAGAAATCATCCCTTTGGCGTACGGTACCACAACGATTCTCCGCTTTGAAGATCCAGTAAAAACCATCTCCCATGCCGAGGGATATGTTATAAAGCCGGTTAACGAAGAAAACCCCGATTATGCGGTTTTAAGCGTGGAACCGCGAAGTCTTTCGGGCAAAACAGACGTCGTCTTCATATTGACCACAGGTGAAATGGCAAAGCTAAAACTTTCGGTCGTCCCTACCGGTTCGCGCTTAAAACTTGAATCCATTTACGAAGTGAAGTCGCAAAAAAATCTCATTGAGTCCAAAGCTGAAACCCTTCCTTTCGTAGGAAAATTGGAGTTGATGACCGCGATGATTCGAGGCGATCAAGTGAATGGCTTTGAAATCACCAAGATGGCAAAGGAAGTTTCATCGGGATCAGATTCTGCAAAAGTGACCATTGATAAAGTGTATGCAGGGGCCGAATTCAAGGGTTATATCTACACCATTCAAAACCGCTCAATGAAAAAGACTTTCGAACTGGATATTCGCAAGCTGGAGTTTGGCCATCCCAATCAAGCGGTCCTGGCTTACAGTGAATTGACTCTCCTAGCTCCTCTAGGATCAAGTACCGATAAAACAAGGCTTATCGTAGTCACCAAGCCCACCAGTTTCTATCAAGACGCTGTATTGCCGGTGCGTGTAGTGAAAAAATCCGAAGACGACAAATCAGGAGGTACTCATGATTAATCGCATTAAGATGAAATGTGCCTGGCTATGCACTAAGTGGCGAGATTTTAGTCGGGACTATCCACTAGATACCAAGAAAATGGGCATTGTCAGTTTGGTGCTGTTGGTATTTATCATTCTCTATGCCTTTTCTAAAGGCTCCGAGGTAACTACTAAGAAAATTATTAGCTCAAGAGAAGGAGAGTTCAAAAAGTCAAAAATCCTTGGTGACCCATATGCGGCCAGCGGTCAAGCTAAGGAGAAAATTTGGGCAAAAACCGCAAAAGAATATGCGGAAGCCCAAAAAAGTTTCGGTATAAGCCTTGGCGAATTGACCAATCGCATGGCGGCCATTGAAAGCCGTATTGCAGCACCTTCTCAAGCTACTGCAGCTCAACCGGAACCAGCGGCTATCCCTCAATCTCAGACGGGAAATTTAACCAATTCGTCTCGACTTGAGGAAATGACCTCAGCTCATGAGCCCGAAGCAAAGTCTCAAGTATCAACCTCGCCAATGCTTTCATCTCCTGTTGCTCGTGTTGATTGGGGACAAGATCATCGTGAAAAGGCAAAAGGACCAGTTATTCTCACTTTTCCGGTCGACGGCAAAGAGATCAAAGAAAAAACCGAAGTCACTCTCCCACTTGGAAGTTACGTTAAGGCCAAACTTCTTACTGGTGTGGAAGCCCCCGAGGGTGTTCCTTATCCGGTTTTGTTGCAACTCGATTTTGCCAATATTCTTCCAAACCGCAAATCCTTGGACCTTAAGGGCTGTTTTATGATCGCTAAGGCTCAGGGAGACCTCAGTACCGAGCGTGTCCAGATGCAGGCCACGAAACTTAGCTGTGTGGCGCGCGATGGCCATATGTTTGAGCGAGATATTAATGGGTTTGTGGCCGATGGTGTCGACAACAGTTTTGCCGTAATTGGCTCGGTCAACACTAAACAAGACCGGGTGGCCGCTATGGCGTTTTTAAGTTCGGTGGTTGAAGGCGTGGGAAAAGCCATACAAATGGCACAAACCACCGAGCAAACCTCAGCTGAAGGCAATTCAAGACGACTATTGACCGGTGATCAGGGCAAGTACATCACCGCCGGAGGAGCCAGCCAGGCTGCCGGGATGGTGGCCCAATGGTATCTCAAACAAGCGCAAAACCTTCTTCCCACCATTAACGTCGGATCTGGCAAGGACGTCTGGGTGGTCATGAACGATAGTGTGGCCCTTCCTAGCCACTACTTCAAAAAACAAACTGCAGGAGCCAACCATGAGAAAGATTATTCCTTTGTTAATCGTTTGTTTGACTAGCATTGGGCCGGTTGCTTGTCTCCACCGGGCCGATTCACTTCGCATGCTAGAGGTTCGTGCCGACTATGACGAAAAAGAGCAACAGGAAATAGGGCAACTTAAGCTTGCTGATGGTCAAAAACCGAATGCTACGGTCGATAATGGTCCCTTAAGGTCTGCCCCCAAGACAGCTCATATATGGATTTTTCCTCATGAAACACCCAGCAAGGAATATTTCTGGGGTGGATGGATTTCTGTGGTGGTGGAAGGGGATCATTGGCAAATCGAGAGTCCCCTGAGCGCAGCGCCTGAAATACCAAATGGGATCAAATCACCTGTTAAAACAAAACAAGCGCGAAAGGGATAACAATGTTTGCCTCGTTTAACCGTGATCAAGAGCGAAAAACAATAGATGCACTTTTCAAACGTCCGGAATCTCTCAGCTCGCATTTTCCTTTTGAAGAAGTATTAGAAGATGAGCGCATTGTAGTAAATCGCGATGGTTCCCTGGGAGTCGTCTTCCAAATGACTCTTGCCGAACATGAACCTATGACCGAATCGCAAGTTTTAGAAACTGTGGCCTCACTTGGATCCTGGTTTTCTTTGCCTGAGCAGGCTTCGCTGCAGGTGATCTATGAGCAAATGCCGTTATCACCCGATGACCCACGTTTTCGTGAGTGGCAAGGGGCAAATGGCAGTGGCCATCATGTATCCAAGTTTCTGTTCTCAAAAAGGCTTGCCATGATTCAAGAAGGTCAAGTCCCTGGCATTATGCCGCTTGATAGAAGAGCTTTTGTAACCATTCGCTGGATGCCACACGGCAAACGTAAAACCCCGTTTAGCTCATTTTTTAGAGATCCTAATGAAACCTTACTCCATGAGGCCGACCGATCAGTAAAGGAGATCACTGAGTTTTTACATCTGGTACGAAGCTTTGAGTCAAGTTCGGAAATTAAGCTTCGTCGCCTTGGTGGAGACGAACTTCTAGATATTTTGCGCCGTTTTTTCAATCCCGTTACTTATTATCAAAGACCATTTGCCGCGTATAACAACTCGCAGCCGCTTTCAGACCAAATCGTCTATAGTTCACCCACTCTCACTTTTGATGGAATTCGACGCGAAGGGGTAAAATCCCGCACGATTTCGCTGAAAACCAGCCCCAGTTTTGCCTATCCAGGAGGCATGGCTTATTTTACAGCTTTGCCGTTTCCACTCCGCATTGCCCTTAATTTTTCTTTTCCCTCAAAAATGAAGGTGAAAAAGTTTTTCGACATGAAAGAATTTTTTCTTGAAAACACTCCATCGGCCAAAGCCAAGCGACAAAAAGAAGAGGTCCTTCAAGTTCAAGATCGATTGGTCCGCGATGATCGCTGCCTTCACTTAAGTTTCCATGTAACCATTGAAGGCACCAGCGATGATGAATTGGACTCCAGGATGCGCGAAATCCTCAACATCTTCCTTCAACGCCTAGAATGCGAGACCATTATTGAACAGGACATTGGAGCCGCACTGGCGCTCAACAGTCTGCCACTTTTTTATGACGTGAAAAGTGATCTTTCGGCCAGGCGCTATATTCGCATCCTTCGCTCAGATGCCATCAAGTTTCTTCCCATTTTCAATTCCTTTACTGGACTCTCTGACCCTCTGCAACTTTACCTGTCACGCGAAGGTAATCTGGTTAAGTTTTCCCTATTTGAAAATGAAACCTCCAATCATACCGTGGTCCTGGCCGACAGCGGTTCTGGAAAAAGCTCTTTTGTGATCGATGCCGTTCAAGCTGCCAAGCGCATGACACCCGAGCCATTAGTATTTGTGATCGACAAAAAATCCAGTTACTTGATGCTTTCAGAATACTTTGACGCGGACCTCACTGTATTTGGCCAAAACGGTGAGGTGCCTTTTTCCCCTTTCCGAGGGGTGTTTGATGAGGAAAAGATCGCCTATTTAACCCAGCTCCTAGCTTCTGGCGTTAAGCTGATGTCACCGTCATATCTTATGGAAAGCGACGCTTTCGCGATTATGGCTAAAGCCATCCGACTAGCCCACCAGAGAAAATGTCTAGAAGCGGGACTTAGCCTTAAAGACGGCCTTCTTATTAAAGACCAGGACGCTGCAGACCCAATATTGACCATGGAAGATGTGATCGCCGAAATGGCCACCCTGTCGAGCCTAGACGAGTTTGAAAAGTATGCGGAAACCATTGACCAACTGATTCAAAAACTTTCTCCCTTTTATGGCGATGGGGTCTATGCTAGGTACTTCAACGCTACAGAATCCAAAGAAAAAGAACGATCTAAGCTACTTTATATCTATGATCTAGATGCCCTAGATAATGATCCTGTACTGCAAAGCCTTATGACCATGGCCGTGGTCGAGGAAATTCGCCAAACCATCAAACTCCATCAAGACGAGGGTCGCACGGGACTTGTTATACTAGAAGAATTGCAAATGCTTGGTCGCGGCAATTCCGTGGGCAAGCAATTTGTGCTTGATGCGGCCGAAACCTTCAGAAAGCTTGGAGTTTGGCTGGTGAGCTTGACCCCTCGCCCGCAAAACTATTTCGAAACTGAAGTGGGTCAAGCCATGTGGGGAGTGGCTGATAATTTTATCTTCCTCCAGATGTCGAGCGACAACGTTGAGTTTGTCGCCAAAAAATCTACTTTGCTAGATGAAGCAGGGGTTGAAATAGTCAAATCACTTCGTACCGTGCGAGGCTCCCATGCCGATGTGTTTTACACCAACAAGAAAAAGACCAAGCAAGGAGCCTTTCGCTTTTTTCAAACTCCTTATGATAGGTGGCTGGCGCCTACCAATGCCAAGTCAGCCCTGGAAGCTAGGCTTAGTTTGAAAAAATTCCCGGCCGATAAGTGGCAGGCCCTTCAGGAGTTGGTGGACAAATACCCTGAAGGCGTTATGTAGCTGATTTCCATTTAACACTGCAAGCACAATGGAGGATGCGATGTCGTTTCCTTTAAGGACTTTTTGTCTAAAAAATCTGCTGATTGGAATGATGATCTATATCCAATCTGGGATGGTTTTCGCGGCGGACTTTAAAAACTACCAACGCTCAGGAAGATTGCATTCTGACAACTATCAGTTGAAATCGTTTGACGAGCATACCGATCCGCTGTTTGACAAAAACCCACAGATCATTGACCTCGGTGTAAATCTTGGTGTGGGCAGCGACTGCGGTCGGGTCAACTTTGAAGGCACGATGAAATCTACGCTTAAAAATATGTTAGATGCCAAATATTTTGGAGATGTGGGAAAAAACATCATGGCCGGCTCTCCCATGCTGCTCACCTGCTATATGTCACCAACCTGGTGTGCCATTTTAAAACATACCCAACTTAGCGCAAATTTCCTGTCTCAAATGCGCCTAGACCAGTGCAAGTTGATGGATAAATATGTCGATACCAGAACCGAGGACTATTACCGCGAGCGCCAGGGCTGCATTAGAAAGAACATCGCCGACAACGGCGGAGATCTGGAAAAAGCTATGGCTAGTTGTCAGAATGTCTATGACACAGACCTTACCAGCTGGGCCGGTAAGTCTTCCGGGGAAAAATCCTCGGTTAATAAACTGATTGAATCATCTGCAAAATGGGCAGGACTCAGTGGACCCGAGGCCGATCGCACTACCGATCTTGTTAAGGCATTCGTCGGCGATACGGTGTTAGCCAAGGGTAATGTGTCAGTAGAATATGGTTCCAGACAAAGAGCGCTCACCCCGGAAGTCCATCTCAAAGAACTGCAGAACACTATAAACGATAAGCTCTGCCAAGGACTTCTAGTGCAGCTAGCCACCAGCAATCAGCCGCGCAGTGTCGACCAGGTAGTAACAGATGACGATCTAAAATCCCTTAGCGGAGGTTCCATTGAAAGTCTCATTGATCGGCAGACTATCGAAGCGTTAACGTATCTGCCACCAAAACAACGCCAGGCAGCCTGCAAACGACTGGCCGATACCATGGCGCTAACCAGCTTTACCAAAGATGCCAACCGCTCGCTGGATCTTCTCACGGTAGCTACCCAAAACCCCAATCTGCCGCCAGCCAGAAAAACTGAGATTGAGGAAAAGCGCCGCCAATTCAAAGAGTCTGTGGACCTTACCTTAGAACTCCAAAAGGAGCGCAATGCCCCGCTTCGCGAGGTTCTTCGGGAAGTGAATGGCCAGGGGGAGGCCTACCGCGATCAGTATACAGGAGAGCTGCTACGCGAAGATAATAGTCGGCATGTATCCCGCGCAGCTCACCAAATTTTTATGGACTGCGCTGATAGCGTGATGTGCGACAAAAAGGAGTAACCCATGTTTTCCAGCACTGCCTACGAAGCGCTCTATCAATATATTGGGCTCGAACTGCATGCCAGGATTATCGAAGTGCTAACCTCGCAGCAAATTTTTATGGCGGCAGTCCTTATGATTTTCGCCTCCTTGTTTTTTAGTACGACTGTGGAATTTTTTTCGCGATACCTGCCAAGCTCAGTCGTTAAACGCCGCTCGGTACCACTTTCCAAGTATGTAAAAGTCGTAGCCTGCCTGCTGGCGGGCCTTAGTATTCTTCGCGTTGGAAGCGACACCGGGGTTAAATCAATGAAAGGCCAATCGTGGGCCACCAATTCCTATATACTGGCCAAATCCCACTCGGTAAAGGAGTCTTATCGTGTAAGTTTTGTGTTTGATCTTCTTAGCCGCTCGGCGGAAGAGACCAGTCGACTGATCAATAAAATTGTAGACGAGATGTTTCGCTCCACCAATTCAGAACTTGAGGCACCGAGTTTTTTCTATAAAGCAGTAATGTATGCCGGGGCCGAGACCCTGGATGATCCAAGACTTAGGGGAACGGTCAAGCAATATACCGATGATTGCGTAACGCGGGTGTTGCCGATGCTAGGTGGCAGCGAAGGCCTTGACCGGATGGATAGTTTGTTTCGCTCAGGAAACGCCGTTGATGATACACTTCGTGGCTTGGCTATAGAATCGAACGCTGGTCCAACTTCCAATTGCCTCACCCTTAAAAACCAAGTGCAGACCGATCTTCTCAGCTACACTAAAGCAAAAAGTCAAAATTTCCGTTCCATGATGCATGGCTATGTGGGAAATCCTCTTGATGAAACTAAATGGTTAAACCTACAGACGTCGATGACCTTAGTAGACCTCTACTTGGAAGATCACGAGGGCTTTGCTGGGATTCAAAAAGGTTCACAACCTGCCGCCGGTTCTGCGCGAATATTTCAATATTTAAACCGATTTTTTAGCTGGGATGGCATGATGAGCCTGATCGGTCGCGAGACCCACGGCGCTGCCCTTGCCGCCGAACGAAGTCAGGAGTTTAGTGAGAATTTAACCAGAGCGCCGCATGTGGCGGGCTTTATCAAGCTTTGCCTTGTGGCTCTTTTTCCCTGGTTGGTTTTCCCGATTGTGGCCGGTCACTGGAAGATTCTTATTTGGTGGTTTACCGCCTATTCCTCGGTTCTAATATGGACTCCTATTTGGACGCTGCTCTATCACGTGATGATGGGAGTGAGCCTTTCTGCCGAAACATTGGCAGCCTTTGGTGAGCTTTCAGACGGCATTTCGCTTTATAGCGCCAAGCTCATTACCTCTAGAATGAATTACATGTATGCCGTGTATTCCTGGTTGCAACTTCTTATCGGCGCAGGATTTACGGGATCAATCTTGTGGTTTGCCCGACCAATTTTGACCGATGCAAAAGAGGAGACGACCCCGGAATTTTTAGGGGAGGCACGTCATTTAACGACTATGGTTGGGAGGAGTCTATGACTCGGCTTACTTTAATCTTTAATGACAAACTATCTTCAGAGCCCGCGTTCGAAGCTGTGATTGTAGCCGGCTCATCCCATGCCGTTATTACGGTTGACTTATTGATGACTTCGAACTTTCCACGTGTCTTGCCCGCTATTTCGGAAGTTATAGTGACCAGATTGCCCTCCGAAGTTGCCATAACATTAAATGATAAATTCCCCTCGTTTACTTTTGTCCAAATTCCTTCTTCACAGACAAGAGTGGGCGTCATGACCTGGTTTGCCGCAGTGATAACAGCTGAAATTTTAACTGCTCCAAAACAAGCTGATGCCGACAACCATAAAGGAAGAATTAAACCTATCTTCAACATAGAAGCTCCCAAATTTTATTTATTCACCTCCCCTATTCAAACGCAGTCAACCCCATGTCACAATATTCGACCCTTCAATATCGGGTTTGATGATTTTTGGTTTTCGATCCCAGTTTTGTATTTAACAAGGGGGATTGGGGGCAACGCCACCAACGTGAAACGGGAGGGGTGGGTACCACACCCCATGCTTGCACAACCCAAAAACCCTATCACAAACAAAAAACCAAAAATTAACAAACTCAAACACAAAAACACCACAGAAAGGACGATAAACCATGACATACCTATTAAAAAAACACTCATATCACAAAAATTTCAATGATAAAAAAACTCCCAAAAAGCTGCCGCAGTATTTCAAAAAATGGGGAACAAAACGCTAAAAAAGACACTCATTTTCTCGAGCTGAAACAAGACAACGGATATTCAAATTAGATATACCTACGATAATAGACTCAGTTAAAAGCCGTTCTAAAAAACAACCGGATGAGGCATAAACGAAGCCAATTTTATGCCGGAAAAGTTAACAAAGAAGGAGCGCTCTCGTGAAAAAGTCCGTCAAGAATCAGACCCATATTCGCTTTACCGACATTGAATACCAACAGCTAAGTCAAGATGCAGTCGCGTATAAAGAATCGATACCTGGAATAATGAAATCAGTCTATTTTGAAAAAAATCTGCCGCAACCCACTATGTCTTCCGACGATGCCAAAGTAATCATAGCAGCGCTCAATCGCATTGGAAACAATGTCAATCAAATTGCTAAACATCTTAACAGCGGCATTCGCGAAGGCTTCAACCCTACTCTTGATGAAATTGCCGGCTCCATTAGCTCACTGAGAACATTTGTCTTGGGAACTTATGGCAATCGTCAAAATTAAATTTGTCAGATATGCCAAATCGCTGCTGCGCTATGTCATCGACGGGCGTGCGCAAAACGATCCCATTGCCACGCACAATTGCGATTCAAAAAGCATGGCGGAAGATTTCGAAGCCATTAAGCAGTTTGAAAAAGGCAAAGGTGCTGTCGATGCCATTCATATTATGCAGAGCTGGAATGAAAACGAGAGCAAACTTATGCCTGCCGAGGAGTTCAATGCCATGGGTCGCGCACTAGTCGAACAGCAGTTCCCTGGACACGCATATGCAGTGGTGACCCATACCGACACTGGAAAAAATCATATTGTAGTGAGCCCATGGCACAGTGAAACCGGAAAAAAGATCGAGAATAAAAAACATCATCTTTACGATCTTAGAAACCTCAATGATGAAATTTGTAAAGAGCGAGGCCTATCGGTAGTCAATGGGTTGGCAAAGGATCGCCAAAAAAGGCTCCCTGAAAAGGTGCAAAAGATCGCCAAGTTCAACGGCAAATCCTGGCTATTTGATCTCTATCAAAAATCTGACTTCGCTAGATCTTATGCTACGTCTTACGATGAATACATAACGATCCTTGGAGAAATGGGCGTTAAGGCTAGGGTGGAAGAAAAGAACATCACCTATTTCTACAGTGCAAAGGCAAGACCCAAGCGTGGCAGCAAAATGGGTCAGGCATATGATAAAGCTGGTCTGGAAAAAGCGTTCCATGAAAATGACCTAAAGTTTAGCAGTATCTCCGGACTAAAGGAAAAAATTAGCGGTGAACTCTCCTCACCCACCCTTATTGAAAAATCTTACACATCTCAAGTTGCAAAGAACTACAGTGTCTATTCCAAAACCGAACGGCCTGGCAGAATTCTGCGGTTTCCTCACGAAATGGAAACATCCGGATCCATCATACCCATTGAAGAACTAAGGAGAGCCAGAAATACCAACATCGTTAGCTATTGTCGGGAAAACAACATCGCTCTGGTTGGCACAGAAGGCGGAAAATATACGCTCAAGGGCCGTTCCTTTGTTGAAATAAGTGACTTTGAATGGGTGAACAAAAGAAATCGAACCAAAGGAAGCCTTATTGAACTGGTGGCAGCTCATAAGAACAAGACTTACTTACAAGCAGTGGCCGAAATAACTGGCAACGACAGGCTTTTGCTTTTGGAACAGCATTATGGCGAAACTAAGCGCGCCTTCACCTCATTTTATATACCAAAGCAGAACCAGATTGCAGAATTGGATGCCAAAGTGAAAATCGCCAAATTACTCATTACTTTTGACATCGACCCACAGCATGCTGCGACACTTTTCAAATCAAAACAGATGCAAGTAAGCCAGGAAGGAAGGATTCGGCTTTTTGGAAAAGAGGACGCGGGTGGCGCTTTTGAGTTTACAGAAACCGACGATAGAAAATGGAAACGGGAAAAAATCGGAACAATTACCAAATCATTTTTCTCAGTTTCAGGTTCTAGCAGGAAAGTTGTGGTCTATCTTGATCCTTTTTCCTTTCTAAAACACGAGGGAAAGCACGCACTTTGGCCAGCAAAATATAACCATGACATCGTTGTGCTTATGGAACCGGAAGCCCCAGGACTCGAACATCATTTGGCTGCCAACCGACACATTAAGGAGATAGAAATATTCCATAATGGCCAAGAAAAGTCATCGGAGCCAAGCTTAAATTTTTTCCATTCGTTGCAAACCAAATACAGGGGATTTGGGATTAGTGTTACGCAAACCAACGATTTAAGTCGAACGCGGAGTCGAGAGCTAGAAATGCCTTCAATGTAGAGATCGTGTACAAATTTTCTAATAAAAAACATACTTAGGAGCTTTCAACATGGAACAGGCCAAACCCATAAAAGTGACCAAGACAAAACCGAAAATGGACTCTTATGTGTCCCTTCGTTTGAAGCGCGACACAAAGAGGCGTCTCCTCATGGAATTGACGAAAGCTAACAAAAAGGATCTGGGAAGAAAAATCAAATCCGATGAGCTCCTTAACCTCGCCCTTTCGCTGATAGAAACAAAACATATTTTGGATTTGCGGGAAAAATCCCTTTCAAATACGGACCGTCTTGATCGCCAATATCATGACTATTCCAAGCAGCACGGGCCTATTTCGAAAGACGATTTCCTTGGCAGATTGATGCGGGGAGAACTATCGAAGGGATTGATGCCAATCGATATCGATCAAAACAATAATTGAAGCGTTTTCTTGTCTTTTTTAGCGATGATTTATCTGGAAAAATCGAGGGGAAATGCTATGGTGAATGCACGGAAATCTGAAAAAAATGTTTCAGAGCATCTGATCATTGAAAACCAAATAGCAACTAGAGTTCTGCTCACCGCAAAGCAGATGGCGAGCTTACTTGCTGTCAACGAAAACCAGCTTTACAAGCTGGTGCGAAGTGGCAAGATTCCTGCCGTCAAATTGGGTAGAGCGTTGAGATTTCAGTGGGACGAGGTGATTGACAAAACAAGGAGTCAATCATGTCCCATTTGATTAATGGTAGAAGACGCGTTCAGATCAAACATAATGGTCAATATATCGCCGATAAGCTTTTTCCCAAAGGAACCCCCAAGGAAGATGTTGATGCTTGGACAATGAGGGTTAAGCTCGGTTTAATTGATCCTTTGAGGGAAGATGCCTCACCAACTTTCAATGAATTCGTAAGCACTTTTATTCACGAACATGCTGAAGTTCACACATTGCCAGCGACAGTAATCAAGAAAAAGTCTGACATTGAAAATCACCTCGCCCCTATTTTTGGAAAGATGATTCTTTCAGAAATTAGACCCAAGCATGTGATTAAACTTCAAGCGGATCTGTGGAACAACGGCAATGGAAAGTCACCGCAAACTATTGCCAATATCTTATCGGCGGCCAGTTTGATTTTTAAGTTCGCAGTGACTAAAGAGTTTATGGAATACAACCCATGTACCAGTGTCACGCGTATTAGGCGAAAAGTTAAAAAGTCACCCACTTACTGGTCGTTTGCTGAGAGAAATAGATTTTTGGCTTTTTGCCAGAATGAAAATTGGGAGCTTTACCAGCTAGTGGCTTTCGCTGTGACTACAGGGCTCAGGCCTGGAGAATTGCAAGGATTGCAGCGCAGTCGCTTGGATTTTGGAAATTGCTTTGTTACGGTTGATCAAAATTGGTGTACCAAAACCAATAAATTGAATCCCTGGACCAAAGGTAAAATTGATCGAAGGGTTACAGTGCCCCAGCCTATTATGGAAATATTAAGCAACAAACGAGGATTACCTCCTGATGCCTACGTATTTTCGCAAAGTATTCCTTTCAACACGCTAGGACATAATCTGTTAAAGCCAATGGCCATAAGAGCGGATGTTACGCCCATCCGATTTCATGATTTGCGCCACACCTTTGCCAGCCATTGTGTTTTAAAGGGAAAGCATCAAGTAGAAATTCGAGATCTTCTTGGGCACGCCAAGTTATCTAGCACAGACGTTTACATGCACTTGAGCAAGGATGATCTTAAAGGTGCTACCGATTGTCTCGTCGATGGAATGCCTTGGCTTGTCGATCACGATCCAAAAGTTGTGAGTATTCACACCCGCAAATAACTTTCGAACACATTCCAGACACATAGAAAATATTTTCGATTTAGCAGATCAACCTCAAGAGGTTGATCTGACTAAAAAATTTACCCCCAGTCCAAGGACTAGGGGCAGCGAAAGGAGGTAAGGAGGAACTCACGTACAGTTGCTTATACAAAGACTACACCAAGCAGAATGAAAGGAAAGTGAGTCCCACAACAATCGTGTATCTTCCTGAAATTGCTAATTTTTCTTAAAAATTCGAGTTGATTACATGCCAATGGCGTTTAGGAAAATCAGCCAAAAAATTTGTCTAAAAATTGGTCTCTGCTTAGTTTGTAGGCATTTTAAGAGTCAAAACACTCAACCAACACCTCTTCAGAATTTTTTAGTACCGGCTCACAAGCATTCGGTAACGAATGTTGGCTAGTGTAGATGCCATACCGTCCCAGTTTGGCGTTCGTGCGCTCGCCGAAACACAGCCCCCTGTCCCAAGGCCAAGTCGGTAATTGCCGCTTGAGGTCCGCACACATGTCGGGCCGCAGAATGGAGGATTTTGAGGATGTGCTCCAAAGATGGCGAAGCTCGAAGGAAACGCGATCACCAAAACTGCTGATCCATCCTAGCGCGCAGAGAGCCATGAGGAATTGGCGCCAGGCGGGGAAGTTGGCCCAAATGTTTTTGGTTGAATGAATGGAAAAAGCTGTCCGGAGGCAGACGGTCGGTGCCGTGGCTAGTTGGTAATACTGATGCGCAAAAGAGTGGCTGCCGTCGAGAATCCAGATCATGATCACCTGGGCTAGAAGAATGCCCAGTAAGGGAAGTAGGGAGGGGTATGACTGGGCGCGTTTATTTGCCGCTGCCAGGAGTACGGGAAAGCCGAGGAAGGGCCAAGCCATCAAAAATAAATTGCAGGGATTGACCTGGCAAAGCGGCGATTGAGGACAGGGTGTCCATGGGATTGCGAAAGGCGGCAAGAAACAATGGGGAGCCTCCGCGATGGCCGTCGATCCACTTGGTGCCCATCGTGTAATAGAGCAGACAGGGCAATGGGGGTTTCTTCAACCACAAAACGACATACCCAACGGATGGCGACCCAAATAGTGTCGGTTTAACGCCAGGTGTGGGTTTGATCTAATGGCAGAACAAACCCTTAGGGCGAACTACTTCCAAAACGTGACAGTTAATCGTCTCAAGGAGACAAAATTTAGCCACTTAGTGTGCATTTTAGCCTTTTTATGACCGTGCAAAATTATAACCTGCCGGCATTTATACACGCCAACCCATTGCCATCACAATGCAATTAAAGCTGGTGTGACTTTTTTGTTTGGGAAACCGAAGGAATTCTTAGTGAGTCCTTTGAGACTTACCATTAGAGGGGGGCGTATGAAATCAGCGTTAAAGAAACTTATCCCGTGGGGTTTATGCACGGGAATCTTCGTGATTTGGAACATCGGTTGTTCTTCGGAAAGACCGGCATTCACTGAAGGAGCAAGTAATTCGGGAAAATCCAGTCAAGACAGTGACGGAAAAGATCTCACTAGTGGAAATGCAGCCGATTCTAACACAGTCGACTCTAACACAGTCGACTCTAACACAGTCGACTCTAACACAGTCGACTCTAACTCAATTGATACTGACAAAACCGATTCTAACAAAGCCAACACCATCGAAAATCCGAATTTCATCGATGCCAACGGCGATGGTATCAATGATAATATCGCGACGAACTCTGGCACTGACCCAAATGGTGTGGGAACAGGGCCAACCACCAATGTAACCGATCCAAGTACAGACGTGAAGCCGTTGCCCACCACCAACAATGTCGTCACTGATGAAACGGTCACGCAGTACAAAAACGATTGCACCATGGCTCTGTCAAAGGGATTAGTTAAGTCCTTCAAGCAAGCCGTGTTTTTTCCTGCGATCAAAAGCTGTCCATGGAACAAAAGCGAAAATCTGGGTGCTCTGAATGGATCCATTCAGGCTCGGGTCGAACAGTACCAAGATGTCGCGTTTCCGAAATTGTCCCGCGTTTGCGGCATTAAGTTCAATTTTCCAACGCAATCCATGCAGTTTGATGATGAGATTATTCTAACCTTCGGTAAGTACGTCGTTGGATCGTCGCAAAATTATGGAAACGGCTATCGAGGAGAAGATCGAGGTTTTGCCATCGATGCCGATGGCTACCAGACTTACTCGTGGGTCGGACAACATGGATTGCGCGAACTTTTCTATGACCATGGCGTAACGCCAAAGTTCTGTTTGCCCCACACCACCTGTGCCATGCCACTCACTGAAACAGAAGGCAACATGTCCATCAATATTCCTGACGCGGAAGCCATTCGCTTAGGCTTAAAGTCAGGCATCCAGTTCGACAGCGCAGCGGCGTCACAAGCGATAAAAATCGGCTTTACAACGACCGGCGATAATGATGATTCGGATTGCAGCCACCTTGATTTTAAATTTGATGTGACCTTCAACTACGTAGAGTAATTTTTGTAGGTCTCAAAACAACCAACCTCAGGCCTCAAAACCTGGGGTTTTTTCATTTTTTGCAAAAGGACATGGCGTTCGCCCCAGGCAAACGCCATGGAATTCAGGTTTGGGTATTTTCAGTAATCGCAGCGCTTCCATACCAATCCAAACAATGCAGCCTGGCCATTGTTGTTGCCAAGTTGCACATATCCACGGGCATAACGGTTTCTAAGGTTAGTGAGGGCCAGGGACAAAGTGATGTTCAAAGCTCGGCTGGCGTTGCAAGGTTGAAATTGCAGGTCTTGATCGGCCACTTTGCCACCGAACACTAAGTAAGCGCGGCGTGGACCAGACACTTTATTGCTGAATACGCTATCGTTAGCTTGGCCTTGAGTGTAAACCCGGGTGGAAACTGTGGCCTCCACTCCAGATTCAAGATAGGTCGAGCCTTCCAAAGAAGCCTTGCCTACGGCAAAGGTCCAGCCACTGGGGTAGGATAGATGGATCGATGCACTGCAATTTTTGCGTGAATCCGCAAGCGGCACATTTGGACCTTTTTGAGCAGCAAAACTATTAGTGATCAATGCCAAGTATTGACCTCCATCAGTCACGGCAAACGCGTTACTGTTTCGGCAACCAGAACCTGCGTTGCTGGAAGACGTGATATCGACATATTCTGGAAGTTCGGTGGGATCATTCGATTCATCGCGGCTTGCCTGCCCCAAAGCGTGACTCGATGCGACGAACAACAAGGATGAAATAACCTGTGCCCATTTGTTCTTTGTCATAACTTACCCCTCTATCGTTTTGTTAGCCCCGTGGCTCCTGTCCACATTTTAGTTGTACCTCACCCCACCTAAAAAAAACTAGCTGTCAAAGAACATATTGTTCTGTGAAGTAATCTCCACCGAACAAACACTTATTTATTAATATATTCAATATGTTATAATATATAATGCATCCACGGAGAGACCGACACTGTGACTTTTGTGAATTTTTGCTAAAAAAATCACTTGCGGCGATTTTTAAAAAGGAAGCAGGCGTGACCCATTTTCTAGCGGAACATTTTAGTTTTGGCGGCTATTTGCCAGATATTTTGGGTCAATCCTCCCGCCACCACCTTTCCAATGACGCCGAATTCATGCGCGAAGCTCTGCGGGAAGCCATGAAAACTTGTGGGCTCCCCTCCCCCAATCCAAATGTGGGAGCCATTTTTGTTAAGGATGGCAAAATTGTGGCCCGTGGCTCTACAGAAAACTGGGGCGGGCTTCATGGTGAGAAAAAAGCTGTGTCCATGGCCAATCACCGCGAGGATCTTTTAGGAAGCACACTGTATGTTGGTCTCGAACCATGCTCACACCAAGGAAAACAGCCGCCATGTATCGACACATTGCTGCCGCTTCATCTATCCCGTTGTGTGATCGCCAGTGTGGATCCCCATCATCTCGTGGCAGGAGCTGGAATGAAAGCGTTAGAGGCATCGGGTGTCCGAGTGGAAGTGGGATTGATGAACGCCGAATGGCGGGCATGGAATTTTCCTTTTTTCGCGCAACTTGCCTCTCAAAAACCGATATTCGTTGGCAAATGGGCGCAAACACTGGATGGGTTCCTGGCAGACGATGAGGGGCATTCACAATGGATCACAGGTGCTAAAGCGCGCACCTACACACATTGGTTACGCATGAAATATGACGCCGTAATGGTGGGGGCTGGGACTCTCATTCAAGATGGCCCTTCTCTGACGGTGCGCGAGGTAACTGCCATCCATCGTCAACCCCATGTCATCATTTTTGACCCGAAAGGACGTTTGCTTACGTTATCCCCAGCTCATCGCGATCGGGTGCTCGAAAAGTTTTGGCCAGTCCCTAGGCGGTTTCTTTACCTCACGAAAGACATGCACCACAATAATGCTGAAGCTTTCTGGACTAAACATCCCGAGGTCCAGACCGTCATTCTTGACGAAGGATTGAACCTATGGCGCTCACTAGCGGATAAACTGGCCAGTCCCGTAGTCACACAACATTTGGGTAAACCGCTGCAAAGTGTTTTGGTCGAGGGTGGGCCAAAATTGCTGACGCAGATGCTTCACGAAGAGCTGATTGAACTTTGTCATGTTTTCATTGCGCCTCAGCTTATGTTCGGTCGCGCCAATCGAATGGCGGATCCTTTGCATTTGGCCAGTGAAGGCCGTGCCTATCCGGCCAGTCGCATGAGTGCCCGACAAAAGTGGGAGCCCGTCAGTCGCTTTAACTTAGACGCTGACAGTGTTTTAGAAATGGTCTCTCCTAAATGGCTTCCTCTTTTTCAATCCGCGGTTCTTTGATACCAGCTGAATCCGCCTTCTATGAGCTTGGATCCGTTCTGGGAGACGGTGATATCCCCGGTTAAAATCGCCATTTGAGTTTCTAGTCGTCCAGGAAATATCTTCCATTCCCATTGGGTACCGTTCAAAGATTCCAGATGGATTTCTTGGAAAAAACTTTTGTCGGGTCCAGACACGCGAGGAATAACTTTCCATCCCAGCGCAGCCGCATCAGGCATATCATAGGTCAATTTTAGCATTCCGGTTTCGGGATGATGCGTGAGAGTCAAAGCGTCCAGCCAGGTTTCACCAGACGGTGGCTGGCTTGTGAAAACTGAACCGCACGCAATGGACCTATCAGAAATGGCATCGACGCATCCTTGCATGATGGAAACAATCTCGGCTTTTTCCGGCTCCCTTAATTTCAATTGCACGCGAATCACCGTGCCCAGGCGATCGATGGAAACGCGAAAGGTGTTCCAGAAGGCGCGTGCCAATCCTGGCTCATTGGCTGCGCGAATGGCGGCTTGAATTTTTTGATCAAGCGTGGCGTCTTGAGCGCGTTCGGTTGATTCGAGAGTCGCGGTGTCTTTTAACACCTGATTTTGGACGGTAATCAGGTCCTGCTTAAGGGCTTCGCTGCGCTCATGATTTTGGGGCATGAGCAAAGCTGACAATTCTTGCAACGAGGTGCCAAGGGCTGCCGCTTCGTAAAATTCGTCGTGTTTCACTTCTCGCAAAAGTTGGTTTTGGGTTACGAAAAAATGAAAGTCGCTTTCGCTGGAAGTGTAGTCGCCACCGGCCGCGCCACCATCGGTCTCCAATCGTTCCCCCAATGCAATCAAGGCTTTTTGCCAAGCCAATGCGTCATCGGGGAAGGGTCCACCTTCATTGGTGCCGAGTTTTCGTTGCAGCTGGCTGATGACGATGAGGGGGGCCTTTTTATGCGAGGGTGGCATTTTCGCGAGGTTGATAAATTGAAAGTTGACCGCTGGCATTTCGAATCCAGGCAAACTGATGGCCGGGGCTGTGGCACCGCGCAACAGGGCTTTTCGTACGTTTAATGGAAGGTCGATGCGGGCAAAAGCTTGAAAGATATCGAATGCGGCGGTGCGATAGCGTGAAGTGAAACAGGCGCTGGCAGTGACGGCATCACCGCAAGCCTTTGGGGCTGTTTTAAACCAAGTTGTTTGGTAGACGCCTTGCTCCCAGATGCAAGTGGCTGCTCCATTTTTAGCAATGTAGCTGTCTTGGCAGGTTTCACCTTGGAAATAAGGTTGTTCGTGCCAGTCTGGATATCTAGTGGAATAGTAACTCTCGCAAAGGATGTGTGGCGTAGGGCGCTTGAGGAATATCTGGTGATAGAGCGTGGCGGAAACAGCCAGCTCAAGAATTTTAGCATCGCAATACGCGGCCATGACGGGCAGCAAATCAGCTTCGCCTGACGTCGCGTGATGACCCAAAATCTGGTTGGCGTAAGTTTGGGCCGCAGTAAGACGCTCTTGGTAGTGGATGGTGGCCTTATCACCAAAGTACGCTTGGACCTGTTCTTCACGTTTGGTGTCCGCAAGTTGTTTTTCGCGGTCTACCACCTGCTTTTGAAGAGCGCTGAGTGATTGCTGAGCCGCGGGTTTTGTCACTTTCAAAAATTGATAATAGTCGCCGCGTGCCGTACGAAAATCTCGAGAAGTGACCAGTAGTTTTCTCAGCGCTTCGACGCTAGGCTCCGCATCGTAAAGCACGGTGCTGCCTTCGAAGCTATCTTGGCCGTCTGTTCCTGCGAGGCCGAATCGATCACCAGGATTGGACACCGCAGGGTTTTGTGGAAAGGGGATTTGGCCCTGGGCTTGATCGTCACTGCGGGTTTTGCCGTGGCAACCGGCGTGCGCCATTAAAGTCAAAGCTAATAAAATGCGTGAAGGTGTCATGATGTCAACTCGCCTCAGAAGAACACTGCGGCATCAACTTGTACCAAGTTGGCTACAGGATAATTTTTACTGGATTGATGCTGGCGATACTCTAAGCCAAGTGCGAAAGGCACCTTAAAATCCTTGCGTTGAAAGGCCGGGATCGTGGAATAGCCAAGCCTTGCTTCTGTATAGAGGGCCCATTGGTCGGTGCCCTCGGCTAGCTCTTCCCTTGAATCACCCGAGACACCATAGCGATCGCCAAATTTAGCCAAACGCACCAAACCTAATCCAGCGCTGATGCCATCATAGGATTCAAAAGCGACGGATGTTCCTGTTTCCCATTTATCGCCTAACTTAAATTTTACCCGTTCACTCTCAACTTCAATGCGCTCGTCATCGGTGATCATGCGAACACTTTTTTGCCCGGCAAATTGATAAGTGTATTTCCCATACTCATTCAGGGTAAATCCATACCCAAGCGTTTGATCAGCGGTAAGTTGACCAAAAGTGTCCCATTGGCCATCGCCGAAAGGCAAATCCGTTAAGTTATCGGGGTCATCGACGCGTCCGGTCGGGGCAACAATGCCGCCGGTTACGGCAAGTGCGGCGCGAGATGTTTTGTAAAAGAGGTCTTTTGCGGCAAAGGTTAGATCGCCCAATCCTTCACCTGACCAATCATTGAGGTCACGGTAGCCGTTGTCGGCGATTTTTTTTCGAAGTTCGCCTACGGTATCGTTATACTTGTAGGCATTCTCATATTGATTCATTGAGGACTGCGTGAGGGCAGCCACAAATTCTTGTCCGCGCCCGCCCGGCTTGAAGCCAACCTTCACCGAAGTGCTCGCTCGGTAGTAGGGGACGGCAATGGCAAGGGTTAAGCTATCAGAGATGCCATAGGAGCCGATGCCCGCCAGCACATCCACTCGCCCTTGCATATCAGCGGTGAAAGTACCAAGGACGTCCCCTTCGTTAAATCCATAGGCTGACATGAAGGCGGCTAATTTGGTGCGTTCCAGCCCCTTTTTACCATTGAGGAGTTTGTGAAACGTAAGGTCTCGCGCCAAGGGTTCAGAAAGCGCCATGGCTTGGCCGCTTTGGTTGGTCTTGTCACTAATGGTCGTTGAGACCGAACGCACGTTTACGTTTCGAACGCCTTTTGGAAGCACTTTGGTGTTTTCAAAGGCTAAGGATGGCGAAGCCACCGTTAAACTTGTCATGAGCAAGCATGCTAAGGTTTTCATGTCAGATCCTAAAAACCGAGTGAGTTTCAAAGTGCGGCGCGAGCGTCTTTTATCAGGGCCAATTCGCCAAGGGTCTCTGGCTCGCGGCCAGCTGGCAAAGTGCCGTCTGCTTGCATTTTTGTAATGCTTGCGATGGTGGCATCGTAAACAGCTTTAGCATCTTCTTTCAGACCATTGGCAACAAGGGCTTCTGCGCGATAACGGAAATTATCAACATAGTCGCGCACCAATAGGGTGTCGTCTTCATAATTTTTATCGAGATTGGCAGCGGCTAAGATGCCGTCGCCACTGTCACCTAACATGCGCAGTCCTTCGGATTTGTTGTAAAGGCCAGCGATATCGGCGGATGGATTGATTTTGATCGCAGCGATAACGCGGCGAATGCCGTAGCCGTAGAATAGTTGTTGCGCATCATTCTGCGCCAGTCCTTGGTTCACCAAGTTCTTGAGAGCGGGAACCCGAGCCAATTTCCTAATTGGGTTGGTTTCCAAAAGGCCCCATTGCGCTAAGCAAATGGCACGAAAAAAGTAATATTGGGGAACTTTTAGGTTTTGGAAATTGTTTGGATTCAGGCGCTCGGATTCGCTGTAGCATTTATCAAAGAGATCTTTCTTTTCATCTTTGGTGACGCCATTGGCGTAGGTGCCTGCGAAAACATAAAGTTGAGATACCCGTGCAAGACCATAAACGCGCTCAGCGCCAGTGGCACCGGCTAGAATAGTCTCATAGGCGGCGATGGCTTTGGTGACCGTGCTTTTGTCGGTCGCGGAACGAAGGTCAAAAAGCGCGTCTGCAGAACTGTAGTCGGTGGCAAGGGCCAATCGAGAAAAGGCGAGGCCAAGAAAACATGCTGTCGTTAACAATGAACGATTCATGGAAACTCCTTCAAAACAATTAATGTACATTACGGAGGCACTTCAGCCGGCAAGTATCGACTCAAAGGAAATTTTGTCAATTGCGAAATGGTAAGTGAGTAATAATGGGCAGGACAAAACGGCACAAAAGCAAGTTCCCAGAAGATTTTATGGAAGAAACTGTCTGCAAGTGCTCAAAAATTTTGCAAGCTGGCCAAAATTCCCGTTCGGATCATGGCGAAGGCGATAGCTGTGGTAAATAATGCCATTATTTTAGAAATGATGGTGATGCCGCTTTCACCTAGGAATCGGGTCAGGAGTTGGCTTTGGGAAAGAACCAGCCATGCGAAGGCAAAATTGACCAGCAAACCTCCCAATACAATGAGATGGCCATACAGACCGACCTGTAACATCAGAATCGTGATCAAGGCAGGACCGGTGATGAGTGGCACACCTAGGGGAACGACACTCGAAGAGTGAGCGCCGTCGGGGGGTCGCTTGTCGCGAACCAATTCCAAGATGGACATCACCAAAAGAACGATGCCGCCACCCACCTTAAAATCATGCACGCTGATGCCGAGCAGTTTAAACATGGAATCGCCCGCAATCCAAAACAACACGGCCACGCCTAGGGCTACCGCGATAGATTGCTTAAGCAAAAGTGATTTTTGGGGAACAGAAAGAGACCGCGTCATGCCAAGATAAATAGGCACGACACCAATGACGTCCATGGCGACGAATATGCTGGACGCGGCAAAAAGTAATGTCTGGTACCAGGGCAAGGCGTCGGTCATGGGATTGTCCTTTGCCCTGTCATTAGCGCCGCCTTTTCCCACTCTTCTTCGCTTACTTTCAGGGCGTTAGTTTCGGGCTTAAACCTTTGCAGCCAGCCCTTCCAATAAAACCAAAGCACTATCAGCAAGGCGACAAAGAACATGAGCGCCAATACCACGGGGTACGCAATGGGATTGGCGAGCTCAGGCATGTGTTGGAAATTCATGCCGTATACGCTTGCGATGAAACTCAACGGTAAAAAAATGGCGGAGAACATGGTCAAGACGCGCATTACCTCATTGACGTGGTGGCTGGCAGCCGTCACGCGCTGAGATTCAAGGGAAAGTTGGAGATTCAAAAGTGAGGTGAGGTTTTCCATGATTTCATTCACGAGGAAAAACTGATGTTGGCCGAACTCTTTTAGGTCCTGCAAATAAGTCAATTCGGTGGCATCAGAAGCCTCCAGGCGTTCTATGATCTGGGTTTGCTGCATGATGACTTGCTTTACCAGGCGTACCCTGCGTTTCATGTGATAAGCCAAAGGGAATACTCCGGCGGTGGCCGCCCCTTGCATAACATTTTCCTCGAGGAGCATGAGCCGTTCGTGCTGCTCGTTGAGAAAGGGATCGTAGGTAACCAGGGCCGCCTGAAGGATTTCCGTTAACAGGTGAAATGGATGGGCTTGCTGGTGCCTTTTGTCGAGTTTTGCCCAATTAGCCTCCAGCGACTGTAAAAATGGTTGTTCGATGCGCTGTATCGTGACTAGAAAATCTTCGCCCATGAAAATGGCTACTTTTCGAGTTAAGGCGCGCACACTATTTGCGGCCTTAGGGGAATTGTGGTCGTATACTCTCAAGATGACAAAGGTGATGGGCCCTGATATTTCGATTTTTGGCAAATGTTCTGGCTGCAGGCAATCTTCGACGAGGGTTCCTTGAATGCGGTGCTCCTCAGCGAAAGTCCGCAACTCGTCCGGATTCGGGTTAGTTAGGTCAAGCCATTTAAAAGTCGGATTTTCGAAGTTAACTCGCAGGGTCATATTAGGGCTCCTCCCAGATAGAGCCCGAAGAAAAATTTATTGCGGGCGACCCATGACTTCACCGGGTGCCGTTGGGCTCGAACAGTCGGCGGAAAAGTCTTTGTCATTTTTGCCATGAAGCTCGTCTGCATAACTACAAATCCGGTACAGAAAGTTTGACTGTTGAACGGTGCCATTGTCAGAAAAGATGGAATTGGTCCAAATTCGTTTCACTACGCTGGATTTAACATCAATTTCGTAGGTGCTAAATTTTCCCATTGGCAATTGGCCGTATAGCGTTCCATTATAGTCATCGGGCAAATTCCAGTTCACCTCTATCAGCACTTTTTCTTCATCTTCACTCAACTTGCGAATTTTCACTTCAGCGGTGAAATCGCGAATGCCGTTATTAAGTGTACCACTGAAGGAGATTCCTTCATCAGTAATATTTTTATAGCGGTCAGAGTCATTGGTTGGCAATACGTAGACGGGCATCGGAGGCTTGATTTCCCAAGTTTTGCCCTCGCTGGTGACCGACTTGGCGAACATGACGACGCTGGCCACTTTTTTATAGTCAGGATTGGTTTTCTTCAGGGCAGTGAGTTCTGCCTTCGTGACTAATTGATAAACCCTGACGCCATTCTTTTTTTGTATTTCTTTATTTACGTTCTTGTTCTTGGTATTGACATTGGAAACCTCGACGGTCAAGGTATCGCCGTCTAACGTCGTGTTGACTTGCTGAGTGACCACGTTTATAGCGGGCGTAAACAGCCGTTTTTTGATGGTGATACTGCCAATGGCGCTGAAGTTTAGAGTAAATTTGCCAAGCTTGACATCTCCACCGCCTGCTTCTTCTTCCTTCACTTTGGTGGCCTTAGGCACGGATGCTATGTCGCTGCCTGTCTCCGACATATGACAAGACGCTGAGGCCGTCGCCATAATAGCGAAAAAGGTATGACGTAATTTAGATTCACAGGCCTTTATCACCGTAGCCTCCTCGATTATTCATCTGCTTTGCTTGCATTGGTGCCGTTTTCAAAATTTTTCTTGACTTCGGAAGAGATGCGCGCCTTATATTTTGTAACGGCACTGTCCGCTTTGCCCTGATTTTCAAAAGTTTGTTCGGAAATGGAGAAAACTTCCGTTTTACTGCCTTTCTTTAAAATCAAGGCGAGCACTTTCAAGGATTTGACCGTCTTGATGCCTTTCGTCGAAACAGTGGCAATGGCGTAGGCGGAGTCTTCTTTAAGCGTTATAAAGTAAGCTTTTGCCTCGTAGGCCACACTCACTTCATCGCTATTTTGTGCATCCCTGGTGAAGGTAAACGTGGACTTCACGTCGCTTTTGCCCGATACATTGATGGAAATGGCATCGTCATATTTAAATTCCTTGTCGCGGAATTTACTAGGCTCCGTTAAGGAAAGTTTCATCATGTTGAAGTATGAAGTTGGATTGGTGGGGATCAACATGCTGGTAAATATCTTCAGCTTCGTCGTGTCGCCGTTCGTCACCGGATCTTCTACGGCCAATGACACAGTGCCTGTTCCCGCATAAACATAGTCTTTGGAACGGAGCGTCGAAATCGACTCATCATCACAATATTCCGCCAGCTGACTTTTCAATGCCGTCGCCGTGTCACCTGCAACACCTTTTTTCAAACCAGCACAAAGATTAAACCCGGCGTCTCCCTCACTTTTGCCTTCTTTTGACGTCACAGAGTCTTCTTCCCCGCCGGCTTCACTCTTGGAGTGGTCTGCGGCGGCTTTCTTAGCCGTAGCAGATGGATCTTTGGTGTCTGCGGGCTTATCCTGACAGGCTGGTAAACCTACCAATCCAATTGCCAAAAGCGCATGACGCCATGTCTTCATTGTAACTTTCATACTTCCCCCAAAAAGCCCATGCCGGAGTCAACATATCTATCGGATACTCTTCATTAAATGCTTAGGGAAAAAGTTAAATCATCGAAGATATTGGGGTAATTGGGGGAATTTGAGCCCCGCGAACGAAATGAAAAAATAGCTGAGTGGCTTACCTCAAAATCCGGTTAATAATTCCGCGAAAAATGACTTTATTTTCAAATTTAGAAAAACTTAACCTATTGATTTTACAACTATATGAGGATGAGCTCAGCCCAAAGACAGCCGGGGAAAACTCAAGTTGGGAACGCAACTTGCTGATGGTTTCAAGTTCAATTTAAAACCTACTACGCTTTGCAAAGACCATTATTTGTCAAGTGTGCCTTCAGCGCGAAACCGAATCAAAGTACCAAGAGCTGGAGGCAGACTGGCATAAAATTTTCGACCAGCGAGTAGGATGCTGCCATCAACTTGCGAAATGATCTGCGTTAACATTTGCGAACCGGGGCCTTTAGCCACACCACTTTCTGCAAACTTCAAATCTGGAGAGCCCTCGGATAAGCGCTGTTCCAGAATCCATGTAGCCGGGTCGTTACGCCCAGCGTTCGGAGAGAAAATCCCATAGGCTAGGAGAATCTTGCCATCCTTTTGCGAAGCAAGTATTGGAGAAGTGCCAGAATTCGAAAGTGCAAGTGTGCCGCTTTTGCCGAAAGACGTGTCTGTGCTACCTTCCAAATTGAACTGCATAAGTTCAAGTGTTACGTCACTTGTGGCTAGAGTACTGAGATCGATCTTAGCGAGGATCTTGGCATTTTTCTGCATTACTATCTTGCCATAGGTTCTAAAACCGTCTTTAGGAACAACACGGCTGCCTTTCACTCCAAAACTAGAATCAAGGACTCCAGTACGTAAGTAGTGCAACAGTGAAAATTGATTAACTTCCCATTCAGCAATATAAATCGAATCGTCGACAGCAATCAATACGCTTGTGAAGCCATAGGCGACGTCAAGCGTAACAGAAAATGCAATATCCAGAGTTCCATTAGGCAACATGCGGAACAGTATTGATTTGGTAACGCCTGGGCCTGCCCCTTCTGGACGTTGAAGAATAACACTGCCATCTGATTGGGCACCGATAATAAGTGCAGCACCCCCGAGATTGGCTGCTGGATAGGAACCTAAATCAGCCTCACCCGCTTGGCCAAAACTTTTGTCCAAAGTTCCGTCGGACTTGAATCGCCACGCTATTACATTATACAGCTTTGAACGGTAGCAAAATAGAATCACATCATTTGTGGTAGGTTGAATGATCGTGTTGCAGAAGCTAAAAGTGCCGACATCTGCTGACTTAGCTGTCACGGTACCTTGCATACCAAAACTAAGATCGGGAGATCCATCTACTTGCAAACGCATCAGTAATGCGTTTGCCCCATCATTGGATGTGCCGCTGATGAACATGCGTCCGTCAGATTGAATGGCAACTATAGGCTCTAGTCCCTCGACACGAATATGGTCAATTCCGACCACGCCACCGATACCGAATCCTTTTTGAATAGGATCGATTTGATTTGGAATTGAATCTTTGACTTGAGTTGAATCAGACGTTTTCTTCTCATCCGAATTCGTCACGCTTGGATTGACCGAGTTAGTCAGATCCTCATGACTTCTTAGGTCGCTATTCGGTTGCTTCTTTCCACATCCTGTTTCAGCAAAAAGTGCGATAAAAAACAATGTCGCAAATTTAGCAAATTTCAAGGCATTATTGATTTTAATGAATGGCAAAATAACTCCAGCTAAAATTGCCTGTCAATGAGAAGAATCGGACGTTTGGAGGAAAATCTTAATTATTGATTTTCTGGATAAAAGTTCTAGGAGGTTAACTTTGAACATTTCATTCCGCGGGATGCGCTCGAATACCTTGGCTCGAATGAATGGTCCATGTCCCTACTCCGCTTATTGCCAGCGAGGCCGGATAAGGACCGTCGACACCACTTCACCTATTGGGCACCCCAAGTGGTGCGCGTGGTGTCGCGTTCCCTATTTTTCTATTTCAAGGATGCCCGACCGTACCCGGAATCCAAGATTGGGAGGAAGGGGTTTTGACGTTATTTTGGCAATTCTTGGTAGAACTTTCCATGTGTGACACGGCCGTGCTGCAATCAACTGCGCCGAAAGTAGCGAATCTCTTCGCTTCGCGGCCAAGCTTTTTGGCGCAAGCTATAGCCGTATCGCGTTGCCGAAAGAAGTGATTGGCCAAAGTCGGGCCACCTGCACCCCAGCAGACACCTCCACTGGAACTGGGACTCGGACCCGCCGAAGCTTTTGAACCATCGCAATCACCGGAAGATTTCATAGAATCGGGAATGTAGTAAAATGGATTCTGACCGCGCCCCTGAAGGCCGGCACAGGCTTGGCTTGATGCCTCGCGCCTACAATAAAGGCCATCGTTGCCGGCATAATAAAGCGTGGCGAAGCCAAAACTATTAGGATCGGGAAAACGCACCGGATCAGCACAAAAATTCCCTTCTGGTAGCCGGCATTGGCCCATATAATGCTCCGCAGAGGGAATGGCCTTAACGCTCGTGTAAAGCGGATGCACACGGACGCCCCCGCCCCTCACTTCGTCGCGGCAATTGAAATCCTGATTGATAAGCGCGCAATAATTGCCGCCTCCGTCCGCCACATAAGCTTTGCCTTGCCAGGAACCTTGGGTGTAAAAGCCGAAATTTGAGCAAAAGATTCCCGACGCCAGATGGGTTGGAATCACGGGCTGCGGTTGTGCTTGTGGTTGCGGCGCCGGCCCTTGATTTGTGCAGTTGTTGAAATCGATGTTTTGCAAGTTCACATTGCTGCCCGAAATTACGATGCTTACATTTTGGGTTCCGTGGCAGTCGGTGGAGGTCAGACCCATCCCATCGTCTTTTGCTGGCGTTGCGCCGCTTGAATAGGGGTTCTGCATCCTATGCTGCGAATCGGCGTCTATGGCCGTTTCATCCTCGTTACCCGAAACCTGGGTATCGGGCTTTCCGCCAATGTCAGTTGAGCGCCGGCTCTCGGCCGCCTTGTCTTTTGCGCATGCACCGGCCAAGCCAATAAGCGCAAAACAACTCATTTTCACCAGTGTACGCATCGATCCATTCTCCTTTTTCCACGAGTTAGCCGTGAACACGGCGGCCCAATCTTTATGATTTGGCCACGTGTCTCAAGCGAGTCAGGTATCGTAACGGCTTTTTGCCAAGCTACCTTTAATGAGAGAGGATAACTTGCTAGAATTATAGGTGTAGAAGTGGGTTAAAACGAAACGAAACGTAACGCGGTTATTCCATACGCAACGCGTCAATGACCTGCAACCTCTCGGCTCGCTTCGCCGGTGTTATACCACTCAAAACTCCCACGACCAATATCGATAAGCTCGAGATGCCAATCGCCATAGGTTCAAAAGTCCACTTGAACGTCACATTTGGAACAAATTGCGAAGCTCCATAAATGGCACCGTTTGCCATGGCAAGCCCCATCACCAGCCCCGCCAAGCCAGCCACCAAACATATCAATAAAGTTTCAAGCAAAATTTGCCTTTGAATGCTGCCATTGGTGGCCCCTAGCGCTTTCCGAAGTCCGATCTCCTTCAATCGTTCGGAGACTGTCACCAACATCATGTTGTGAATGCCGATGCCGCCAATAAACAGGGCCAGAAAGGCTATGGCTGACAGTAAAAGCGCAAAAATCTCCAGCAGTCGCTTGGACTGCGCCACCAGCTTGTCATTGGAATCCACGTTGAATTTTGCAGTATTGCCATATTTCATCGTGAAAAAGGCAATGAGTTTACTGCTTAAGTCCTCCAGTTGGTTGCTATCTTCAGTGGAGAGCGCAACATTGCGGATACGCTTCTCCCAATTATCACCAAATGTCTGAAAGAGGGAAAATGGCACGAGAATTTGCAACGCGGGCTTAGACCATTCATCAGAACTGGTCTGCTTTTTCAAAACGCCAATCACTCGGCAGGCTAACGTGGCATTAGAATTGATCGTGAGACTGATCTGGGATCCAGGAGCGGCTTTTTGCCCGAATAATTGACTCGCCACCTCCGCCCCCAACAGACAGACGGGACTGCGCTGCTCGATGTGATAGGGTGTGAAGTTGTTCCCTTCACTCAATTCGGCGTTAGTCAGGGTAAGATATTCATTGTTCACCCCCAATAGCCGAACGCCTTCATGGGCGGTTCGGCCGCCGTAATTTGCAGTGACTTCCCAACTTTGCATGACGGGCGAAAGCAAATGAATTTCAGGAAAAAGATGGCGGAGTGGAAGGAATTCCTTTTCCCAGGAAAATGACTGGAACGGGATACCGTATTTAGCCGTAGCCCTCGTCTCCCAGTTGGGCTTACCGCTAAATTTGGCCCGGTTGGCGCCCATGGACTCGAAGGTTTCGTGGAAGCGGCCTTTGGCAAATTGGCCGAGGCTCATCATCGTTAACACGGCAGCGATGCCTATGACGATGCCGATCATGGTCAGGAAAGACTTTGCGCGATTGCGACGCAGGTTGCCGGCAGCCAATGAAAGTGCTGAAAGAAAGCCGCCCAACCAACTTTGATGTTGGCGAAGGGGAGTCAACTCACTTTGAGTGACACTTTTAATGAATGGTTTATTTTGGGTATCGCTCTCCACCAGCCCATCGCTCATGCGGACCACCCGTTCACAATGCTTCGCCACCGACTGATCGTGGGTGATGATAACGATCGTCTTGCCCTCGGCATGAAGCTCATCAAATAGCGCCAACGTATCGGCCGCGCTTTTGCTATCTAGGCTACCAGTAGGTTCGTCAGCAAGTAGGAGATCAGCACCATTCAAAAGGGCCCGCGCAATCGCCACTCGCTGCTGTTGGCCACCAGACAACTCATTTGGCAAACGGCTGAGGAAATCCGCGATTCCGAGTCGCCGTGCTAAATATAATGCGCGGTTTCTTACTTCGTCTTTGTCAGTCTGCAGTCCTTCGGGATACGTGGCCGCGAGCAGAATATTGTCCAGGACCGAAGCTTTCGGCAACAAATGAAAATGCTGAAAAACAAAGCCAATGGAACGGCTACGCAATTTCGACTTCGCATAATCGTCACCAACATCCACCGGACGACCATCAAACTCAATGCGGCCGTCAGAAGGATCAAGCAAACACCCTAGGACATAGAACAACGTCGATTTTCCAGATCCCGAGGGGCCGGCAATAGCCACGTATTCCCCCCGATGAATTTTCAAATCGATGCCCTTTAACACCTGCGTTTGGGATCGACCCTGGCCGTATGAGACTTTGACTCCTTCAATGGCGAGGTGAACGTCGCTCATAGAGCTTTGTCCTTAAGCTGAGTTTTCTTCGAGACCGCGAGAAAGTCGACCATCTGTACTTCGTCGGATTCGTTGAGACCCGTCTTTATCTCAGCGAATTCGTCGTTCTGCAGGCCTAAGGTCACAAGCCTTCGCTCACCATTGCCTAGGGTCACAAAATATTTATCTTTTTCTTTTTCAATGTATTCATGTCGAAGGGCGATGGCATTTTTTGTCTCTGCCACTATGATGTCCATGACAACGGACATCCCGGGTCGCAATTGGGCATCGGCGTCGGTAATGCGAGCCCGCAAATTAAATTCCACCTTTGACTTCTCCCAGCGATCCTGCTCCTGTGCGGCAAGCGCAATGCTCTCGATTCGGCCGTGATAGCCATGATTGGGCAGGGAGGTAGCCTTTACTTCCACGATCTGGCCGATCTTCAATTTCGGATACTCGATTTCGGGCACGATCGCATTGACAAAAAGTAAGGAAATGTCGTCGATGCGCAACACCGCGCGTTTGCGCGGCCCATTGGAAAGATCGGTGACGATCTCCCCTTCCCGCGACGCCACGTCCATTACTATCCCGGAAAAGGGCGATCGCAACGGAAAGGTTTCATCGGCGCCCGAGCCGGTCTCGGGACTAACGATGACGACAGGCTGACTCGCCTCAATTTTATCACCGATGCCAACGAACAGTTTTTTGACATATCCATTGTAAGGCGCCACTATCCACGTACTTCGCTTAGGTTCAATCATGCCTGATATGGTCGTCCGGATGGAAAGGTCCTCCTTGGAGACTTTCGTGGTCGGCAATGGATTCTCCTTGTTCTGCCGTCGCCGCAGAGTCCAGCCACCATACCCTAGCCCCGCTGAAAGGATTAAGATCAACAGGCCTTTAAAAATGCGCCAAAAACTCATCTAGAGTCCCTCTGTAATAGTGATAGTTAGAAAGGTCGGACAGCAGTCCGAAGTAGGATTGAAAATAATTATTCTTCGCATCGAGCAAATTGGTTACGCCAGTGATGTAATCTAGAAAACCAAGTTGGCCCAACCGGAACCCCTTCTCAAGTTGATCATAGCTCTCCGTCTCAAGCGTCAAGAGTTCTTGGTTTAGTGTCAGAGCTTCAGCCTCCTTGTGAATGGCCCCTAAAAGGGTCTCAAGCCTCGCCATCAAGTCTTGATGCAATTCCGTCAGTTCAACCTCAGCAATGCCTTTGCGAGCCAGGGCATTGCGAATGTCATTGCGACGGCTGCCGAAGTCCCAGATGTTGTATGTCACGCCCAATGTCACGCCCCAAGTCACCTTATCCTGTTCGTCGTAACGGCGGCCCGTACCGATGAAATCATTGGCGCCGTATACTAGCTGAGTCCCAAGTTGGACATGGGGCGCATTCTTTTTTTCCGCCAGGGTTATGTCGATGACCGACGATTTAATTTTTAATTCCGCCAATCGCAATTCTGGCAAGTGGCTGAAGTCAGCAATATCCTGGGGCAACTCTTTCACAAATTTCGCGCCATCGCTAGGCTTAGGCTCGGATAGAGCGTATTGCCAAGTGGCATCCAAAGGCTGTGACATTGAGCGCAATAATCTGGTTTTAGCGACTTTAATATCGGACCCTATGGCAGCCAAATCGATGCGGGCACGCTGCATCTCACTCTTAAACCGCAAAAAATCCTTGCGCGTCTTGAGGCCCTCTCTATATTGCCGCTCGGTGGCCGCGAACTGCTTTTCCACTAGCGCATTGCGTTGTTTTTTAAGCGCTTCCTGATTCACCTTATTCGCCAACTCGAACCAGGCTTGGCTAACGGCCAAAACGAGATCATCACGGCTTTTCCGGAGGTTGATATCCGATTCGCGCTCTTCGATTTCTGTTTGGTCCAGTTTAACGCGACCTTCGCCGTTGTCGTAAATCTTGAGCCCCAATGTGAGGCCAAGCTGAGTGTTGTAAATCTTCTCTGGATCGGATTTCTCACCAACTAAAGTCTTGTCCGCGCCAATGTTCGAGGCCAAATCTAGGCTTGGCAAATTATAATTTCCCGCTGATTGCCTATTGCGCGCGCTAATTTCCTTCAATGTTCTGGAATTTTTAAATTTGGATGACTGCTGCAAAGCCAGATCTATGGATTCTTTCAAAGTTAAATATCCGGCCCCTTGTGCCAATAAGGGGCAAGGGTCGATACCAAGGAGAAAAGCAAGGCCGAATCGAATCCGGCGCAGGGTATTTACTGACAATGAGCCCTCCGTAATGAGTGAAGACCTACTATTTCTTCTTCTACCTTACGAAGCAAGTATGAAATGGAGATGAGCTATTTGAATCCAATGTAAATTTTGATTAAAATGAAACTAAACTGTCTTCAAACCCCACCGATAATCACCCGGTAGATGGTCGAATGTGAGGATGTTATGAATTGGCTACTGAAGACTTTGATCCATGGCTTGATTTTCATTCCGACAAATTTTGCCTTTGCAGGTTTTACCAAAGAAGAGGCGAAGAAGGTTTTGAAAACGGCAGAATCCATCCGTTGCCTCGATAAAGCGAGACTTTCGGTGGATCTATACACGGTATCTGGAAAACAAACCGTCAATTACGATTTAGAAGTACTGCGCTCCACTGAAAATAGGGCTGTAGTCACTTTTCTCGGCCCTAAAGAAGAAGTCGGACGTAAAATGCTAGCCAACGGCAATAACTATTGGTCGACTTTTCCCGACTCGAAAAAAGTCGTCACCGTGTCCCGAAAGGAAATGATTGGCAATAGTGCCTTTGCTCTGGCGGACATTTTTCAACTTGATGCCGATAAAGATTATGACCCAACCATCGCAGGAGAGGAAACGGTAAACGGAATAGTACTGTTGAAGCTTAATTTAAAGGCCAAACGCGATGAGGCGCCCTATGCGAAGATCGAGTATTGGGTGGAGAAAAAGGATTATTTTCCCGTCAGCGCCAAATTCTACTCAGTTTCGGGAAAATTGTTGAAGAGCATGAGCGTGGAAGATCGCGGAAAATTGGGCGGACGCGTGAGGCCCTCTAAAGTTAAAATGGTGGATTCCGTGACCAAGGGAAAATATTCTGATTGGACCACGAACACTATGGACGGTGAGGACCTTCCAGATAGTTTGTTCAATAAGGATTTTTTACAAGCCAAATGAACTGAGGTTGCCTTGAATCCGGGACATGGCCTAGGTCTTCACTTCACAAGATCGCCCGGCTTCATGAGCCGGGCAATCTTTCAAAACTCAGTGCTTAGGCTGATTGCGATCAAGCCCGGAAATGAATTGGTCAACGTGAGCTTCCATACCGTCTTTATGATCGCCATAGCGTTCTTGCAATTTGCCAAGCAACCGATCTTTTTTTCCCGCGATCAACTCGAGGTCATCATCTGTCAGCTTGCCCCATTTCTCTCTGATCGCGCCTTTAAGTTCTTTCCAGCTTCCCTCTACATGTTCCCAATTCATAAATGTCTCCCTATGAGTGGCTCCTAGGAGCCAATGGATTGTGGGTGGTAGCACACGAACTATGCCAAGTACTCTGTCATTCTCCAGTTAATAAGTGATTTTAATGCCCGTTACCCCGGAAAAAGAACAACCAAAGGAAGAATACAAAAAATCCGGGGACTCCCATAAACCACAGTAATATGGGCACCGCCACTCGACCTTGGGAATTTTCCCATAAGTTTTTCACAGTGTTCTTCTCTTTTACTGGACTGATAAAATTTTTCATGGTGTTTTACCCCTTAATGCATTTGCCAAAACCGAAATGACGAGAGCAATCAAAAACACAAAAAACAGGATTTTTGCGATGCCGATGGAAGCACCAGCAATTCCGCCAAAACCCAGGATCCCCGCGGCTAAAGCTAGAATGAGAAACACGAGCGCGTAGTGAAGCATAAAGTTTTCCTATGACCTAAAAGACGTATTGAACGTTCAAGAAGGACTAAGCAAAGGCCATGCCAATTATTTTTCGCGGCCCAGTCATCATCTTCTATAAATGAATATCCAGACCGCAAGACATCCAGCGTCTGAAAATTCCACTTAAGATGGCCTTTCCTCTCAGCTAAGATTCGTTTCCGTCAAGTCCGGGCCAAACGTTAAAGCAGGACGCTGAATGGAAAAATTTTTTAGGAGCATTTTCGTAGTGTTAAGCAATTGTTGCATTTGATATCTCTTTTTTCATACAATCGCCGTATCTATTTTGGACTACCTGAAGTACTTCACTGATTCAATATTGCATTATTTAGGAGAGAAGAGTTGACTCAAAGTCTCTTTAAAGGACGCATATTAATCGTTGATGATGATGTCAGCGTGGGTTCCTATTATAAAAAAGTCCTCGAGCATGCTGGTTTTGAAGCCGAAATTGTCGGTGATCTCGCCACGATGCGGGTGCGACTTGCTTCGCTGAATTATGACGTTGTGCTTCTTGACCTGAATTTAGGTCCGGAAAGTGGATTTGATGGTTTGACAACCATTTTCAAGGATGCGCCGTTCACCAAGGTTTATGTTTTGACCGGGAATGGCAGTGTGCAGCGGGCCGTAGACGCTATGCGTCGCGGGGCTTCGGGCTTCTTCGAAAAAGGCAGTGATGTCAAGCAGCTTATTGAAGATCTCGAGGCTGCCATTGAGCAACCGGTCCTTTCTGATGGGGACCTTGCAGATGTTGGCTTGATTGGGAACAGTCCGGCATTGATGGACGTCGTGAACAAAATAAAGCGGCTGCGCGATGTGGACTCCATGGTTTTGTTACTTGGTGAGTCCGGCACGGGAAAGGAGGTTTTGGCTAGAGCCATACACCGACTTTCGCGACGTGGAAAGGAACGATTTGACGCGATCAATTGCGGTGCCATTCCCGAGGCTTTGCTTGAGTCTGAACTTTTCGGTCACCGTCGTGGGGCATTTACCGACGCAAAGAACGATCGCAAAGGAATTTTTGAACTCTGCTCCAATGGGACTTTGCTGCTCGATGAGATAGGCGATATGCCCCTCTCCTTGCAGATGAAGCTGTTACGCGTTTTGCAAGAGCATGAAGTTACCCCTGTCGGGTCTTCGACGACGATCAAAGTCAATACCCGCGTCATAGCTGCGACCCATCGGGATATTTTGGAAGAGGCGCGTGCGAAACGCTTTCGTGAAGACCTCTATTTCCGCCTGTCCATTGTGGTTTTGCACATTCCCCCGCTGCGGCAACGCCGAGAAGACATTCCTATTTTGGTGGAACACTTCCTCAAGATATTCAATAAACGCTTCGAGCGCCAAGTGCGCATCCCGAGTTCAGCCGTCATGAGTCGCCTGACCGCTTATAATTGGCCTGGCAACGTACGGGAACTTCAAAACGCCATCGAACGTTCGGTGGTTTTGGCCAAAAACGAAGATATAGACGTAAAAGACGTTTTCGCCCACTTAAAACTCGATCAAGATCGACTCGAATTGAATAATCCCGCGGTTTCCTTCGACAGTGTGGGTGAGGAAATGTTTGATTTGAAACTTTCGGAAGCCAAGCAGGCCTTCGAACGGCTTTACCTTGAACGGCAACTGAGTCGTTGCCATGGTCACGTCACGATGGTCGCCGAGCGTGCCGGACGCTATCGAGCGGATGTTTACCGACTGTTGACGCGTTATGGCATCGATCATGTTTCTTACCGTGAAAGGATCGAACCATGAGTTGTTCCTACATTGCGACATGGGCGAGTCTAAACTTATCCTCGGCAGAGATGAATGGAGCTTCCCATGCAACCTCCCTTTCCAAATGACAAAGGGGTCGTCGAACCTCTTTTTTCCCAATATGCCGAGAATCGGCTCCTCATGTCCTTATCTGGAATGTTTGTCTCGGGAATGAAAGAAAACCTTGCCAACATTGAAATCGCGATCAATAAGGGTGATTTTGCGGCCATGGCCCGGCATTGCCACAAGGCTTGTGGCTCTGCCGCAACTTATGGCTTTGTTGAATTGAAAGACAGTTTGGCATTGTTGGAGAATGGGGCGCAGAGCCACATGCCGGCCATAGAGTTGAAAATGCTGCTTAGATTGGTCCATCACGTAGCTGTTAGGGTATTTGCCGGGATTGAAACGTGACCCAATTGTTGATTCGGTCATCGATGCCCCGGTTGGGTCGATGACTCGCGTGATTTAATTTTTCCCTAGTCACCTGGGACTAAAACAGATGCCGATTAATAAACCGTTAAAATCAAGTCGCCTGCCAAAATTGCAATTGATAACGCTGCGGTCCCTGGCTATCTACACTGTACTCATTCTTGCCATTCTCCTAGGCAATCTGGGCGCGCTTTACAGAAATCTTTCCAGCACATTGGGATCCTAAGCTTAGAATTCCACGTGGACAAGTTGTCGC
>JADMIO012610657.1_pt1 | contig 52724 bp, 49 predicted proteins | sample 8958161 | NCBI WGS metagenome assembly JADMIO01 (sample SAMN16585339, study PRJNA669376) | soil metagenome | isolation source: Crop rotation soil | place: USA: Cullars Rotation, Alabama | collected 2011 | reverse complement strand
GCCGCGACTTCAAGTCACGTGAATTCCAAGCTTCGGATCCCACTGTGCTGGAAAGCGGCGATTTTGCCGATTTCTTCCACCGGTTGGATCACACCGGTTTCGTTGTTGGCCATCATGATTGTGATCAGCGCTGTATTGGGCCGCAATGCGCGACGCACATCATCGGGATTCACTAACCCGTGAACGTCCACCGGCACATAAGTGACTTCTATGCCTGTAGATTCCAGATGCTTGCACGTATTCAGAACCGCGTGGTGCTCGACCGTCGAAGTAATAATGTGATGGCCTGAGCGCGCTAATCCTGAGAGGGCCAAATTGTCGCCCTCGGTTCCACCACTGGTAAACACAATCTCCGAAGCGCGGCATCCAACCAGTTGGGCGACCGAATCGCGGGCACGCTCAACTGCTGCACGCGTTTCCTGTCCGTGATGATGAATAGACGAGGCGTTGCCGAAGTGCTCGAGGAAATAAGGACGCATCGCCTCCAGGATTTCCGGGAGAACCGGGGTAGTCGCGTTATTGTCTAAATACACACGGCGCATATTGTTATTTTCATTTTACGCTTGAGCACTTAGTAATTTTTTGTAAAGCCGGGAATAGAATTACGCGCGGCCTGTTATCGTTCTGTTGGCCAGATCAGAATTGGCCTCTAGTTTTGGCTTTAAGCTGTTTTTTCTCTGCAATTGGGATTAGTATTTGAGTGTCCATTCAGGAGGACTTATGTTCGAGGGCGCGTTTTCACCGATGCATTGGCTGGTAGTGCTGGGAATTGCTCTTCTGGTTTTTGGACCGAAGAAGATCCCGGAGTTGGGTAAGAGTTTGGGAGAAGGCATCCGCGGGTTCAAATCCGCCATGAAAGAAGAAGAAAAACCGGCCGCTGGCGCAACCACTCCTGAAGCTAAGAGCTAGAGCTGTAGCACTTTAGTGGTGTCTGTCCTCATGCGGGTTGAGTGAAAACATTTGCACTTTGCCCGCTGTGGAAGCGATGTAACCCTTCCAGAATCAACATCTTTACAATGGAGTTCCAATTGCTCTTATTGAAACGATAGTGTTTTTCCACCTTGTTTCAAGGGAGCGATTTGTGCGCCATATCCGGTCAGTTGTAATCCTATTAACTTTAACCCTGGCATTTGCTGGTTCGGCGCTCGCCGACTCGGCGAATATGACCTTCTTGGGTCCCGCCGGGAATAACTCGGGTGGGGTTTATACCTATCCGTATGAGTTTTCTATCAATGGGAGCTCAACTCCCGTTGCGTTGATCTGCGATGCCTTTGATAACGACGTAGTCGCTGGGGAAACCTGGACGGCTACAGTCACCAGCCTGCTAAGTGGTAGCCAGGCCGGTGGCGGCGGCATGTTTGCGGGTCAAACCCAGCAATACAAAGCTGCTGGTTTGATCTTCTTAGGCATACTGGATGGCAGCATTAATGCAAATCTTGGCAATTGGGCGATCTGGGGATTGTTTTCCGCGGATGCACGGTCCAATCCAACTTACTTGAGCAGTGGGGCACTGGGCTTAGATATTGCTAAATTAATCGAGGCCTCTAATCCACTACTCAATAACAGCATTTTTGCTAACCTCGTGCTCTATACCCCAGTAGCAGGAACACAAAGCTGGGGTGGAACTCCGCAGGAATACATCGGCATTAAGGTGCCGGAACCGGCGGAAATTGCATTGATGTTGCTTATGGTGATCGGCGGTGCGATGGGCTTTGTTTATCGTCAGCGTCTAGGTTTGAAGCTGGCGGTTGCACAGGCTTAATCAACGCTCTAGTTACAAAAATTTAAGGCCCATGCTCGGGGGAGCTTGGGCCTTGATTTTTTTCGGATGTTTTTAGATCAGGCGGAGACGCTTTGCGTCTGCTCTTGATGTCCGCGTTGTTTTCGTAGCTCTTCCTGGAACACTTCCACTGGCAAACTGGCTTTCGTGCGGAATAACTCGAGGAGCGGATCTTCCAACGCTGTTCCGCCCGGCACGGATGCCTCCATGGGCTCGAGCCCCTCTGGCTGCACCAGAAGTTCGGGAACACCTGTGCCGCTTTGCATTAAAGTTTGCAGGAAAGTCTCAACCCGCTTGCGCTGGTCCTCGGTATTCCTGGTGAACTCCACACCCATCCCAACGTCGGTGTGCGCCACCCGCACAACCCCCGGAACTTGTAGTTTCGAACTGGCTGCGCTCATCGAAAGCAGGACACGCGAGCGTAGCGGGAATGGAACAGGCAGTTCCATATAACATCCGCCGAGACTCAGATCGGTCAGCTTGCACGCAACCGGAGGATCATCTTCCTCAAATTCCGGAGAATGCCGTGCCAGCCACTCTTTGATTTGCTGCTGCGTTTCCGGACTTACTTCAGCGAAGCGCACTCCAGCTTGTTTTCCGGCGTTTTGCCACGCGATCTCTGCTTTGCATTCCACTTCGTGCTCGGTCCCTGGCAGGGTGAATTTCACCTTCATTGGACCCGGAGGATTGCTCTTTCTTGCCAGTTGAATGGCTATACCGCCGGCACTGAAATCTGTACTCGTGGTTTTCAGGCTGTCCCCACCACTAAAGGCCAATGTTACGGGAATCTCCACCGGTATCCGGATATTGCCGCGACGCTCGCACTTCATCAAGGCACGCGCAGCGCGGAAGCTGGCTTTAGCCTTCTCCATGGAAATTGGCTTGTACAGGACGAAGTGCGCTCCCAGGTCAAAGGCACTGCGAACAGCTTGCACGTGATCGAGAATCGCAACAGCCACAGCACGCTTATTACAGAGCGCCGCTCTGGCGCTACGCAGGACGTGGGCAGCAGTTTCTTCGCGATGACAATCGACAATGACAGCTTCGAAGCGAACGCGGGTCAGCTTACGAATGGCGGCTTCGGCCTCGGTGACGTGCGTGACCTCGATATCGAGGTCGCTGAGGACCCGGCGCAATATGCGGAGGATCTTCTCATCCGTAGAAAGAATGAGTGACTGTAACTTCATGATGGGCTGGTTGCCAACCCGTACATGGCCCCCACATTGAACTTTAGAAAGCTATGCCCACCCCGTCAATGCAACCCGCCCTGACGCAGGTTACTCGGGTAACCTGCGGTTTCTGAACGGGAGGTGGGAATCTTGGTTCCTGGCGAGTCAGAAAATCTTCAGATGATTGAAAATACGGGCTTCTCAACCGTTTTACAGGCTATATCGATACACCCCGTTCAGTATTGACTTTTGCCTTAATTACCCGTAGAATCAAATACTTCCAGTAGGTGAACGATTCAGGCAAGGCGTTCTTTGGATCCAACCGCGAACTGCTAAAGCAATGAATCTGTTTATAATTAAGTGAATCTAACTGGTTGATTACAGGTGAGTCTGTAAAATCCCCTGGAATAAGGAACTCATTCCCTCATGGCAAAAAGACGCGGAAATCCAAATTGGGGCAAGCCTGAGCCGATTGGCCCGGTAGTCCCGACTGTGACCGAATTTGAGCAGGTAGTGAAGGAGTACAAGCTGACTCCAGACCAGTATCTGCGCTCGACCCGGCTGCGCGAGTGGGCACGCCGTAATAAGAATTCGAAGTACATTCCTGAGCCATTGCTCGAGGCTTGGGGCTTTGAAATTGAATCGACTTTGTAAGACGCTTCTCCCTATTAACGCTTAAAGGCCGCCTGAATCAGGCGGCCTTTGTTCTTTCCCCGGCGATAATCCATCACTAGAAGCGTATCTGGGGGCCGAAGGTTACACGCAGGTTGTTTTGCACTCCGTTGCTGAAGTACATCTCGTCGCCTGCTTCAAGACGAAGACCGAATGGTCCCCAGAAGCCTTCAACACCGCCGCCTGGATAAAGTGCAAATCTGGTGTCACCAGACGTAATTCCACCAATAGCGGTAGTGAACCCTGCCGGCGGATTTTCATTGGAAACGCTATAGTTCACAAACCCCACCTTGCCGGTCACAAATACCTTGAACGGCCCTTTGGTCTGAAACTTCGGACCAAACAATGCATGCAGTGGCCGCACTCCGCTATTCACGAACACTGTGCTGACTCCGTTCGAAAAAGTATTGGTGAAATTGCGCTTGAAGTCGTAAGCCATTTCGGCTTCCAAAGCGACGGTTGGACGGACATTGAAAGCGACGCGTCCACCTACACCGACAAAATTGATGTCAGGTGTGCTTCGGTCGAAACGGTAATAATCCACGAAAGCTCCCACTTCACCGTGATCTTGTGCCGCAGCCATAGAGGGCAGCGCAAAAGCTGCTGCCAGCACCAACATGATTGAGAACATCCAGTATTTCATTTGTGATTACACTCCTGATTTATGAGCCCACACCGCACCAGCGATATTTCGCAGCATGCAGTCCGGCATTTGCAGACCAAAAATTCGATGCTGTGGTCGGTGGCGGGGTTGGTGCCTAAGTGCTTTTAACTACAATGGATTACAGAGTTTAGAGTAGGGCCAGAAAGAAAAAGAATTAGAGAGGCGGAGAGAAGTTCTCCGCCTCTTAACAACTGTTTAATTAGTGTGCCGACGTGTTCTCCAGTTTGGCTTCACGCGGAGTCATAGAGACAACCGTGTACTCGCGATCTTTGTTGTCCCCATCTTCTACACGAAGAATCATCTTGTCCTTCTCCAAACGGAACTGTGCTTTTTCACCAACCGGTAACAAAGCAGGATGCTTCTCGTCTCTGGGACGGATGTGATAGATCACATGCTCGCTTTGCAGAATGTATTCCTGACAAAGCAGGGCGTGAGTTTTTTTGTGGGCGCCGTCGGTGCCGATTAATTCTCCAGCGAAACTTTTACCGCTGTTTTCATCCATACCGCACTCGGCCGAATCCATTTGTAGCAGTACGCCGTTGTCGTAGTGTTTTTGGTTCTTCGCGTAAGCAAGGCCCGCCATCAGCAACATGGCGATAAAAATTCTGGAACGCACTGGGTTATCCTCCGGGAATGCAGCACGCATTCGATCACGCTGTCAGGAGTCTATTGTTCTAGTGAACAGGCGCGGTGTTAAGGTCACGCCCGTAATAGACCTCGCGTAATCGGGCGAAAATAGTAGACGTCGGCTTTGCAAATTTGCGGGTGGAAATGGAATAAATCCGGCTCCGCAAAGTTTTTAAGTGGTAACGATTGGGCTTCCCCGATCAGGCGCTCCAATTCTTTATTTTGCTTTTCTAAGTGTGCAGGAGAAACTGACGTGCGATGATCCGGGTTAGAGTCTCTGTAAGTCCTTTAAAAGCGTGGTTGGCCTATGGGATTTTGGAGAAATCTATGGAATATGTTGACTGCTTTTCCGCCGTCCCTTAGGCTTTGCAAGGGTGACGAAAGTCACCCGTTTTTAGGCTGCAAGAAATTGAGCTAAATGCAACGTAAAGAATCGTATACCGCATCTCACCAGATGCGGTCGAAAAGGTAAATTTTGGCGACCGCAAGAAAACTACAGGGCGGCGAGCTCAGCGAATCAGAGGCGATTGAGCGCGCAAAGCAAGGCGATGGAGATGCATTTCAAATTCTCTACGACTTGCATAAACGCCGGGTGTATTCACTGTGTCTGAGGATGACCGCAAATGCGGCAGAAGCAGAAGACCTGACACAGGAAGCCTTCCTGCAGTTGTTTAGGAAAATTGGAACGTTTCGCGGCGAGTCGGCCTTTTCGACTTGGCTGCATCGCATGGCTGTAAATGTCGTGCTGATGCGCCTGCGAAAGAAGAATCTGCCGATAGTTCCCCTGGATGATCCTCTTGAGACTGAAGAGGAGTCTTCCAAGAAGGAGCCCGGGGCGCCGGACCTGAAACTTGCAGGCGCGGTAGACCGCATGCAGATTCAGCGGGCGGTGGATGATTTGCCGCCGGGGTACCGGACGATTTTTGTCTTGCATGATGTGGAAGGTTACGAGCATAACGAGATAGCAGAATTAGTCGGTTGTTCGATCGGAAACAGCAAGTCGCAGTTGCACAAAGCAAGGATGAAGTTGAGAGACCTCCTCAAAACCAGCAGAGCCGAAAAGGCCGAAACGCGGTGAGGAGCGTCAGAGTGATATCGGGGAGAGTGGAAGTATGACGTGTAAAGAATTTCAGGAAATCCTGCCGGAGATCATCGACGGCGGCCAGACGACTGAACAGGAAAAGCATTGGAAGTCCTGTCAGGAATGTTCGGACCTGGTTGCTGATCTGACTTTGATTTCCAAGCAAGCCACCATGCTGCGGGCAGCTGACACGCCCAGCCCGCGAGTCTGGAATTCCATCGAAATCGCGCTTCGGGAAGAAGGATTGATTCGCTCAGGCAGCGGGTTGGCAGTAGTGCCTACACCTAGCCGTCGCTGGTCTTTGCGTTGGCTGGTGCCCCTGACTGCGGCTTTCCTTATCAGCTTTGGGGCTGCCGATTACTACATGGCATCGCATCAGCAGCAAGCCGGCCCCGAAGTAGCTGGGATGGACCGTCCAGTCACGGTTGCAAGCGCCATGGATGAAGATGACTCGCAGTTACTGGACACTGTCGGCGCGAATGCCCCCTCCATGCGGGCGACCTACGAAGCCAACCTAAAAGACGTAAATGAGTTCATACGAGATGCAGAGGCTTCGGCCAAGAACAACCCGGGGGACGAGGAAGCTCAGCAGTTGCTGATGGAAGCGTACGCACAAAAGAACATGATTTATGAGATGGCAATGGACCGTTCTCTGCGATAATGCTGGGAACAGACCGCGGCGGGGATTTCATCATGATGAGTAAACAACGCGTCGAAAACTTAATGCTGGTTGTAATCGTGATTACGGCAACCGGCCTTGCTACTGGGCAGATCCACAAAGATTTTCGTTACACGGTCAAGCCAGGGTCGAACGTGTCCGTATCCAATCCCTATGGGCCCATCTCGGTAAGTTCCGCCGCCGGAAATACCATCGTGGTCAATGTTGTTATGCATTCCGACAAAGTTGAAGTCGACCAGGTTCAGCACGGCAATCGCATTGAGATTAACTCGCATCTGCTTCCCGGTGCGGACGCGGACAGCGGTCAGGTCGAATACATACTTTCGGTTCCTGCCGACGCCAGCGTAAACATGCGGACTTCGACTGGCCCGCTAAAAGCTGAAAAAATGCACGGTGATGTAACCATGGAGGGCACAACCGCCTCTGTGGATGTTCGTGATGTGCAAAATGCGCATGTGCATGTACGGACCCTGAGCGGCCCGGTTACGCTTACCAATATCAAAGGCGGACACGTAGAGGTCAGTTCTGTGAGCGGCGACGTTATGCTGAATACAGTGACTGGTCCAAATGTGCAGGTGCTTTCCTCGAGCGGAAAAATTGTTTACAACGGCGACTTCGGAATCGGCGGCGAATATAGCCTGAGCAGCCACACAGGTGATATCGAAGCCACCGCTCCACCCCAAGCTTCCATTGATGTAGTAGCCCAATCTACCAAGGGGACTGTGGACAGTGATTTCTCTCTCGAACCGCGCCACACCTCCTTCACCACCAAGGTTGGGAGTACCTTCGCAGGTACCATGAACAAGGCCTTATCCTTGGTTAAGCTCAATTCCTTCAGTGGTAAAATCCATCTCAGGAAAGCGCCAAAACCCGCGTACTAACAGGGGAAAACGCCTTCCACGACCCAATCAAGATGAATAGCCGTGCGTCTGTGCATGAGTGTGCTCCCAAAACGCAGGCACTCTTTCTGGTGGGCTTTATGGGCGCTGGCAAGAGCAGTGTGGGCGAATTGTTGGGGCAACGCTTAGGTTGGCCTTTCGAGGATCTGGACCTACGCATACAACAGCGCGACGGGCGGAGCATCGAACAGATATTTGCGGAATCCGGAGAATCGTATTTCCGGCGGGTCGAGCATGAGGCATTGCGCGAGGTCGTGGAAGAGCTTGGAAGTGCTCCTCGAGTGGTAGCGCTGGGTGGCGGAGCCTTCGCTCAGCCGGAGAATATTCAACTCCTGAAAAGTGCAGGAGTATCTACGGTGTTTCTGGATGGGTCGGTAGATGAGTTGTTCGAGCGTTGCCAGGAGCAAGGACGTTCGCGGCCCTTGCGGAGTGACATTGAGTTGTTTCGCAAGCTGTATGACGCCCGGCGAAACCATTACATGAGTGCCTCCATCCGCGTAGATACAAGCGGTAAGAACGTAGCGCGCGTAGCCAGTGAAGTAGTTGAAGCGTTGGGGCTGTGAAAAATCCTATGAATAAAATCGCGTACGGGTTGGCGGGCTTCCTACTGTGTTCAGTCCCCTTCTTTGCCAAGGATTCAGGCAATCAGGTGGACTCGGGAACGTTCGGGGTAATGGTAAACAACCGCCGCATGGCGACCGAGACGTTTTCTATACAACAACAATCTAACGGCAACAGCATTATTACCTCGCAGCTTAAAGACGACGGCGGTGGCGCGGCGCAGAACAGTGAGTTGCAATTGACTCCAAGTGGAGCACTGTTGAGCTATGAGTGGCATGAAACCGCCCCGGAGAAGAGCAGCCTTAAAGTTGTTCCCGATGGGGAATTTTTGCGACAAACCGTGGTTGCAAAATCCGGGGACAAACCTGCCGAACAGCCGTTCCTGATCCCGGCTACTTCACCGATCCTCGATAACAACTTTTTTATCCATCGCGAAATTCTGGCGTGGAGATATCTCAGTTCAAGCTGCACGCGGGAAACCGCCGGGTTGAAGTGTGGACCAGGAGAATTTGGCGTGCTGATACCACAAGGACGATCTTCCTCGCATGTCACCATCACACCAATTGGTGATGAGAAGCTGAAGATTGGGACCGTGGAGGAAACGCTTCTCCATATCAACCTGAAGGGTGAAGATGGTGAGTGGTCGTTGTGGCTGAACACGAAAGACCACTACAAGCTGATGAAGGTGACTAAAACTGGAGAAGCTGTCGAAATCATTCGCGATTAATCTGCTACAGGAAACGGACGGGACCGAATGTCCCTGATCGACACAAAAACAGCTCGGGCTCTTTTCACTGTTTTACTCTTTGCTCTGGTTCTAGGATTTCTCTACGTCGCACGCGAAACACTAATCGCATTCCTTTTCGCTATTTTCTTTGCCTATCTTGTGGATCCGGCAGTTTCCCGTGTGGAGAAATGGACTCATAGCCGTGGCTGGGCTATTGCTGCGATTTATATTTTGATTGTTGGATTACTGGTCACATTCTTTTTTATCGTTGGACCCCGCATTGGACATCAGGCGCAAACGCTAAGCCAGTCGCTGCCATCTCTGGTGGAACGTGTTGGCTCAGGCCAGATTGCCGAACAGATCGGTAGTGAACATCACTGGAGCCAGGGAACGATCAATCAGATCAAGGGCTTCCTGGTAAATCACCGCCAGGACATGCTGCAAATCGCGCAACGGATTGGCGTGCGAGTTGCCGCCGTAGCCAAGCAAGCGTGGCTTATCGTACTGATCCCCATCCTCGCGGCTTTTTTCCTGCGCGAAGGACAGATGTTTCGGGGAACGTTGGTGTCATTTATCAGCGCGCGCCCGCAGCGTGAGTTCCTGGAAAATGTGCTGAAAGACCTCAACGACATGCTCGCCCAGTTCATACGCGCACAGTTAACGCTGGCAGGATTGTCGCTATTAGTGTATTCAGCGGGCTTGGGCACAATGCAGGTGGAATATTGGCTCGTCCTTGGGACCGCTGGCGGCATGCTGGAATTTATTCCTGTAGTGGGCCCGCTAACAGCTGCTGCGTTGATTATTGTCGTGTCGATTTTGACCGGGTCTCATTGGCTGGCCGTCATTATCTTCCTGGGCATTTGGCGGTTGATTCAGGATTACGTTATATCTCCGCGAATCTTAGGTAAGAGCACTGAACTACATCCGCTGGCAGCGATTTTTGGCGTGCTCGCCGGCGGCGAGATCGCTGGCATTCTCGGAATTTATCTCTCCATCCCCGTGATGGCGAGTTTACGAATTGTCTGGCGGCGCTGGCGGCTTTATGCTGAGAAGCGTCGCTTTGGTCCACTCACTGAGCTTTCCTATGGCGCGGAGATCCATCCGCGAAGTTAGAATCTGTTATCTTGAAATCTCCGCGATAAAAACTTAAATTTTCGTGGCAAACCATTTCAATTCGCGTGTGCGAGGCTGCCGATGATTGTCATGAAATTCGGCGGAACTTCTGTGCAGGATGCACAGGCGATTGAGCGTGCCGCTGCGATTGTTGGTGCGCGATTGTCGCTAAAGCCTGTGGTTGTGGTCAGCGCCATGGCTAAGGTCACCGATCAGCTTTTAGCTATGGCTCGGGCCGCCGGAGAAGGCGACCGTGACAAGGCCATTGATCTTTGCCGCAAACTTCAGGAACGCCACTACGACACTGCCGGAGAGTTATTGGGCACCGCACGCTTCACTACTTTTCATAATGAGCTTGCCGGTGAGTTTGAAGCATTGGATCAATTGTTACGTGGAATCGTAGCCGTAGGTGAGCTTACTCCCCGCACGACGGATAACGTGGCCTCTTATGGCGAGCTGCTCGCCAGCAAACTAGTGGCAGCTGCCTTCTCTGCGCGCGGGTTTGATGCTGAGGTCGTAGATTCGCGCGAGTGCATTATCACCGATACCAATCACATGCGGGCTGCACCCCTGTTCGATGAAACTAATGCGCGCCTGAAGGAAACAGTCCAGCCATTACTCAATGCCGGGCGCGTTCCAGTGATGGGCGGATTTATCGGAGCGACCAAATCTGGCGTTACGACCACGATTGGGCGCGGCGGCAGCGATTTCTCTGCGGCCATTGTTGGCGCTGGACTGGATGCGGAGCGGATTGAGATTTGGACTGATGTCGACGGCATGATGACTACCGATCCGAACCTCTGTCCCGATGCGCGGCGGATTAAGACCATCAGCTTCGATGAAGCGGCTGAGCTGGCTTATTTTGGAGCCAAGGTTCTGCATCCTGCAACGGTACTGCCTGCAGTACAACAAAATATCCCTGTTTACATTCTGAATTCGCGCAATTCCAGTTGCGAAGGAACGCGCATTGCTGCTCGGGCACCGCAAACTAGAAATTTCTTTAAAGCTATCGCCGCCAAGAAGCGCATCACTATCGTGGATGTGGCTGCACCGCGCATGCTTTTGGCGCATGGGTTTTTAAAATCCATCTTCGAGGCGTTCGACCGGCATCGAATTCCGATTGATGTGGTGTCAACTTCTGAGGTCAGCGTTTCGTTGACCGTCGATTCGAATGAGTCCATCCCTGCATTAGCTGCGGATTTGGCTAAGCTCGCGGATGTGAAATACGAAGGCCGCAAAGCCATCGTCTGCCTGGTGGGAGAGAACCTGCGTGAAACGCCCGGGCTCGCAGCGCGAGTATTTGCTGAACTGACCGATGTCAAGATTCGCATGATTTCGCAGGGAGCTTCTGAGATCAATCTGACGTTTGTGATCGAGGAAGATGCGGTGCCGGATGTAGTGCAGCGTCTACACAAGGCTTTCTTCACCGATTTGGATCCCGAGGTATTCGCGTAAAGCTTCTATGAACTTACTTCTTCTCGGCCGCGGCAAGATGGGGACTCTGATTGAGAGTCTGGCGAACGCACGCAATCATCAGGTTCGCGCGATTGACATCGACGAAAATGCTCACGGCACAGCGCTGACACCTGAAAAACTTGGCGAGGTTGATATAGTGATCGATTTCACCACTCCCGATGCCGTCATGGACAACATTGCCGGCTGTGCGCGCAGCGGCAAAAACCTCGTGGTCGGGACAACGGGGTGGTATGGAAAGATTCCCGAAGTCCGGCGGATCGTCGAAAACTCCGGTATTGGGTTCGTCTATGCGGCTAATTTTTCGGTCGGTGTGAACTTATTTTTTGAAGTTGCCAAAGCTCTAAATGCCGGGTTCAAGCTGGACTACTCCGGATCAATCTCCGAGACCCATCATGTGCATAAGCTCGACGCACCGTCAGGGACTGCAGTCATGTTGCAGCGCGTCCTTGTGGAGTCTGGTGGACCCAAAGTAGAAATCACCTCGGCCCGTGAAGGTGAAGTAGTCGGCATGCATGAGTTGGTGCTGGATTCGCTCAACGACACCATCACGTTGCGACATAATGCCAAATCACGTCGTGGATTTGCCGATGGCGCGCTAAGAGCTGCCGAGTGGCTGAATGGGAAGAAGGGTTTTTACGATTTCAAGGATATTTGGCGTCAACTGTAGATGACGATCTTCTGCGGGCCCAGATCACCAAAATATAAATCCCCACAGCCCAGTCGATCCCGGCGCAAAATGCAGGCCACCACACAGGAACGTAATGGGAATGATGAACTGCATGCCAGTAGTCCCATCCACCGTGAGCAAGCCAGCCTAGTCCCAGAAGCAGTGGCCAGCGGCGGGCTCCCAGCACACTCACCACACCGAAGATCAATAAGCCAGCCCCCTCGAGGCCAATATGAGCGATCCCGTGGTTCAGTCCGGCAAATCCGACATAGATTAAGGCTGCGAGCAGGAGACCGGCTGCATACAGCTGCTGCGCGCGCCTTGTATCCAATAAACACAAAAGACCCACGTACACGGCGGCTGTCAGCACACCGACCAGAAACCACGGACTGAGGATCAATGACACGCGGATATTGTCTCACCTGCGCACGGAAATCTACATTTTGAACGCTGGTCTATTCGCGCTATCTTTGTCGTGCAACTTCGTGACTGTGGTACGGCGTAGTGGAGCTAAAGGGGAAAGGCTTTTTACGACTTTAAGGACATTTGGCGCGAATTGTAAGGCTTGGTGGTGAGATTATGCGTTGCGCTTTTCAGATTTTAATTATCTGGTGTCTTTGTTTTTCAACTCTCTCTGTAGCGCAAAACAATAAAGTCGCGGGTTCAAAATCGCCTCAAAAGGCTTCGCCGGTTGAAGCCCCTGCGAAGCAGAAATATTTTGACCAGCTTTACGCTCTCAAGAAGGAAGCCAAAATAGGCTTCGAAGCTGAGATAGCGAGGGAGAAGGCCGACGCGAATGGGGAAAGCAGAGTGGAAGGAAACATAACCGAATATATGGCCAAGGAAGTTGCCACTACTGAGGCAAACTATAAACGATATCTTGGAGCTTTACGTTCGGCCGAAGCACTCGAAATACCTGACGCTGGCCGCCTTACGTGAGGTCAGGCAACATAAAGCCTCCTTCTCAAGTAACGCTTCTCAAGCAATTCGATAAGGTTGAGGCTACGTGGCAAACCTTCCGCAAAATCCAGTGTGCCTTGGCCTACGATGAATACTTTGAGGGTGACATGGCTCCTATGGTGTCGCAAAATTGCAAAATAGAGCTCATGCGGCATCGCATGCACGAACTGGAAAATATTTACGATTTTTTGCACTGAAACCTCTCCGAATCTACTCCTGTTCCATCCGCCGACGATTCGCGCTATCTTTATGTCATGCAACTTCGTGGCTGTGGTACAGCGTTGGTAACTCCCTTCCGACAGGATGGCTCTATTGATGAAACAGCCTTCCGCAATTTAGTGGCTTGGCAGGTGGAGTCTGGGATTGATTTTCTGGTTCCCTGCGGTACTACGGGGGAGACTCCGACACTCACACACGATGAATGGCTGCACGTGATTGATCTAGCTGTGGAAGTCGCCGCTGGACGTGTGCCGATTGTAGCTGGAGCTACCTCGAACTCCACTAACGATGCTGTGCAGAAAGCCAAGGAAGTTGCCGCGCGCCCGGGTGTGGACGCGATCCTCACCGCCAGCCCGTATTACAACAAACCAACGCAGGAAGGGCAGTACCGGCATTTCCGGGCGATTGCAGAAGCTGTGGATAAGCCGATTGTGGTTTACAACGTGCCCGGGCGAACCGGTGCAAACTTGGAACCGGCTACGTTGGCACGGTTAACCGAGGTCCCCAACATTATTGGAGTCAAAGAAGCCAGCGGCAGCGTCAATCAGATTGCCGAGATTTGTGGCCTGGTACCAGAGACGTTCTGTGTGCTTTCTGGGGACGATGCCGTGACGTTGCCCGTGATTGCGCTGGGCGGTGTCGGCGTTATTTCTGTGGCATCGAATGAAATCCCAGCGGAGATGTCCGCGATGACGAGGGCTGCTCTCGGCAATGACTGGGAGACCGCACGCAAGCTTTGCCGGAAATATTTGCCGTTAATGCAGGCGAACTTTATCGAGTCGAGCCCACTGCCAGTGAAAGCTGTGCTCTCCATGATGGGAAAAATTGAGGAAGTCTACCGCTTGCCGCTGGTGCCGATGAGGCGTGATACACGTTCAAAGCTTCAGAAAGTTGCCATGGAAGCCGGGCTTGTATCTAAGGCTGCCGCACCAGTGTCTGAAACGCATGACTTCTTCGTTTACGAGAACTGGACTGCCGGTCCGCGTAAGATTGTGCTGCATCGTTCATCGTGCGGGCAGTGTAATCACGGCAAAGGACGTCCGACCGGACACGATGCCAATCATGCCAAGTGGCATGGGCCCTATACTTCCCTTTCGGAAGCACGTCAGGCGTCGATGGTCATTCAGAACGTGTTGATCCGCAGTGAGTGTAAGTGCATTTGAATTCCTCTGTGAGTTTTTCTTTGTGTAACTCTGTGGTTCTCTGTGGTTAAGAATTTTAAAAACTAACCACAGAGTTACACAGAGGAACTCCCACAGAGTACAGCCGTTCTTCCGTTATACTTCCCCCACATGTCATCTCTTCAACAGTCGATTGAAAATCTCGCTGCCGGTGGTGTAACCAGCGATCTTTCTGCACGCCAGACTTTTTTGGAATTTCGTGACGCCCTTACATCGGGAAAAATTCGTGCGGCGGAAAAGCTTCACGGCAAATGGACCGTCAATGCCTGGGTGAAACAAGGCATTCTGCTGGGCTTCAAGTTAGGAGAACTGCAGGAGATGGGCGCGGAAGATGGTTTGTCGTTCGTGGATAAAGACACCTTCCCTGCCCGGCACTTCTCTGTCTCGGACCGGGTGCGCGTGGTGCCAGGTGGTTCGTCGGTCCGCTCCGGCGCCTATGTTGCGCCGTCTGTGATTTGTATGCCGCCTATGTATGTGAATGTTGGGGCTTACATTGATGAAGGCTCCATGGTGGATTCTCATGCTTTAGTAGGATCGTGCGCCCAGATTGGCAAACGCGTGCATCTGAGCGCCGCCGCACAGATCGGTGGAGTACTAGAGCCAATCAATGCTTCTCCGGTCATTATTGAAGATGATGTTCTGGTCGGCGGAAATTGTGGAGTTTATGAAGGTACATTGGTCCGCTCACGTGCTGTTTTGGGTGCAGGGACGATTTTGACCCGCTCGACTCCGCTGTACGATTTGGTAAAGGGTGAAGTTTATCGTGCTTCTGCCGAACAACCATTGGAAGTGCCAGAGAACGCCGTCGTCGTCCCGGGATCGCGGGCAGTAAAAAAAGGGCCAGCGGCGGATTGGAATTTGTCTTTGTATACGCCGGTGATTGTGAAGTATCGGGATGAGAAAACCGATCGCGGGATTGAACTGGAAGAGTGGCTGCGATAGCAATGAACCCAACTCGCAACGCTCACTGACGGGGCAAGCCCCGTCTCCACACGAATTTATTTCACATGAATTGTGATTTGGTTTTGCTTACTGCTGGCGGAAACTTCTTCCAAAGTTTTCACCGCTGCGTTGGCTTCTTTTAGTTCTGCTATTGGATAGGTTGTAGCTACACCGATCACTCTCATCCCTGCGGCACGCCCTGCACGGATTCCATTGGGGGCATCTTCAATCACAATACATTCTGCCGGATCTACATCCAGCAGTTGTGCACCTTTCAGGTAGGGCTCGGGATCAGGTTTGCCTTTCGTAACATCTTCAGCGGAAACCAGGATCTCGGGTACCGGCAGCTTTGCGTCTTTAAGTCTGATCTCAGCGAATTCTCTCAAGCCTGAGGTCACCACACACCAACGATTCGCAGGAAGTGAGCGCAGCAACGAAGCCGCACCGGCTATGGCGACGGTTCCCCTTTTTTTCATGGTGATGGCGGATTCAATCTCTTGTGTTTCCGATTCCGCATCAAGATGCGGCGCCAGCAATCGCACTCCTTCAATCGTGCGCAGGCCGTGGATCATGTTCAAGGCCTTTGCCGGAGAAATACCATTTTTCTCAGCCCAGGCCGTCCACACAACCACCACAGACTTTGTTGAGTCCACTAAAACTCCGTCGAGATCGAAAAGGACCGCTGAGCATTGGAATTCGGGCATAGTTTGGATAGAACTATTCAAACACAGATGAGCGACTAACCCTGTAATTGGATGGGTTCAGGTGCAGGCAGCGCTTGTGTGGCTTGCTGGCGACGAAACTCCAGATGCCGTTGCCGGAAATGATCTTGCGCGCGGCGGCCCCAAGCACGGACGAAGTAATAATTCAGCCCGGCGCCGATGGCTGAACTGGCTATTGGGATCATCCGTCCCGCCCATTTCTCCACAACTTCCGTGCTGGCCCGGGCCGCTATGCGCTGAATTACTTTGGGAACAAATTTATTGACTACTTCTTTTTCGATCAGTTCACGGCTGATGTCGACCCCGGCAGCGCTGGCTGCCGCGATCCATAATTCCGCAGTTTCTTCGTCAGTACTGAACTCAAACCCATAAAGCAGGCTCAGCTTTTGGATCGTACGCAGAGTAATCGCGGAAAGAATGCCCAGATCAGGGACCATGGTGATCAGCCCACCAAGGCCGAAACCAGCTCCCTCAGTGGCAGCTACCTTCATACCACCGCGTATGATCCGGTTGGCCACGTCGTCCAGGCGGGCCATATCGACGGAGAAAACGCCATGATAACTGTTGATGGGCAGGCCGTAAGCGGCACGGAGTTGGAGAAGAAACCGCTGCGGATCAACCTGAACGGTTTTGTATGCGCGGGTAAACGACCGCCGGAGGGTGTTCTCGACTTTGCGGCGTAGCCAGGATTTAGACGGTGAATCCTGCATCTTCATAAACAGTAGCGCAGATAGGATGCAAATTGCCAGTTTAGGTACACCTAACGTCGTATACAGAAGAAGCTTTAGGCAACCTACCTGGAGGCCGGAAATGTCCTGCTAACAATTGAGTCAACACATAGACATTCCCAAATTGTTTTTCGAAACCCGTTCTGAAAAAGCCCCCGCACCTAAGTTTCCTGTTATCAGTAAAGCAACCTCCGCCCTGTGCCAACCTGTCGATAGTAGCTTTCGATGCTGCACACACTCCGGCCACAATACGCCAAAGCCTTTCGTTGTATTGGGCCGGATTGCGAGGACACGTGCTGCCAGGGTTGGGATGTGTTGATTGATCAGGACGCTTATGAAGGGCTTCAATCCTTGTCCGATTTTTCTCCCAAATTCAAGGACCACTTAGTTGTGATCGCTAATGCTACGGTCGAGGAATACGCTCGCGTACAAATGACTTCGGCCTGTACTTGCCCATTTCTTTCGGCGGAACGTTTGTGCAGCATTCAGGTGGAGCATGGCGAACGTTACCTGCCGGATATTTGTGCCGACTATCCTCGCGCCACGCAACGGATCGACGGGCTGCGTGAAACCGCATTAATGCTCGCTTGCCCCGAGGCAGCGAGGCTAGTGCTGTTGAATCCTGATTTAGTACAGCCGGAAGAACCCGGAGCGCCTCGCTATCAACGCTTCGCTCGCATGGGGGAGCGGCCTGTAAAAACCAACGGCTCTCCTCACCAGTTTCTTTGGGAAGTACGGGCTTTTACGATTTTGCTCTTGCGTGATCGTGACTATCCCCTCTGGCAACGGATTTTTCTTCTGGGAATGTTTTGCAAGCGGTTGCACGAGATTACATCCGAGCATCAGATCGGACTGGTGCCGCAACTGCTCAGAGAGCATGCGGATTTAATTGTGACTGGAAAGCTTCGGCCGTTGATGGATGGCATCCCTGTACGGACCTCCATGCAGTTAGCAACGGTGCTTGAAATCATCAACCGACATCTGCAGACGACTGCAGGGAGACACCCGCGCTTCCGTGACTGTATTAGGGATTTTTTGAAAGGGATTCGCTGTGAGGACGAATCTCCCATTGAAAATTGTGCTTCCTTCTTCGAGAAGGCCGATGCGCAATATTGCTCCCCATTTCTTGCCCAGCATCCTTGCATGCTGGAAAACTTTCTACTGAACTATGTTTTCCGTACACGTTTTCCTTACGGGCAGACTCCAAGGGGCGTTCCCAATGACCCGCTTACAGAATTTTTAATGCTCTGCATCCTGTTCACACTGGTTAAAGAACTCACAGTTGGTGCTGCAGGGCTCTATAGGGAAAATTTCGATGCAAGCCATCTGGTGAAAATTGTGCAGAGCGTGTCTAAGTCTGTGGAGCAGTGTCCGAAGTTTCCACTAGCGAATTATGTATCTTTGGCCAACGCGGATGGCATGGCCCTTCTCTTGAAAAACACCTGCTGACGTTTCCTCGTTCTCCCTGTGCTAGCATCAAAGATTCGCATGCCAACTGGAAAGCTGCATATCGTGCCCTTGGGCGGTCTGGGCGAGTTTGGAATGAACTGCATGGCCGTACGCGGGGGCGATGACATCCTGGTCATCGACGGCGGGCTGATGTTCCCTGAAGCCGAGTTGCTGGGTGTGGACATCGTTGTGCCCGACATCTCCTATTTAACCGAGAACCGCGATAAGGTTCGCGGGATTGTGCTCACTCACGGGCATGAAGACCACATCGGCGCGCTGCCGTGGATTCTTTCCGAGCTGAATGTGCCGGTGTGGGGTACTGAATTCACTCTAGCGTATGTCGAAGACAAGCTGGATGAACATGAACTACTCGATGACGCCGACTTACATGAGATTAAACCGAATGAGCGGTTCAAGGTCGGCCCATTTACGGTTCACCCCATACAGGTCACGCACAGCCTGGTGGATTGTGTAGCGCTGGCGATTCATACGCCGCTCGGCGTGATCATCCACACCGGCGATTTCAAGGTTGATCCAACTCCTACTGACAATAAACTGTTCGATCTGCATTCCTTCGCAGAGTACGGCAAAGAAGGTGTACTGCTGTTGATGCAGGACTCGACCAACGTCGAACGCCGCGGGTATACGCCCAGCGAACGGGCAGTAAGGCAAAAGTTTGAAGAGGTTTTCGCGGCCACCAAGCGGCGGCTGTTTGTTTCCTGTTTTTCTTCGTCGATTCATCGCATCAAGTTGACAGTGGAAATGGCTTGGGAACATGGACGCAAGGTTGCTTTTGTAGGCCGCTCCATGAATAGTTCCGCTGAAATTGCCGAGGACCTCGGTTATATCGAAATTCCCGAGGGCCTACTGATTCATCCCGGCGAAATTAAGAACTTTCCTGAAGATAAGGTTTGCGTTTTGATCAGCGGCACACAGGGCGAGCCGATGTCGGCGCTGTCGCGCGCCGCCGTGGACAATCACAAGCACGCCAAGATCGAAAAGGGCGACACGGTCATGCTTTCCTCCCGCATCATTCCCGGGAATGAGAAGGCTATCTATCGTGTGATCGATCACTTATTCCGCCGCCAGGCGCATGTCATTTATGACGACGGCTCGGTGCCGCCGATCCACGTCAGTGGACACGCCAGTCAGGAAGAACTGAAGCTGATTATCAACCTGGTGAAGCCGAAATATTTTGTTCCGGTTCACGGCGAATACCGGCAGCTGAAACTCCACGCTGAACTAGCAAAGTCCATGCATGGCGCAGTTGGTAATGTCATGTTGATCGAAAGTGGCGATGTTTTAGAGATTGATGAGCTGGGCGCACGCAAGGCGGGCAAAGTGAATGTGGGCCGCGTTTGTATCGATTCCGGTTCGCGCGTGGATGTAGTAGAAGACTTGATCGTCAAAGACCGCCGCCATTTGAGCGAGGACGGCATTGTGCTGCCGATTATTGCCATCCATAAACTCACCGGCGATGTAGGGCCTCCACCGGAAATTGTGACGCGTGGGTTTAACACGGGTGAAGATGATGGACTGATGGATGGTGCGCGCCAGATCGTCATGCAGACGCTGGAACAGTCGAGCGATGAAGAACGCGCTGATTATGGCGTTATCAAGGAAAAGATTCGCGCGGATTTGAAGCGGTACATTTCCAAGCAGACGCAAAAGCGTCCGCTGATCATGCCGGTAATTTTGGAAATTTAAATTGGTTACTCTTAACGACATTCGCGAAGCGCAGGCTCGTCTCAATGGCATCGCTGTTCGTACAAAACTGGTGACATCGAATCTTGGCGGTTCTGATCGGCAATTATTCCTTAAACCCGAAAACCAGCAACCCATCGGCGCATTCAAACTGCGCGGAGCCTACAACAAGGTCGCATCACTTCCCGAACAAGAACGGCAAAGGGGAGTGATCACCTACTCCAGCGGCAACCATGCACAAGGAGTTGCTTACGCCGCTCGCGCCATGGGCGTGAAAGCCGTAGTGGTCATGCCAAACAATGCTCCTGCTACCAAACGTGAGGCCACCAAAGCGTTGGGCGCGGAGATTGTGGTTGTCGGCCCTAGCAGCAAAGAGCGTCAGATCAAAGCTGAAGAACTCGCCGCAGAACATGGCTATGCCATAATTCCGCCCTATAACGATGAAAAAATTATCTCCGGACAAGGAACAATTGGACTCGAGATTCTCGAAGATTTGCCCGAAGTCGAATGCGTTTTAGTTCCAATCGGTGGCGGAGGATTAAGTAGCGGTATTGCTACCGCCATCAAACTGAGCAATCCAAAAATAAAAATGATCGGCGTAGAGCCAGAACTTGCCGCCGACTGCTTCTCGAGTTTCCGCGAAGGCAAAGTGGTCGAATTCCCTGCCGAGCAGGTTTCACGGACTATCGCCGATGGCCTGCGCACCCAAAGTGTGGGGACTATTAATTTCGAGCACATCCGCCAATACATCGACAAAATTGTGACTGTGACCGAGGGAGAAATCCTCGAGGCCACCCGTTTACTTGCATCTAACCCTAAGACGGTGGCAGAACCCAGCGGGGCCGTGGCTACGGCTGCGTTTCTTTTCCATCGTGATGAGTTACCTGGGACTAAAATGAATGTCGCTGTGATCAGTGGAGGCAATATCGAGCCCGAACTCCTGGCGCGGATTCGCTCGAAGGCTTCTTGACCAGCACGCTGCTATGACACGAAAAATTCTTTTCTTCTCTGCTGCATTTTTTCTTTTTGCCGCTATGGCTTCTGCGGCTGACTACATTCACGGCGCTTGTGTCCGGGTGGCTCCCATGTATTTGTCGCCAGGGACTGACTCAGCGCATCTGGGCGATGTGACGCGTGGGCGTGAAGTCGTCATCCTGGAAAAAAGCCGGGAGTGGCTGCACGTGCAGGCTAACGTTGCTACCAAGCCCACCGAAGACCGAATGGTCTCGGGATGGATTATCGACAAAGGGATCGTGCTGCAGACCAATCCTGACGGCCCCAAAATTCTTTTTGGCGAAGCGGTCGACTCAGAAGATGAAGCCAGCCGGCGGCGCGGACGGCGCGGGGCGGATTTGGATGCCCTCCGCCTCTACTATCGCGTATATGACTTGTTCCCAGCTTCTCCACAGGCTGGTGAAGCACTCTATCGTGCAGCGGACATCCGCTGGCAGTTGGAAAAAGCAGACATCATGACTAAGCCTTCGGCGCAGGAACAGGATGCTTATCTGCGTGGAGAAATCGATACTGAGTGGATGAAGCTGGTGATGAAGAAATTCCCCGGAACCAAGTGGGCGGATTTGGCTGCTTTTCAAGTGCTCGACAACAAGATGTGTGGGGATTGGAAGGGCGCATCGCGCTGCCCTGAAAAAGAAGCGGACACTTACGAGAAATTCGCCAACGAGCATCCGCAATCCGCAAAGGCTCCAGAAGCTCTGTATGACGCGGCATGGCGGTATTCGGCCTTGATTGAAATTTACAAAACGGAAGACACGCCGAAAAAATCAGACGAAGCCAGGACTAAGGCATTGAACCTGGCACAAAAAGTGTCGTCTCAATACCCCGATTCCGACTGGGGAGCGCGCGCCATGCGGCTGGCATTCCTGATTCAGCAGAACGTACCCACATGGGGGAATAACGTTCAGTAAATTTTCACGTTGGATTGTTCTCACCAGCTCTCCCCATCATGTTAGTTTTATTTCTGCGCAAAACACGACGCTGGCAGCTGAGGTCAGCTGTCACAACACAATTGAGATGGAGGAAGCTTGCACGACTACCTGCTATCGGTGATCCTGGGGATCATCGAAGGACTAACTGAGTTTCTTCCCGTCAGTTCTACAGCTCATCTGCGGATTTCCGAAGCACTGCTCCATATCAGCCTGACCGACGGTTACTGGAAGATGTACAGCATCGTGATCCAACTGGGCGCGATTTTGTGCCTGCCGGTGTATTTTCGCGAGCGGATTGCTAAGTTTCTTTCAACGTTTCCTCGTGGTGAAAATGGAGATCGTACCGCGCTGACTCATCCTCTGGGTTTGACCTTGATTGCGTTCGTGGTGACAGCTATTCCCGCATTTCTTCTGAGCAAGGTGATTGGCAAAAATCTCGAAAATCTTACTGTGATGGGAACATCGCTGTTGGTTGGCGGCGTTGTGATGTGGGTCGTCGATGTGATGTACGCGCGGGCTGAAGCTGCCGGACCTGATGCTTCCTCAATGATTCGTACGTGGAAGATGGAGGCAATGAGTCTGGGACAGGCTATTTGGATTGGCGCGTGTCAGATTCTCTCTGCCGTATTCCCTGGAACATCACGGTCGATGGCCACAATCGCAGGCGGGCAGGTGACGGGAATGTCGCGGGCTGCTGCTCTGGAGTTTTCTTTCTTCTTATCAATTCCGACGATGGCCGCAGCCACCGGATATGACCTGTTGAAGTCTTTACGCGGCAAGGGTGCAAATCCGATCGGTGTTGCGCAAATTGATGGTCATGGCTGGGTAGTGCTGGCGATTGGATTTTTGGTCTCATTTTTGGTGGCTTACGCTGCGGTGGCCTGGTTCATGGCCTGGGTGCGGAAACACGGGTTTGTGCCGTTCGCCGTCTATCGGATTGTGGTTGGTATCCTGGTTTTGGTTTACGCAGGAAAATTGATTTAGGGCGTTAACTCTCGTGTTTACTCTTCTATACCTAACTCGATACTCCCGATTGTAGACAACCCTAGTTCTTGTCATAATTGTAAGGCTCTGGCGTAGTGGCGTCGGTAGGAGGAACGTCTTTGTCTTCCGGCTGCCGCTCGATACGCCCATGAATTATTTTTCTAGGATTTTCGTGCCCACCAGTAACCGGCGGCTCAATGAGCTGATTGGGTTCCTGTTGTGTGTCTCCGCGCTCCTTCTTTTCCTGGCGCTAGCTTCGTATTCTCCGCTTGACCCTTCTTTTAATACTGAGTCGTTTCTGACCAACTCCCGGACTGCCCGTAACTGGATTGGGATCATCGGTGCTTATGGCGCTGATGCTGTGTTCCAAGTCTGGGGACTGGGTGCATTTCTTTTGCCCGTTCTGCTGACGACCCTAGGCACACGTTGGTTTCGTTCACGCAAGATCGCTTCACCGGTCGCCAAAACTCTGGGCGCTGTCTGGATGCTGATATTTGTGCCGGCCTTGTTTGCGCTGGCTCCCGGACATCTGCGCTGGATGCATGTCATTCCGATTGAAGGATTGGTCGGGCGCATCGTTGGCGATTTCCTGATTCACTATCTCAATCTGGCAGGCGCATACATTGTTTGCGCATCGGTGTTGGCGGTGGCGTTGTATTTCTCCACGGCTTTCTCTTTCTCTGCCTTGCAAGTCTGGGCTCCTACGCGGTTCGCTTTTGCCATTGCACTGTGGGAGCGCTTCCAGGATTGGCGTGATGAACGCGCCCGCAAGAAAATGCAGAAAGAACTTGATCAGCGCCGTGCTGCGAAGCCAGTGGTCACGGCACAGATGGTTCAAGCTCGTCAGGCTGCTCCAACATCGGAACCGCAGCAGAATTTGCGCGGCGTGGTCCCGTACCGCACAGGAATTGAAAAAACATTCGAGCCAGAGCCTGAGCCAGTTGCCGAAGATGTGGTCGCCCCAGATCCCGTGGTGGCGGCTGAGGCTGTCGACCCTGAAGTCACACAGCGTGCTGATACTGGCGCGAAGGGCAAAACTACTCTGCCCCGCATTGCTGGCGGTTTCAAACTGCCACCCAGCAGCTTGTTACGACGCGCTGATGAACAACACGCAGTTGATCCCGAGGAGTTGAAGCAGACCGCTCAGATATTAGTTGAGAAATATGCCGAGTTCGATGTTCACGGGCAAGTGACACAGATCAATCCTGGTCCAGTTGTCACCACCTTCGAACTCAAGCCTGAAGCTGGGATTAAATACAGCAAGATCACGAACCTCACTGACGATCTCTGCCTCGCTTTAAAAGCCGAGAGCATTCTGGTCGAGCGCATGCCGGGGAAATCCACGGTTGGCATCCAGGTACCGAACCGTGAGCGCGAAATCATCTGGCTGCGTGAAAATGTCGAGTCTTCGGAATTCATCGGCGGAAAATCCAAGCTGACTTTAGCGCTTGGCAAAGACATCAACGGACGTATTGTAACCGCCGATCTGGCTGGTATGCCTCACCTGCTGATCGCCGGTTCAACCGGAGCCGGCAAGAGTGTGGCGATCAACGCCATGATCATGTCCATTCTGTATAAGGCGACGCCGGACCAAGTGCGCTTGATTCTGGTTGATCCCAAGCGTTTGGAATTGGGTAATTACGAAGGCGTGCCGCACCTATTCACGCCCATCATCACCGAACCTAAGCTCGCGGCCAACGCACTGCGCAACGCCGTGCGTGAGATGGAGCGACGTCTGAAGTTGCTGGCAGCGAAAGGCGTTCGCAACATCGATCAGTACAACAAACTGTTCGATCAGGACGGAACTCCGAGCTTGTTCGGCGAAGATTCAGAAGACAAGCCAATTCCTTACATCGTCATCATCATCGACGAATTAGCTGACCTGATGATGCTTGATTCGGGCAATGTAGAAGAGTCCGTTACGCGCTTGGCGCAGATGGCCCGTGCAGTTGGAATTCACCTGGTGCTGGCGACGCAGCGGCCTTCCGTAGATGTCATTACAGGTTTGATCAAGGCCAATTTCCCTGCCCGTATTTCGTTCCGCGTAGCCACTAAAATTGACTCGCGCACGATTCTCGATTCAAACGGCTCGGAAGCTCTTCTCGGACGCGGCGATATGCTCTACCTGCCTTCAGGCTCCTCGCGGCTGCATCGGTTACACGCGCCGTATGTTACGGAATCGGAAATCTCTGCTGTGGTTGAGTTCTGGCGCTCCCAGGGTACGGCACAATATGAGGAGAAATTCCTGCAAGCGCCCAAAATCAACGGTGAAGGCGAGCCAGGTGCGGCTGGCGAAGAAGGCGAGACCGAGCACGATCCGATGTATGAGGATGCGGTCCGCCTGGTCATCGAATTCGGGAAGGCTTCTACTTCCCTGCTACAACGACGCTTGCGGATTGGCTATGGACGCGCGGCGCATCTTATCGACCTGATGGAACGCGATGGGATCGTCGGCGCAGCAGATGGCCCCAAGCCTCGGGAAGTTTTGAAGCGTCCGGATTGGCTCAGCGAAGTGGAAGAATCTCTGCGCTAGAGTTACAGTTGGAAGTCGGTGGCTGGCGTCTTGAACGGGTTTCGGGCATGAATCCTCTCTCCCGTGAGAGATCTACCCGAAAAGGGGCGGCTGTCGCGGCCGCCCCTTTATTTATCTCCCAATAGTTTAGAAATGAAACACTACGCCGGCTGAATACCGGAAGTTTTTGTTTGCCGCGCTGCCATTGGAACGAAGCGACTCCCAATCAAACTGAGCGACGCGGATGCCCAAGCGATCTGACATTCTTGCATCAAGCCCGCCGCCAACGATCATGGCAAAGCCATTGCTACCGGCGCTGGCTCCGTTGAAACCGACGGAGGCACGGAATCCCCCAAACAGCGCGTGTGCAAATGGAACAAATGGGCCTTCTTTGCGCCCGGATATCACCGGACCAAAAGTGTAAGTGTGGACTTTGAGGCTGACGCCATCTTCGGTTTTATAAGCGCCGCTAAAATCGGCTGCGATTCCAAGATGTTCTGTGAAGTTTCCGGTTACCGAACCATTCCAGCCATTCAAATTGATGCCAGTGCCGTCAATCACCGAATTACCCGAGTTAATCCCTGACCCACTGTCACCAGAATTAAAGCGTGTGTATTGATATCCAGCAAATGCATCGATCTTTGGCTCACTCGCTGCTACCGCAGACAAGGACATCATCAAGCAGACAGCAATCAGCAATAGACTACGTTTCATCTTTCCTCCAAGGGTTTTTAGTTTGAATCAGGGCCGGTATTTTCCGGACAGCTAGAACCGGATCACGATTCCCGCCGAGCCGCGAAAATTTTTGTTGCTCTTGTTGGTGAAATTCGAGAAGCGTGTGGCCATCCAGTCGGCTTGAATCAGGCGAAAAGCAAACATACCGCCGCCGCAATCGATGCCGCCGCCAATCATTCCTACAAAACCATCCGCGCTAACTCCACCGCCTGAGGAGCGCGCTCCACCGACCAACCCATGCACGAAGGGCTTAATAAGAGGCAGGTTCGCCCGCAGTTCAGGCCCAGCAGCAATGGTGTGAAATTTGAGTCCGGAATGATAAGAGCCACTTCCATCCAGTGTGATTCCCAACCAGCCTTTTATGTTGCCAGTGATGGCGCCATTCCAGCCTTCCAGATTGAAGTTAGGATCAAGATGGAGATACTGTCCGCCTCCATAAATCTCTACGCGGGAGGCATCCGCCGATGCCAATCCGCTAAACAGGCACAAAAGACTGGCCAACACGATCAACTTGCGCATGACGAACACTCCTCGGGGGACAGGATTCTTGCTGCTTACGGCCACCGTTCGTCAGGGATGTCCCTTGGCCGACGGAAGCTCTGCAGACTATTGGAATTTGCCGTAGGCACACGGACAAGTAACGGAAGGGAAAGGGAAAACATGGTGTCTCAGTTTGAGATGCAAGACTAAAGTGTTTCTTCGTTCTTCCCTAGAGTTGGGGTAAAATCCCGCGAATCATTTCTGGGTACTGGCCCGGAGGCCAGAAGAATATGGAAGGTTTTCTTCTAGTCTGCGTGTTCGTTCTGCTGGTCCTTATCTTCCACTACCGCAGCAAGCAGAAAGATGAACGAGCAGAAGACCGCAAGCTTGTACGGGACCTCACCACGCGCATTTTCTTTCTCGAAGAAACAGTTACGAAACTTAAGCGGGAACCGGAAACTATTAAACCAGCCGCCGATGCAGCGGTTGAAGCAAAACCTGCCCCTAAGCCACGTGTAGAACCTACACCGCAAGAAACCGCTTCTGCTTGGGTCAAGGCAACTCCTCCGCAAGCTCCTCTGAAAACTCCGGCGATTGCGGCACCACCCAAGCCGATTGAAACTCCGGCCATGCCTGTGGCGCAGAAACCTGCTCCACCGATGGTTTCCGTCCCGGTTCGTGTACCGGTAAGTTCCGTCCCACCGCCGCGTTTTGAAACAGCACACAAAGAACCGGCGGTACCGCTGAAGGATCAGTTCAAGTCATGGCTGGACATTATCGAAGAAAAACTGGGACGCAACTGGTTGGGCAAAATTGGAATCAGCCTGATCGTGCTTGGCGCCGCCGCCTACATGGCGACGAAAATTCCGCAATTGCCGCCATTGGGAAAGGTGTTGGTAGGTCTAGCCGTAGATGCCGTGCTGCTGGGCGGCGGCATCTGGCTGGAGCGCAAACAGAAATATCGCATCTTGGCGCGTACCGGTGTTGGTGGCGGGTGGGCATTTCTGTTTTTCCTCTCGTGGGCCATCTACAACCTGGATGCCACGCAGATCATAACTTCTGCTCCCCTTGATTTTCTGATCATGCTTATCGTAGCGGTGGCAATGGTGTGGCACACTCTGCACTACCGCTCGCAGACGGTGACTGGCCTCGCATATCTGCTGGCGTTTGTCACTGTCGGACTGAATCACGACAATGTTCCTTTCATCGGCGGATTGGGCGCAGGGATTTTGTTGGCTGTAGGATTGGTATTCATCATCAATCGCTTCCAGTGGTATGAGCTGGAGTTGTTTGGCATCGCAGCCAGCTATTTGAATCACTTCTTCTGGCTGCAGCCGATCATCGAGCCGATGAATGGAGCGAATCATCCCTTCCCGGAATTTTTATCGAGCGCCAGCGTCTTAATTCTTTACTGGGCGATCTTCCGCGCGTCATATGTTTGGCGGAAAGTATCTAGCCAATATCAGGAACGCATTTCGACAGCCTCAGCATTGCTGAATCCGGCATTACTTCTGGCGATGCTCAAGTACCAGTCCGTTCACAAAGAGTGGGCGTCCTGGGGATTGTTGGCCATTGGCGCAGTGGAAACCGCGCTTGGACAACTGCCGATCACGCGGCGACGTAGAACAGCAGTGATCGTGCTCTCGACCCTCGGCGTAGTTTTGCTGGTAGCGGCTTTTCCCTTCCGCTTCTCTGGGACAAATCTTTCCGTCTTGTGGCTGGTGGAGGCGGAGGCACTCTTACTGATCGGCGTTTGGACGCAAGAAATTGTTTTTCGCCGGCTGGGGTTGCTGGCCGCGCTGCTGGTTTCCGGTCACATGGTCGCGGTAGATGCTTACAGCGTCTACTTCGTTCGCGTCGCGAACATTGGCACCAGCGAATACGCGCTGGCAGTGTTTTTCCTCGTCGCGTCGATCGTGTTCTACGGAAATGCTCATTGGGTATCGCGCCGATGGGCGGAATTATTTGACCGGATCTTCGATCAGGAACTGATTTACAGATTGTCTTATGTTGGCGCGTTGATGGCGTTCATCGCGGCGTGGCTGGCATTTCCTGAAGCGTGGACCGCAGTGGCCTGGTGTGCGCTCGCCGCTGGCTTGGCCTGGGCAGGACGGCGCTTCAATATCGGCGCGCTTTTCTATCAGGCAAACGTATTGTCAGCAGCCGCCATAGGACGCGTGCTCCTGATCAATCTTGATGAGACCGCCAGTTTTGGCCGGTTCAGCCTGCGGACAATTACCGTTGGGCTGGTTGCGGCACTACTGTACCTGACCGCTCACTGGAGTTGGGAGATTGGAAAACCGGCCCAGCCCTCGATGTGGCGCAGGATCGCGAATGCCGCTTATACGTGGACAGCTACTGTCTTACTTGGCCTGCTGGTTTGGTACGAACTGCACGAGAAACACTACGCTGCGATTGCCGTAGTTTGGGCAGTCGGCGGTTTATTGCTGGCATGGCTGGGCCGCAAACTTACAAAATCCGATCTCACCTACCAAGCGAATGCAGTGGCGCTTGCAGCTTTAGTTCGTGTTGCTTTTGTGAACTATGAGGTAAACGAACTATTTCACCAAGTGAGCGTACGCCTCATCACCGTGAGTTTGGTGGCGGTGATTCTCTATGTCAGTTCGAAGTGGAGTTGGGTTGAGAAAGCCAATGAAACGCGCTTTGTTGGTGATGTTTACGTGTGGGCGGGATCATTTCTGCTCTCATTGCTCGCCTGGTATGAGCTGTATCCGGTCAGCGTAGCTGTCGCCTGGATGGTCGGTGGGCTGATCCTTTTGGAACTTGGCCTCGCCCGCAATTCACTCTCATTCCGATATCAGGCTTATGTTGCCCTTCTCTCCGCATTTGCGCGTATTTTTATTGTCAATTTGAATGCCGCCGGAGATGGAATCAGTCCACGGGTTTATACAGTCGTGCCGATTGCGCTGGCATTGTTCTATGCCTATTGGCGACTGCTGGAAAGCCAGCCACTGATGTCAGCCACCGAAAAGGGACTGCATACCAGCGGAGCATGTTGCTGGATGGGTACGATCTCAGTCGTGGCACTGTTGCGCTTTGAACTCTTGCCTGATTGGGTCGCTGCAGGATGGGCAGCCCTGGCTTTGTTGTTGGTGATCTCCGCTTGCTTTACGCGGCGAATATTTCTGGGACAAGCATTAATGCTCAGCTTTGCCATTTTGTTCCGCACCGTGCTGCACAATTTTTATCAGCGCAGCTATTTTCCGCCGATTGACATCTGGCAGAGCCGATGGGTGTTGGTGGGATCCACCGTTGTACTCCTCTTCCTTGCACTGCCATTTCTGTTTCGGTTACGGGCTCCGAAAATCAGCGTGCGGTGGTTCGGAGTATTCGACCGCCACCCCGAGCAGGTGTTCTTTTTCATCGCTGTTGGTTTACTGAGCACAATGCTGGCCATGGAAATGCGATTCGGCATGGTCACGCTTGCCTGGGGACTTGAAGCACTGGTGATTTTTGTCATCGCCTTATTGGCTGGCGAGCGCAGCTTCCGGCTCACAGGCCTGGGACTTCTGATGCTATGCGTCGCCAAAATCCTTGTGAAGGATATTTGGCGGTTGCAGGTAAGTGACCGCTACTTGACCCTGGTCGGGCTTGGAGTGGTCTTAACACTGGTTTCGTTTCTATACATCCGCTATCAGGCGAAGATCGCGAAATATCTATGACACGCTGGATTGCATTCATCGGAATCGTTTTGGCCGGTATCGCGGCCGTGTTTGTCAGTGAACGTAGCAAGGTGGACGTTGAAGCCGGCCCTGCCGCCATCCTGTATTTTGTGGCCGATGCAGAACGGGAAATCACACGCATCCCAATGCAGATGACTCGCATGTCGGATGAAGATGAAATCAGCGCCGGGAATGAACTGGCGCAGCAATATCAAAGCGCTTTTCATCTTAGCGAGGACGATGCGCACGAGGAGCAATATATTCAACAGGTTGGTGCTCGTGTAGCCGAACACGCTCACCGTCGGCTGCCCTATCAATTCCATTACTTACCCGACCCAAATTTCATTAATGCTTTTGCTTTGCCAGGAGGGCAGGTATTCATCGGCAAGGGGCTGGTTTTGCTGATGACCACCGAGGATGAGTTGGCTGCGGTGCTTGGACACGAAGTTGAGCACATCGACCAACGCCATTGCGCCGAGCGTACCCAGCAAGAACAGATCTTCCGTAAAATTCCGCTCGGTGAATTGGCCGAGATACCCGTCGAGGTATTTGAAGCGGGCTATACCAAAGTACAGGAATTACAAGCCGATCGTGAAGGTACGCAATTGGCGGTCGCAGCTGGATATTCCGGTAATGGCGCGATTCACATGTTCCAAACGTTTGAGCAACTTGAAGGAAAAAATCGGCGCCATGCCAATACACCAGGAGAGGAGATGTCCCAGGTTGCGCTGGAAACTCTCGACGGCTATTTTCGCTCCCATCCGTTGGCGGAAGAAAGAATTGCACAGCTGCAACAAATGCATTTCCCGGACCAACCTGAGAGAGATTTGAAGCTCCGGCCTGTCGTGGTGAAACCTTAAAGAAACGGCGCGCGGCTAAACCTTCAGTTCTCTGTTCCCAGTTTTTGGTTCTCAGTAAAATCTTAGGTATGAAGGTTCATACCGAATACCTCAAATTTCACACGCGCAATCACCGCGAATACGTTCACATCACCCCACAAGTTGACGCTATCGTCAAAAAAAGTGGCGTGAAAGAAGGCATGGTACTGGTTTCCGCCATGCACATCACGGCAGGAATTTACGTGAACGACAACGAGTCCGGATTGATTGAAGACATCGATCAGTGGCTGGAGAAGCTAGCCCCGTTTAATAAAAACTATCAGCACCACCAGACAGGTGAGGACAATGGCGACTCTCACCTTAAGGCTCTACTCATCCATCATGAAGTGATTGTGCCTATCACTGCAGGTAAACTTGACTTCGGGACGTGGCAGCGGATCTTTTACGCAGAGTTCGACGGACAACGCGACAAGCGCGTCATCGTCAAAGTCATGGGCGAATAATTAGTGGACTAGCAAACTGCTGGCGGCGATGGCTGCTCCGATGACTCCCATCGCCATTCCCAGGAACCAGAAAGTACGTTTGCCGGAGAGCAACGTGATAGAGGTTACGATCAGGGCGATTTCAAGAAAAACTTCGCTCAGATCGAAGCGGTCGGCCTTGCGGCGAACCTGATCCTGCTCCTCCTGAAGCTTCTTGGCTTCAGCTTCCAGATCTTTTTGGTCGTCTTTATAACGATCAGCCTCGGCCTCATACTTCTCGGTGACCTTCTTGACCTCTTCAGGCCCCTTAGTTGAGCTGATGCTCGCCATGTCGACGGCGATCTGGTCAGCGTGACGGCGAATGGTCTTCGCCTGGTAAAACGACCACCCGTCAGTGACCTTGTTTTGCAGAATGACTTCTTCAGTATGGGAGCGATGGCCTAGCAAGGTGATTGTAGCCACTAATACTGCAAGAATTGCCATGGTCAAGGACACGGGCGCCGCGTCTGGGTTATGTTTGGCGTGTTCCGCGTGCTCATGCAGTTCTTGAAGTTCTTCTGCGCCCATATCCGATTCTCCTGTTTTGGATCACAAATCATACCTCAGCTTTCTTCGATCTTCTGAATTTGCGAACCATGCTGATCAGTGCCGATACATCGGCAGTCCTGACTGACGGTCGGCTTGAGTTGTCGTCACAAACAATCTAATTAAACTCTAATCATCTTATTTTTCTTATTCTTACAACCACAATTACGTGTTTTACACAAGGTGTTCCACGTGCAAGGACACAGCCAAGTTTTACCGCCGCTTCGCGCGGCTGATCTCTCCAGGGAGCAGCCGAATGTTATACAAATGTGCAAATCCAGCTTGTGCGAAACCGTTTCGTCGCCTGGATGAAGGCAAGCTATTCCAGGTAGAGACGGAGTTTTTTCCTGCCTCTGAACGACAAGCCCTCCCTTCCAAAAGGGGCAGGATGCTCCGTCACCACATTGAGCGCTATTGGCTGTGCGATAGATGCTCTTCAACCCTCACCCTTACCTTTGAACAAGGGCGAGGTATCTCAACCATACCTTTACAGGCCCAAGGCAATCGTTTGTCGAATATTCCCATTAGTGGATTACGAGCAGTGATGCGGGAACCCAAGTCTTCGAGTGCAGCGATTGGCCGGCTGGCCTGAAAGGTGAATTCATGATCGATGCTAGAACGTACGCCTGCGCCATCTGTGGCGAGGCGAATCCTGATCCTTCGCAGTGGTTTCTGGTTACCGAAAATCATTGGCAGGACAAAATCAAAATTCTGGAATGGAACAGCCGGCTGGCCAGTCAGCAAGGGATTCACCTGGCTTGCTGTCCTTCCCATGTGCAAGAGCTGGTGGTGCACTGGATGGCGACGGGAAGCGTGAGCTATCCGTTCGCGCTGATCGGTTCGTCTTCACCGGCTCGCCGATGGAATGATTTAAACAGATTGCGCTCAGTTGGGAATACAAACGGTGCACGGACAATTGGCGAACTGACAGTACACCGCGAGAGTATGCGGCGAGTCTTGAGCGAGAATCCGGAATCATTGAAATCGATCCTGAATGCCTTGCAAGAGGCATTGCATCCTGTAAATACGACGGCTCGGGACCAATTCGAGATGCTTTTGGGGGGACTGGCGCAGGAAAACTAGTTCGCTTTGTATTCCTTGCGCCAAGTCTCCCAATCGTCTTTTACTGAGTCGGCCATTTTCTTGGCCGCTGAGGCAAGCCAGTCCCGCTTCAGCGACTTGAGATGCCTGAGCACTGATTTGATTGCATCCCGACTGCCCAGATGAATGTTGGCAGTTTCCCATCCCATCGCCTGCAGGAGATGCAACTCATCGCGATGACGCGGAAGATCATTTAAAGGAATCCGGCAGCAGTGCGGCGAGAGCCGGCGGATAATCCAGCGGTCGCGTATCTGAAAGAAGGGGTCGACACACCGTACGGCGCGGCCGGCAATCACCTGGCAGAGAATTTCCGGGGGATGTTGGTTTTCTGCCTGCCAGCAAACTGCAGAAGCGACTAATGCTTTTGCTTCACGCGCGAGCCTTCCACCTTTCCACTCCGCCAGCGCGACTAATCGCACTCTTCCCAAGCTTCCCAATCCGCTCATCCGGCTGACCAATCGATAGTCGAGGCCCCGACTGGGTAAATGATGTTCGAGTGCATCCCTTGCACTCAAGGATATTTCTCCACGCGTTGGCTTGAGTTTGTCCATCTTCTGCCAAAATTGCGTCGGGTCGCGCAATTCTCCGTTAGCCAGATCACACAACCATGGATGATTTTCTTCCAGGACAAATGGCCGTCCTCCCGCTTCCAGCGCTTCTTCATACCCTGTCAGAATTGCTTCACAGGCCGCTTTGCCCTTCAGGGCCAACTTCCCTTCTTCTATTGCCAGCAGCGCACTGGCCGCAAGGCGGACCAAGTCGTTGGTGTAAGGCATCGCGGCAGCTTCATCGAAATCATTCACGCCCCAAATGAGCCGCCCTTCGGCGTCGCGCCATGTGCCGAAATTTTCTACGTGGAGATCGCCCACAGCCATGACTCGCGGGGCTTTGGCAACTTCATCGCAAATTTCCGGCCAGACTTGTACCCATCGATAAAAGGTCGCCCTTAAGAACGGAAAGGCAGCACAAGCCATTTCCTTGTGTTTGAACTTAAGGTCTTCCTTGATGACGTGAGTGTGGAGATTAAGCCAGTCTTCGAATTTGCGGGTGGCCTTGACGATGTTCATATCAATCCTTGCCGAGAGGCCAAGGTATATCTGGGCTAAGTTGTTGAGTCAATACGCTTCGGATAGGTAGTAGGGCGTTTGGTATAGCGTTTCCCGTCGTCAGCGACGGCTGACGTGTCACCGTTGACACAGTGCAACTTTTAGCCGACACTCTTGATACATATATCGTTTTTATTTTCAATGACATACAGGTTGGTCAACATCCTGCTTTACCTCCTGTGTAGTTTAGGAGGTCGTCAATGCAACTTGTAATTACAGCTCTCGCGGTTCTCGGTGGATTGTTCTTCTCTTTCGCAGTTTCCTTGCTGGTGGAAGAACTGATTTTCGGCAAGATCTTCCGCGTGTTCTTTGCTCATGCGGCAGCGGTTTCGGCCAAAACAAAACGATAGTCGAAGTTGGTTCGTGGTGTCTGAAGTAGAAGGCGCAGCAGGACTCCAGGCAGTACAGAGCACATGGGCAAAAACAGAGGAAGTGCAGTTTATAATTCGCGCATTCCCTACATGTTGATTACGCGGTCCAGTTCCCTGCGCGCGGCCTGCCTTATGTTCCTCTTTCTGGTTCTTTGCTGCCACGGCACCGCATGGGCTGGAGATTGGGACGCAATTGAGCAGCAGCTCGCGACGAAAATCGTCGCAGTTACCGGAACTGTTCCGGTCGCGGTTGATGTCAACAATCGCTCGTCATTGGGATCGACTGACGTTGAAGCAATCCGAAGAGGGCTGCTTGAACGTCTGTCTGCTGTCGGGGTTAAATTCGCAAATTCCGACTCCGGCGCGATCAATGTTCAAATCTCCCTTTCGGAAAATGTGCAGGAATATGTCTGGGTAGCCGAGATTCACAAAGCTGCCGGCAAAGCGGCGACCGTGGTGCTGGTTTCTCGGTCAAGGGCGAACATCAGTGGAGCACCACGTGAAACTCCGGCTATGAGTCTTCGTAAACTCCTGCTCTGGTCGAGCGATTCGCAGATTTTGGATGCCATCGTAATCAACGGTGCATTGTCGCGGATGGCAGTGCTCTATCCAGCACAAATCCAGTTTTATCGATTACAGGGCGATCATTGGGTGGAAGAGCAGGCCTTCCCTATCACGCATTCGCGTCCCTGGCCTCGCGATCTCCGCGGACGGCTCGTCCTGCTCAAGGATCGTATGGTAGAAGCACACCTTCCTGGTGTGGTTTGTGTGGGCAATACGACGAATTCCTTGTCAATGAGCTGCCGTGAAGGCGATGACCCTTGGCCAATCGGCACAGACCAATCACCACTGAATGCCACTTTTGCTCAGGCAAGAAATTTCTTTACCGGAGCACTTAGCCCTGGAATCAGCCGACAGGCGCCTTCTTTTTATTCTGCTGCACCTGTTCCAAATGATCGTGCCGCTTCATGGTTGGTAGCCGCTGTTGATGGGCGCGTCCATCTGCTCGATAGCACAAACGATCTAACCCTAAGCAAACTCAATTGGGGTAGTGACATTGCCACAGTGCGTAGTTCCTGCGGTGTGCGCTGGCAAATTCTCAGCACAGCCAGTGGAACCGGGCAAGAAGATGCTGTCCGAGCTTATGAAATGCCGGGACGAGAGCCGGTTGCTGTTGGATCGTCCTTGAGTTTTCCGGGAGGCATTACGAGTTTGTGGACTGCTCTTGATAACAATGGAGCCGTGGCAGTGACACACAACGCAGAGACGGGAAAATATGAAGCATACCTGCTTACGATGGCTTGCAACCAGTAGCCTGGTGCTAGCTGTGATGTGCGCGAGTGCGGCCACGCGCCCGCGATACGGTGGGACTCTGCGCGTCAATTCAGCAGACGTTTTGAATTCGACTGATCCTGGGGACGCTCCTGATTCGCTTTTACGTCGCAATCTTACGCGGCTACTTTTCGATACGCTGGTTTTAGTCGATGACAATGGAACCGTTCAACCGTCGCTGGCAGATTCATGGAATTCTTCTTCCGGGGGACAGCGCTGGGAGTTCACATTGCGGCATGGCATTACGTTCTCCGATGGCTCACCTTTAACCTCGGATGTTGTTGCAGCATCCCTACGCAAATCCAATCCGGCGTGGAGGATTGCTTCGCAAGCTGATGGAATCACTATCGAGCTTGAAACCGCAGTATCTGATTTTCCTGCCGAACTCTCATTGACTCGCAACGCCATCGTGCGCCGTGGAGACAAATTATTAGGGACTGGCCCATTCCTTGTGAGCCAGTGGGAGCCACGCCGTCGCCTGGTGCTGACCGCACGGGATGATTATCGCGATGGACGCGTGTTCCTCGATAACATCGAACTTGAGATGGGAAAATCCCTGCGTGAACAAAACATAGCTTTCGATTTGGGGCAGACAGATGTCATTGAGATCGCACCTGAACAAGCACGCCGCGTCACAAGCGAAGCACGAAAGTTGGTCAACTCATCTCCGGCGGAATTGATGGCGCTATTGTTTGCGCATGATGCACAGTCGGATGGCGAGCAAACATTGCGCGAGGCGCTGGCGTTGAGCATTGATCGGCCCTTGATGAATCGCGTCTTACTGCAAAATGACGGAGAGGCCGCTGGGAGTTTATTGCCAACCTGGATGACGGGCTACGGCTTTGTGTTATCGCCAGATGCAAATCAGGCGCGCGCCAGGCAGTTGCGTGCGGAAGGTGGCCAGGTCCACACATGGACCCTTGGATACAACAGTGATGATGCACTTGCACGTGTTGTGGCGGAGAGAGTTGTGCTGAATGCGCGGGACGCCGGACTTAATGTGCAAACTACCCAGACGGCATCGGCAGATATTCGGTTGGTTCGTATTCCGCTCTCATCGACCAATAAACGAATTGAACTCTCAGAATTGGTCACGGCCATGGGACTACCTCCTCTCAAGTTATCGGGGGCGAACGTAGAAAACATGTATGCGGCAGAAAATGCGTTTTTACAATCACGGCGAGTGATTCCCCTTTTACATTTGCGATATGTCATGGGCATTAGTGCTAATGTGCAGAATTGGGCCGTCCGCCGTGATGGAAGTTGGGAAATACAGAATGTTTGGTTGTCAGGCAGACAATGAACTTTCGCCGCAAATTGATGGGAGTATTTGTGCTCACCGTGGTGCTGTCAGTTGCCACGGTGGCCGTAGTTGTGTCGTTGGTTGTGCGGCGATCTTTTGATAAAGCGGACGACGACCGTACTGCGGCATTGGTAGCACAATTTCGCCGGGAATTTGATCGGCGCGGAAAAGAAGTGAACCATAGCATCGAAACGATTGCAGCGAGTGATGCGGCCACAAGGATAGCGCTGGCAATCAACCAAAACATCACTGATTATGGCGTGTACTTAAACGATGCGAAAGCCATTGCAGACAGCCATCGGTTGGATTTCCTCGAATTCGCAGATGATCAAGGGACAATCATCTCATCCGCACAGTGGCCAGCTAAGTTTGGCTACAAAGAAAGTTTCTTCCCTGCTGTCGCCGGTTCAAATACGAGTGCCTTTCTTAAACAGGAAGATTTGCCGGATGGCGTCACTTTGGGGGTTTTCGCCTTGCGAGCCAACACGGTGGGGGACAAGCCGCTGTATGTGATCGGAGGGCGGCAGCTCGACAAAGATTTTTTGGCAAGCATCGAGCTTCCTACGGGCATGCGTACCATGCTCTACCAGAATCTCGGCAGTACTTTTTCGCCGCAAAACCTGATTGACCCATCAGGGTCAGTACAATCGCCCGAGCAACTGGCTGGGCTGATCAAACAAGTCCAGCAACAGGCAAAAGAGTCAGTTGCAGTTGTTCATTGGAGCGCTTCTGCAGATGATGATGAAGTAGTGCGTGCTTTTCCGCTCACAGGTATAGATCAGAAACTGCTCGGCATTTTATTGGTCGGTAATTCACGGCGCGCCTATGTTGAACTCGGCCGCCACATACGATCTGCGGCTTTTCTCGCGTTGGGTGCAGGAATCGTACTTGCCGTAGTCTTCAGCAGTTGGGCAGCGGCAAGAGTCACACGTCCTGTAGAACAATTGGCAGACGCAGCCCGCGAAGTTGCCGGCGGGAATTGGAGCGCACAGGCGCCGGTTGCATCATCGGACGAATTAGGAGAATTGGCCGCTTCGTTTAATCAGATGACGCATGAGTTGCTGGATCAAAAAGAACGTCTGGTACAAACGGAGCGGGTGGCAGCGTGGCGTGAGTTAGCACGGCGGTTGGCGCATGAGTTGAAGAACCCATTATTTCCTTTGCAACTCACAGTTGAAAATCTGTTACGTGCACGGCAGCAAAGTCCTGAGCAATTTGAAGAAATATTTAAGGAAAGTTCTGCAACCCTACTCGCTGAAATTGCCAATTTAAAAACCATCATCGGCCGTTTTAGCGAGTTTTCCAAAATGCCGCAGCCACAGTGGCAGAAATTTGATTTGAATGAGGCTGTACGCAATGTAGGACGGCTTTTTCAGGCACAATTGCGCGCGCCTGAACGGTCAGCGATTGAATGCAAATTGGAGCTGGCTGACGATCTGTCGCCCATCGCCGCGGATCCTGATTTGCTTCATCGGGCACTTTCGAACCTGGTACTCAATGCAATGGACGCCATGCCGCAAGGTGGAACACTAATTTTGCGCACGTCTCGCCAAGGCGGAAATGCCCGCATCGAAGTCTCCGATACCGGCAAGGGCTTAACTCCGGAAGAATGCGAGCGACTGTTCACTCCCTATTACACAAGCAAATCACATGGCACGGGGCTCGGCCTGGCAATTGTGCAATCTGTCATTAATGATCACGGAGGCAGGATCAGCGTGCGCAGCGAGCCAGGGTTGGGCACTACGTTCGTGATCGAGTTACCGAGCAATATGGAAAAAGTTTCCGCTGCGAAGCACGAAAACGCAGGTTTAGCATAAGGAGCACATGCCACCTAAAGCACACATACTAGTAGTCGACGATGAGGCAAACACACTGGCATCTTTGTCACGTGCGTTTCGTCTAGCCGGACATGAAGCCTCGGTTTGTGATAACGCCGCTAAAGCACTGGAACTCGCCAAATCACAGAATTTTGATTTGATCTTTTCGGATGTCGTCATGCCCGGAAAAGATGGGTTGGCACTTCTGGAGGAAATGCGAGCTCAAGGAGTAACAACGCCGGTAGTGATGATGTCAGGGCAGGCACATATCGAAATGGCCGTACGCGCCACCAAACTGGGTGCTCTGGATTTTCTGGAAAAACCAGTCTCCACCGACAAATTGCTTCTCACTGTAGATAACGTCCTAAAGCTCCAACGGCTGGAATCCGAGAATCGTCAACTCCGGCAACGGCTGGGCAAGCATGAAATCGTCTGGAGCGGCGAGACGATGAAGAAACTCATGGCACAGGTGGAACGCGTCGCTTCCAGCGAAACCCGCGTGTGCATTCTCGGTGAAACTGGAACGGGAAAAGAGCTAGTTGCACGCACTTTGCATGAACGCAGTTCGCGGGCTTCCGGACCATTTATCACTTTGAATTGCGCTGCCGTTCCGGCTGAGTTGATTGAATCCGAACTGTTCGGCCACGAAAAGGGCTCTTTTACCGGCGCTGCTGGCCGGCACGTCGGTAAGTTTGAACAGGCTGAAGGTGGAACAATCTTTCTGGACGAAATCGGTGACATGCCTCTTCCGATGCAAGCCAAACTGCTTCGCGTGTTGGAAGAGGGCGAAGTGGAGCGCATTGGCGGGGATAAACCGGTTCGCGTAGATGTTCGGGTAGTTGTGGCAACACACCGAAACTTGGAATCTCTAGTGAAAGATGGGAAGTTTAGGCAGGATCTATTTCATCGCGTCTATGTCTTCCCTGTCGTCCTACCGCCTCTTCGTGAGAGACGTGAAGACATTCCTGCGTTGATTGAGCACTTTGCCCGCCAAGTCTGCGCACAAAATAACTGGAAGCCAATTCCATTTGCGTCCGAGGCCGTTCAGACACTGCAATCCTATGCGTGGCCCGGAAATGTACGCGAACTTCGCAACACTGTAGAACGATTGATGCTGATGGCAACCGATGGATCAGTGACAGAAGAAACGGTGTCACTGACCCTTCCTCAGGCGTCAAGTTCAGGCGGAGCTGCGATACTCACGAATTCAGGACCACTTGCCGACCGTGTCCAGCAGTATGAGCGGGAAGTGATATTGGCAGAGTTGAAGCGGAATCATAATCACATCACCAACACCGCCAAAGCGCTAGGCCTGGAGCGCAGTCATTTGTACAAGAAAGCAGAGCAAGTAGGCATCGATCTACAAGCTTTGCGTCAAGAGTCTGGACGCTGAGCTTTCAAAGCGAATACACTAAGTGAGATTGGGTTAAACGGTATTACGAATGGAGTGTTCACGCTCGGTTCGTGTTATATTCGCCAGACTGGTTGGAGTGGGGCTTCCGGCCAGCGGGCTCTCTAAACGATAAGATGTCTGGCCGTCTTAACAATGGCAAAGAACCGGGCGCTACGACACTGAAATCAGTGGCGCGTCATGTTGGGCTGTCCGCCGGGACGGTCTCCAGCGTCCTGAATAATTCTCCGTCTGCGGCACATATTCCGCAGGCTACGCGAGATCGCATCCATGCCGCGGCGCGGGAACTTAACTACCGTCCCAATTTGTTGGCCCGTTCTCTCCGCAAACAACGCACTTATACTTTGGGAATTATCGCTAACGATCTTGGCGATGCCTACACTTCGCTGGTCATCGCGGGAATTGAAAAATTTCTGCGGCAAAATAATTACTTCTTTCTTAGCGGAGTGCACCACCACAAGCGCGACCAACTCGATGCCTACTCCGACATGTTGATGCAACGAGGCGTGGAAGGGCTGATTATGGTGGACTGGAATGCCGAGTATACGTCGCCCTTACCTACGGTTGCAGTTTCCGGACATCGCCAGTCTGAAGGCGTGACAAACATTATCTTGAACCATCACAGTGCGATTTTTTCCGGACTCAAACATTTAGTTGACCTTGGACACCGGGAAATCGCTTTCATGCGCGGCCATCCGGCAAGCGCAGACGCTGAAACTCGCTGGCAGGCGATTTGTGAGATTGCGCCACAGCTGGGAATTGCTGTAAAAGAGGATCTGGTGATCCAGTTTGATGTGGAAGAGTTTTCCCCAGAATTGGGATATCCGTTCGCAAAACATCTTTTGGCCAGAAACAAACTATTCACTGCGTTGTTCGCTTATAACGACCTTTCCGCAATTGGCGCCATGCGCGCATTTCAAGAATCGGGATTGCGGATTCCACAAGATATTTCAGTGATTGGGTTCGATGATATTCCGATTGCGGTTTATTACTATCCGAGCCTGACAACTCTGCGCCAACCTCTCGGCGCCATGGGTGAATTGGCCGCGCGGACTTTGGTGGAACGAATCGAAGGGAAAGAAGTCTCTTCTTCGGAAATTGCGGTTGAAGGAGAACTCATCATACGGGAGTCTACAGGGCCCGTTGGGGCTGGATCATCCGGCAAGAACCGCACTGCTGACCTGGTAAAAACCTAATCTTATAAATTAATTCTTAGGAAACGCGTTCATGCGCATATCCTGCTGCCGCCAGTGCAGAGAGAAGTTCTGCAATGTGATCCGGGCCGCGGGTTTCCATGGTGATGTCGATGGCTGTGTCTCCGAGATTTACACCATAGTAGGCGCGGTCGTAGGCGGTTTCCACGATGTTGGCGCGATGCTGAGCGAGGATTCCTGTCAGCTTGTTCAACGCGCCAGGATAATCAGGGAGATGCACACGCAGGCGGACCAGGCGTCCGTCTTTTACCAGACCGCGTTCGATGATGCGCGAGAGCAGCGTGACGTCGATATTTCCGCCCGAAATTAGGACTACAACTTTTTTCCCAGCTAAAGGCAGTTTGTAATTCAGCACTGCCGCGATAGCTGCTGCCCCGGCACCTTCCGCTAGTGTCTTTTCCCTCTCCAGAAGCAGCAGAATGGCGTTGGCGATTTCTTCTTCAGTGACTGTGACTACCTGATCCACATATTTTTTGACCAGTTGAAGTGTGTTATCGCCAGTTCGCAAAACAGCGATACCATCTGCGATTGTTGCTGCTGGACTCAGTACCACCGGCTTGCCTGCTGCTAATGCGACTTCCATCGATGGCAGACGTGCTGGCTGCACACCGTAAATTTTTACTTTTGGATTCGTCTCTTTAACTGCGCATGCAATTCCGCTGATGAGCCCGCCACCACCGATGGGGATCACGATCGCTTCAGCGTCAGAACACTGTTGGAGCATTTCTAGGCCGAGAGTACCTTGTCCGGCGATTACTGCTAGATCATCAAACGGGTGAATGAACGTTAGCCGTTCAGCTTGGCTGCGGCGGATGGCCTCGGCGCACGCTTCGTCGTAATTTGCTCCGTGGAGAACTACATCTGCGCCGTAGCCTTTTGTGGCCGACACCTTTGTCAACGGCGTCGTCAGTGGCATTAAGATTTGTGCTTTAATCCCGTGAAGGCCTGCGTGATAGGCGACGCCCTGCGCATGGTTTCCGGCGGAGGCCGCAATGACTCCCTGAGCACGATCCTCCTGCGACATCGTCAACAGCTTGTTTAAAGCGCCACGCTCTTTAAAAGCTCCCGTGCGTTGGAGATTGTCCAACTTCAGGTAAACAGAATTGTTCGTGAGTTTGGAAAATGTTTCCGATTTTGTGCAGGGTGACAGATAGAGAGATTTCTTTATGCGTGCCTGCGCTGCTTGTATGTCGGCCAGCGAAAGAGACGGGGCTTTCGGGCTGCTGATGGGGATGGCCATGTTATTTAAGTGTAGCGCCGAGTCTGCTTATACGCGCGCTTCTACTTTGCTGGAAGTTGCAGCTAAGTTTGCGACCGATTCTTCTCTCAAATACTTATCAACACCTTCGGCAGCTTTGCGCCCTTCGGAAATTGCCCAGACCACAAGTGATTGCCCGCGGCGCATGTCTCCAGCCGCAAAAACGCCGGGAACTGAGGACATGTAGTTAGCATTGGTCGCCACATTGCCGCGCGCGTCTAGTTCTACTTTCAATTGCTCCAGCAATCCATTGCGCACAGGGCCAAGGAAACCCATAGCAAGTAGAACTAAATCCGCATCCATGGTGAACTCGCTGCCCGGAATCGGCTCGAATTTTGGAGGAGGGCCAACTCGGATAGCGTGCAGTTGTTTCACATTGCCATTCGCGTCACCTGTAAATTTCTGCGTGGCAATGCTCCAGTCACGAATTCCGCCTTCTTCATGCGCGCCTTCGGTGCGCAACTGCATCGGCCATAGTGGCCATGGCGTTTGTGGTGCACGGTCGGCCGGCGGCATCGGCATGATTTCGAATTGGTGTACAGACGCCGGTTTCTGGCGATGTGATGTACCTAAGCAATCCGCGCCTGTGTCTCCTCCGCCGATGATGACTACGTGCTTGGCGTTCGCCACGATATCCAACGACGCATCGAGTTCATCGCCATGGCAGCGTTTGTTCTGCTGCGGCAGGAACTCCATGGCGTAGTGAATGCCTTTCAATTCCCTTCCCGGGACCGTGAGGTCTCGTGGTTGCTCCGCGCCTCCAGCCAGCAGCATGGCATCGAACTCTCGCTGCAAATCCTCCACCGGCACGGTTTTGCCTACGTGCGCGTTGGTCACGAACTTCACCCCTTCGCCCTGCATTTGTTTCACACGACGGTCGATGAGGTGCTTTTCCATCTTGAATTCGGGTATGCCGTAACGCAGCAGGCCTCCGATGCGGTCAGCTTTTTCGTAGACCGTGACCCAGTGCCCGGCGCGATTGAGTTGCTGTGCTGCTGCCAGACCTGCTGGTCCGGAGCCGATGACCGCTACTTTTTTTCCGGTACGGAACGGCGGCGGCTCGGGATGTATCCAACCTTCTTTGAAGGCTCGATCGATGATGTTTTTTTCGATTTGCTTAATCGTGACTGGCGGCTCGTTGATTCCCAGCACACAGGCAGCTTCGCATGGCGCGGGGCAGATACGTCCAGTGAACTCGGGAAAATTATTCGTCGAATGCAGGACGCGGACAGCTTCCTTCCAGCGTCCGTGATACACAAGATCGTTCCAGTCCGGGATGATGTTGTTAACTGGACAGCCCGTATGGCAGAACGGCACGCCGCAATCCATGCAGCGCGCACCTTGGGCACGAAGTTTTTCTTCGGCGAAGTCCTGGTAGATTTCGAACCAGTCGTTCACGCGCTCGATGACTGGGCGGCGTGTGGCGTGTTCGCGCGGGTACTCCATGAATCCGGTGTTCTTACCCATGGTGCACCTGCTCTTCTACCGCGACCGGAACTGGCGGCTGAGCGCCCGGGATGTATTGCTGCTGTGAACGGCTCACGCCGAGCACGCGTTTGAACTCGTGCGGGAATACTTTGATGAAGCGTGGGAGCATTTCCATCCAGTTGTCGAGAATGCGTTGCGCGCGGCGACTGCCGGTCAGTTTGTGATGACGGGTGATTAGGTCGTGCAGTTGTTCTATGTCGCGCGGCTCGATGACCGGCTCCAGATCAACCATGGACAAATTGCAACGCTCCTGAGTAAATTCGCCCTTCTCGTCGAAGACGTAAGCGATACCTCCGCTCATTCCGGCGGCGAAGTTGCGACCGCAGGAGCCGAGGACAACCACCAAACCATTCGTCATGTATTCGCATCCGTGGTCGCCGACGCCTTCGACCACCGCGGTTGCTCCGGAGTTGCGGACGGCGAAGCGTTCGCCGGCGACTCCGCTGAAGAAGGCTTCTCCGCTGGTGGCTCCGTAGAGGACCACGTTGCCGATAACGATGTTTTCTTCGGCGACAAAAGTGGATTTCTTCGGTGGGAACACAACTACGCGTCCGCCTGATAGGCCTTTGCCAACGTAGTCGTTGGAATCGCCTTCGAGGGTCAGCGTTACTCCCTTGGCCAGGAACGCACCAAAACTTTGCCCGGCTGATCCGGTGAACGCGACTTTAATCGTGTCATCCGGTAGTCCTTCGGAGCCATAGCGCTTGGCGATTTCTCCACTCAACATCGCGCCGACCGTGCGGTGCACATTCCGGATGGGGAAATCCAATTCCACTGGCTCGCGGCTTTCGAGCGCAGGTTGTGCAGCTTCGATTAGTTTGTGATCGAGAGCAGCATCCAAGCCGTGATCTTGTGCGATCTTGCAGTGACGCGCTACGCGGCTAGGCATCGGCGGGTTATAGAGGATCATCGACAGGTCGATGCCACGTGCCTTCCAGTGTTCGACTGCCGGCTGTACATCGAGCATGTCGACGCGGCCGACCATCTGGTCAAGTTTCTTGAAGCCGAGTTCGGCCATGTATTGGCGGACTTGCTCGGCGATGAAGAAGAAGAAATTGATGACGTGCTCGGGCTGTCCACTGAACTTCTTGCGAAGTTCTGGGTCTTGCGTGGCGATGCCCACGGAACAAGTATTCAGATGGCATTTGCGCAGCATGATGCAACCCATGGTGATGAGCGGGATGGTGGCGAAGCCAAACTCTTCCGCGCCGAGTAATGCAGCAATAGCGACGTCGCGGCCTGTCATTAACTTGCCGTCAGCCTGCACGCGGATACGGCTGCGTAGATCGTTCAGCAAGAGCACTTGCTGAGTTTCGGCGAGGCCGAGTTCCCAGGGAACTCCGGCGTGCTTGATTGAACTGATCGGCGATGCACCAGTGCCGCCGCTGTCTCCGCTGATGAGGACGACGTCTGCGTGAGCTTTGGATACGCCCGCAGCCACCGTTCCTACACCAACTTCAGAAACCAGCTTTACCGCGATGCGAGCTTGCGGGTTCACATTTTTCAGGTCGAAGATGAGCTGTGCTAAATCTTCAATCGAGTAAATATCGTGGTGCGGCGGTGGAGAAATCAAACCCACGCCAGCAACTGAGTGCCGCAAGCGGGCGATGTATTCATCCACTTTGTGTCCGGGCAGCTGACCACCTTCTCCTGGCTTAGCGCCCTGCGCCATCTTGATCTGCAATTCGTCGGCGTTGGTGAGGTAATTCGCGGTCACGCCGAAACGAGCGGAGGCAATCTGTTTTACTGCGCTACGGCGTGAATCACCGTTGGCATCCTTCTTGTAGCGCTCTTCGTCTTCTCCGCCCTCACCGGTGTTTGATTTGCCGCCGATGCGGTTCATGGCAATGGCTAGAGTTTCGTGCGCTTCTTTACTGATTGAACCAAACGACATTGCGCCCGTGGTGAAGCGCTTGACGATTTCTTTCGCCGGCTCTACCTGATCAATGGAAATGGGCTTCTTGGCCTTCTTGATCTTCATCAAGCTGCGCAGCGTTGCAAGGTTCTTGCTCTGCTGGTCGATAAGATCGGTGTACTCATGGAAGGTCTTGAAGTTGTTGTCGCGCACCGAGTGTTGCAGCTTGCTGATGGTCAATGGATTCAGCAAGTGATACTCGCCATTCACGCGGAAGTGATACGAACCGCCTACTGCTAGTTCGGTGTCGAATTCCGTGATCGGCTGGAAGGCGTATTTGTGCTTCATCAGCGCTTCACGCGCCAGCACGTCTAATCCGACGCCTTCAACGCGCGAAGTCGTTCCTGAGAAGTAGGTTTCGACTAACTCCTGATTTAATCCAATAGCCTCGAAAACCTGCGCACCGCGATAGCTTTGCAGGGTCGAGATGCCCATTTTGGAGAAAGTTTTCAGCAGGCCTTTATTGATTCCCTTTATAAACTTTTGCGCTGCGATTTCCGGCGTGATGCCGTCGGGCAGGTAACCGTTCTGCGCCATGTTCTCCAGCGTCTCGAATGCGAGATACGGATTGATGGCGCTTGCTCCGTAACCAATCAGCAAAGCGAAGTGCATGACTTCGCGTGGTTCGCCCGATTCGATGATCAGCGCGACCTGTGTACGGGTTTCTTCCCTGACCAGCAGGTTATGCACTGCAGCCAACGCCAATAGGCTCGGGATCGGTGCGTAGTCTTTATCCACTCCGCGGTCGGAGAGAATCAGGAGTGTGTAGCCCGACTTCACCGCATGAGAAGCACGGCGAGCCAATTCATCAAGCGCATTTTTGAATCCAGCTTCTCCGTCTGCCACGCGATACAACGCGGGCAGGGTGATCGCAAGCAAATCTCCAGTAGCAACTCGACGAAGTTTTTCGAGATCGCGATTAGTGAGTAGCGGATGCTCAATGCGCAGCGTGTGGCAGTTGATCGGTTTCTCGTCGAGAATGTTGCGCTCAGTTCCGATGTAGCTGATGAGCGACATCACCATCTCTTCGCGGATGGGATCAATCGGCGGATTGGTGACCTGTGCGAACAATTGCTTGAAGTAATTAAACAGCGGCTGCGGCTTGTCGGAGAGACAGGCTAGTGGCGTATCCGTTCCCATCGAGCCGATGGGTTCCTCGCCCGATTTCCCCATGGGCTCAAGGATCATCTTCAAATCTTCGTCGGTATATCCGAAGGCGCGTTGACGTGCCACCAGAGTCGAATGATCTCCGCTGATGGTGCGGGAAGGCTCGGGTAGCTGATCCATGCGGATCTGGTTGTCTTTAAGCCAGTCAGCGTACGGTTGCCGCGAGGACAACTTCTTTTTGATTTCTTTGTCGCCGATGATGCGGCCTTCGACCGTGTCAACGAGGAACATCTTGCCTGGTTGCAAGCGGCCCTTGGACTTCACGCGTTCTGGCTCGATAGCCAGCACACCAGTTTCAGACGAAAGCACGACGAGATCATCGTGTGTGACCACATAGCGTCCGGGACGCAGACCGTTACGGTCGAGCGTCGCCCCGATAACTTTTCCATCGGTGAAGGCGATGGCTGCCGGACCGTCCCAAGGCTCCATTAACGAAGCGTGATATTCGTAGAACGCTTTTTTCTCCGGCTTGATGTGTGGATTACCAGCCCATGCTTCGGGGATCAGCATCGCCATCACATGCGGCAAGGAGCGTCCGCTCATCGTCAGCAATTCAACCGCGTTGTCAAAATTTGCGGAATCGCTGCCGCCCGGCTGGATGATCGGAAATAATTTTTTGATATCCCCGTTAAATAGAGGCGTTTCCAGAATCGACTGACGTGCGTTCATCCAGGCTACGTTGCCCTTCAGCGTATTGATTTCGCCGTTGTGCGCGATGTAGCGATAAGGGTGGGCAAGTTTCCAACTGGGAAAAGTGTTGGTTGAAAATCGCTGGTGAACCAAACACAGCGCGCTGGTGACATCGGGATCAGAGAGTTCTCCGTAGAAGTTCGCGATCTGCGGAGCTAGCAGGAGTCCTTTGTAGACAATGGTTCTACACGAAAGCGAGGGGAGATAGAAGAATTCCTTGTCTTCGATATCCGACTCAGCGATCTCTTTCTCCGCACGTTTACGAACGATGTACAGCTTGCGCTCGAAGGTGTCCTCGTCCACACAATCGGGACAGCCCACAAAAATCTGCTGGATATACGGCTGTGACGCGCGGGCTACACGACCGATGGCATCTCCATCAACCGGCGTGTCCCGCCAGCCGAGAACCGACAATCCTTCTTCACTGATGATTCTTTCTAACGTTCCTTCTGCCTGGAGACGCGGATTTTTCTCGACCGGCAGAAACGTCATGCCAACCGCGTACTTCCCTGGCTCGGGCAACTCGAAACCCAGCGACTCGCACTCGCGCGCGAAAAATTTGTGAGGAATTTGAATGAGGATTCCGGCGCCGTCGCCGGTTTCCGGATCGCAGCCGCAGGCTCCGCGGTGCGTAAGGTTGATCAGTACCTGGATGCCTTTGCGGATAATGTCATGGCTTTTGTGTCCACGAATGCTGGCCACAAATCCCATGCCGCAGGCGTCGTGCTCATGGTCGGGGTGATACAGACCCTGAGCCGGGGGCAAACCATTGAACGTTTTGTACTGCTTAGTCAACCTTCGTTGTCTCCGTTTATCTAAAAGTACGTGCTAATAACCGAATAATCGGCGGCTGGCCCCACGGCTGGAATCAGCCATGAGAGGAGTATCTATATTATTCGTGGTATTGGCTTTATGCACCAAAAAGCAGCGTGCGAAAATTTCGATGAGAGGAATGGAATTTTCCAATCCCCACTAGCAGGCGTTCCCTGCGCGACAACATAGAATCCGTGCCATTCTTTGATAGTATGTTCCTTCTGGCCGCACGCCTTTGTAAGTCGCTGAGGCGCTCGCGTTTAACGACCCACCGCCGGAACTTCGAGGCGAGTGGGTCTTTACATGTCAGGCAAATCACATCATGAAATCTGCAAAATCCAAGAATAGCGTTTCGCCGGTCGTCATGAAGTTTGGCGGAACTTCGGTTGAGAATTCTGAAGCTATCGCACGAGTTGCGGAAATTGTTACCAGCCGCAAGGGGCATGGACGGGTTGTGGTGGTTAGTGCGTTGGCGAAAGTTACTGATCAGCTTGTTGCTATGGGAACCAAGGCGGCGGCAGGAGATTGCGATGCCAGCCTGGGAGTTTCTAAAGAGCAGCGCGAGCGGCATCTGCGGACGGCAAAGTCTTTGTTGGGGTTGAAGCTGTTCCCTGCTATTGAGCCTAAGATTGAAACTACGTTTGATCAGTTGGAAGATTTCTTGCGAGGTGTGGCTGCGGTGCGGGAGTTGTCACCACGTAGCAGTGACTACCTGAATTCTTTTGGTGAATTGATTTCCAGCGAGATTGTCGCAGCAGCCTTTAATGCACGCGGACTCGACGCCGTTTGGGTGGATTCTCGCAAGTGCGTGGTTACGAATAACAACCACACGCGTGCGCTGCCTCTTCTTGATTTGACTCGCGAAAAAGCACAAGCCTTGGTTGCTCCGATCGTTGCCAAGGGGAAAATTCCCGTAATGGGTGGATTCATTGCCTCGACCGCGGATGGAATTCCTACCACGTTGGGACGTGGCGGATCTGATTACTCGGCTGCGGTGATTGGTGCGGTGCTGGATGCCGAGCGGATTGAGATTTGGACTGACGTTGAAGGCATGATGACGACTGATCCGCGTTTATGTCCGGATGCGCGGACGATTGAGAAGATTAGCTTTAACGAAGCTGCCGAGTTGGCTTACTTTGGAGCGAAGGTTCTACATCCAGCTACTTTACTTCCTGCGATTCAGCAGAACATTCCCGTTTACGTTTTGAACTCACGTAACGTAAAGAGCACCGGAACTGAGATCACGGAAAAAGCACCTCCGGGAAAAGATACGTTCCGTGCAATCACGGCCAAGACTGGCGTGAGCATTGTCACGGTTGTCGCAACGCGCGGCGTAATGGTTCACGGATTCCTGCGTTCAGTGTTTGAGGCGCTGGATCAACATGCCGCGTCCGTCGACATTGTCGGCATCTCCGAAGTCAGCATGTCATTCACCATGGAAACCAAGCGACTCCCCGCGGCGTTGATTTCTGATTTGGAAAAAATTGCTGAAGTTACGGCTGAAGCCCAGCAGGCAATCATCTGTTTGGTTGGTGACAACATTCACGGTAAACCCGGTATTGCTGCCAACGTATTTAATACGGTTGCCGAGTCTGGCGTGAACATCCGCATGATTTCTCAGGGTGCGTCAGAACTTAATATCAGCTTTGTGATTAAAGAAAGTGATGTTCCGCACTGCGTACGCCATTTGCATGATCACTTCTTTGGAACCACGAAGAAGGCGGTCAAAACAAAGGCTGCCAAGAAAGGTTCTCGCCGGTAGGGCCCCACGCTTGCGCCAGCCATGAAGAAAAAGAAATCACTTCCGAAGCGCGCCTCTGCCATCCCCGCCAAAGCTTGTGCAACTTGTAAAGTTGCAATCGTCGGATTCGGCACAGTCGGCAGTTCGGTCGCACGCATACTCTCGGAGCGCTCCCTTCCCGGCGTTGAAATCACTCATATTTGCAACCGCAACGTGTCACGCAAGAAAGTGGACTGGCTCTCTGACGAAGTTATCTGGACGGATGATTTCAATGTGGTTCTGAAATCCGATACCAACATCGTGGTGGAAGTCATCGGTGGACAGAAGCCTGCGGGAGAGTGGATCAGCAAAGCACTCTCGGCTGGAAAGTCAGTGGTGACTGCCAACAAGCAGGTTATTTCCCGGCGTGGCGATGAATTTGAAAAGTTGGCGCGAGCCAAAGAATGCCACATAGTGTTTGGTGCCTCGGTGGCGGGTGGTGTTCCAGTCATCTCCGGGCTGGAAGAAGGTTTGGCAGGAGATGAGTTGTTCAGGATTTACGGAATCCTGAACGGGACTTGTAATTACATCCTCAGCCAAATTGAGAGCGCCGGCGTTTCGTTTGAAGATGCTTTAAAAGAAGCGCAGCGCCTGGGTTTTGCAGAGGCAGATCCCACCGAGGATGTCGATGGGCTGGATGCCCGCGCCAAGCTGGCGATACTTGCGCGTATGGGGCTTCACAGTAGCGCGACACCAGAACAAATCGTCGCGCGATCCATCTCTCCGATAACAGCGCTTGATTTTAACTACGCGAAATATCTGGATTGCACCATCCGTCAGATTTCCTGGGCACAGTTGGAAAATGATCATCTGTTTGCCGCAGTGCAGCCAGCACTGGTGGGATTGATGTCGCCACTGGCGCGAGTAGAGGGTAGCCGCAACCTGGTCACTGCGACCGGGAAGTTTGGTGGCGAGACTGTATTTGGCGGACATGGCGCAGGCGGAAATCCGACGGCCGTTGCCATCGTCTCCGACATCATTGCGATTGCGCGGGCCCAGAAGGGTAGCGGGAATGGTCTGGCCCACATTCCTGCAACTGCACACCCGATTTCTTCGGATTTCACGACACGGCATTATCTGCGGTTCATGGTGGATGATCGTCCCGGGATCATCGCATCGATTGCAACAATTCTTTCCGAGTACGCAATCAACATCGACTCCGTTCTGCAAAAGCCTGGGTTTTCCAAGAGCAGCCTGCCGTTTGTGATCACACTTGAGGCTTGCAAAGCTTCGTTAGTAGAAAAAGCAATCGAGCAGATTGCTCAGCTCGACTTTTTGGTTGAGCCTTGCCTGCATTTGCCAATCCTTGAAGATTAAACTGCTCTGCCCGCAGCTGCGCCTGAAGCCCAAGCCCACTGGAAGTTGAATCCGCCAAGGTGCCCGGTAACGTCGACTACTTCTCCGACGAAATAAAGACCAGGAACTTTTTTCGACTCCATCGTTTTCGCAGAGAGCTCGCTCGTATCTACACCACCGACTGTCACTTCCGCTTTTGCGTAACCCTCGGTCCCGCTCGGAGTGAACGCCCATTGATGGACTTCTCGCTCAGCATCCTTCAGAGCTGTGTTGGTCCATGCGGCTGGCGTGTGCAGTTCGGCCCATCTATGTGCCAGGCGTTGCGGCAGAAATGATTGCAGCCTTTCCAGCACATTGGGATCCTAAGCTTAGAATTCCACGTGGACAAGTTGTCGC